>WPCJ01153225.1_pt1 | contig 16723 bp, 17 predicted proteins | sample 5399831 | NCBI WGS metagenome assembly WPCJ01 (sample SAMN12869470, study PRJNA574797) | sludge metagenome | isolation source: wastewater treatment of pH10 | place: China:Beijing | collected 2019-05-20 | reverse complement strand
GAATCGAAACTTGTCCTCTACTTTTGACAAAGTCGCCGACATCATCGCCGAAACCAGTGAAATCGACCGTGACACCATCACGCCAGATAGCCACACCATCGACGATCTGGGCATCGACAGCCTCGACTTCCTCGACATCGTTTTCGCTATCGACAAGGCTTTCGGCATCAAGATTCCGCTTGAGCAGTGGACTCAGGAAGTCAACGAAGGCAAGGTTCCAACCGAAGAATATTTCGTTCTCAAGAACCTCTGCGCAAAAATTGACGAGCTGGTTGCGGCCAAAAAAGGCTGATCTGGCACATAATATGGCGGTATTGAGGGGTGGACAGAAATGTTCGCCCTGATTCCGTTTCTGGTATCGCGAAACCTTCGCTTGTCAGAGCAGTCTCAGCATCGACGGACAAACGGGACCCATGCAGAACAATAAAGTCGTCATCACAGGTATCGGCATCATCTCCTCGCTCGGCGAAGGGGTCGATGTGCATTGGAATGCTTTCTCGAAGGCTGGCACTGAACCGCACCTCGAAAGGCACGCCTTTGCGCCCTACACTGTTCATCCATTGGGTGAAGTGGACTGGAGCCTGCAGATTCCAAAGCGTGGCGATCAGCGCCAGATGGAAACCTGGCAGCGCCTCGGCACCTACGCCGCAGGATTGGCGCTTCAGGACGCAGGCATGAAGGACGATGAAGCGCTTTGCGCAACCATGGATATGGTCGTGGGTGCCGGTGGCGGCGAACGCGATATCACCGTCGATATGCAGATTCTGGATGAAGGCCGCACTCGCAACGACCGCGGCGTCATGCTGAATGAAAAACTCTCGACCGAATTGCGCCCGACGCTGTTTCTGGCCCAGCTCTCCAACCTGCTCGCAGGCAATATTTCGATCGTGCATAAGGTGACCGGTTCGTCGCGTACCTTCATGGGCGAAGAAGGCTCCGGTCTTTCGGCCATCGAAACCGCAGCGGCACGCATCCGCACCGGTCAGAGCACCCATGCACTGGTCGGCGGCTCCTACAATGCCGAACATTTCGACATGATTCTCGGTCACGAGCTTGGCGGATTGCTCAAGCATGACGGCTGGGCTTCGCTCTGGCAGCGTGAAGGTTCGGCAGGTGGCGGCATGATTTCCGGCTCTGGCGGCGTATTCCTTGTTCTGGAAAGCGCCGACCATGCGGCAAAGCGCGGCGCACGTGCTTATGCGGAAGTGAGAGGCATCGAAAGCGCGCAGATTCGACGCGAAAGTGCTGACCTCGCCAACACCATCCGCGAACTCATCCTTGCAGCCAATGGCGGCAAGGAACCGTCCTATGTTGTTTCGGGTGCTTCCGGCGCTCATGAAGCGACCGGCGCCGAGAAAACCGCACTGGACGGTCTGTCTGCTGCCTATCGCGGCATTTCCGGCCTGACCGGTCATATGCGTGAAGCGCAGTTCCCGCTGGCGCTGGCACTTGCAGCCATATCCGTCTGGAAAGGCGAGGCTTTTGCACCGCTGGATGCATCCGAAAAGGATGCCAGTGGTCCAATCAGCGAAGCAATTGTCACCACGGTCGGCGCTACGCGTGCCGAAGGCGCAGCAAAGCTGGTGAGAGTATAAGATGACGAAATATACAGACCATCTCGGCCGTCCCATTGTAGCCATCACTGGCGCTGGCGTGGTTTCCTCGCTCGGTCAGGGCAAGGAAGACAATTGGGCTGCTTTGACAGGCGGGAAATCGGGCATCCATGCCATCACCCGCTTTCCAACCGACAATCTCAATACGCGCTTTTCCGGTACGGTGGATTTCCTGGCCGAAAGCGATGTGGGCGCATCAGCACTCTCCGAAGCGCTGGCCCGGCTCGCCGGTGAAGAAGCCCTCGCACAATCCGGCCTTTCGTCTACCGATTTCGGCGGCCCGCTTTTTCTGGCAGCCCCCCCGGTCGAACTGGACTGGAAAAGCCGGTTTGCGCTTGATGCGACAGTGAAGGATGAAGGCCCGGCAAGCTATCAGCTTCTGCTGGAAGCCTGCCGTCGTGCGCGTCAGGACGAGCTCTTCAACACAACCCAGTTCGGCTATATCGCCGAACGCCTGTCGGAATCTTTCGGCACACGCGGCCTGCCGATCACGCTTTCAACCGCATGTGCTTCGGGTGCGACTGCGATCCAGCTTGGTGTCGAAGCCATCCGTCGTGGCGAAAGCGATCGCGTTCTTTCCATCGGAACCGACGGTTCCGTCTCTGCCGAAGCCCTGATCCGTTTCTCGCTGCTATCCGCTCTATCCACCCAGAACGACAAGCCGGAAAAGGCTTCCAAGCCCTTCTCCAAAGACCGCGATGGCTTTGCCATGTCGGAAGGTTCCGGCGCGCTGGTGATGGAATCGCTTGAAAGTGCCGTTGCACGTGGCGCCAAGGTTCTGGGCATCCTCGCCGGTTGCGGCGAAAAGGCCGATGATTTCCACCGCACGCGCTCCAAGCCGGATGCCTCGCCCGCTATCGGCACGGTGCGCGCCGCATTGGCCGATGCCGGTCTGACCGAAGAGCAAATTTCCTATATCAACGCGCACGGCACTTCGACGCCGGAAAACGACAAGATGGAGTATCTGGCGCTTTCGACCGTATTCGGCGACAAGCTTGCCTCCATCCCGGTTTCGTCCAACAAGTCGATGATCGGCCATACGCTGACCGCTGCGGGCGCCATCGAGGCAGTCTTCTCGCTTTTGACGATCCAGACAGGCACGCTGCCGCCGACCATCAATTACGACAATCCGGACCCGGCTATTCCGCTTGATGTCGTGCCGAATGTGAAGCGTCAGGCGGAGGTTTCTGCCGTGCTTTCCAACTCGTTCGGTTTCGGCGGACAGAATACGAGCCTTGTTTTGGCGGCAAATCCGAATTAATCGGTCCGGCAAATACGAATTTTCCCATGATCCCGGACGGTTCGCCGTTTCCGGGATTATGTCTTGAAAAGGATTACTTCATGCGCGCCTTGCAGCTTCTCGATGATCGCCGCCTTGAAATTACCGATATCGCACCGCCGCCTGCCCCCGGCATTGGCGAGGTGACTGTACGTATCAAGGCCGTTGCGCTCAACCACATCGACGTGTGGGGCTGGCGGGGCATGGCGTTTGCCAAGCGCAAGATGCCGCTGGTTATCGGTGCGGAAGCTTCAGGCGTTGTAGATGCCGTCGGCCCTGGCGTTTCCAATCTCCTGCCCGGCCAGCTCGTCTCGATCTATGGTGCGCGTACCTGTGGTCTTTGCCGCGCCTGCCGCGAAGGCCGTGACAATCTGTGCGAACATGTCGGCGGCGTGCATGGTTTCCATCTCGACGGGTTTGCCTGCGAGGCCGTGAACCTGCCTGCCCGCCTGCTCGTTCCGGCACCTCCCGGTGTGGATGCCATAGGTGCCGCCGTCGCGCCTGTAACCTTCGGTACGGTCGAGCATATGCTGTTCGACAATGCCAAGCTTGAGCCCGGCGAAACCGTACTCGTACAGGCTGGCGGTTCCGGCATCGGTTCGGCTGCAATCCAGCTTGCCAAGAAGATGGGCTGCACGGTCATCACGACAGTCGGTTCCGATGACAAGATCGAGAAAGCCAAGGCGCTCGGTGCCGATCACGTCATCAACTACCGTGTCGATCGCTTCGAAGGCGTGGTACGCAAGCTCACCAAGAAGAAGGGCGTCGATGTCGTCTTCGAGCACGTTGGTGCCGACACATGGGCGGGCTCGATGCTCTGCATGAAGCGCGGCGCACGTCTCGTCACCTGCGGATCGACCTCGGGTGTTTCCACGAACATGAACCTGATGCAGCTCTTCCAGCAGCAGCTCAAGATCCTGGGTTCCTTCGGCTGCCGCATGGAAAACATGGCCGATGCCATGCAGAAAATGGCGCGCGGCATCGTGCATCCGGTCATCGACACCGTGGTCGGCTTCAACGATATCGACACGGCGCTGAAGCGCATGGAAGGCCGCGACGTCTTCGGCAAGATCATTCTCGAGATCGACTGAGTCGCCCACGTCCATGATGTTCAAGCTGAAACTTCTGCTCTTCCGCTGGACCCGCAAGCTGAAGCAGTTCAACTACTGGCTCTGGGCGCAGGCCGTCTTCCTGCTGCTTGGCCTGTTACGCCTTTTTCCGGCGAAGGCAGCGATCAGCTTTTCGGCCAAGGTGGCCCGACTGGTCGGGCCGCTGACGCCGCGCCACAAGATTGCCATCGATAACCTGCGTCAGGCTTATCCTGAGAAAAGCGATGCGGAAATCGAAGACATCGCCCGCGAAATGTGGGATTCGATGGCGCGCCTCTTCGCGGAATATATCTTCCTCGACGCTGTTTTCGACTTCGATCCCTATTCCACGAAACCGGGACTGGTCGAAGTGGAAGGCATTCCGATTTTCGAACGCCTGCGCGACGAAAAGAAGCCGCACATCTTCTTCACCGCCCATACCGGCAATTTCGAGCTTCTGCCGATTTGCGCCGCCACCTTCGGCCTGAATGTTACGGCCCTCTTTCGTCCGCCAAACAATCCGTACATTGCCAATAAGGTATTGAAGGCGCGCCATACCAATATGGGCCATCTGGTGCCCTCCAAAGCAGGCGCAGCATGGGCCCTTGCGGGCATTCTGGGCGACGGCGGCAATGTCGGCATGCTGGTGGACCAGAAATTCCGTCGCGGCGTGCCTTCCACTTTCTTTGATCGCCCGGTGAAGACCAACCCGTTGTTAGCAAAGCTTGCGCGGCAATATGATTGCGACGTCTATCCGGCGCGCTGCATCCGCCTTCCCGGCGGACGCTATCGCCTCGAACTCTACGAGCGTATGGAACTGCCGCGGGACGACACAGGCCAGATCGACATCAATGCCACCGCGCAGCTTCTGAACGATACCGTCGAGACATGGGTGCGCGAATATCCGGGCCAGTGGATGTGGTTCCACAAGCGCTGGGGATAGGATTCGCCGCGTTCATGTGATACGGGCAAGCCACACCGCTCAATCTTTTTGTTTCTACGCATTCTCCAAGGCAAAACGCTTCCCGCTTTTGCCGGAAATGCTTCAGGAGACCATCATGCGACCCATCGCTATCGCCCCGTCCATCCTTTCCGCCGATTTCGCTCGTCTTGGAGAAGAAGTCGATGCCGTGCTGGAAGCCGGTGCCGACTGGGTGCATATCGACGTCATGGATGGCCATTTTGTGCCAAACATCACTTTCGGCCCGCAGGTGGTCAAGGCGATCCGCCCGCGCACCAAGGCATTCTTCGACGCGCATCTGATGATTGCGCCGTGTGATCCCTATCTGGCGCCGTTTGCCGATGCCGGTTGCGATCTCATCACAATTCACGCCGAGGCTGGTCCGCACACGCACCGTTCGCTGCAATCGATCCGCGCTCTGGGTAAGAAGGCCGGTCTGGCGCTCAACCCGGCAACGCCCGTCGAGGCGCTGACGAACGTTATCGAAGATGTCGATCTCGTCCTCGTCATGACCGTCAATCCCGGTTTTGGCGGCCAGAAGTTCATCGCGCCGATGCTCGACAAGATCAAGCGCGTCCGCGAAATGGTTGGCGACCGCCCTATCGACATTGAAGTCGATGGCGGCATCACGCCGGAAACGGCAGGCTCGGTCGTTGCCGCTGGCGCCAACATCCTCGTGGCCGGTTCTGCGGTTTACAAGGGCAACTCCGTCGAGAGCTACCGCGCCAATATTCAGGCGATCCGCGCCGCTGCCGAGGCCGCACGCAATCACTAAACTCCGTCCGTCTATTCCATTTTATAGGATGCACCCATGATCCCGCGCTATTCCCGGCCTGAAATGGTCGCCATCTGGTCGCCCGAAACGAAGTTTCGCATCTGGTTCGAAATCGAAGCCTATGCCTGCGAGGCGCTTGCGCAACTCGGCGTCATCCCGAAGGAAGCGGCAAAGACCATCTGGGAAAAGGGTAGCGTGGCGAAGTTCGACGTCGCCCGTATCGACGAAATCGAGGCCGTCACGAAGCATGACGTCATTGCCTTCCTGACGCATCTGGCCGAATTCATCGGCCCGGACAGCCGCTTCGTGCATCAGGGCATGACCTCATCGGACGTGCTCGACACCACGCTCAACGTTCAGCTCGTACGCGCAGCCGATCTGCTTCTTGCCGACATCGACCGCGTTCTGGAAGCCCTGAAGAAGCGTGCTTTTGAACACAAGGACACGGTGCGTATCGGCCGCAGCCATGGCATCCATGCCGAACCGACGACGATGGGCCTCACCTTTGCGCGCTTCTATGCCGAGATGGCGCGTGGCCGTGCCCGCCTCATTGCAGCCCGCGAGGAAATCGCGACCGGCGCTATTTCCGGTGCAGTTGGCACGTTCGCCAATATCGACCCACGTGTGGAAGAATATGTCTGCGCCAAGCTCGGCCTCGAAGCAGAGCCGGTTTCGACGCAGGTGATCCCGCGCGACCGCCATGCAATGTTCTTTGCAACGCTCGGCGTTATTGCCTCTTCGATGGAAAATATCGCCATCGAAATCCGCCACATGCAGCGCACGGAAGTTCTGGAAGCGGAAGAGTTTTTCTCGCCGGGCCAGAAGGGTTCATCCGCCATGCCGCACAAGCGCAATCCGGTTCTGACCGAAAACCTGACTGGCCTCGCCCGTCTGGTGCGCATGTCGGTAACGCCCGCGATGGAAAACGTGGCTCTCTGGCACGAACGCGATATTTCGCATTCCAGCGTCGAACGCGCGATTGGCCCGGACACCACCATCACGCTCGACTTTGCGCTCAACCGTCTTGCTGGCGTGATCGAAAAGCTGGTCATCTACCCGGACAACATGCTGAAAAACATGAACAAGTTCCGTGGTCTGGTGCACTCCCAGCGTGTGCTTCTGGCGCTGACGCAGGCAGGCGTGTCGCGTGAAGACGCTTATCGTCTGGTGCAGCGCAATGCCATGAAGGTCTGGGAACAGGGCGCCGATTTCCTTGAGGAACTGCTGGCCGACGCCGAAGTGCGCGCGGCTCTTTCCGAAGACCAAATTCGCGAAAAGTTCGACCTCGGCTATCACACCAAGCATGTAGACACGATTTTCAAGCGCGTCTTCGGTTGAGATTTCGGCTCTGACGGCCTGCAAATCGCGTCTTACTGCGCTTCCGGTGCTCACGTACCTCAGGTACGCTGCGCTCCGGTTCTCGCAAGCCACGATTTTCGGCACGTCATAACCAAAATCTGCGCCCCCCTTTTAATTGGTTCATAATTTGAATCCGAAAAAGCCCCATGCTTATGAAAACATGGGGCTTTTTTACATTCTGAAGACCGGTTGGTTACGCCTTGGACTTGATCGTGTTGACCACGTTGCCCCATGGGTCCACGAAGGTGCTATTGTTGCCGCCACGCGTGTCTTCCAGCTCAACCCAGCCAAGGCCGGTCCGGTCCTCGTCGCGCTTGCCCGCACCGGCACTCTGCCAGGCATTGGCAGCGATATGGTGATGGTAGCGCCCGGTGGACATGAACACCGCCCGGTCACCATAGGTCTGAACGGTTTCGAGGCCCAGTTCATTGTGCCAGAAGGTTTCGGCTTCATGGGCATTGCCGACGCGCAGATGGACGTGACCAACCACAGTGTTCTGCGGTGCGCCGTCCCATTCTCCGCCCTCGCGCTTGATGACATCGAGCAGATTTCCGACATCGAGCGGATCAGTGCTCATGGCAACGCGGTCGCCATTCCATTGCCACTCATTGTTCGGACGGTCTGAATAGATTTCGATGCCGTTACCCTCGGGGTCGGTCAGATAGATCGCTTCACTTACCTTGTGATCCGATGCACCGCTGACCGGCAATTGCTTGTCGATGGCGCGGCGCGACCAGCGTGCGAGATCGCCACGGGTCGGCAGCAGGAATGCGGTGTGATACAGACCGGCGCTGCGCGGATCGTCCGGTTTGGCAGCCGAGAACTGCTCAATTTCCATCAATTCGCGGTCGCCGGCACCGAGTACAATCGACGCGCCACGGCGGGCCATCTCGCGCAAGCCGACGACGTCGCGATAATATTCAGCCAATGTTTCGGCATCGCGTGCCCTCAGGCCAACGCGGGCCACACGCATAGGCGTGGTCATTGCGAATGGAAGCGGAGCAACCGGGCGTTCGGTTTCGATTGTGGTTGCTCTCAAATGCTGTGTCATGTCGCCCTCCTTCGACGGCATTTCTGCACGAACAGGAAGAATGTTGGCTATTGCAGCAGTCCCGGCAGCGCCGAGGATCTTACGTCTGCTGATTGCCATGTCATTCTCCGCCGCGTTTCAAATCTTGCCTAAACATCGCCATTTGGGGCGTGTTTCACAAGATCGCGATCAGCGAACAGGCTGTTCATCATTCGCATGCCTTCTTTGCAAAGCATACAACAAGCACGGCTTGAAGAAGTTACAAAGCCTCTCTAAATGGGAAGCCATGAAAGTCAAAGACGCAGATATCCTCATCATCCCCGGCTATACCAATTCCGGCCCCGATCACTGGCAGACCCGTTGGGAGAGCAAGCTCTCGACGGCGCGGCGCGTACAGCAGGCCGAGTGGAGCAAGCCAGTTCGCGAAGACTGGATCGGTGAGGTCGTAAAGGCCGCCCATGCCGCAACCAAACCGATTGTTCTGGTCGCGCATTCGCTCGGCGTCGCAGCTGCAGTTCATGCGTTGCCGCAGTTTCAGCACAAGGTGGCTGGAGCCTTCTTCGTGGCGCCCCCGGATGTTTCAAACGACAAGATCCGTCCCAAGCACTTGATGACGTTCGGCCCCTATCCGCGCGAACGCCTGCCGTTCCCGGCAATCACCGTTGTCAGCCGCAACGATCCTTTCTCCAGCTTCGAAGCTGCAGAGGATGTGGTCAAGGATTGGGGCGCAATGCTGATTGATGCAGGTGAATCCGGTCATATCAACTCGGAATCCGGCCACGGACCATGGCCGGAAGGCTCGATGGTATTCGCCGAGTTCATGACGCAGTTGCAGGCACCCAAGCATCATTGATGTTTACTCATACTGCATGAAAAAGGCGGGCCAAGAGCCCGCCTTTTCTTTTCCATAGCTTGTGCAAAGGAATTATTCGCGAACCGCTTTCGTCAGCGTTTCCGCTGCAAGCCGGATATAACCACCCTCATTGCTGAGTGTCAGGAAGCGGAAACCAAGCGGAATATAGCGACGCGCAAACTCCGGCGACGGCGAATAGATGCCTGCGATTTTTCCTGCCGCAGCGGCCTTGCGGGCAATATTGCCAATAGGTTCCACAATCGCATCCGAATTCGGATTGGCCTCACGCCCATTGCTCCATGCGATGGAGAAATCCGCCGGTCCTACGAAAACGCCATCTATCCCGCGAACGTCCAGAATGGCATCCAACGCATCATAGGCATCGCGCGTTTCGATCATCGCGAAGGCAAGCGTGTCGTGATTTGCGGTCGTCAGATAATCGTTGGAACCCAACGTACCATAATCAGAATTTGCCCGGAACACACCCCATGAGCGTTCGCCCACCGGCGGATATTTCATGGCGGCTGCAAACTTACGGGCGTCCTCAACGGAATTGATCATCGGAGCGATGACCGCCTGCGCGCCAAAATCGAGCGCACGGCTCGCCATGTCGAAGCGACCGACAGGAACGCGCACGACCGGCGGCTTTCCAGCATTCAGGATGAGACCGAGAGAGCGAAGAACACTCGCCTCGTCATGACCGCCGTGCTGCATGTCGAGCGTTACGGCATCGAAGGCACTATGGGCGAGAATTTCGACCGTCAGGGGCTCAGGAAGGGAAGACCATGCGGAAAGCACTGTTTCCCCGGCGCGAAGGCGCGACGACAACGACATTCGAATTTCCTTCATTTCATAAGTTCAGGGCGGAAACGCCAGCGGCACCTCCGCCCTGAATTATTCATCAATCCTGCTTCACCTGACGAACGGCTTCCTCGAGGAAAGCGAACATCTTTTCGCGGATTGCTTCGTCTGCAAGGCTTACGCCTGCAGAATCGAAATCAGCGCGAATTTTGCGGAAGACGTCCTCATCGCCGGCTTCCTCGAAGTCGGCCGCAACGACTTCCTTGGCATAGGCTTCAGCGTCCGCATCCTTCTTGCCAAGCTGGTCAGCAGCCCAGAGTCCCAGAAGCTTGTTGCGGCGTGCCTCTGCCTTGAAGCGCAGTTCCGCATCAAGCGCGAATTTCTTTTCAAAAGCGTCGCGGCGATCATCCATGCCAGTGGTCATTCATAAAGCTCCCAGACCTACAAGTTAGAAGAGAACGTCATCCGTTCTCTTGCCTAAAGCTGGCAAGGGGCGCAAGATTATACAAGTGCTAAAGACTACTTTCTTGCGACTCATGCATAAACTTGCATCAGAAACAGCGAAAACGGGGGAACGGGCACAAAGCAGGATTGTTAAAAGCCCACAATTGCTATAGGTAGCCCGCGAGAATAGCGGCTTAGAGCCGATCACCATAAATATGGAAATCCGAGAAAAGCCATGAACCGTCGCCGCCGTATTTACGAGGGCAAGGCCAAGATTCTTTATGAAGGCCCTGAACCCGGTACGCTCGTCCAATTTTTCAAAGATGACGCAACCGCTTTCAATGCAAAGAAGCATGAAGTCATCGACGGAAAAGGCGTGCTGAACAACCGCATTTCCGAACATATTTTCACCCAGCTTAACCGCATTGGCATTCCAACGCACTTTATCCGCCGCCTCAACATGCGTGAGCAGCTGATCAAGGAAGTGGAAATTATTCCGCTTGAAGTGGTTGTGCGCAATGTCGCTGCCGGTTCGCTGGCCAAGCGTCTTGGCCTTGAAGAAGGCACAGTCCTGCCGCGCTCGATCATCGAGTTCTATTACAAGGCTGACGCACTCGACGACCCTATGGTCACCGAGGAGCATATCACGGCCTTCGGTTGGGCAAGCCCGCCGGAAATCGACGACATCATGGCGCTCGCCATTCGCGTCAACGACTTCCTGACCGGCCTGTTCCTCGGCATCGGCATCCAGCTTGTTGATTTCAAGATGGAATGCGGACGCCTGTGGGAAGGAGACATGATGCGCATCGTCGTCGCCGACGAAATCTCTCCAGATTCGGCACGTCTTTGGGATCTCAACACCAATGACAAGCTTGATAAGGACCGTTTCCGCCGCGACATGGGCGGACTGGTCGAGGCCTACCAGGAAGTGGCTCGCCGTCTCGGCATCATGAACGAGAACGATACGCCCCGTCCGGCTGGCCCTACGCTTGTAAAGTAAAATGATCCGCCCAGCCCGGAAGGGCATGATCCCGAAAAGTGGGAACCGATTTTCGGGATCATGCCAAATTAAGCCTTCCGGGCTGTTTCATTCGTTCTAAAACTGCAGGAACTATAGAGTGATCAAGGCACGCGTCACCGTTACACTGAAAAACGGCGTTCTCGACCCGCAAGGCAAGGCAATCGTCGGCGCGCTCGGAAGCCTCGGTTTCGACGGCGTCAACTCCGCACGCCAGGGCAAGGTTTTCGACCTCGAACTGAATGGCTCCGACAAGAGCAAGGCCGAAGCCGACCTTAAGGCCATGTGCGAAAAGCTGCTCGCCAATACGGTGATCGAAGACTATTCCATCGCCATCGCCTGAGCCCAGCAAAGGAAGCAGACGCCATGAAATCCGCAGTCATTCTCCTTCCCGGTCTCAATCGTGATCGCGACATGATCGCGGCGCTCACAAAGATTACCGGGCAGGCTCCGGTAACCGTCTGGCAGACCGATACGAGCATTCCCGACGATGTGGACCTGATCCTGATTCCGGGCGGCTTCTCCTATGGCGACTATCTGCGCTGCGGTGCGATTGCAGCCCGTATGCCGGTGATGCAGGCCGTTCGCGAGAAGGCCGACAAAGGCGTCATGGTCATGGGCGTTTGCAACGGTTTCCAGATACTCGTCGAAGCCGGACTTCTGCCGGGCGCATTGATGCGCAATGCTTCGCTGAAGTTCGTCTGCCGCGAAGTGAAACTCGAAGTAACCAACGCCAACACGTCGTTCACGCGCGGCTACAAGCCGGGCCAGATCATCCGCTGCCCGGTCGCGCATCATGACGGCAATTATTTCGCCGATGCCGAAACGCTGAAGCGTCTCGAAGGTGAAGGCCAGGTTGTGTTTCGCTATGCCGAAGGCACCAATCCGAACGGATCGGTCAACGACATCGCCGGTATCGTCAGTGCACGCGGCAATGTGCTCGGCATGATGCCGCATCCAGAAAACCTGATCGAATCCGCACATGGTGGTGATGACGGTCGGGCGCTCTTCGCAGGCGCGCTTGGCATCGCCGCTTAAGCTGGCAAAAAGATAAACGGAAAAGGCGGCTTCAATCGAGCCGCCTTTTTTGTTGTCTTGTTTCGCCGCAAAACTGCACTGGCAAAGCATCTATTTTCATGGCAGCTTGGCTTAGGGAGGGTTCCGGCTTGAAGCGTCGTGCGTTCTTAGGGACGTACAAAAGACGCTCCAATCTATTGAATCGGCGCATCGGGCTTTCCGAAAATCGATTCCGATTTTCGGGCCGATGCCGAAGAGAAACGTCGGGATCGCCCCATATTTGTTTCACGCGCTTTCCAAGCAAGAGCGTTCACATTTTTGCTGGAAATGCCTCGCACATTTTAGCGATAACGAATCAGGGGAACTTCATTCATGCAGCTTTATTCACGCCCTCTTTCCCCTTACTCGGCCTTTGTACGCGGGGTTCTTTACCTGAAGGACCTGCCATTCAAGCCGATGAACCTGCCCTACCCGTTTCCGGCCGATTTCGGCAATGTCACGCCGCTCCGCCGCGTACCAGTACTGATTACCAGTTCCGGCGAGACGCTGTTCGAGGGAGCCGTGATCGCCGAGTATCTTGAAGACCATTTTCCGGAAGTATCCGTACTGCCCGGCACGCCGCGCGAACGCGCACTCGCACGCCTGTTGGCCCGTATAACAGAACTGGAAGTGCTTGGCCCTGCCATGAAGCTGTTTGTGCTGCTGAGCAAGCCCGAGCGAGACAATGCCAGCATCGAGCGCCTGTTCGAGAAGATGCATACCGGCCTGAAAGTGGTCGAAAGCCGTCTTTCGGACATGGCTTATGCCACGGGAGACGAACCAACCCTTGCGGATTGCTGGCTCCTGCCGGTGCGTTTTCTAATGGAACCGTTGAAGAAGCTCTCTGGCAAAGCGGATTTGCTGGACGAGTTCCCGAAATTCGATGCATATGCCGCCAAGGCAAAACAGCATCCGGTTTTTGAGCGCATCTGGAACGAGATGAGCGACGGACTGAAGGCTTTCATGCCACAACTCGCCTGACATTACTTACCCCCGCCCACACCTCATGCGTGCCTTTTTGAAGGCACGCACTATCGGAGCCCCTCCTTGAAGACCAAGACTTTCGCTCTTCTGGCCCTCCCGGCCATTGCATTGCTTGCAGCCTGCACTTCCAGCAAGCCCACGGGGCCCATCGCCGTCGATGCCAGCAAGGCGGCGCTGCCAACAATGGAACGCATTGCGCTGGCAGCAAATAGCTGCTGGTTCAAATCCAAGGACAAGGATTTCCGCGGTTACTCGCTTGCGCCGGAACTGAATTCCTTTACCGGACGTCCGCGCATTCTGGTCGTTCCTGCCCGCAATCCGGCATCACGTCCGCTGCTCGTCGTGCACGCACAGGGCAATCCGGCACGCGTCGAGGCCTTCGGACCCATGATGCAGGAAAGCCATGGCGGCCGGATCGCCGCCGACGTCAACCGCTGGGCTTCGGGCCAGAGCGGCTGCCAGTAATATCAAATTACGTCGCGGAAAGCTGTTTTCCGCGACGTGGTTTAGAACGTAATCCGATCGGAGTGAAACGAGGATCGATAAGATTATGTTTTAATTAGAATAAGTCAGAGCGCCGACCAGATTCAATCAGATCGAAACGCGCTCTAACGCAAATGAAAACGCACCTTGCGTGCTTCACGCTCAGCCTCATCGCGCTGCAGCCCAATGTCGCGCAACTGATCGTCTGTCAGCTCCCCCAAGGCGATCCGGCTACGTCGCAGCATCATTCGATAAGACACCCAGTCTATAAAACGGCTTATATATCCGACTTGTGGCTGGGAGGCCGTTGTCAGATTGACCTGTAATCCTTTTGGCAAGTCCGTAATGCTATCTGCCACGGGCACAGGAAGAATTGTATCTATTGTCTCGGTCTGTGGTCTGAAGTAAAACATTGGTTCGGTCCATTTCATTGCCAGTTGGGCCAGTTGGGAGCTGGGAAGCAGTCGAGGCAAACCTTACGTTTAGCTCGATTTCTGCATTGTCACCAAGCAGCGACGAATTGACTCTATAATTGACTTGGCAATAGGTACAATTTATAAGTTGTCACCATGACAAATTGGATTCCAGACCTTGCCGGCAAATCCGGCCCGTTTTACCTGCAGCTTGCCGATGCCATCGAAGAGGCTATCGGGAATGGCGGATTGCCAGCGGGCGCCAAGCTTCCGCCACAACGCAATCTGGCGTTCGACTTGAAGGTGACAATCGGCACAATCGGCCGAGCCTATGCCCTGGCCCATGAGCGTGGCCTAGTGACAGGTGAAGTCGGTCGCGGAACCTATGTTCTGGGCGAAGAACCTGCAGACAACGCGCTTACCGCCTCCGGTATCGCTGGCACAAAGCCTGCCGATGTTCCCTCGGGAAAAATACGTTTCGACACCACGGCAGCGCCGGATGTCGGCCAGCACGAAGTTCTGGCCAAAATCAACGCCGAAATTCATCGGGATTTTCCGCAGGATATTGCGAGCTATTCGCGTTATTTTCCGCAGCACTGGCTGGAAGCCGGACAAAAATGGCTTTCGCGCGCAGGCTGGCGGCCAGATCTCGACAACATTGTCGTCACCAATGGTGCGCAGGCTGCGAGCATAGCAATCATCACAGCCTTCACGAATCCGGGTGATCGCATCCTGTTCGAGAATCTGACCTATGCGCAGATCAGCCGCTCCGTGCGCCTTCTCGGGCGCCGTACCATTCAGGCCGGTCTGGATGAATATGGTCTGATCCCGGAAGAATTCGAACGGGCCTGCCGCCAGCAGCATCCCACTCTCGCGTTTTTGATGCCAACGCTGCACAATCCGACATTATCCGTCATGCCTGAAGAACGGCGTCGCGCAATCGCTGACATCGCAAGGCGTTACAATGTCTGGCTTATTGAAGACGATATCTATGGCGTCATGTGTGACAGCCAGATACCGCCATTGGCAAATTTTGCGCCTGAACGCACATTTGTCGTCTCCGGCCTGTCGAAAGCCGTTGCGGCAGGCATACGCAGCGGCTGGGTCGCCTGCCCCGCGCATTGCGCGCAAAGGGTGAAGGTAACGCACAAGATGGTCACGGGCGGCGCGGCATTCCTGCTGGCAGAAACCGGTGCCCAGCTTGTGTTGTCCGGCGAGGCAGACGCCATTCACAGTAAATGCCGCGAGGAAACGGTTATTCGCGAAAAAATGGCAAGGGAAATCTTCGACGGGTTCGACTTCGTATCGAAACCATCTGTTCCGTTCCTGTGGATGGGACTGCCCGAGCCCTGGCTTTCAGGCACGTTCAAGGCGGCCGCCTATGAAAGTGGAATCCTGATCGATGACGAGGACGAGTTCAAGGCCGGACGCGTCGATCAGATTTATCACAGGGTCCGCGTTGCCTTCTCGTCTCCGGCTGATCGCAGTGTCGTCGAAAGCTGTTTTCTGACGCTCCGTCGCCTGCTTGAAAACGAACAGGCAGGATATGAAGGGAGTGTCTGACCGCGTGCGCTTGCGTGCGATTATTATGGATATTCGATGAAGGGCTGGAAAAGCGGTATTTTCCTGTCGCACTTCGTGAAAACATAGGTTAAAGAGGCGCCTTGAAACCTTAGGCGACCGTCCCTTAGGCACAGGGCGTCGGACGCCGCAGCCTGCGACGGGGTTCCCCATTTCCATGACTATTTCCAATACGCGAGACATCACGCCGGAATTGATCGAAGCGCATGGTCTTAAGCCGGACGAGTATCAGCGCATTCTTGATCTGATCGGACGTGAGCCCACCTTCACAGAGCTCGGGATTTTCTCGGCGATGTGGAACGAGCATTGCTCCTACAAGTCCTCCAAGAAATGGCTTCGCACGCTTCCGACAACCGGACCGCGCGTTATTCAGGGCCCTGGCGAAAACGCAGGCGTGGTGGACATCGGCGATGGCGATTGCGTCGTCTTCAAGATGGAAAGCCACAACCATCCGTCCTACATCGAGCCCTATCAGGGTGCAGCGACCGGCGTTGGCGGCATTTTGCGCGACGTGTTCACCATGGGCGCGCGTCCCGTCGCGGCAATGAATGCGCTCCGCTTTGGCGAACCGGATCATCCGAAGACCCGCCATCTGGTATCTGGCGTCGTGTCGGGCGTCGGCGGCTATGGCAATGCCTTCGGCGTGCCGACCGTTGGCGGCGAAGTGAACTTCGACAAGCGCTACAACGGCAATATCCTCGTCAACGCATTTGCTGCCGGTCTTGCCAAGCATGACGGCATCTTCCTGTCGGAAGCCAAGGGCGTCGGCCTGCCGGTCGTCTATCTCGGCGCAAAGACGGGCCGCGACGGTGTCGGCGGCGCGACCATGGCATCGGCTGAATTCGACGAGTCGATTGAAGAAAAGCGCCCTACCGTTCAGGTCGGCGATCCATTTACCGAAAAGTGCCTGCTCGAAGCCTGCCTTGAGCTGATGGCCTCCGGCGCGGTTATCGCCATTCAGGATATGGGTGCGGCTGGCCTCACC
>WPCJ01064127.1_pt1 | contig 16727 bp, 13 predicted proteins | sample 5399831 | NCBI WGS metagenome assembly WPCJ01 (sample SAMN12869470, study PRJNA574797) | sludge metagenome | isolation source: wastewater treatment of pH10 | place: China:Beijing | collected 2019-05-20 | reverse complement strand
CGATGCGGGCGTGGCCGTGCGCGGCCTCCCGCCCCAGCTGCAGCTCGCCGTCTGCCGTCCTGTCGAAGGCGACACCTCGGCTGATCAGCTCCGCGATCCGCTCTGCCGCGTCGGCGACGAGCGCCCGCACCGCAGCCGGGTCGGCGAGTCCTGCACCCGCGTCCATCGTGTCGTCCGCGTGCTGCTCTGCCGAGTCTCCGGGCCCGTAGATCCCGGCCACACCGCCCTGCGCGAGCGCGGTGCATCCGTCTCCGAGCGCACCCTTGGTGACCACCGTCACCGAGTGACCGGCCTCCTCGGCGTGGAGCGCAGCGGTGAGGCCCGCGATGCCCGATCCGACGACGACGACGTTCATCGCACGCCTGCGGCCACCGGTGGCTTGGCGGCGAGCATCCGCTCCAGCGCCACTCGCGCGGGATCGGCGACGTCGCCGGAGACCGTGATCCGGTTCGGGGTGCGGCCCGCCACGAGTTCCTCCAGTACCCAGGCCAGGTAGCCGGGGTGGATGCGGTACATCGTCGAACAGGGGCAGACGACGGGGTCGAGACAGAAGATCTCGTGCTGCGGATACTGCGCCGCGAGTCGTCGGACGAGGTTGATCTCGGTGCCGATCGCGAAGACGGAAGGCTCGGTCGCCGAGTCGATCGCCCGCCGGATGTACTCGGTCGAGCCGGCCTCGTCGGCGGCGTCGACGACCTCCATCGGGCATTCGGGGTGCACGATCACGCGCACGCCGGGGTGTTCGGCACGGGCCTGCTCGATCTGGCCGACGGTGAAGCGCCGGTGCACCGAGCAGAAGCCGTGCCACAGGATCACCCGGGAGTCGAGGAGCTGCTCGGCGGACGAACCACCGAGCGCTCGCCGCGGGTTCCACATCGGCATCTGCTCGAGCGGCACACCCATCGCCTTGGCGGTGTTGCGCCCCAGATGCTGGTCGGGGAAGAACAGCACGCGACGGCCGCGCTCGAAGGCCCACTCGAGCACGGTCTGGGCGTTCGACGACGTGCAGACGATCCCGCCGTGACGCCCGACGAAGCCCTTGATCGCGGCGGAGGAGTTCATGTAGGTCACCGGGATCACCGGTACCCGGCCTTCGCCGTCTGTGGCCTCGAGGTCGCCGAAGACCTCCTCGAGCTGTTCCCAACACTCCTCGACCTGGTCGATGTCGGCCATGTCGGCCATCGAGCAGCCGGCGGCGAGGTTCGGGAGGATCACGGCCTGGTCGGGCTGGGAGAGCAGGTCGGCGGTCTCGGCCATGAAGTGCACCCCGCAGAACACGATCGCCTCGGCGTCAACTCGGCCTTTGGCGGCGGTGGCGAGCTGGAAGGAGTCGCCGACGTAGTCCGCGTGCTGGACGACCTCTTCGCGCTGATAGAAGTGACCGAGGATGACGACCCGGTCGCCGAGCGTCTCCTTGGCCGCGCGGATCCGTCCGTCGAGCTCTTCCTCGGATGCCTCCCGGTACTCGGCGGGTAGCTCGCCCTGCCGCGGGGCTCCGGTCGGGATGACGTCGCCCATCGAGGAACCGGGACCGTATCCCGGGCGCGCGTCGAAGTCCCAGGGGCCGGCGGCGAGGTCCGTGGTGCAGGTGGCGTCGGTCGACGCGCCGGTGACGATCGCCTGGATCGCATGGTCCACCGAGGGGTCCAGCGGTGGAACGGCGGGAGCGGGTACGAAGGTGATGCTCATCGGGTGCTCGTTTCTTCGGGACCGAGCGGGCCGCGGTCGGCCAGCTCGACATCGGTGTTGTCGCGGTACAGACGTGCAGGACGATGGCTTCCGGTGCGGAAGCGGTCGGTGGGGAGGAGGTTTCCGGCGGCCTCGACCTGGCGGCGGAAGTTCGCCGGGTCGAGGGTCCGGCCGAGGATCGATTCGTAGGCCTCCCGGAGCTCGGCAAGCGTGAACTCCTCGGGGAGGAAGCCTTGGGCGACCCGGCTGTATCCGACCTTGTTGCGGAGTCGCCAGAGCGCGTATTCGACGATCTCGGAGTGATCGAAAGCCAGTCGGGGCAGCTGATCCACATCGAACCAGCGCACGTTCTCGGGGGCGCGGCCGGAAGCCTGGTGCGCCGCGATCTGGGCGGTCACGTCGTCCTGGCGGAGCAGCGCCCAGTACGCGATCGAGACGACACGGGTGGGGGAGCGGTCGACCGCACCGAAGGCGTAGAGCTGCTCCAGGTAGCTGGGCGCGAGGCCGGTGGTCTCCGCGAGTGTGCGCGCTGCCGCATCGACGGGGGACTCGGCCACGGTCAGCCAGCCGCCGGGAAGCGCCCACTGCTGTGCGAAGGGCTCGCGGGTGCGCAGCACGAGCGGCAGCGCGAGCCGCGCCCGCCCGTCATCCGTGCGCCGCAGCGTCAGGATCACCGTCGAGACGGCGACCCGGATGTCACTGCTTTGAGTCATAGACACCTTAACCTCCGAGAACGATCTTAGTGTCATGCGGACTCTTAGTGCGCACGTGTGACGCGATCCGTCGCCGAGTCCGAAACGTTATCCGGCGAGCGCAAGGAGCCTTGTTTATCGGCATACGGGTTTGTTAGGTTACTGTCCTAACAAACCCCTTCGTGGTGGCCAGCCGGTCGCCGCCCGGGGCCCGCGAACCCCAGACCCGGGGTTCTGCTCCATCCGGAGCGATCCCTCCTGCAGTGCAGCACCGAGAGGAAACAAGAGAAATGATCCGAAACGGAAAGCGCAAGCTCGCGCTCACCGCCATCGCCGGAGCATCCGTCCTCGCCCTGGGCCTCACCGCCTGTGGCACCGGCGGCAGCGGCGATGACAACGCCGACAGCGACCGCGCCCTTCGTGTCTGGGCCGGCAGCCAGACACCGATCCCCACAAACTACAACCCGTTCGCACCGACCGTGCTCCATGGTGCGCTCGGGCCGATCTACGAGCCGCTGTTCTTCTTCAACAAGACGGCTGACTCCGAGCCCGTCGGACTCATCGGCGACACGTTCGAGTACAACGAGGACGGCACGGCGATCACGATCACCATCAAGCCCGACCTCAAGTGGAGCGACGGCGAGCCGCTCACCGCGGAGGACGTCGCGTTCTCCTTCAAGTACGAGGCCAACAACCCCGAGGGCAACGGCCTGGTCTCCGCCGAGGCCACGGACGACACCACCGTCGTGCTGACCTACTCCTCGGCGCAGTACACGACCGAGTTCCAGCGTCTGGGCTCGACCTACATCCTCCCGGAGCACATCTGGGCGGACATCACCGACTTCGCGAACTTCACGAACGAGGAGCCCGTCGGCTCCGGGGCCTACGTCGTCGACAAGACCACGAGCGAGTCGTACACCCTCGTCGCGAACGAGAACTTCCGCGATGCCGACAAGCTCGGCGTCAAGAAGGTCCAGTACATCGCCGTCGACAACAACCAGACCGCTCAGGACCTGCTGGCGGCCGGCAAGCTCGACTGGACGGGCATGTTCATCCCGAACCCGGACGACGTGACCGGCAACGGGAAGATCGACTGGATCAACACCCCGCAGGACCCGACCGTCCTGTACACCTGCTCGAACGCCGACCTCGGCTGCACCGGTCCGCAGACCGACGTCGCCGTGCGCCAGGCGCTCAACGTCGCGATCGACCGCGCCACCATCAAGGACAAGGCGTTCGTCGGTCTGACCGGTGACATCTCGCCGACCTTCGCCCTGCTTCCGCGCGACGAGAAGTGGGTCGCGGACCCCGCCAACGAGGTGAGCCCGCAGGAGGCGAACGTCGCCGAGGCGGGGGAGATCCTCGAGGCGGCAGGCTACACCAAGGGTTCGAGCGGCATCTACGAGAAGGACGGCGTGCCCCTCGAGCTGACCCTCACCTCGGTCGACGGGTGGACGGACTACAACGACGCCGCGAAGCTGATCGCCGAGCAGGCCGAGGCCGCCGGGATCAAGATCACCGCGTCGACGGTGCAGTGGCAGGAGTTCTCCGACGCCCGGCAGAGTGGCGAGTTCCAGCTGATCGTCGGTGGTGTCATCGGCACCTCCGTGGCGGACCCGTTCCAGATCTACCGCGACTGGTTCGGCGGCACCACCGTCGGCTCCACGGGACCGGTCGGCGAGGAGATCCCGGCGACACGCTGGAACTTCAGCCGCTACAACAACCCCGTCGTCGACGAGGCGATCCAGTCGGCCATCAGCACGAACGACGAGGCGGAGAAGAAGGAGCTCTACGGCACGATCCAGACCGAGATCGTGCGTGACCTGCCCTACATCCCGCTCGTCATCAACGCGACGCAGACCTTCTACAACACGAAGGACTTCACGGGCTGGCCGACCGAGGAAGACCTCTACGCCTTCCCGCCGTCCTGGGGTGCGATCGCGGCAGGCTACGTGCTGACGCAGCTGCAGCCGGTCAAGTAACCGAGAGGAGTCGGGGAAGAAGGAAGTCAGGAAACAGTGACATGAAGTTCTATGCACGAAGAATCGGGTTCTACGCGTTCACGCTCTGGGCCGCGATCTCCATCAACTTCCTTCTTCCCCGGCTCATGCCGGGGAACCCGGCCGACATCATGATCGCCAAGATGCAGCGGGCCGGCGGCGAGGTCTCCGAGACGGCCATCCGCAACATCAAGCTCCTGCTCGGCGGCGACGACTCCTCCCTGTGGGAGCAGTACCTGGCGTACTGGGGACGCATGTTCCAGGGCGACCTCGGTGTCTCGGTCACGAAGTTCCCCACTCCGGTGACGGAGCTCATCGCCGGCGCTCTTCCGTGGACGCTCGTCCTGGTCGGCACCGCGACCGTCATCTCCTTCGTCCTCGGCGTCGTGCTCGGCGCTTGGGCCGGCTGGAAGCGCGGCACCTGGGTCGACCACCTGATCCCCGCGACCACCGTTCTCCAGTCGATCCCGTACTTCTGGATGGCCCTGATCCTGGTCGCCGTCTTCGCGGTCGGCCTCGGCTGGTTCCCGATCTTCGGCGGCTACGACGTGTTCGACTATCCGGACGGCCCCGAACCGACGTGGGCGTTCTTCACGGATGCCGTGGCGCATGCGATCCTCCCGGCGATCACGATCGTGATCAGTTCGGTCGGTGGCTGGATGTTCGGCATGCGCAACATGATGGTGTCGACCCTCGCCGAGGACTACGTGCTCACGGCGGAGGCCAAGGGGCTTCGTCCGCGACGCATCATGACGACGTACGCGGCTCGCAACGCGGCGATCCCCTCGATCGCGGGGTTCTCGATCACACTCGGCTTCGTGGTCGCCGGTTCCATCGTCATGGAGCAGGTGTTCACCTACCCCGGCATCGGCAAGCTGATGTTCCAAGCCGTGACCAACAACGACTACGCGCTGATGCAGGGACTGTTCCTCGTCATCACCCTGACGGTGCTCGCCGCCAACTTCATCATGGACCTCGTCTATGGCTTCATCGACCCGAGGGCTCGCCAGAATGTCTGACACGAAGAACCCGCTCCTGACGCAGGAGCCGCCGATCACGGCACCGGCCAGCACGATCTCCTTGGCCACACAGCAAGGACGCAAGCGGCGCCGTATCCTGCCCAGCACCTCACCCAAGTTCATCGTCGGCGCGGGCATCGTGGTCGCGATCGTGCTCTTCGCGATCATCGCGCCCTTCTTCACGCAGGATCCGCGCAGCACCGCGAACCCCGCGCTCCAGCCGCCCTCCGCGGAGCACTGGCTCGGTACGACCAAGCTCGGCAACGACATGTTCGCCCAGCTCGCCATCGGTGCCCAGGGCTCGCTGCTCATCGGCGTCACCGCCGGCGGCATCGCGATCATCCTCTCCCTCTTGTTCGGTGTCCTGGCGGGCTACCTGGGCGGATGGCGGGAAGACGGACTCGCGCTCCTCACCAACGTGATGATCGTGATCCCCGGGTTGCCGCTCGTGATGGTGATCGCCTCCTTCGTGCCGCAGCGCAGCTGGCAGCTCGTCGCGTTCGTGCTCGGTATCACGTCATGGGCCGGCGCCGCCTACGTTCTGCGGCTGCAGACGAGGTCGCTGCGCACGAGGGACTACGTCTACGCCTCGAAGGTCGCGGGGGAGCGCTCCTTCCGCGTGATCCTCGTGGAGATCATGCCGAACCTGCTCCCTCTGCTCGCGGCACAGTTCCTCTTCGCCATCATCTTCGCGATCCTCGGTGAGGCGGGTCTGTCCTATCTCGGCCTGGGCCCCAATTCGTCGATCACGTGGGGATCGATCCTGAACGACGCCCAATCGGGGCAGGCTCTCGGTCGCGGGGCGTGGTGGTGGTTCGTGCCGCCCGGACTCATGATCGCGTTGCTCGGCGCCGGGCTGTCGCTCATCAACTTCGCGATCGACGAGGTCATCAACCCGAAGCTGCGCAATGCGCCGGAGGCCGCGCGTCGTGTGCGCAAGGCCGCCAAGACCAAGGGAGTCACCGCATGAGCGAGCCGGTGCTGACGGCACGGAACGTGTCGATCGAGTACGAAGTCGATCCGCCGGTGAAGGCGGTGCGTGATGTCTCGCTCACCTTGAACCGCGGGGAGATCCTCGGCCTCGCCGGGGAGTCGGGCTGCGGGAAGACGACGCTGGCGTACGGGATGAACCGCCTTCTCAAGGCACCCGCGCTGATGACGGCCGGGGAGATCGTGTTCCACGACCGAGACGGTCAGGACATCGACGTCGTCGGGCTCGATGGCGAAGGCCTCCGAGCCTTCCGCTGGGACAAGATTTCCATGGTCTTCCAAGGAGCGATGAACTCCTTGAACCCGGTGATCAGCGTCAAGGCGCAGATCTTCGATATCTTCGACACGCACCGCCCTGGCATGAGCAAGAAGGCCAAGCAGGAGCGAGCCGAGGAACTGCTGACGCTGGTCGGCGTCGATCCGAGTCGGCTCACGAGCTTCCCGCATGAACTCTCGGGCGGTATGCGGCAGCGCATGATGATCGCGATGGCCCTGGCACTCGACCCGCAGGTCATGATCATGGATGAGCCGACCACCGCGCTCGACGTGGTCGTGCAGCGCGGCATCATCCGGGAGATCATGCGTCTTCGCGAGAAGCTGGGGTTCGCGGTGATCTTCATCACGCATGACCTCCCGATGCTGATCGAGATCAGTGACCGGATCGCGATCATGCTGCAGGGGCAGATCGTCGAGGAGGGGACGGCGGAAGAGATCTACCGCACCCCGCAGCACGAATACACGCGGCGGTTGCTGTCGAGCTTCCCGTCGCTCAAGGGCGAGCGGGGCGACTTCGTCCGCACCGGCGTCAGCCAGGAGGGCGTGCGATGAACGCGAACACCACCACAGAGGCCGCGACCGGCGCCGGGGGGACGGCGACGTTGGAGGCGCGGAACCTGGTGAAGGACTTCCATCTGCGTTCGGGGTTCCGATCGAGCGTCCTGCATGCGGTGAAGGATGTGTCGTTCACGATCGAAGCGGGCAAGACGGTTGCTCTGGTGGGGGAGTCCGGGTCGGGGAAGTCGACGATCGCGCGGATGCTCATGAAGCTGGAGACTCCCACCAGCGGGGAGATCCTCCTCGACGGGAAGCCGTCGGGGACCGGAGGTCGGGCGCTGGAGGCCTATCGCTCGGATGTGCAGATGGTCTTCCAGGACCCGTTCGCCTCCCTGAACCCGTTCCACACGATCGTGCACCACCTGGAGCGGCCGCTGCGCCTGCACCACCCGGAGCTGTCGCGCACGCAGGTGCGGCAGCGCGCGGTGGAGCTCCTCGAGCGTGTGCGGTTGACGCCGGGGGAGAGTTTCGCCGAGCGTCGTCCGCATGAGCTGTCCGGTGGGCAGCGGCAGCGCGTCGCGATCGCGCGGGCTCTCGCGCCCGGGGCACGGTTCATCGTGGCGGACGAGCCGGTCTCGATGCTGGACGTGTCGATCCGCCTCGGGGTCCTGAACCTGCTGGCGGAACTGCAGCGCGAGGAGAACCTGGGAGTGCTCTACATCACGCACGACCTGGCGACGGCGAGGCACTTCTCCGACGAGATCATGGTGCTCTACAAGGGCGATGTCGTCGAACGGGGCCCGGCGGACGAGGTCATCCTGAACCCGCAGCACGAGTACACCAAGACCCTCCTGGGCGCGGCGCCCGAGCCGGACAACCTCGGACGTCTCCGTGACGAGGTCCGCCGCGAACTCGGCATCGCGCATTGACTAGTCCCGGCTAGACTGGACCCACAACTGAAGACAGGCCGTATGACCCACGCGGGAGAGCCCCGGCGAACGCAGCCGGGCACCGAAGGAGCAAGCCTCCCCGCCAATCTCTCAGGTATGCGTACCGCGCGGGTCCGGCCACTCTGAAAAGCGATCCCGCGACCGTGCGGATCCGCCGACGGTGAAAGCCCCGCCTCTGTGCACGGGTGAAACTCTCAGGCCTATGACAGAGGGGGAGTTCCGAGGGACGGCCCGCCGCCGTTCCGCCCGACACAGCCCGGGAGAACTCCATGTCCGAACCTCGCTACACCCCGTTGCGTGAACGCCACGAAGCGCTCGGCGCCTCGTTCACCGACTTCGGCGGCTGGCAGATGCCGGTCCGCTACACGTCCGACCTCGCCGAGCATCATGCGGTGCGCCAGAGCGCGGGGATGTTCGACATCTCGCACATGGCCGAGTTCACCGTGCGTGGCGACGGAGCCGGGGCGTTCCTCGACCATGCGCTCGCCGGTCGTCTGTCGGCGCTGGCGGTCGGCAAGGCCAAGTACTCGCTGCTGCTCGCCGAGTCCGGCGGGATCATCGACGACGTGATCGTCTACCGCCTGGCCGATGACGACTACCTCATCATCTCGAACGCGGGCAACCGAGACGCCGTGTCCGCTGCGTTGAGCGCTCGCACCGAGGGCTTCGGGGTCGTCGTGCAGGACGTGTCCGACGACTACGCCCTCATCGCCGTGCAGGGCCCGCACGCGGAGGCCGTCCTCGCGGCGACCACCGACCTCACCGATGTCAGCACACCCTGGGACGAGCAGAAGTACTACGCCTGGGCGTCGGCCGGATACGCCGGCAAGCCCGTTCTCCTCGCGCGCACCGGCTATACCGGCGAGGACGGCTTCGAGCTGCTCGTCGCAGTCGACGACGCGGTCGCCCTCTGGGACGCCCTGCTCGCAGCGGGCGCTCCGCACGGACTCGTTCCCGCCGGACTCGCGGCGCGCGACACGCTGCGCCTCGAAGCGGGCATGCCGCTCTACGGCCACGAGCTGAGCCTCGAGACCCGTCCGGCGCAGGCCGGCCTCGGTCGCGTCGTCGTGACGGCGAAGGAACGGTTCGTGGGCAAGGAGGCACTCCTCGCCGCTGAGCAGGACGAGACATCCGATGCACCGGTGCTGGTCGGCCTCGTCGCCGAGGGCAAACGTGCCGGGCGAGCCGGATACGCCGTGGTCGACGGCGACGGGACCACGCTCGGCGAGATCACCAGCGGGGCCCTCAGCCCGACACTCGGACATCCGATCGCGATGGCCTATGTGCACGCTTCTTCCGCTGACGCGGGAACCGCAGTATTCCTTGATGTGCGGGGGACCAGAATCCCCGCGACCGTGACCGCCCTGCCTTTCTACCGGAGGACCAAATGACCGACCTCGCCGCACTCCACTACACCGAAGAACACGAGTGGATCGCCGCTGACGGCGACACCGTGACGATCGGCATCACCGATTACGCCGCAGAGAAGCTGGGTGACGTCGTTTTCGTCGAGCTTCCCGCGGTCGGCACCGAGGTCACCGCGGGAGCGGTCGTCGGTGAGATCGAATCCACCAAGTCGGTCGGCGAGCTGTACGCGCCGGTCTCGGGAACGGTCGTCGAGATCAACGATGCGGCCGTCGACGATCCCTCGCTCGTCAATGCGGCGCCGTTCGAGGGCGGCTGGCTGCTCAAGGTGTCCGTCGCTGCCGGCGCGCTGGACGGACTGCTCGACCGCGACGCCTACGTCGCACTGACGGAGGGCTGATCGCGCAGTGGTCACTTTCGCCGATCGTCACATCGGACCGACGGATGCCGCGCAGCACACCATGCTCAGCGCTCTCGGTCTGGACATCTCCGGAGCGGACGACGCTCTGAGTCCGGTCGAGACGCTGATGCGTCAGGCCGTCCCCGCGTCGATCTACACCGGCCCGTCGTCCGACGCCGGGAGCGCGACGTCGCGGATCCCTGCTGCCGCGAGCGAGACCGAGGCGCTCGCCGAGCTGCGGGACCTCGCCTCGCGCAACACGGTGAACCGTCCGATGATCGGCCTGGGCTACTACGGCACCATCACGCCGCAGGTGATCCAGCGCAACGTGCTCGAGAACCCCTCCTGGTACACGGCGTACACGCCCTATCAGCCGGAGATCTCCCAGGGGCGCCTGGAAGCTCTCATCAACTTCCAGACGATGGTCGCCGAACTCACCGGGCTCACGACGGCCAACGCGTCGATGCTCGACGAGTCCACGGCCGTCGTCGAGGGGATGCTGCTCGCGCGGCGCGCCTCGAAGTCGACCTCCACGGTGTTCGCCGTCGACGCGGACGCGCTTCCGCAGACCAAGGCGATGCTCGCGACGCGCGCCGAGGCCCTCGGAATCGAGCTCGTCTTCGTCGACTTCGCTGCGGGGGACGAGCTGCCCGCCGAGCTGTTCGGCGTGTTCGTCCAGTACCCGGGAGCATCGGGTCGGCTCTGGGATACGACCGCCGTGTTCGATGCCGCGCACCTCGCGGGCGGACTCGCCGTCGCCGCGGCCGACCTGCTCGCCCTCACCCTGATCGCATCGCCGGGCTCGCTCGGCGCCGACGTCGCGGTCGGCACGACCCAGCGCTTCGGAGTGCCGATGGGGTTCGGCGGGCCGCACGCGGGCTACATGGCGGTTCGCGCCGGTCTGGAGCGTCAGCTGCCCGGCCGACTCGTCGGGGTGTCCGTGGATGCCGACGGCAAGCCCGCCTACCGCCTCTCGTTGCAGACGCGCGAGCAGCACATCCGTCGCGAGAAGGCGACGTCGAACATCTGCACGGCCCAGGTGCTGCTGGCCGTCATGGCGTCGATGTATGCGGTCTATCACGGTCCGGACGGGCTCCGCGAGATCGCGACGCAGACGGCCGCGAAGGCCGCATTGCTGCGCGACTGGCTGACTGAGGCGGGCGTCGACATCGTGCATGCCCAGTTCTTCGACACCCTGCAGGTGCGGGTCCCCGGACGTGCAGCCGAGTACGCCGCGCAGGCGCACGACGGCTACGGCATCCTGCTCCATGTCGCAGACGCCGACACGGTCGGGATCGCGGTCGATGAGACCACGACCCTCGGAGAGCTGCACCAGGTCACCCGCGTCTTCGGTGGCAAGAACGAGCGGGCTTTCGGGAATTTCGGCGCCGAGAAGCTGCGGGCGCTTCCGGTCGACCTGCTCCGTCAGGACGAGTACCTCACGCACCCCGTGTTCCACTCGCACCGTTCGGAGACCGCCATGATGCGGTACCTCAAGAGCCTGGCCGATCGCGACTACGCGCTCGATCGAGGCATGATCCCGCTGGGCTCGTGCACGATGAAGCTCAACGCGGCCACCGAGATGGCGGCGATCACGTGGCCCGAGTTCGCCGGTATCCACCCGTTCGCGCCGGCCTCCGACGTGCAGGGCTACCTCGAGCTCATCGAGCAGCTCGAGGGCTGGCTCGCCGAGGTCACCGGATACGACGCCGTCTCGCTGCAGCCGAACGCCGGTTCGCAGGGTGAGCTCGCCGGCCTGCTGGCGATCCGCGGTTACCACCACGCGAACGGCGACCAGCACCGCACGGTGTGCCTCATCCCGTCGTCCGCCCACGGCACGAATGCGGCCTCGGCCGTGCTCGCGGGTATGAAGGTCGTCGTCGTCGCGACCGATGAGCTCGGCAACGTCGACCTCGACGACCTGCGCGCGAAGATCGCCCTGCACGCCGACTCCCTGTCGGCCCTGATGATCACCTACCCCTCCACACACGGTGTCTACGAGGAGCAGGTCGTCGAGATCACGGCCGCCGTGCACGACGCGGGTGGGCAGGTGTACGTCGACGGTGCGAACCTCAACGCGCTGCTCGGCTATGCGTGCTTCGGTGATCTGGGCGGCGACGTCTCGCACCTCAACCTGCACAAGACATTCGCCATCCCGCACGGCGGCGGTGGGCCCGGCATCGGACCGGTGGCGGCGAAGTCCCACCTCGCGCCGTTCCTCCCCTCGCACCCTCTCGCCCAGCGCGCCGAGCACTTCGGCGGCTTCACGTTCGACGGCGGGGTGATCTCTGCTGCTCCCTACGGCTCCGCCGGCATCCTGCCGATCTCCTGGGCATACGTGCGCATGATGGGCGCTGACGGGCTGCGACGGGCGACCGCGGCAGCCGTGCTCTCGGCCAACTACATCGCGGAGCGCCTCTCGGCCCACTTCCCCGTCCTGTACACGGGTGAGAACGACCGGGTCGCGCACGAGTGCATCCTCGATCTGCGTCCGCTCAAGGAGGCGACCGGCATCACGGTCGACGACGTCGCCAAGCGCCTCATCGACTACGGCTTCCACGCGCCGACCATGTCGTTCCCGGTCGCCGGCACACTCATGGTCGAGCCGACCGAGTCGGAGGACCTGGACGAGATCGAGCGCTTCATCGAGGCGATGATCCTGATCAAGGCGGAAGCGGACGCCGTGGCCGCAGGACGCTGGCCCGCCGACGACAACCCGCTCGTGCGTGCGCCCCACACCGCGGTCTCGCTGATCGCGGGGGAGTGGGACCACGCCTACACGCGAGAGGAGGCGGCCTATCCCGTGCTTGCCCTCGTCGCAGGCAAGTACTGGCCGCCCGTGCGCCGGATCGACCAGGCCTACGGTGACCGCAATCTCGTGTGCGCGTGCCCGCCGGTGGAGGCGTTCGCCTGAGTTCTCGTGCTCATGTGAGCAGACGGTGCCGCACCTCCGTGGGGTGCGGCACCGTCTTCGTGTCTGCGCGTGTTTCGGCGAGATTACGGATGGTCACCACTCAGTAACGGTTCGTTAGCTGAGCGCGGCGGGGGCGAAGGTGCGGGTTACGCTCAGGTATCCCTGCTCGCTCGATGGTGAGTGCGCAGAATTCCCACGTCCACAGGAGGACACAAAGTGAAGCGCAACAAGATCGCCCTCGCGGGCGTCGCGCTGTTCGCGGTCGGCGCTCTGTCGCTCGCGGGCTGCGCAAGCGGATCCGGCAACAACGGTGACGGTGGCAACGGCTCGAACGCCGATCCCGACGCCATCATCACCACGAACGGCTCCGAGCCCGAGAACCCGTTGATCCCGACCAACACCAACGAGGTCGGCGGAGGCAAGATCCTCGACGAGATCTTCGCGGGTCTGGTCTACTACGACGCCGAGGGCGAGCCGGTCAACGACATGGCCGAGGAGATCACCACCGAAGACCCTCAGCACCTCACCGTGAAGCTGAAGGAGGGGCAGACGTTCACCAACGGTGAAGAGGTCACCGCCGACAACTTTATCAAGGCGTGGAACGAGGGCGCGAAGGCCTCCAACGCACACCTCTCCAGCTACTTCTTCGAGGACATCGAGGGCTTCAGCTACGACGAGGACTCCGAGCTCACCGGCCTGGAGCAGGTGGACGACTACACGTTCACGATCGCGCTCAACAAGCCGGCCTCGGACTTCGCGCTGCGTCTCGGCTACTCGGCCTACTACCCGCTTCCCGATGTCGCTTTCGAGGACATGGACGCGTTCGGCCAGAACCCCATCGGCAACGGCCCGTACATGATCGACGGCGAAGACGCATGGCAGCACGACGTGCAGATCGACCTCGTCCGCAACGACGACTACGAGGGTGGACGCAAGCCGGCCAACGGCGGTCTGACGATCAAGTTCTACGCCACGCAGGAAGCCTCCTACGCTGACCTGCAGGGCAATGAGGTCGATGTGATCGACCAGATCCCGACCAGCTCGCTGCCCGTCTTCCAGGACGAGCTCGAGGACCGGGCCGTCAACCAGCCCTCGGCTGTCTTCCAGTCGTTCACCATCGGCCAGTTCCTCCCGCACTTCAGCGGCGAAGAGGGCAAGCTGCGTCGTCAGGCGCTGTCGATGGCGATCAACCGCGAGGAGATCACCGAGACGATCTTCTCCGGCACCCGCACCCCGGCGGCGGACTTCACGTCCCCGGTCATCGCCGGCTGGTCCGACTCGATCCCCGGCAACGAGGTCCTCAGCTACGACCCCGAGAAGGCCAAGGAACTCTGGGCCGAGGCTGACGCCATCGCTCCGTGGGAGGGCGACTTCAAGATCGCCTACAACTCCGACGGCGGACACGACGCCTGGGTCGACGCAGTGAGCAACAGCATCAAGAACACGCTCGGCATCGAGGCGTCGGGCGACCCGTACCCGACCTTCCAGGACCTGCGCACCAAGATCAACGACCGCACCATCACCACGGCGGCACGTTCGGGCTGGCAGGCCGACTACCCGGGTCTGTACAACTTCCTCGGACCGCTCTACGCGACGGGCGCCGGTTCCAACGACGGTGACTACTCGAACCCCGAGTTCGACGACCTCATCTCGGCGGGCATCAGCAACCCCGACCCCGACGCGCAGCTCGAGGACTTCACCAAGGCACAGGAGATCCTGTTCCAGGATCTGCCTGCGATCCCGCTGTGGTACTCGAACGTGACCGGTGGGTTCAGCGAGAACGTCGACAACGTGACGTTCGGCTGGAACTCGGTCCCGCTGTACTACCAGATCACGAAGGCCGGCGAGTAAAGTCTGACGGCACTTCACCCATGAGGCGGTGACGATTCTTCGTCACCGCCTCATGGGCTGTGTTCGCCTCGCTTTCTTTGCCCTCAAGAAGGGACAAGCGGATGCTCGGTTACATTCTGAGACGTCTTCTGCAGGTGATCCCGGTCTTCTTCGGAGCCACCCTGCTCATCTATTTCCTCGTGTTCGCCATGCCCGGCGATCCGGTCCTCGCCCTGTTCGGCGACAAGACCCCGAACCCGGCAGTCATCGAACAGCTTCGCGAGCAGTACCACCTGAACGACCCGTTCATCGTGCAGTACTGGTACTACATCACCGGCGTTCTCCAGGGCGACCTCGGGAACACCTACTCCGGTCGCTCCGTCTCCTCGGTGCTCGCCGCGACACTGCCCGTCACCGGGCGTCTCGCGGTCATGGCGATCGGAATCGAGTTCGTGCTGGCGATCCTCATCGGTACCCTCTCGGCGCTGCGCAAGGGGAAGCTGTTCGACAACGTGTCGCTCGTCGTGGCACTCGTCGCGATCGCGATCCCCATCTTCGTGTTGGCGTTCCTCGCTCAGTACTTCCTCGCGATCCAACTCGGCTGGTTCAAACCCACGGTGGGCGCGGACAACGACTGGGGCGGTCTCTGGCTGCCTGCGATCGTCCTCGGATTCAGCCTCTACGCCGTGAGCATGCGTCTGATGCGCAGCTCCGTCCTCGACACGCTGAACCAAGACTGGGTGCGCACGGCGTACAGCAAGGGTCTGTCACGCAGCCGCGTGCTCCCGGTGCACGTGCTGCGCAACTCCCTGATCCCCGTCATCACCAACTCAGCGACGAACTTCGGCGTACTGCTCGTGGGTGCGACAGTCACGGAGGGCATCTTCAACGTCCCCGGCGTCGGAAACACCCTTTTCGAAGCCATCCGTCGTGGTGAAGGACCCACCGTCGTCTCCTTCGTGACGGTGTTCGTCATCCTCTACGTACTGGTGAACCTGCTCATCGACCTGCTCTACGGTCTGCTCGACCCGAGGATTCGCTATGCCTGATCCCACCTCTCAGAAGCACTACGTCGCTCCTGTCGACACCGAGTCGATCCATGTCGATGCGGTCAGGATCTCCGACAAGCCCAGCAACCTGTGGCGCGACGCCTGGCGTGACCTGCGTCGCCGTCCGCTGTTCTGGTTCTCGGTGGTCCTGGCGCTCTTCTTCCTCTTGATGGCGCTGTGGCCCACGCTGTTCACGCAAACACCGCCGAACAGCAACTGTCTGCTGTCGAACAGCAACGGCGGTCCGACCGAGGGCCATCCGCTCGGTTTCACCTTCCAGGGCTGCGATATCTATTCCCGAATCGTCTGGGGGTCGCAGACCTCGCTGGCGGTCGGTCTGATCGCCACCCTGATCTCCTCGATCCTCGGACTCATCATGGGTGCACTCGCGGGGTTCTACGGAGGATGGCTCGACTCGGTGCTCTCGCGCGTCGGCGACATCTTCTTCGCGATTCCCTACATCCTCGCCGCCGTGGTCGTGATGACCGTCTTCAAGGACTCCCGGTCCGTGTGGACGCTCGCCTTCGCGATCGGTGGGTTCGCCTGGGCGTCGACGGCGCGTGTGGTCCGCGCAGAAGTGCTGAGGGTCCGGCAGGCCGACTTCGTCATGGCGTCGCAAGCGCTCGGTCAGTCGAAATTCCGGATCCTCGTGAACCACGTCGTCCCGAATGCGCTCGCGCCGCTGCTGGTGATCTCGACGCTGGCACTCGCGGCGGCGATCGTCGCGGAGGCGACGCTGTCGTTCCTCGGCGTCGGTCTGGGCAGCGACACGATGTCGTGGGGCCTCGACATCGCCAAGGCGCAGGCTTCTCTGCGCGTCGCACCTATGGCTCTCATCTATCCGTCGATCGCGCTCACCCTGGCGGTGCTCGCGTTCGTGACTCTGGGTGAGCTCATCCGAGACGCCCTCGACCCGAAGGCGAGGGCCCGCCGATGAGCGAACGCATTCCCGACCAGGTGCCCCTGCTGAGCGTTCGCGACCTGAAGGTCGCCTTCCGCACGCAGGAGGGGCTTCGTGAAGTCCTCCACGGTGTCAGCTTCGACGTGCTTCCGGG
>WPCJ01064361.1_pt1 | contig 16753 bp, 17 predicted proteins | sample 5399831 | NCBI WGS metagenome assembly WPCJ01 (sample SAMN12869470, study PRJNA574797) | sludge metagenome | isolation source: wastewater treatment of pH10 | place: China:Beijing | collected 2019-05-20 | reverse complement strand
AATGACACCTAGGTTCGGGGAGCCGAGCTCTGCGGGTGTCTGTGTGCCCGGGTGACCGGATGCGAAGAGGGCGTCGTCGAGGACGGTAAAGCCCATCGCATCGAAATCGTGGCCTCCGATGGGACCGGCGATCGCACCTTCGGGTGTGAGGGTGAAGAGCCCTCCGTGGGTGGCTACGAAGAGGTCCTCACCGCGGGGGTCAGCGGCAACACCGTGAATGTGTTGGATGACGGGGGGGACCGCGTTGGTGCCGGAGGCCTGCGGCACGGCGCAGCCGGTGAGGGCGACGGCTACGAGAGCGATCGCGAAAGCGGGTAGGGGCGAGTGGCGGTTCATGAGACTCCGACTTGAAGAAATGCATGCGGGTGCGCGAGCGGTACGCGAATGAGAGTCGCGACAGGGCACCAGCGCGGTGGCGTGGGTTACTGCGAGATGGCCAGTTCGGGGGTGCGGGCGAGCGCCGCACCCCCGAAGGTAGATCAGAGTGTGGCGAGGAGATCTTTCATCGTGGCGATCTCCGTGGTCTGCGCCTCGATGATCGTCTCGGCCAGAGCGACCGCGTCGCTGTTCTGGCCGTTGTCGACCTCTTCTTGGGCCATCTCGACGGCACCCTCGTGGTGCTGAATCATCTGCTCGAGGAACAGGCGGCTGGCGTCCGCACCGGTGGCATCCTCGAGAGCCTGCATGTCATCCTCCGACATCATGCCACCGCCGTGATCCATGCCCTCCATGTCGGAGGTATCAGCGCCCCACTCTTCGAGCCACTGGTCCATCTTCTGGATCTCGGGCTCCTGCGCGGCCTTGATCTCTTTCGCAAGAGCGACGACACGTTCGTCGACACCCTCCTTGCTAAGGAGCATGTCGGACATGTCGATGGCCTGGGCGTGGTGCTCTTTCATCATGCTGGCGAACATGATGTCGGCGTCGTTGGCGTCCGCGGACGCCGGGGCCGAGGTGCTGCTTTCGTGGTTCATGCCGGGCATGTCGCCGCCGGAGGTGGTACCGGCGCAGCCGGCGAGTCCAAGCACTGCGGCGAGGGTGAGTGCGGCTGTCGCCGCAAACCGGGTCTTCATGATGGGGTTCTCCAAGAGTCGATGATGGTGCCCAGCGAGAGAGGCTGGGCGAGGGCGTTACCCGCGGAAAGCGGGCGCGCCTGCCATCACGTGCGACTGATGCAGAGAACGGTGAGAGACGGAGGCCGCAGCGGATGCAGCGCATCCCGGAGATGTAGGCGGGACACGGGCGTTCCCGGGGAATGTGCGACGGTTCGCCACCAGGCGGACGGCCGGGCGAGCAGCACGACAGCGATGAGGAGCGCGAGAACGCAGGCCATCCACGCCATGCCGTGATCGTCAGAACACGTGGCGCACCCCGCCTCGTCCACCGCTGCGGCGTCGCCAGAGGCGTGTGCGGGGTGAGCATCGGCATGCGCGGGTGCGACGGCGATGGTCTCACTGTGCCCGGAGGGCATGGTGTGCGTGTTCATCGAGTGCATAGCCAGAAGCCCGAAGATCACGGAAAAGGCGACGGCGACGACGGCCAGGAGGGTGCGGGTGAGGGTGCGCTGGTCATGCACGCGGCGTGCGATCGTCATCAACACTGTCCCACCTCCCTTTCTTCCAGGGTACGTCGCCGCCGCCCATGCGCCTACTTGTCGACGACGTCGCCCGGGCTGAGGTTCAGCCGTCGCAGCAACTGCGCATTCAGCGCGACAACGATCGTGGACAGTGACATCAACACCGCCCCGACCGACATCGGCAACACGAACCCGACGGGGGCGAGCACACCGGCAGCCAACGGCACCGAGAGAAGGTTGTACCCGGCGGCCCACCAGAGGTTCTGTTTCATCTTCCGGTAACTGGCCCGCGACAGCTCAATCACGGAGATCACCGATCTGGGGTCGTCGCTGGCGAGGATGACACCCGCGGAGGCGATCGCAACGTCCGTTCCTGCACCGATCGCAATCCCTACGTCTGCCTGGGCGAGGGCGGGGGCGTCGTTCACGCCGTCACCGACCATCCCGACCTTGCGGCCTTCGTTTTGCAGTTCTTTCACCTTGGAGGCTTTGTCCTCCGGACGGACCCCGGCGAAGTACCGGTCGATACCCAGCTCGCCGGCGACGGACGCGGCTACCGCATCGGCGTCACCGGTGATCATCACCACCTGCACGCCCCGTTCGTGAAGCGCATCGACCGCGTTACGCGACTCGGAGCGGATCTCATCCGCCAGGCGCAGCGCGCCCGTCACCTGACCGTCAACGAGCACGTGGAGGATGATCGCACCCTCACCGCGCCACTCGTCGGCAACCGGCAGCTCGGCGGCGTGTTCTTGCTCGAGCATGTACGGGCCACCGACCTGCACGACACGACCATCGACACGGGCACGCACCCCCACGGCGGGGGAGGATTCAAAATCGGACGAGCCCGGAACGGTGAGGTTCTTCTCCTTCGCCGCGTTGACGATCGCACGGGCGAGGGGATGCTCGGAGTCCGCTTCCGCGGCCGCCGCCCACGCCAGCAGCTGATCGGCGTCGGCTCCTGTGACGGGATCAATCGCGGTCACGGCGGGGGTGCCCTTGGTGAGCGTGCCGGTCTTGTCGAACAGGATCGTGTCGACGGTGCGCATGCTCTCCAGGGCGAGCCGATCCTTGATCAGCACGCCCCCTCGGGCGGCGCGTTCGGTCGCGATCGACACGACCAGTGGGATCGCGAGACCCAGCGCGTGCGGGCAGGCGATCACCAGCACCGTGATCGTACGGATCACCGCCGCGTCGGGTTGGCCGACGAGAGTCCAGACAATCGCGGTGATCGCGGCAGCGCCGAGCGCGAACCAGAACAGCCACCCCGCTGCCTTATCCGCGAGTCGTTGCGCCCGCGACGATGAACTCTGCGCCTCCGTGACCAGCTTCTGGATACCCGCGAGAGCGGTGTCCTCGCCGATAGCGGTGATCTCTACCCGCACCCCGGAGTCGGTGGCGACCGTGCCGGCAATCACCGGATCACCATCGCTGCGGCGAACCGGGCGGGATTCGCCGGTGATCATTGACTCGTCCATGCTGGCCGAGCCCTGCACGATCCGCCCATCCGCGGGGACCCGCCCGCCGGGGCGCACCACAACGACATCCCCCACCTGCAGATCAGCCGGTGCGACGGTGACGGTGGTGTCTCCGTCGACCTTCTCCGCCTCGTCGGGCAGCAATGCGGCGAGGGAGTCCAATGCCGACGTCGTCTGGGCGAGCGAGCGCATCTCGATCCAGTGACCGAGCAGCATGATCACGATCAGGAGCGCCAGCTCCCACCAGAAGTCCAGCTCGTGGTGCAGCAGCCCGATGCTCGCCCCCCACGAGGCGAGGAACGCCACGGTGATCGCGAGGGCGATCAGCAGCATCATCCCCGGTTTGCGGGCACGGAGTTCGCTCACGGCGCCGGTGAGGAACGGTGCCCCGCCCCACACGTACATGACCGTTCCAAGAACCGGCGACACCCACGCGACCCACGCCGCGTCCGGCAGCGAGTACCCCAGGATCATCGAGAACATCATGGAGAGCCCGACCACCGGCACGGCGAGGAGCAGCATGATCCAGAACAGGCGCCGGAACTGCCCCACATGATCCCCGTGGCCGCTATGCCCGCTGTGACCCTCGTGGCCATCGTGGCCACCGTGCCCGGTGCGTTCGTGCGGTGCAGCCGGTTCGGGGCTCATCGCCGCGTGGTCGTGCTCCGTTGTGGCGGCCGCCGTGTGGTTGTGGTGCGCGGTGTGATCGGTGTGTTCGTCGTGCTGGCTCATCGGGGACTCCTTGCTCAGGTGCGCCCGGGGTAAGCCGGACGCCGACAGATGCAACTCAGGGCTGGCTGGTTGCGAGGGCGTAGCCGGCCTCTTCCACCGCACTCTTCACGGCAGCGGGGTCGACCGGGGTGGTGCTGTGGATCGTCACCCGGGAGGTGCCGCCCGCGTTCAGATCCACGGTGACGGATTCGACGCCTTCGACAGCGCCCAGTTCCTCAGTGACGCTCGACGCACAATGCGAGCACGTCATCCCGTTGACAAGCACCTCCGCCGTCACCGCGGCATCAACAGGCGCCGATGTCTCCGTGTTCGATGGGACAGCGCAGCATGCGCAACCAGCGTTCGCGTCCTTCAGCCCGAGCTCAATGCGATCAGTCATGGTGTTCTCCTTCAGTTAGACAGACGTGTGGTCATGAACGAACCAGGCGAGCAATCGCTTCGTTAGCCTCACGGACCTTCTCGGCCGCGACCTCCCCACCCTCCGCACTCGCTTCCGCGACACAGTGGCTCAGGTGATCACTGAGCAGTGACAACGCCACCGTCTCGAGGGCCTTCGTCGCCGCAGAGACCTGCGTGAGGATGTCGATGCAGTACTTGTCCTCATCAACCATCCGGGAGATCCCCCGCACCTGGCCTTCGACGCGATTCAACCGCTTGCGCAGGTCGTCCTTGCTTCCGTCGTACCCGTTCATGCCTCGAGCATACCCCCTGGGGGTATCTAACTCAATGTTTTCGCTTCTATTCCCGCTAGGCGAACGTGGTCGCCGACTCTGTTCAGCTCACAGGCTGATCTGCGCAGCGCGGCGGCATATCAATACCGGGTTACCAGACCCCAGCGGGGTATTCAAGGGCCTCAGTGCGCGGGCGATGCGAGCGTACTTTCGTGGCTCACGAAAGGAGTTCTCTCATGACCGTCACCGAAGAAATGCTCAGCACGTATCCGAAAGATCTGGGCGGAATTGATCAGAAGAAGCTCGTCGACTGCATCGACGCGTGTCTCGCGTGCGCGCAAGCCTGCACCGCATGTGCCGACGCTTGCCTCAGCGAGGACATGGTTGCTGACCTAATCAAGTGCATTCGCGCGAACCAGGACTGTGCAGACCTTTGCATAACCACCGCCCGGATCCTCTCCCGTCGCACCGGGCACGACGCCAGCGTCACCCGTGCCGCGCTCGAAGCTTGCCGAGCGGCGTGCCTGAGCTGTGCTAACGAATGTGAACAGCACACCATGCACGAACACTGCACGATCTGCGCTGAAGCATGCCGACGCTGCGAACAGGCGTGCGTTGCACTGCTGGAGTCGCTATGACAAGCCAGCACGCCGACAACGGTTCACGCCCGCCGGCCGGCCACTCCCAGGGGAAGAATCAGGGCGGGATGTCGAGCTACCTTAAGCTCGCCGTCTCGCTATCGCTCAGCTTCGTTGTGATGTACTTCCTCACGTTTGCGATGATCAACGTCCTGGACGATCTCTTCCTCAACATCAGCAACCTCTACATGGCACTGATGATGGTCTTCCCCATGGGCATCATCATGGTCATCGTCATGTGGAAGATGTTCCCGAACAAGGCCGCGAACATCAGCTTGCTCGTAGGTTTCGCCGCGCTTTTCCTTGTCGCCTTCTTCATGGGACGCTCGGAAGCGTTCGTCGGTAACGACCAGTTCCTCCGTTCCATGATCCCGCATCACTCTCGAGCGATTCTGGTGTGTGAGCAATCAGACATCAGCGACCCGGAGATCCAAGATCTCTGTGAGCAGATCATCTCGTCACAGCAGGAAGAGATCGACCAGATGAATGAGATTCTCGACCGTCTCGACGATTAGTGGGGCGTCGGCACCACCCTTGCGACAAGTGGACCGGCTACCGCGCTCATGACGAGCGGACCGGATCACCGCCGTCGACAGGGTCCGGGTCGACCAGGCAACCTTACGCCTCAGCCTTACGCGAGAGCTGCCGAAAACGATCGTTTCCGGCAGCCCCCTCCCAGGCCGCCGGCCGACCACACGACACGCCGGCCGTGCGCTGTGGAGTTTGCCGCTCTTTGGCGGTGTTCTGTGATCGCTTCGTGTCGCTAGTTGCCGATGACGAGAATGCTCGCGGCGGCTTCAATGACGTCGTCGGTAATGGTGTCGAGCTGGTTGATCTTCAGCACGCGATTGATCTGGGGGAAGAGCCGTTCGAGCAGGCGGAAGTTGCCGCGGGTGATGCGTTCGATGGCGGCGATGGCTTGAGCGTCGGTGAAGTCGTCAGGGTCGAGAGTCCTGCCGAGTCGCTTCCAGTGGCGTTCGACAACGAAGAGGAGCTCTTCCCGGCCAAGGGCGCGGTAGTGGTGTGAGAAGCCGAGGCGGCTGTAGAGCTGGGGGTAGTGACGGAAGCGTTCGTCGATACCGGGCATGCCGATCAGGATCATCGCGAGATGCGTGCGGTCGTGACGGTCGCGGAGAAGCTCCAAGGCGGTCGGGGTGAGCCGTTCGGCTTCGTCGATGATGAGGAGCTCGACCAGGCGGGTGACGTCGTTCTGCCTGACCACTTCACCGTCGGGCATGAGGGAGCGGAGGTGCTCGTCGGCGCAGAGTCCGACTTTGATCTGCCAGTGGTCGATGTCGTGCATGAGGTCCTTGGGCCGGCAGAGGACTTCGGGTGTGTAGAAGACGGTGCGGGATCGGTTCGCCAGGGCATAGTGCTTTGCGTCGTGATCGCCTCTCGGTCCCCACGCGTTGATGTAGGGCTCGAGGGCGTCCCAGTTCGCGTAGCGGCGGGCGGAGTTGGTTTTCCCGACGCCGGCGGCGCCGTGGCAGATCCCGATGGTTTTCTCCTTTCGGACGGCGTTGGCGAACTCGGTGAAGCGTCGGTGTTCTTTGGTGACGATGAATGCCTGGTTCATCACTCGTCCTCTTCGTAGGTGCGAAGCCGTGGCCGCCGCTTGATCGGTTCGGGGGTGCGAGGTTCCTGGCGGGTGGCAACGGTCGGAATGCGATCGTGGATTGCACGACGCAGCTGCTTGCGGCGGGCGCGGCGGGCGGTTTCGATGTCGCGGAGGCTGAGGCGGAGGTTGGGGTGGGCCTCGTCGATGGCGGTGCAGATGAACGTGTCGCGGTCGTAGACGCGGATCTCGGAGATGTCCCGGGGGTCGTACCGGATCGTGATGGTGTGACCGACGAACGGCGCCAGGGTTGGGGCGAGGTAGCGCTGGCCTTGGAAGTGGATGCCGTCGCGTTGCACGACCCGGTTCTTCGGAACAGTAAGGAGCAGCCCGTCGAGCTCTTGAAGGCTCTCGGGCATCCGCGGAAGCCAGCCGTCCGCGACCCACGCATCCCGGGGTGAGATCCCCAGCTCGCTGTGGGGCCGGTCGTTGTAGGTGCCGATGAAGTCGCCGATGGCACGGTCGAGGCCTGCGAGGTCGAGCATAGGCATTGGTGTTCGGCTGCCGGGTCCGAGGTGGCCGGGGAGCGTGGCTAGGAGTTCGGTGTTGATGGTTCCGAAGAACCGTTCGATCTTCCCGCGGCCTTGGGGTCGCCCGACGGCGGAGTGGACGATCCTGATGTGCAGGGCGAGTGCGGTCTGCTCGAGGTGATGGCTGATGAAGTCGGAGCCGTGGTCGACGTGGAGGATTTCGGGGATGCCGCACATTGCCCACGCCGGGTCGGTCTTCCGCCAGATCGCCTGTCGGAGAGCGAGGGCGGTGTTGATGGCTGAGGGTGCGCCGGTGAAGACCATGTATCCGCAGATGGCGCGGGAGTAGTCGTCCATGACCGTGGTGAGCCAGGGCCGGTCGGGTTTCCCGTCCGCGCCGACGATGAGGATGTCGAGCTCGGTGTGGTCGGACTGCCACGTCTGGTTGGGGTGTTCCGCCCGGCGCCGAAAGACGAGCTCGTGCTTGTCCCGGTACGAGACCGGTCCCTCAAGTGCCAGCGTGACAAGGGCCGGATCGAGTGCCTGGACGATCTGGCGGACGGTCGCGTAACTCGGCACCGGCAGTTCGTGAGCTTCCGCCTCCGCGGAGGCGAGCCGGTGCAAGGTGGCGATGCTTGGGCGTGGCCGGGTCAGCGCCAATCGTTCGATGAACGCGACAGTCTCCGCTGATGTTCGGCGGCCCCCCTTGTCGTTGCGGTCATGAGGTTCGAGGGCTGCGATGCCGCCTGCGCGGTAGAGCTGGTGCCAGCGTTGGAGGGTGCGGGCGGAGATCCCGGTCTCCCGGGCGAGGACGGCGAGCGGGATCTGGTCTTCGACATGAAGCCGAAGAACACGCCACCGTTCGGCCGCGTCCATGAGTCACTTACACGGTGGTGCTCTCGCGGGCCGCGAAGGCCTGCTGGTGGCGGTAGAGGGTGGCTCGGCTCCAGCCGACGAGTTTCGCGGCATCTGCCGCGGTCCGGCCCTTGGCCCTGGCCTCGGTGACGAGCTTGAGTTTGTCAGCGACGACGACAGGATCCGACAAGGGCCGGCCGAACTTCGTGCCGCCTTGCCGAGCAGCAGTGATCCCGGCATTCACCCGTTCCGTGATCAGCTCGCGCTCGTACTCAGCCAAAGTGGCAAGCATGTTCAGCATCAGCCGGCCCGAGGTCGTCGACGGGTCGATGCCATCAGAGATGCTCTGCACCTGGACGTTTCGCTCCCGAAGGAGCTTCACGGTGTTGAGAACATCGATCAGGGACCGTCCGAGGCGGTCGACTCGCCAGACGACGACCGTGTCGCCGGGCTTGGCGTAGTCGAGGAGTTTCTTCATTCCGGGCCGGGAGATCGCGGTTCGGCTACCTGAGGTGACGTCGGCGAAGATGTCGCGCTCCTGCACGCCGGATTTGACCAAGGCGTCGACCTGCAACTTCGCGTCTTGGCTTCTCGTACTGACCCGCGTGTACCCGAGATGCCTCACCCGACCATTGTGCCTCAATAACTGCTAGAAGCGGCGAAGGAAAGACAGTTTGCGGTAAGACATGTTTCCAAGACAAATGGCGTCCCGGAAATCCGCCACTTCCCTCGGCTGCTCGGAAGGGGTTTCGCGTGCCTCGGAAAACTTTAGCTTTTCGAGGCGGACCGCTGGTGCGGACAACGACGGGCTTACGGGAGCGGCTGTGGGATGACGTGGCAGATGCTGCGCTCCGAGCACGTCGCTGGATCCAGGGCCGAGCTGGTCGTCAGCATGCCCACGAGCGCTCTCTCGAGGCGGGCGAGTTCTTGTTGGCGGGCTCTGACTTCACCGAGTTTGCCAGTGAGTAGTGAATGCACGTGTGAGCACGGGGCCTGCCCATCCTCCCGGAGGGCGAGAACCCCGGCGATATCGGACAGCGTTAGTCCGGCGGTTTGAGCGGCGCGAATGAACCCGACCCGGGAAGCGACCCCGTCGTCATAGACCCGGTATCCGTTGCTTTGTCGGCTCGGGGCCGGCAGGAGGCCCTCGCGTTCGTAGAAGCGAAGGGTTTGAGTGCTGACGCCCGTGGCCGCGGCGAGGTCTCCAATGCGCATGTGACCATCACACCACTTGACCTTGTACCGGGCTGAAACGTTTACGGTCGTTGGATGGAGATCACGTTGCAGTACTTCGATGGGTGCCCGAACTGGCAGACGACCGAGGAGCGCCTCGCCGTGATCACGGCGGAACGATCCGACATCACGGTGAGCCGGCAGCTCATCGAGACACAAGCGGAAGCGGAAACGGTCGACTTCCGCGGCTCCCCGACTCTCCTGGCCGACGGTGTGCCGTTGTTTCCCGTGCCGGAGGCTCCGCCTGGCCTGTCGTGCCGGGTGTATCTGACACCAGCAGGTCTTGCCGGGTCCCCCACGACAGAGCAGATCCGCGACGCCATCGTGAACGTCGAAGCGGGCACCCGGTGAGTGACGCGTTGGACCTGCTGGTCATCGGTGCCGGCATGGCTGGCACGTCCGCTGCGAACAAGTGCGCCGCACAAGGCTGGCGGGTCGGGATCGTCGACGCGCTCCCCTACGGCGGCACCTGCGCTCTCCGGGGATGCGACCCGAAAAAGATCCTTCGCCGCGGCGCCGAAATCGTCGATGCCGCCCGGCTGATGAACGACACCGGCATCACAGAAGCTGGCCTCCGTGTCGATTGGTCGGCACTCATGCAGCGCAAGCGCGGCTTCACCAACGGGGTACCAAAAGGCATGGAAGACGAACTCACCGGCAACGGTGCCACCACCTTCCACGGTCACGCCGAGTTCACCGGCCCGAACACCATCACCATCGATGGCACCACCCACGAGGCGGAGCGGTTCCTCATCGCCTCCGGGGCCACCCCGAGGCTTTTGACATTCCCGGGCGCGGAGCACCTCATCGACAGCACCCAGTTCCTCGACCTCGATGCCCTACCGCAGCGGATCGTGTTCATCGGCGGCGGGTTCATCTCGTTCGAATTTGCCCACATCGCCGCCCGAGCCGGCGCGCACTGCACGATCATCGACCGCGGCCCGCGGCCCCTGCGCGAATTCGACCCCGACCTGGTGGAGCTGCTGACCTCACGCACCGAACAAGCCGGCATCCGCGTCCACCGAAACACCAGCGTCACCGCCATCGAGGCAACCCCCTCCGGATTCCAGCTCAACGTCGACACCAAAGGCACGACCACCCGCCTTGACGCGGACCTCGTCGTCCACGGTGCTGGCCGCGTCCCGAACCTCGAAAGCCTCCACCTGGACGCTGCCGGCATCGCGAGCAGCTCACACGGAGTAACCGTCACCGGACACCTGCAAAGCACCACCAATCCCGCCGTCTACGCGGCAGGAGACGCCGCTAACACCGCGGGACGGCCCCTGACGCCGGTCGCCGTGTTTGAGGGTAAAGTCGCGGCCTCGAACATGCTGAAAGGCACCACGACAGCGCCCGACTACACCGGAGTTCCCACGACCGTATTCACCATCCCGGAACTGAACCGGGTCGGTCTCCTCGAAGAAGAAGCTGCCGAAGGCCACAACACTGCCGTCCGCTTTACCGACACCAGCAACTGGTACTCCACCTACCGGGTCGCCGAGACCACCGCCGCCGCCAAGATCATCATCGATACCGACACCGACCAGATCCTCGGCGCACACCTCCTCGGCCCCGGCTACTCCGAACTGATCAACACCTTCGGTATCGCCATCAAGCTCGGCCTCACCACCCGGCAACTCAAATCCACCACCGCCACCTACCCCTCCCTCGGCTCCGACCTCGGCTCCCTGCTTTAACCGAGCAAAGCAGAGAGTCAACAACCCTCTGCTTTCAGCCAGTTACCGAGCCCGACGCACCCGCCAACGAGCGATCAAAAAACACTGCCAGAGAGCGGCAAAGTCCACAGCCGTGCGCCGACCGAAACCCCCTGCCGGAACCTGCCGCGCCGAAACCGTCCGCTCGACGTTTTAGGCAGGACGGGTTGAGACGCGATTACCGACAAGTTTCGTGAGACAACGGGCGCTTTCGGCGCCGCATCAGCCACCCGTCTTTCCGGGGCTGCTCTGTCTCACCAGCCGACAACTTTCGTGAGATCGGACAATGTCCGTTCTCACGGAAGGTGTCGGATTCTCAGTAGTTGGCGCAACGTCTCACGAAACGTGTCTGATGCTCACGAGAGGTGTCGGACCTGTGATTGGCGGCAGGGTCATCGACCCTGCCGGAAACGATCGTTTTCGGTGGATCGCCTTTTCGGCGACGCCTCGCCCTCGAGGAATGTCTGACCTCGCGTTAGACCATGGATCCTGAACGACAGCATCCCGCGGCAAGATCTCAAGACCGGACCGCTCCCAGCCCCATCGATCGTCGACGACGACTCAGCCGTGCAGGGGCTGCCGTAACAGGCCGAACGGGCAGAGCCACAAGAAGGTGGTTCCGCCCGTTCGGTGACGTGCGAGGTTGGTTTATGGCTCGACGATGTGGAACCAGAGCGGGAATGCGGTGAGGAGGCCGAACAGCGTCCTCACCGCGGCCGGGTCGCCCTCGACGCTCGCCGATCCGTCTGAGAGGGCGGTGTCGAGGTCGGTGCTTCCGAACACGAGAGCAGCGAGCTCGCTCTTGGTCGATGTGACGGTGGCGTCGGCGGTAGCGGAGGTGGTGTTGGGGGTGTAGATGAGGCAGCCGTTTCGCAGTTCGAGTGCGTAGGTGACGCCGTCGGCTCCAGCGTCGCTGATGACCCAGTCGAGGGTGGACCGGCGGTCGGCAGCGGCGGGGCCGTCGAGCTTGATGCCCATGAAGTCGAAGATCATCTCCGGCGTCATGGAGTTCAGCACGTCGAGGGTGGCGAGGCTGAGCGTGCCGAGGTCTCTGACACCGTTCCGCAGCTCGAGAGCGGCCATCAGGTACTCGTTGCGCCACGTCGGGTTCTCGGACTGGTATCCGAGCTGCTCGAAGGCGTCAGCCTGGAGCTCACGGGCTGCCTGGTGGTCGGGTTCACTGAACACCACGTGCGTGAGGACATCTGCGACCCAGCGGTAGTCGCCCTTGTCGAAGGAGGCTTTCGCTTTCTCGACGACGGCGTCAGCGCCGCCCATGAACTCGACGTAGCGGGCGCCGACCTCGGTCGGTGGGAGCGGGTGCAGGTGCGCGGGGTGGGAGTCGTACCAGCCGATGTAGCGCTGGTAGACGGCTTTGGAGTTGTGGTTGAGGGAGCCGTAGTAGCCGCGGTTGTACCACTGCTGGTCGAGAGCGGCGGGGAGTTCCATCTGCTCCGCGATCTCGACAGGTGTCTGGCCGAGGTTGGTGAGGCGGAGGACCTGGTCGTGGATGTACTTGTACAGGTCGCGCTGATTCGCGAGGAACTCGATGATCGATTCCGTGCCCCAGCGGGGCCAGTTGTGCTGTGCGAACACGACGTCGGTGTCCGCGCCAAACAGGTGGATCGTCTCGTTGAGGGTCTTCCACCAGGTGGCAGCGTCGCGCACCTGGGCTCCACGGAGGGTGAGGAGGTTGTGCATGACGTGGGTTGCGTCCTCGGCCGTGCACAGGGCGCGGTGAGCGGGGAAGTAGATCAGGAACTCGGAGGGCGCTTCCGTGCCGGGTGCCATTTGGAAGACCATCTCGACGCCGTCGACGACGCGCGTTTCGCCGGTGGTGGCGATCGTGTCGGTGGGCGGCACGAGGCTGGATGAGAAGCCTGCGCCTCCGCCTGAGGACAGGCCCGCGTCGATTTGTCCGCGTTCGCCGATCGGCAGCAGAGGACCGTACATGTACAGGGCCCTGCGAGTCATCGCGGTACCGGCGTAGACGTTCTCGGAGACGGCCTCGGAGAGGAACCCGTCCGGGGCGATCACGACCGTGCGGCCGGCGGCGATGTCGTCGTCGCTGACGATGGCGCGCGAGCCGCCGTAGTGGTCGGCGTGGCTGTGTGTGTAGATCAGGGCTTTCACGGGGCGGACGCCGCGGTGCTCTCGGTAGAGCGCGAGGCCTGCGGCGGCGGTCTCGTTACCGACAAGGGGGTCGATGACGATGATTCCTTCGTCGCCTTCGACGATGGTCATGTTCGACAGGTCGATGCCGCGGAGCTGGTAGATCCCGTCGGTCACCTCGAACAGGCCGCGACCGCTGTTGACCTGCGCGTGACGCCAGAGGCTCGGGTGGACCGTGTCGGGCGCGTCGTCGGACTCTTTGACGAAGTCCCAGGCCGCGAGGTTGATGACCGGCGCGCCGGATTCCTTGCGCACGACCGGGTCGGCGAGAGGGGCGATGAATCCGCGGGCCACGTCGTCGAAGTCCTGCCGGTCATCCCAAGGGAGGTGCTTCGCTGCCTCAGCGTTGGCCTTCCTGGTCGCGTCGGTCGCGGGTTTGGGGGTCGTGGCGTCCATCAAAGCTCCTCAGCGTCGTTGTGCTGAGGCTAATGACGTTTCATCGAGACGCACAAGATCGTTCCGGCGACGATCGATGTCGTGAAGATGACTCGTGAGGAACAACACCACCGTCATGACGGTGCTCGTTCGGGTTCTTGGGGTGAGCATGATCGGCAAAGGGCTCGGGAACTTCTAACCAGCGACCGAGTTACGACATCGCTCGCCGAATCTCCCCGCCGATACCGGGTATCGACTGACGTCTTACGGAGGGCTCTGCGAGACCTCGTTCTCGGCTGCGCCGTAAACGATCGTTTGCGGCGGGGTGCGCTGTCAGGCTTGTGATGGGCTGCCGGAAAGGATCACCAGAATCCGCTTTCGGCAGACGGATTCGACGTGGTCGGCTAGTGCTCATTCCTTCGTTCGTCAGCGGGGGGCATCAATGCGTTGGTCAGCGGGGCCAGAAGTGGCGCGTCGGGCCTAGAGCAGTCGGGGCCAGACCCAGGCGAGGTCCTGGATCGACGGGGCGAGCGGTTGGTCGGGGCGGGGGAGGGCGGACGTGAGCATGAGCCCGGAGGCGATCTGCGTGATCAGTGAGGCGGACGTGTGGAGTTCTTCTCGGGTGCGGTCGGGCGCGATGTCGGTGAGTTTGAGCGTGACGATGCTCTGCACCTCGTCGGCGAGGGGGCGCAGCCGGAGCGCCTGACGTTCGGCGAGAGCGGGTGATGTCGAGAGGAGAGCGATCCGGGCGAGGAGGAGTTCGTGGTCGCTGTCCCCGGGTGCCGGGAGTCGCACGAGGTTGAGGGCGCCGGCGAGCACACCGACAGTGGTGGAGCTCAGGTATTCACGGGTGCGCTGCTCGTCGACCTGGGGGAGATCCTTGCCGAGAAGTGCGTCTTCCTTCGTGTCGAAGTGGTTGAAGAACGTGCGCTGAGCGATGCCGGCTTCCGCGCAGATCTGATCGACAGTCACTGCCGCTACGCCGTGCTCTGTGGCGAGGCGCACCGCGGCGGACTCGATGGCGCGCGCGGTGGCTCGTCCTCTCGCGTTGCTGTTCCCGCGCGCGCTCATCGTTTCGCTCATCCTCTATTCGTACCGCAGGGCGTCGATCGGGTTCTTCTTCGCCGCTCGTCGCGCGGGAAGTGTTCCGGCGAGGAAGGCGATGATGACGATGAGTGCGATGACGCCGATGATCCCGCTGGGCTGGAAGAGCAGGACGGTCAGGCCCGAGAGCCCCGAGAGAGGCCCGCTGGCGAGTGCGCCGTTGAGTGGCAGCCCGACAGCGATCGCAACGACCACGCCGAGCGCGCTGCCGAGGAAGCCGATCACGGCGGCTTCGAGGCTGAAGAGGGTGAAGATGCGGCCGCTGCCCATTCCCATCGCCTTCATCAGGCCGATCTCTCTTGTTCGTTCCTGCACGCTCATCAGGAGCGTGTTCACGATGCCGAAGGCGGCGGCAAGGAGCGCGATAATCGCGAAGGCGTTCAGCACGCCCGTGATCCCGGTGATGATCGTCTGCACGACTCCGAGTTGATCTTCGATGGTCTGGGCCGACATCCCCGCCTCGGTGATCCTGTCTTTCAGCTGCGCGATCTGAGCATCAGTGGCGTCCGCGTCGAAGTAGGCCACGGCCACCTGGTAGCGGTCGGGAGCGCTGGAGCCAGCTTTCTGCTCCTGGGCGATCGCGGCAACCAGCGCCGAGTTCGCGCCCGCTCCAGCGCTGAGCAGGCTCGTGTTCGAGACACCCACGACGGTGGCGGTCTCGGCGTGCTGTGTTCCGGTGACGTCGGTGAATCCGAGCGTAAGGGTGGCGCCCACCGCCTCTTCGTTGCTGCCCAGGTCGAGGGGATCGACATAGTCCTCGGGCAGGATCACCTGATACTCGGAGCTCGACGAGTCCAGCTGATTGCCCGCGGTGAGGTCGGCCTGGGCGATCGAAGAGGTTGGCGCGATCGTGAACTGGTACCTGTCGCTGCCATCGGCCTCCACATAGTCGATGGCGACCGTCGACACGGGTTCCACGTCCCGGAGACCACCGATCTCAGAGAGTGTCCTGATGTCGGAGTCCGACAAAGCACTTGTGGAGCCAGTCAGCGGATTGCCGGTGCCCGTTCCGGGGCTGGAGGTCGCGGGGTCGTACTTTTGCGGACCGCTGTCGGTAGCGGTCGCGCTCGAGTCCTTGGAGACGAGGAACACGTCGTTCGCGCCGAGGGACGCGACTTGCTTGGTGACGTAGTCCGACACTCCGGCCCCGAGGGCTGTCGTGAGAGTGAGGGTGAACGCGCCGATGAACAGCGCGAGGACGGTGAGGGTCGTGCGCAGCTTGCTTCGGAACGTGTTCGCGAACGCGGTCCGGATCAGATCGGTAGTCTTCATGCCGCCACCTCCGCCGTGTCGACGATGCGGCCGTCGCGCACGAGGATCTGGCGGTCGCACCGAGCGGCAAGATCCTCGTCATGGGTAACGATCACGAGGGTGATCCCCTGCTCCCGATTCAGTTGGAACAGCTCCTCCTCCACCAGGCTCCCCGTCGCGGAATCCAGGTTGCCGGTGGGCTCGTCCGCAAAGATCACCGCGGGCTCACCGACCAGCGCCCGAGTGAGCACCACTCGCTGCTTCTGACCACCGGAAAGATCGCTCGCCCGATTCTTCGCCTTGCCCTCCAGCCCGAACTTCTGCAACGCCGCAAGGCCGCAGGCGCGACGCTCCCGTGCTGAGACGCCCGCGATCTTCAACGGCAGGGTCACGTTGTCGAGAACGGACGTGTTCGCAGTGAGGAAGAACTGCTGGAACACGAACCCGAACTGACGGTTGCGCAGCTCGTTCACCTCCCGCGTCCGCAGCCCGGAGGCGTCGCGCCCCTCGACGATTACGGCGCCCTCGTCCGGGGCGTCCAGGAGGGCGAGCAGATGCATCAGCGTCGACTTGCCCGACCCGCTCTTCCCGACGATCGCCACGGACTCGCCTTTGCGGATCCGCACCGTGACGTCGTCGAGGGCCCGGAACCGCCCTTCGCCCTTCCCGTACCACTTGGACAGCCCACGCGCCTCCAGGAGGGGAGAGGACTCTTGCTCACTGTTCATGGCAGTAACTGTAGCAACTTTCTACAGTTACTGCCATAACGAGGCGAACTCATCAGGTGGAACTTGCACATACCCTCCGGGCGGCCGGAAAGGATCGTTTCCGGCATCCGCGTCGAGGCCGCTAGTTGACTGCGTGACAC
>WPCJ01001599.1_pt1 | contig 16758 bp, 18 predicted proteins | sample 5399831 | NCBI WGS metagenome assembly WPCJ01 (sample SAMN12869470, study PRJNA574797) | sludge metagenome | isolation source: wastewater treatment of pH10 | place: China:Beijing | collected 2019-05-20 | reverse complement strand
GGCGAGGGCACCGAGGACATTTTCGTTCACATGGAAACGCTGCGCCGCTTCGGCGTTACCGAATTGCGGCCCGGACAGGTCGTTCTGGTCCGCTTCGGGCGGGGCGAAAAGGGCCTGATGGCTGCGGAAATTCACCCCGACGTTGGAACTCTGCCGGTTTCGCACTGACCGCGGATGCCACATTTCCGTGGCTGCCCGTCTATTTCTGTGGCTGACCGTCTCGCGCCACGGCGGTCAGGCAATGCGTTTCTTTTTCAATCATCTTCGATCTTGCCCGGAAAACCTCCTTGCCAATAAGGTGCCGGCAGAAACTGGCTGAAAGAGTTGCGCAATGATCGTGAAACGCTGGAGTTTGATGGCGGGTGTGCTTGCCTGCCTCGCGCTGGTGATAGCTGTTTCTGCGCCGTCTCTTTCGCAGGGAACGGAAACAGCGGCCGGCCAGCCGATGCTTCTGCCGGTCGACGCGGATCCGCTGGAAATCGCCACAACCGCCGGCCCGCGCTTTTTTGCCATCGAGGTGGCTGATAACGGCGCCAATCGTTCGGCGGGCCTGATGTATCGCCAGACAATGCCGGACGATCGCGGCATGCTGTTTATTTTCGAGGAAACCCGGCCGGTGAGCTTCTGGATGAAAAACACACCGATGCCGCTCGACCTCGTGTTCATTGCGGAGCAAGGCCGCATCGAGGCTATTCTTCCGGGCGAGCCTTATTCCATCGCTCCCATCTCGCCGGAAAAACCTGTTCGCTATGTGCTTGAACTGAAGGCTGGAACGACCGGCAGGGAAGGCATATCTGTAGGCGATATGGTACGGCACCCGAGGCTGAACGAAACCGGGGCCACGCAGATGACGCCCGCGAACGGCGGCTGAGGTTTGGCTTTTGCGGGCAGGCAGCGGTTTGAGACAGGCGTGCCTTCAGTTTTGCCCGGTGGTCCCCGGTGGTCCATGCGATCGCGATGCAATTCAGGACAGTGAGTTCACATGCAATTCTTTACCCATGACGGTTTCGATCTCGCTTTTCTCGACCGTGAGCCGGCAAGGGGGAAGGGCGACCCGGTGCTGCTCATTCATGGCTTCGCTTCCAGCCATTATGTGAACTGGGTATCGCCCGGCTGGTTCAAGACGCTCAACGATGCGGGTTACCGGGCCATCGCGCTGGACAATCGCGGTCATGGCAACTCCACCAAGAGTTATGATGAAGCCGATTATACGCCGACCAAGATGGCGTCGGATGCGGTGGCTCTGCTGGATCATCTCGGCATCGAGAAAGCGCATGTCATGGGCTATTCGATGGGCGCGCGGGTTTCCGCGTTCCTCGCGCTGGAATCCCCACAAAGAGTGGCGACGCTTGTGTTCGGCGGACTGGGGATCGGCATGGTGGACGGCGTGGGAGACTGGGACCCGATCGCCGATGCCTTGCTTGCGGAAGATCCGGCGAAGACCACGCATCCGCGTGGGCGGGCGTTTCGCGCCTTCGCGGATCAGACGCGCAGCGACCGCAAGGCGCTTGCGGCCTGTATCTCGACCTCACGCGAAGTGCTGACTGAGGACGACATGTCCCGCATCACCCAGCCGACGCTCGTCGCCGTGGGCACCAAAGACGACATCGGCGGTTCGCCGGAAGAACTGGCTGCGCTGATGCCCAACGCCGTGCCATTCGCCATCGAGGGTCGCGACCACATGCTCGCGGTCGGCGACAAGAGCTTCAAGCAGCGGGTGGTCGAGTTCTACGGCGAGCATCCGCTGTAGAATTTTGCATGATCGCCCGCCGCGCTTGCGGGCGAAGACGCTTTCTCAGAAACCCAGAGCCGCGGCTATCTTGGGCCTTGCGTCGTGCCAGTCATGCACGATCGTGATGTCCTGTGGCAGTGGCGGCAGGAATTCGCGCAGGCTGTTATCCGCCATCAGGTGGAAAAGATTGGCGTCTGAGACGGATTCGCGAGCCGAAATCAGGTTCGGCGGCTGGTCGTCGACGAAAGCGACAGGCCGGTTGCCCGGACCGCGCAGGCGCGCCACTGCAGGCCCCTTGGCCATTTCCGTGGTGAGCAGAGGATAGGGAAGGCCGAGCGCGTCGAGATGCGCGCGGCGCGTTTCGCGGTGCCGGTGCGGCATTGCCGTCAGCAGAACGATTTCCGCGCGGCCCTCGAAGCTTGCAAGCGCTTCGGGCGCGCCATCGGTGATGCTTTGCCAGTCGGCCTGCCCGGCGAAGAAATCGTCCAGCAGGGCCGTGACTTCGGGTTGCTCGACCAGCCTGCCGGTTCCCGTTTCGGCGATGTTGCCAGTCAGGCGAAACGAGGCCATCGTCAACTGAAGTCCGCGCTGTTCCAGAAAACGGGGAAACGGGCGGATGAACTCAAGCAGGACGTCGTCCACGTCGAGGATCAGGAGCGGCCTGTCGTCCGAGGAGAGTTCTTCAATCTGTCGCAGGGTTTCGGGATCGGCACTCATATCGAACTTTCATAGCTTGTATCGCCTGACGGCAGATGGCGCAGGGCCTGACCAACGGCAGCCGGCGGTGTTCCCGTTGCCTCGCAAAAGCGCAGAAGGGTGGGTTCATGCGCCAGAATGAACTGGAGAACACCCGCCAGAAAGCCGGGTTCGCGCGCTGCCTGCCGGATCGAACCGGCGTCGATGCCGGTGATTGCAAGGAAACGTGGCAAAAGTTCGGGGTCCGATGCTACGAAACCGAGGGCGCTGATGGACAAAGCCTCGGCGTGCTCGCGCATTGACGCTGCATCTGTCATTGTTACCCTTCAGTCCTGAGCGAGAATTATTCGAATCGTTCTGGCAAGGTATGTGAATTGCCACACAGGGCAAGTTCTGGAAGCCGTCTGTGGATACCCGACGCAAGATACGCTTTGTTGACGGTTGATTTCCATTTCATCAATCATCTTGCGCTAGCGTGCATTCGGGTTGGTGCGGCCTGACTGAGTGTAGGGGGACGATGTCATTCTGGAGAATGGCCATCGGGACGGAAAGTCTATGCCGAAGAAAGTAATGATCGTCGAAGATAACGAGCTCAATATGAAGCTCTTTCGCGACCTCATCGAGGCCAGCGGTTACGAGACCGTGCGCACCCGCAATGGTCTGGAAGCGCTCGAACTGGCGCGCACCCACAGGCCCGATCTGATCCTGATGGATATTCAGCTGCCTGAAGTCTCGGGGCTTGAGGTGACAAAATGGCTCAAGGCGGATGATGAACTGCACGTCATCCCTGTCATAGCCGTCACCGCCTTTGCCATGAAAGGCGACGAGGAGCGCATCCGTAAGGGAGGATGCGAGGCCTATATTTCGAAGCCGATCTCCGTTCCGCGCTTTATCGAAACGATCAAATCCTATCTGGGGGATGCATGACCGCGCGCATCCTCGTCGTTGACGACATTCCGGCTAATGTGCGCCTTCTTGAGGTGCGTCTGCTGGCCGAGTACTTTGAGGTCATCACCGCCAACTCCGGAGCTGAGGCGCTCGATATATGCGAGACGACCAAGGTCGACGTCGTTCTTCTCGACGTGATGATGCCGGAGATGGACGGGTTCGAGGTTTGCCGCAGGCTCAAGAGCGATCCGGCGACCGCGCATCTGCCGGTCATCATGATCACGGCGCTGGGACAGGTGGCCGACCGTATCCGGGGGCTCGAGGCCGGGGCAGACGATTTTCTGACCAAGCCCGTGAATGATCTGCAGCTCATGACGCGGGTGAAGAGCCTCGTTCGACTCAAGATGCTCACTGACGAGTTGCGGCTGCGTACCGCCACGGCGACCAGCATAGGGCTCGCGAACATTCTCAGCCGTGGCGATAATGGCTCGGACCTGCCTGCCAAGGTGCTGCTGATAGACAGCCGCGTCGAAGTCTTCGAGCGTATTCGCTCGAAGATAAGGGGTGAGATGGAGCTGGAATTCGTCTCCGACCCCAATGCCGGTTTCTTCCAGGCTGCGGAAGGCAATTACGAGTGCGTGATCCTGTCGACGGTTTTGCCGAATGTCGATCCGTTGCGGCTATGCTCGCAGTTGCGGTCTCTGGATCGCACGCGCTTCCTGCCGATAATCTTGCTGGCCGAACAGGACGACGATCCCCGCATCATCCGGGGGCTGGAACTTGGTGTCAACGACTATCTGGTGCGGCCGGTCGATCCCCACGAACTGACAGCGCGGCTTTATACGCAGATCAGGCGCAAACGTTATAATGATCAGCTGCGCGCCAGCGTCACCCAGTCGATAGAGATGGCGGTGACCGATTCCCTTACCGGGCTTCATAACAGACGCTATCTCGACAGCCACCTTCAGACCCTGTTCGACAGGGCCGTGGCGCGCAGGCGCTCGCTGTCGATGATGATCGTGGATCTAGACCGCTTCAAATCGATCAACGACACTTATGGTCATGACGGCGGCGACGATGTGCTGCGCGAATTTGCACGTCGCCTGAGGCAAAACATGCGCGGAATCGATCTGATCTGCCGGTTTGGCGGTGAGGAGTTCGTTATTGTCATGCCCGATACGGAAGGCGCCGTAGCTGCCAAGGTGGCCGAACGCATACGTGCGGAAATCGCAAGAACGCCCTTCTCGGTCGGCAGGCAGGGCAACCCGGTCGAGATCACCATCAGCGTCGGCGTTTCGTCGGTCAAAAGGCAGGACGACAGCGTTGCGGCGCTTCTGAAGCGGGCTGATCTTGCTCTCTATGAAGCAAAGAAGAACGGCCGCAACCGCGTCGTCGCCAAGGCGGCGTGAGCGTCTCTGCGGAAGGATTCGTCAGGGCGGCGACAGCTGAGAGTTTACCTTAATCCAGCGCTTTCGATTCTCTGGGTTAAGAAATGGTTGATTTTCGCGGTTTCGTGCGCGACGTTGCGGAAATGGTGTAGCAGGCAGTTTCCGGTTACGCCTCAGAGATACCCCATGTTTCTCAGGTCCGCCGCATCTCCTGGGTTCCGTGGGGTTGGCCGGTCGGCCTTGGTAATAGTGGCCTCCTCGTACCGCTGCCATAGTCGACCGGCCCCCGGTTTCCCGGTACAGTCCCTTTCGGCAAGGCAGCTTGTTCGTCTACAGTGAAAATGCCAGCGTAACGATGTCCACCATCGGACGGCGCACCATGCCCCACGCCTCAAAGTGAGGCTGGTCTATCTCGCTCACATCGAGCTCGATGATGCCGGAATGGCGCGGGTCGCGCCGGATGGATTCAAACAGGCTTTGAACCTCATGACGCGGGCCTTCCAGTATCTGGCAAACCCGCTCGCCTTCCACCGCCAGAATGCCGCTGATGCCGTGTTGCTTGTTGAACTCTGCCGCCTTCCCGGTCAGCTCGTCTATGTCTGCCTCGGTGATGTTGGGATTGAAGGTCGATATATAGGTGAGGCGGATCAGCATTGCGGCAATACCCCCGGCAAAAGAATAAAAGATCAATGAGAATCTGATGCTTTTTATCTGCTCGCAAGGATGAAATACAAGGCCACGCGAGGAGGGGGAAGCCAACAAAAAAAGCCGCCCATCGGGCGGCTTTTTTCTGTTGGCAGGAATCGGAAGATTACTTGATCTTCGTTTCCTTGAATTCAACGTGCTTCTTGACGACAGGATCGTACTTGCGGAACGAGAGCTTGTCCGTCTTGGTACGGCTGTTCTTGCTGGTCACATAGAAGAAGCCGGTATCGGCGGTCGAAAGAAGCTTGATCTTGATGTTCGCGGCTTTTGCCATGTTGCTCGTCCGTTTATGTTCCTGGGGTTAAGCCGCAACAATACGGGGCGGCGCCCGGAAGCGGAAACTTGGCGCGACACATACCGGATGTGCCCGGAATGTCAAGTCTCCGCTCGTTTTTCCATCATGCAGCCGTCAGCTGGCCCGCAACGCTCAGCTCGCATGCGCCACGACATCTCCGATCGTTTCGGGGAAGAAGTCCGGCGCCGCGCGATGCTTTCCGAACATCATGTCATACTGAAGGTAGCGGAAATCGCGGATCGAGGGATCGATCTGCTTCTGCCTTGCCCAGTCGGGCGTCGGCTCTCCATCGGCGCTGAGCAGCAGCGAGCGCTCCACCACGCTGTAGCGCTGATGCAGATCGCCCAGAAAGCCCGTGTAGTAAGGATGGCTTATCCCGGCTGTCCTGAATACGTGCAGGGGCAGAAAGGCGGGACTGACGCCACCGACATCTTCAACGCTGCCGCTGCGATTCGACCAGATGACCAGAGGAGTCGAGCGGTGGAGGCGCATGTTTTCGGGCGCATCCCGGCGCGGCGCGACATTGGTCTTCAGAAACCCTGTTTCCACGTAAACGGGGCCGAGGGGCGGCAGATGATCGCCGAAGAAGGCAATCACCGTCGGACGCTCGCGCTTGCTGGCCCAGTCGATCAGACGCTGCAACTCGCGGTCGGAATCGGCCGCGCCTTCCGCAAAGCTCGCCAGTGACGCGCGCGCCCAGTCGCTTGTTTCAGCCTGAACGCTGTGGGTGGCGTTGCCGTAGCGATTCGGCTCGTAGGGGCCGTGATTCTGGAGGCTCACGGAAAACAGGAAGAGAGGCCTTTCGGCTGCATCTGCCGCGGCGATGATCTCGTCCGTCATCGATTCGTCGGAAACAAGCGGGCCGCGCTTCGCTATGGTCGCCATCGTCTTTTCGGAGCGGAATTCGTCGAAGCCGAACGCCTTGTAGACATTGGAGCGGTTCCAGAACCAGTCCGTGCCGGGATGGATGGCCAGTGTCTGATAGCCTTCCGAGTGCAGGAAGGTTGCCATGGAAGGCAGCGGCTTGCGCACATATTGCTGGTAGGGGATGCTGCCTGCCGGCAGGAAGGCGTTGGAAAATCCTGTCAGCGCCTCGAATTCCACATTGGCGGTCATGCCTCCGAATTCCGGCGAAAACATTTCGCCCGATTGCAGCGCGCGGGTGGAAGCAATCGGATCGGGCGTGATGGTGACGCCGGGCAGTTTGCCGGCATCCCAGAACGATTCGCTCATCACCATGATGATGTCTGGCTGTTCCACCGGCAGTGCGGTGTCGACCGCAGGTTTTGGCAGCGAATCGATCGCCTTGTCGGAAAAGCCGGCCGGAGCTGAGACGTGGGCCATCGGCACATTGAGCGCGAACGCGAGGGTAAAGCCGTTGTTGGCGTAATTTTCCTTCTGGTCCCACATCATCGGGATGATCCTGAGACGGTCGCGGGTCCAGGAGAACGTCGCGTAGTCCATCAGCGAGACGAAGAAGGCGAGCGCCGGCAGAGCCAGTAAGAGGCGCGCGGCGCGGCCCCTGTAGCTCATGCGCGGTATGCGACGTTGCACATAACGCCACGTATAGAGCAGGGCGGTTATCGTCAGAACAAGCCCCAGCACCAGCGCCACGCCGGTCCATGGCCGTTCACCGACCAGAAGGGGCAGCAGCTCGAATATCTGGCGGGCAAAGAGAATATCCGTCGGAAACAGCGGATCGCCCAGATAGAGCGACTTCTGGTAGCCGATGAAGGCAAGGGTGAGCGTTATCGGCGCAACGGTCAGCAATCCGAGCCAGGCGCGGCCAAGAATGGCGTCCAGTCCGAGCAGAAGGAGCGCAAACACAAGAACCGTGGTCCAGCCGGGCTTGTATGGTTGCGTAAAGAATGCGACCGCGCCTGCGAAATCGCCGCGGAAAATCCATTCGATGGCAAAAACAAGCAGGGCTGAAGCAAGGACCATCAGTACCGCATGACGGGCGCTTGCGTTCAGCGCCGAACGGTTGCTGCCGGACGCCGTGGCATCCATGCGTGCTGCCTGTTCAGCAAATTCTGGTTTGCGTTTCACCAACTCACAACTTTCCCATTGAATGCCAGCGTCATAGAACTGTCATGCATATGTCACGAAAAGCTATTGCGTGTGGCAAAAATGGGAATAGCCGACGAAAGAATCGTGTTCGTTTTTAACGATATGTGATCCCTTTCCCGCTCCGTCGGATAAAGAGCCATTCCTGCTTCAAAAGCCCGGTAGAAGGGGTGCGGGCTTGACTTGCCTTGCTTCAATGCGTCACACGCGGGATTAAGAGCACAAACCGAGGCTGATCATGGCAATAGCATTCACGTTCCCGGGGCAGGGCAGTCAGACCGTGGGCATGGGCAAGGAACTTGCCGACGCTTACCCCGAAGCGCGCAGGGTGTTCGAGGAAGTGGACGAGGCGCTGGGCGAGAAGCTTTCGGCGCTGATCTTCGAGGGGCCCGAAGAAACGCTGACCCTGACAGCCAATGCCCAGCCGGCCCTGATGGCCGTGTCGCTTGCCGCCATGCGGGCTCTGGAATCAAAAGGCTTTTCGCTGAAGGAAAAGGTCGCCTATGTGGCCGGCCATTCGCTTGGCGAGTATTCGGCGCTTGCCGCCGCCGGCTTCGTTTCCATCGCCGATGCGGCACGCCTGCTGCGTATTCGCGGTAATGCAATGCAGGCAGCCGTGCCGGCGGGCGAGGGCGCCATGGCCGCCATCATCGGACTGGAGCAGGCGGATGTGGAAGCAGCCTGCACGGAAGCCGCGCAAGGTGAGGTCTGCCAGATCGCCAATGACAATGGCGGTGGCCAGCTCGTTATTTCGGGCAGCAAGGCGGCCGTGGAGCGCGGAGCGGCACTGTGCACGGCCAAGGGCGCCAAACGCGCGCTGATGCTGCAGGTTTCCGCGCCGTTCCACAGCGCATTGATGGGCCCGGCTGCGGATGCGATGCGCGAAGCGCTGGCGGCTGTGGCACGACATGCTCCGGTGGTTCCGGTGGTGTCGAACGTCTCCGTGGAGCCCGCCACCGACCCCGACCTTATCACTGCGCGCCTCGTCGAGCAGGTGACGGGCAGGGTGCGCTGGCGCGAAACGGTAGAGTGGTTTGGCGCGAATGGCGTCACCACGCTTTATGAAATTGGCGCTGGAAAGGTGCTTTCCGGGCTTGCGCGCCGTATAAATCGCGATATCGCTGTCAGTTCCGTCGGGACGCCGGCCGATATCGAGGCGGCGCTTGCCGCTCTCGGCTGATCACGGACTGATCGCTGCTGGCGACGTTTATGGAGGCAGGAATGTTTGATCTGACAGGCCGCAAGGCGCTGGTAACGGGTGCGACGGGCGGAATCGGCGAGGCCATCGCGCGCGTACTTCACGCGCAGGGCGCCGTTGTCGGCCTGCACGGCACGCGCGTCGAAAAACTTGAAACGCTGGCCGGTGAGCTTGGCGAGCGCGTAAAGCTCTTTCCGGCCAACCTGTCCGATGCCAGCGAGGTCAAGGAACTCGGCCAGAAAGCTGAAGCAGAACTCGAAGGCGTGGATATCCTCGTCAACAATGCCGGCATCACCCGCGACGGCCTGTTCGTGCGCATGAGCGATGCCGACTGGGATGACGTTATCAACGTCAATCTCTCCGCCGTTTTCCGCCTCACCCGAGAGCTGACCCATCCGATGATGCGCCGCCGCCATGGCCGTATCATCAACATCAGCTCTGTCGTCGGCGTTACCGGAAATCCGGGCCAGGCCAACTATTGCGCCTCGAAGGCGGGCATCATCGGCTTCTCCAAGTCGCTGGCGCAGGAGATCGCAACCCGCAACATCACGGTCAACTGCGTTGCGCCGGGCTTCATCGAATCGGCGATGACCGACAAGCTCAACGACAAGCAGAAAGAGACCATCATGTCGGCCATCCCGGCCCGGCGTATGGGAACGGGCGACGAAGTCGCCTCCGCAGTTGCTTATCTCGCCTCGAATGAGGCCGCCTACGTCACCGGCCAGACGATTCATGTGAATGGCGGCATGGCGATGATCTAGGGACAGCTGGCTTTTCGCCTTGGATATGCGGGGAATTTCGTGTAATGCGGCCCGCAATTCCAAGGCTCTTGCCGGAATTGGCCTGCTTCACTGTGTTTCTTGCAGGACCATCTTTCAACTTGATTAGCGTCATGACGACCGCTAACGAAGACAGACCAACCTGAAGACGAGGATGCCCAAATGAGTGACACCGCAGAGCGCGTCAAGAAGATCGTTATCGAGCATCTCGGCGTTGACGCCGACAAGGTGACGGAGCAGGCCAGCTTCATCGACGATCTGGGCGCAGACAGCCTCGACACGGTCGAGCTCGTCATGGCATTCGAGGAAGAGTTCGGGGTCGAAATCCCGGATGACGCCGCCGAGACGATCCTGACCGTCGGCGATGCCGTCAAGTTTATCGACAAGGCCTCTGCCTGATCCTTTCAGGCGGATATTGATTACAGACATGCGGCGCGTTGTCGTTACGGGTCTTGGCCTGCTTTCGCCTTTCGGAATGGGTTACGAGCACGGATGGAAGGAACTTCTCTCCGCCCGCAGTGCAGCCCGCCGTGTGACCGAATTTGAAGTGGACGATCTTGCCTGCAAGATCGCCCACATCATTCCCCGTGGTGACGGGACGAACGGTACCTTCAATCCGGAATCCGTTCTCGAAGCCAAGGAACTGCGCAAGATCGGTGAGTTCATCCTGTACGGGATCGCGGCTGCCGATGAAGCGCTGAAGGATTCCGGCTGGGAACCGAAGACCGAGGAGGAGCGTTGCGCCTCAGGCGTCATGATCGGCTCCGGCATCGGCGGCATCGAAGGCATTGCCGAGAATTCCATCATATTGAAGGAGCGCGGTCCGCGCCGTATCAGCCCCTTCTTCATTCCTGGCCAGATCATCAATCTGGTGTCCGGGCAGGTTTCCATCCGGCACGGCTTCAAGGGCCCCAACCACGCAGTGGTGACGGCATGCTCGACCGGCGCGCACGCCATTGGCGACGCCGCACGGCTGATCATGTTTGGCGATGCGGATGTGATGCTGGCAGGTGGCGCCGAGGCGCCGGTTAACCGCCTTTCTCTGGCGGGTTTCGCAGCTTGCCGTGCCCTTTCAACCGAACGCAATGACACGCCTGAACAGGCATCGCGCCCCTATGATCGCGACCGTGACGGTTTCGTCATGGGCGAGGGCGCTGGCGTCGTGGTTCTGGAAGAACTGGAACACGCCAAGGCGCGTGGCGCGCGGATCTACGCCGAAGTGGTCGGCTACGGTCTCACCGGCGATGCCTATCACATCACGGCTCCTGCCGAGGATGGCGACGGCGCGTTCCGCTGCATGACGGCTGCGCTGAAGCGTGCGAACCTCAGGCCTTCCGACATCGATTACATCAACGCCCATGGCACATCGACCATGGCGGATACGATCGAGCTTGGCGCTGTCGAGCGGCTGGTCGGCGATGCCGCCCCGAAGATTTCCATGTCCTCGACGAAATCGTCGATCGGCCATCTGCTCGGTGCGGCGGGTGCAGCCGAGGCGATCTTCTCGATTCTGGCAATTCGCGACAATATCGCCCCGGCGACCATCAATCTGGACAACCCGGAACGCGAGACGGCGATTGATCTTGTGCCAAACAAACCGCGTCAGCGGCAGATCGACGTTGCGCTGTCCAACTCCTTCGGGTTCGGCGGTACCAATGCTTCGCTGGTCTTCCAGCGCTATAATGGCTGAACAGCCCGCGTAAACGGCATCCGACAGGGTCGGATGCCGTGAATTTTGCCATATTCGCTCCTATTTTTCAGGAGGGGTATCGATTCCACAAAAGACCGGGGTGCCATGAACACCAATTCTGGAGGCAATGAATTCGGGCAGAGCCCGACGCCGCAGAACTCAGCGCCTGCGGGCACGCCGATCGTGCCGAAAACGGCGAATGAAGCTCTGCGGCCGGAAAAGGGAACTCCCCCGCCGGCAAAGCGCTCGCGCCGTTCCCGCAGCCAGATCGTGGTTTTTCTCAACTTCGTGCTTTCCCTGATCCTTCTGGTGATGGTGGGTGGTGGCCTTGCCGTCTATTTCGGCAAGAAGGCGTTCATCGAGCCGGGGCCTTCCGCCATCGGCGACACCTTCCTGGTCAAGCCGAATACGGGTGTCTCGCAGATTGCCGAGCAGCTGGAGCGTCGCGGACTGATCAGCGATGCCCGCGTTTTCCGCGTTGGTGTGCGCGTCCATAACAATGATCAGGCGCTGAAGGCGGGCGAATACGAGATCAAGCCGCATGCGTCTATGCGCGAGATCATGGAGCTTCTGAAGAGCGGCAAGTCGGTCACCTACGCGCTGACCATTCCGGAAGGTCTGACGGTTCATCAGGCGTTCGAGCGCATTGCGGCTCACGAGGCTCTTACCGGCGATATGCCGTCGCAGCTTCCTCCTGAAGGCAGCATCGCGACCGATACGCTGCGGTTCACGCGTGGCGCCACACGCCAGCAGATGATCGATAAGCTTCTTTCCGATCAGAAGGCTTTGGTTTCTTCCATATGGGCTAGGCGTGATTCCGATCTGCCGCTCGCCGACGAGAACGAATTTTTGACGCTGGCGTCGATCGTCGAAAAGGAAACCTCGCGTGGCGACGAGCGCTCGCGCATTGCCGGGGTGTTCCTCAACCGCCTGCGCAAGGGCATGCGGCTGCAGTCGGACCCGACGATTATCTATGGTCTGTTCGGAGGTCAGGGCAAGCCGGCGGACCGTCCGATCTATCGATCGGATATCGACAAGCCGACACCATACAACACCTACACGATCAATGGCCTGCCGCCGACACCGATCGCCAATCCGGGCAGGGCTTCGCTGGAAGCGGTGGCCAATCCGTCCAAGACGGAAGATCTGTACTTTGTCGCTGATGGCACGGGTGGCCATGTGTTCGCGCCGACGCTCAAGGAGCACAACGAGAATGTTGCGCGCTACCGCGCCTGGCAACGCAAGCAGGCTGCGGAGGCTGCCGAGAGCGGGCAGGCTGGCGAGAATGCCGACGATCCCGCAGAAACCAACCCCACCCAGTAGAGGCGGAAAGCCGATCCGGCATTCCGGTCAGACCATGGCTTTGCTGTTTGAGACTTCAATCAGCCGGCCGGAGAGGATCGCATGACCTTGCAGAGCATGACCGGTTTCGCCCGTACAAACGCCGAGCATGATGGCGTTGCCATCGCCTGGGAGGTGAAGTCCGTCAATGGCAAGAGCGCCGAGGTGCGGATGCGTTTGCCTCCCGGCTTCGACCGGCTGGAACTGCCGGCTCGTCAGGCGATCCAGAAAAGATTTGCACGCGGGAACTTTCAGGCCAACCTGACCATAACACGGCCCGCGGGGGCTGGCGTACAGCCCTCGATCAATGAAGCTTTTCTCCGCGATCTCGCTGTCCTCGCCAAACGGATGCAGGACGATTTCGGAGCGGCGCCGCCGAGTGTTGACGGCCTTCTCGCCCTGCGTGGCGTTCTGGAGCTTCCTGAAACTGTGGAAACGCCCGAGGCGCGCGCAACTCTGGACGCGACCATTCAGCAGACGCTTGAAACAGCGCTTTCGCAGCTTCAGCAGGCCCGATGCGAAGAAGGCGAGGCATTGCGCAAGGTTCTGGGCGGTCATCTTGACCGGATTGAGGAACTGACCCTGCAAGCCGAAGCAGACCCCTCAAGGGAGGTGGACGTCATCCGCGCGCGGCTTGCCGATCAGGTGAGCTTGCTGCTTAATTCTGCCGCAGGCTTCGACGAGGCTCGCCTTCATCAGGAAGCGACCCTGCTTGCCACCAAAGCCGATATCCGCGAAGAGATCGACAGACTGAAGACGCATGTGGCCTCCGGGCTCTCCCTTCTCGTCTCAGGCGGCGCCATTGGCCGGAAGCTCGATTTCCTGGCGCAGGAATTCAATCGCGAATCGAATACCTTGTGCTCTAAATCGAATGCCGCTTCGATCACCGCCATAGGGCTCGAACTCAAGGCCGTCATCGATCAGTTTCGCGAACAGGTTCAAAATCTGGAGTAACAGATGCCGTCAAATAATGTCGGATCCCTCATCCGTCGGCGGGGGCTGATGCTCGTGCTGTCTTCGCCGTCTGGTGCAGGCAAGTCGACCATTGCGCGGAACCTGCTGGAAAGCGACAATCAGTTCGAGCTTTCGGTCAGCGTCACCACGCGTCCGCGGCGCGGCAGCGAGATCGATGGCCGCCACTATCATTTCCGCAGCCGGCGGGAATTCGAGATCCTGCGCGACAATGACGAATTGCTGGAGTGGGCCGAAGTACACGGCAATTTCTACGCCACCCCGCGTGGGCCAGCCGAGAAGGCGATGGCCGAGGGGCGCGACATGCTGTTCGACATCGACTGGCAGGGCGCCCAGCAGCTGCGGGAGAAGATGCGGGGCGACATCGTTTCCATCTTCATTCTGCCGCCGTCCATGCGCGAACTGAAGGACCGCCTGAAACGGCGGGCCGAGGATCAGGAAGCGGTGATCGAGACGCGTCTCAAGAACGCGCGTGACGAGATCGAACACTGGACCGAGTATGATTTCGTCGTCGTCAACGACGATCTCGACCGGGCTTTCACGGAAGTCGTGTCCATCGTCACCTCTGAGCGGCTGCGCCGCGACCGCCGGCCCGGACTGTTCGATTTCGTTTCCGGGTTGATGGACGAGGATCTGGGCTGAGAAAGCCGGATTGCAGGGTGGGGCGATATGATCCCGCCCATCCTTCTTTCAAACCTTTCCCGGCTTAGTGCCGTCATAGCTTGGATAAGAAGGCCCCAACGGCATTCCCGCTGAAGGCTGCTTGCTGCCGTGCGCTCAGATGGCGTTGGCGAGGCGCACGAACTCTTCCACGCTCAGCGTCTCTGCCCGGCGCGTGGGATCGATGCCCACGCTCTCCAGCAGGCTCTCGCCGCCCAGTGATTTGAGGCTCTGACGCAGCATCTTGCGGCGCTGGCCGAAGGCAGCTTCGGTGAGGCGGCCAAGCGTGCGGACGTCTGCTGGAAGCGGTTCTGCCCGAGGCTCCAGATGGACGACCGATGAGGTTACCTTCGGTGGTGGTGTAAAGGCCTGCGGCGGCAGATCGAAGGCGATGCGCGCCCGGGTGCGCCATCCGGCCAGAACGCCCAGCCGGCCGTAAGCCTCGCTGCCCGGCTCCGCCACAATGCGCATGGCCACCTCGCGCTGGAACATCAGCGTCATCGACTGATAAAAAGGCGGCCATTGTGGCACTGTCAGCCAGCGAACCAGCAACTCGGTGCCGACATTGTAGGGCAGGTTGGCCACGATCCTGACAGGGGAGCCCGGTTCGGCAAGCGTAGTGAAATCCGTCTTCAGGGCATCGCCCGGAACCACATGCAGGCGGCTCGGATAATACTTCGAGATTTCGTCCAGCGCAGCGAGGCAGCGCTCGTCCTTTTCGATGGCGACAACGCGCTTCGCGCCGTGGGCGAGGAGCGCACGGGTCAGCCCGCCCGGCCCGGGACCGACCTCGATGACGGTCACATCACTCAGATCACCGGCGACGCGCGCAATCTTGCCGGTAATATTCAGGTCGAGAAGAAAATTCTGCCCAAGCGCTTTCTTCGCCCGCAACTCGTAGCGGTCGATCACGTCTCGCAAGGGAGAGAGGCCATCGAAGCTCAAGCGGATTCCGCCATCTTTCCGCTGCCTGCCATCTGGCCGGCCAGCCTGAGTGCCGCAATGAAACTGTCGGGCCGGGCCACGCCTTTTCCGGCGATGCCGAACGCGGTGCCATGATCCGGCGAGGTGCGGATGAAGGGCAGGCCAAGCGTGACGTTCACGGCCTCATCGAAGGCAAGGGCCTTGGCGGGTATTAGAGCCTGATCGTGATACATGCAGATCGCCACATCATAGCCTGCGCGGGCGCTGGCGTGGAACATGGTGTCGGCAGGCAGGGGGCCGAAAGCATTTATGCCTTTGGCCTTCAAGGCTGCGATGGCAGGCGCTACGATGTCACGATCTTCCGTTCCCATCGCGCCATCCTCGCCCGCATGCGGGTTGAGACCCGAAATCGCGAGGCGCGGGTTGCTCAGCCCAAAGCGGCTCTGCAGATCCCGGGCGGTGATGGCCGCAGTTTCCACGATGAGTTCCGTAGTCAGTGCTTTGGGCACGTCCGACAGCGCGATGTGGATGGTGACCGGCACCGTTCGCAGTTCCGGTCCTGCCAGCATCATCACCGGCGTGACGGGCGTTCCGGTCCGCTGGGAAGCCAGATGCGCGAGATACTCGGTGTGGCCGGGAAAGGCAAAGCCGGCGTCATAGAGCGGCTTCTTGGCGATCGGGCAGGTTACCACCGCGGCCGCCTTGCCGCAGAAGCAATCTTCAACCGCACGGTCTATCGCCTCGATTATGCCGGATGCATTGGCGGCATCCGGTTGTCCCGGGCGGTCGACCAATCGATTCTCAAGCGCAACGATGGGCAGGCCATGCGCGAAAGCTTCTGTCGATTTTTCGGGAGAGGTTTCGGCCAACTGAACATCGCTGCCCATCCGCTTGCTGCGCGCGGCAACCAGAGCCGGGTCGGCCAGCAGGTAGAAAGCAGGAAGGCGAAGTTCGTCGCGCTGTTGCCATGCCTGAATGGCGATCTCCGGACCTATGCCGGAGGGATCGCCAATGCTGACGGCAAGGGGAAGAGGCAGGCGCTGCACGATCAGCGCCGGACGATCTTGGCCGTCTTCTTCAGCTCTTCCATATATTTCTGGCCGAGCTTATCTGCGTCGGCATCGGAATTCTCATTCTGAAGCACCAGTTCGGCAACCCGGTCGTCAGAAACCTCACGCGCGCTGCAAACGCCGATGAACTCAACCCCGCGTTCCGTTTCGCGAACGCCGGTGGCGCCGCCAGCCTTGGTCTTCTTGATCTGATCGGACCATTCCGGCGGCAATTGCGGAGCAAGAACGCGACCGAGATCGCGCACAGTCACATCTATAAGCCCTTTGGCGAACTGCTGCGTGTTGGCGCAGCCATTGAAGCGCGCCCGCAGCGCTTCCGCTTCGCGCTTGCGCTTGCCCATCGTCGACTTGCG
>WPCJ01102613.1_pt1 | contig 16819 bp, 20 predicted proteins | sample 5399831 | NCBI WGS metagenome assembly WPCJ01 (sample SAMN12869470, study PRJNA574797) | sludge metagenome | isolation source: wastewater treatment of pH10 | place: China:Beijing | collected 2019-05-20 | reverse complement strand
CGCACGGCTCACGATAACGCTCATCGCGTAATCGAGATAGGAGCGCTGCATCTCCTCGATAATGGAAATCGGTTCGATACCGCTAGGGCCGCCGTTTGGGCCACCATTCATATCGTCGGAACCGGGTGGAGGCGTTTGATCTGACACTATTCAGATTTCTTTCTCAACAGAATCGATAAAGTCACTTTATAACGGAAACCAGCAAAAAACGCCAATTTCGCGACCGTTTCGGCGAGCTATTTCCGTATATCAATTCAATGACTTAAAAGATATTCACATAAAGATTGAGCAACGATGTTGCCCGTCACGGCGCTTTGCGTCGACCATGCGCCACTGATCGTCTACAATCCATGTATCCGATTGAGCATAACATGCCAACAAGAAGGGCGCTTGCAGTATGGGGTTCTACGATACGGTTTTCAGCGCGTTCGTCACCCTGCTTGTTACAATCGATCCGCCCGGACTGGCGCCGTTGTTTCTGGCCCTGACGCCGGGCATGGAGCGGCACCACCGCGGACAGGTGGCGTTACGCGCTTCTATCATCGGTTTTATCGTGATGGCGCTCTTTGCCATTGCGGGCGCGCAGATACTCGGCATGTTCGGCATTACCATTGGCGCGTTCCGCGTTGCCGGTGGCCTGTTGCTGTTCTGGATCGCTTTTGAAATGATTTTCGAGAAGCGGACGGAGCGCAAGGAAAAGAGCGCCGAGGTTGCCATCACCAAAGACCATATCCGCAATATAGCCGCCTTCCCGCTCGCCATTCCGCTGATTGCCGGTCCCGGAGCGATCTCGGCTATCGTGCTGACCTCGGACTCGTTCCATGGAATTGGACCGCGAGCCGCTCTGCTTGGCGTTATCTTCGTCTGCCTGCTGATTACCTATCTCGTGCTGCTGCTGGCGGAGCGCGTCGACCGGTTTTTGGGCGAAACCGGTCGTTCCATCCTGACCCGCTTGCTCGGCGTCATTCTGGCAGCGCTTGCCGTTCAGTTCGTTGCCGACGGCATCAAGACACTCATCAACGGTTAAGCCGATTTCTGCGCCTTCTTGCCGATCATGGCGTGACGAAGCTTGGACGAGAACCAGTCGATCACGGCGACGGCGATCAGGATCATGATAATCAGGAAGGAAACATCCTGAAGGTTCAGAACCTTGATCTGCTCGGCCAGATGCGCGCCGATCCCGCCTGCCCCGACGATGCCGATGATTGTCGCCGAACGGGTATTCGACTCAAAGAAGTAAAGCACCTGACTGCCGATCAGCGGCAGAACCTGCGGCAGCACGCCAAAGCGATAACCGTGCAGTCTGCCGCCGCCCGATGAAACCACACCTTCGACCGGCTTCTTGTCAGCACCTTCAATGGCTTCGGAGAAAAGCTTGCCGAATGCCCCGAAATCCGAGCAGGCGATGGCGAGAATACCGGCAAACGGTCCAAGCCCCACAACCGAAACCCAGATCAGCGCCCAGATCAGCGTATCGACGCCGCGAATGGTGTCGAGGAAGCGGCGAATGCCAAAATGCAGGAACACATTCGGGATAATGTTCTTCGCCGCCAGGAACCCGAACGGAAAGGCGAGGATTGCCGCCAGCAATGTGCCGAGATAGGCGATTGCCAGCGTTTCCATCATCGACCACAGATAGAGGCTGAAACGTCCGCCTGACGATGGTGGCATCATCATCAAGGCGAAATCGCCAAGGCGCCCGAGGCCGTTGAGAATACGCAGCAGCGAGAAATCAAGCCAGTAGAAGGCGAACCAGACCGACGCTATAACAGCTACGGTTAAAATCGCCAGATTGCGCCATGTGCGGCCATTGCCGAACAGATCGGCGTATTCGGTCCTCAATTCCTTTTCGTGTGCATGTGCCTCACGGGAGAGAGTTTGTGCAATGTCGGTCATAATTCTCTCTCCTCAACCTATACGGCCAAGTAGTGCATGTCGCACGCGCTGTGTAATGAGGTCGATGACAACAATGGTCACGATAATCAGAACCAGGATGGCGCTGACATCGCTGTAATAGAATTGGCGGATCGAGGTGAGCAGTTCCTGCCCGATACCACCCGCCCCCACAAAGCCCATGACGGAAGCGCCGCGCACGTTGATTTCAAAGCGCAGCAGGCCATAGGAAGCAAAATTCGCTGCCACTTGCGGAAGCACGGCAAAGCGAATGACCTGCAAGCCAGAACCGCCCGATGCGCGAATGCCCTCCACCGGGCGCATGTCGATGTTTTCGACGACTTCGGAAAACAGCTTGCCCAGTGCACCTGTCGTGTGAAGCATCAGAGCCAGCACACCGGCCATCGGTCCAAGCCCGAAGGCGATAACGAAAAGCAGCGCGAAGACGATTTCCGGAACCGTGCGCAACAGTTCCAGCCCGCGACGCACAATAAAACGCACCGTCGAATTGGGAGCCATATTGGACGATGCTGCGAATGATGCGGCAAAAGCGACGACCGCACCGATCAATGTCGCCAGATAGGCGATCAGCAGTGTCTCGAACAGCATCTTGAGCCAGCCGCCGAGGTTCCAGTACCACGCAGCCAGATCGCCCCAGAAATTGGCGAAGGTCAGATCCGGCAGAATGCGACCGAGATAGCTTGTAAAGCGAAAGAGATTTTCGACCAGCGTGCCCGGCCGAACATCGGCAACGACGGAGGCAGCAATGGCGACAACGACAAGCGCAAGAAGGAGCGCGATACCGTAGAGACGTCGTTTGCCAACTTCTCTCCGATAATCGGCAAGCAGGCTTTTTGCTCCGTTGCCGTCTAGTGAGGATACCGTCATGCGAGATTCCCTAATAAAAGTGCCCGAAGCTTTAGCGGCTTCGGGCACTTCAATTATTCTACGGATTAGGACTTGCGTGCCTTGTCGTTGAACTTGAGCATCTCGATGATCGGTTCATAGTCCTTGGCTTCGGTGGCTACGAATTCCTTGTCCTTTCCGTCGGAAAGAGCGTCAAAGCCGGCCTTGTCCTTCTTCGGCATGTCGAGGAAAGCCTGCTTGATGTCGGCCTTCAGCTGGTCGGGCAGCGCGCTGAGAACAGCGAACGGACCTTCAGGAAGGAAGTCCGACTTGAAGATGATGCGGAAATCATCCTTCGTCATTGCCTTGCCGTTGGCGTCTTTCAGAACGCCGCGGCTGACCATGCGGGTCAGGTTGGAGTCGTCTTCCGAATTCCAGGAGTTGGCAGCAGCGTCTGCGGTACCCTGCGCGAGAGCGAGAACGGCGTTTTCATGGCTGCCAGCGAAGAAGTTCTTACCGAAGAACGTATCGACACTATAACCGTCACGGTTGAGGAAGAAGCGCGGAGCGTTGTTACCCGAGGTCGAATTTGGATCGACGAGAGCAATGGTCTTGCCCTTCAGGTCTTCCATGGTCTTGTACGGGCTGTCAGCGCGAACATAAACAACCGAATAATAGCCGTTGACGCCAGTGTCGTGACGCTGGTTGACAAGCGGCGTGGTCTCAACACCAGTCATGACGGCGCGGGAATAAGATGCCGGGCCATAGAATGCGATCTGGATGTTACCGGCGCGCTGGCCCTCGATTACAGCAGCATAGTCGTTGGCAACGCGCAGCGTGACCTTCGTGCCGAGTTCCTTGCCGAGATAGGCAGCCAGAGGTGCATAACGGTCGGAAGTGGTCGAAGCGTTTTCTGCTGGGATCACGCCCAGAACGATTTCTGGGTAGTCCTTGCTCCAGTCAGCAGCCTGAGCGGTGGAGGCCATCATTGGCATGGTCAGCGTAGCGGTAAGCGCAGCAGCCGCCAGAAAGTTTCTACGGTTAAGCATAGGTATCTCCTGTTAATCCCCGATTTTAGAAGGTAATTTTCCTGCGTTTACGCGGAAAGCTGACGCAGAACGGCTTCAGCCGACTGCGGAACTGGCATTGGCATTGTTTCGCCCTGCTGCTCATCGGCATCGATGACGTCAGCGGCTTCCATGCCGTAAAGGTCGCGTGCTGCCATTTCGGTCAGCATCGACGGTGTGCCGCGGAATACGATCTTGCCGGCCGACATACCGACAAGACGGTCGCAATAGCTGCGCGCAATATCGAGCGAGTGCAGATTGCAGAGAACCGTGATGCCATATTCGCGATTGATGCGACGCAGGGCGTCCATGACGCTGCGGGTGTTGCGCGGATCGAGCGATGCAATCGGTTCGTCGGCGAGAATGATGCGCGGCTGCTGGACAAGCGCACGGGCAATCGCCACGCGCTGCTGCTGGCCGCCCGAAAGTTCATCGGCGCGATGCGCTGCAAGATGCGCAATATCGAACTGCTGCAAGGCGGAAAGAGCAATCAAACGCTCTTCATCGCTCCAGATGCGCAGAAGCGATTTTGGCGTCGAAACATAGTTCAGACGGCCCATCAGAACGTTGGTCAGAACATCAAGACGATCGACCAGATTGAAATGCTGGAAAATCATCGCGCATTGCGCACGCCAGTCGCGCAGTCCCGAACTTTTAAGGCCCGTAACGTCGCGACCGTCCCAATGGATGGTCCCTTCGGAAGGTTCGACAAGGCGATTGATCATACGCAGAAGCGTCGACTTGCCCGCGCCAGAGCGCCCGATAATTCCCACAAACGTGCCCGGCTCGATTTCGAGGTCCACGCCCGAAACCGCCACCTTGTCATTATAGCGGCGCGTTATGTTTTTCAGTTGAAGCATGAATTCGTCTCCATTCATGCTCACTCTGAATTGCTTCCATGACACTGCGATGAAAGCAGAATGACGTTTGTGTAAATTTACACGCCGCTATAGGGATTTTATCTAAGCGATTGTTTTAACAGCTATTTCATTTAAGTGACGAAGGAAGGCGTCTGTGGATGCATTCACATTGCCGGAATTGTCTATTGTGACAACATCCGCGGCACCGTCATCAAAGCTCACTTCGCGCGCCAGCCGCAAGGCGATTTCCTCCCGGCTTTCACGACCGCGCGATGCAAGCCGTTCAGCGAGAACGTCCGGTCGGGCCGTTATCACGACCACAGAGCGCGACGTGTAGAGCCTGCGAATATCACCCAGAACCCGTCGCGAGACATTGGCGACCACAACGATGCCGTCGGCGATTTCATCCTCAAGTGATTTCGGCAATCCATAGCTCAGACCATGCGCCTGCCAGTGCAGGGCAAAAGCGCCCTCATCTGCCGACTTTGCAAATGCCGCTTCATCCAGACTGTCGTGATCTTCCGTTCCCGGCATTTGCGGGCGGGTTATGATGCGGCGCACAAAATGAAACCGCGTGTCGTCCGCAAGAGCCGCACGCGCTGCATCCATGATCGTATCCTTGCCGGCCCCGCTGGGGCCGACAACGGCGACGAAACAGCCTTTCGGCATATCGGATTGCATCTGCATCAGAGCACCCGCTCGCCTTCGCGCCAGACAGTGCGGACAACCGGGATCGCGCCTTTCGGGCGCACGCGAACCATATCGGCACGTTTTCCGATAGCGATCTCGCCGCGATCATCCATGGCCATGGCGTCGGCGGGATTCTTGGTCACGAGGCGGACAGCCTGTGGCAGTGCAATCGGACGTTCGCCCGAAGCAAGACCGAAAGCCGATTGAATGAGGCTAAACGGGATATAATCCGAAGACAGAATGTCGAGGCTACCATTATCAACAAGATCGCGTGCAGCGATATTGCCGGAATGCGAACCACCGCGAACGATGTTTGGCGCCCCCATCAGAATCGAGAGCCCTGCGCCTTTTGAAGCATTTGCGGCTTCCATCGTGGTCGGAAACTCGGCGATCCGCACGCCATGGTCGAGCGATTCATCGACATGCGCGCTGGTCGCATCATCATGGCTGGCCAGAACGATGCCGCGCGTCGCAGCCAGTTCGGCGATGGAACGGCGATGCTTGGCCGAATAGGCGTCCGAATCCGCCATGCGCTTCTCACAATGCACGCGGAACTCCTCATCCGTGAGCTTCATTTTGCGCATGTAATAGGTGCGATAGGTCTCAAGATCAACGAATTGACGTTGTCCCGGCGCATGATCCATCAACGAAGCGAGTTTGACGCGGTCGTCACCTGCGAAAAGCTCGAATGTTTCCAGGCAATCCGCCGACGAAACCTCGCAGCGCAGGTGCAGAAAGTGGTCTGCACGCAAGCGATTTTCGCGAACACCGCTTTCGATAGCATCAGCAAGCATCCGCATATCCTCGCCTACGAAGTCGCGGTCATAGTCGGAACCAACGCGCATCGCATCGAAAACTGTCGTAATGCCGGATGCTGCAACCTGCGCATCATGTGCCTGAACCGCTGCATCGACATTCCAGCGAACTTTCGGACGCGGCGCATAATGGCTTTCGAGCTGGTCCGTGTGCAGCTCAATCAGACCCGGAATGACATAATCGCCATCCATGTCATCGCCGCCATTGGTATTGCCCTGATCGATTGCTGCAATTTTGCCGTCACGGATCAGGATAGAACCGGAAACAATCTCGTCAACAAGCACGATCTGTGCGTTTTTCAGAACGATTTCATTAGCCATTGGATAGCTCTTTCATGACCGCATTTGTATTGGCGGGTGTTTCATATTTCGAGAGAAAAGATTCGATATCGAGCGCGCGGAAATCGTCGAGAGCTTCGTGCAAACGCTTATGGCTCCAGTCCCACCATGCCAGCCGATCCAGGCGATTGCCGGTCGCAGCGTCGAAGCGTTCGCGAATGAGACGCGCCGGTACGCCGCCCACAATCGTATAGGGCGCCACATCCTTGCTCACCACTGCACCGGCCCCGACAACCGCACCATTGCCGACTGTCACGCCCGGCAAAATGGTTGCGCCGTGACCGAGCCATGTATCATGACCGATCTTCACGGCATTGCCGCGACGCCACTCGAAAAACTCCGTTTCATCCTTTTCTTCCGGCCAGTAATCACCGGCGCGGTAAGTGAAATGATGCAGTGTCGGACGCCATGTCGGATGGTTGGTGGCGTTGATGCGCACATGGCTGGCGATGTTGGAAAACTTGCCGATCTCCGCGCACCAGATTTCGCAATCGACACCAAGATAGGAATAGTCGCCCAGTGCGGTTTCAGAAACGCGGGAGCGCTCGCCGATCTCCGTATAGCGACCAAGCGTGCAACCGCTAACGACGGCGGTTCCATGCACCAGCGGCTCCACCGAGAGTTTGGTCATGCTAGCGCCCTCGGAGAAAAAGCTGTCACGTCGATAATCCGGTCGGCAACCTCCGTGCGCACATCCTCATCGTGGAAGATGCCGAGCATGGCGACGCCCTGCTCTTTCTTGGTCTTGATGAGATCAACGACGACCGCACGGTTCTTCGCATCGAGCGAAGCGGTCGGCTCATCAAGCAGCAATACCGGATGATCCGTAATGAAACCGCGCGCGATGTTCACGCGCTGCTGCTCACCGCCGGAGAAAGTCGCAGGTGGCAAGGCCCACAGCCTTTCCGGCAGGTTGAGCTGCGCCAGAAGTTCGCGAGCGCGGTTCAGTGCCGCTTCACGATCGACGCCACGCGCAACCAGCGGTTCGGCAACCACATCGATTGCCGCAACGCGTGGCAGCGTGCGCAGAAACTGGCTGACATAGCCGATCGTGTCGCGACGCACGGCCAGCACTTCACGCGGATCGGCTGTAGCAAGATCGACAGTGCGGTCTGCATGACGGATCAGGATCGAGCCGCCATTGACCGCATAATTACCGTAGACCATTTTAAGAATCGAGCTTTTGCCCGCACCCGAAGGACCGCCAAGCACGGCGCATTCACCGGCATGGAGTTCGAAGTTCACGCCGCGAACGACCGGAAGTTCGATGCCGCCTTGCAGATGCATCACGAAGGTTTTCGTGACATCGGTGACGGTAAGCGGGGCTGATGTTTGCAACATAGACATTTTTCACCTCGTGCATGAAGTTCGTCTAATTTAGGAACAGCATGCTACAAATATCTGTTTTAGTTTACTAAACCTGCAGAATTGACGACACGAGTAACTGCGTATATGGCGCCTGCGGATCGTCCAGCACGCGGTCGGTCAGTCCCTGTTCGACAATATGGCCGTCTTTCATGACCATGATGCGATGGGACAGAAGCCGGGCCACGGCGAGATCGTGGGTAACGATAATCACCGAGAGGCCAAGGTCGCTGACGAGGCCGCGCAACAGGTCGAGCAGACGCGCCTGTACCGAGACGTCGAGACCGCCGGTTGGCTCATCCATGAAGACAAGACGCGGAGCAGTCACCAGATTGCGGGCAATCTGCAGGCGCTGGCGCATACCGCCAGAGAAGGCGCGTGGCTGATCATCGATACGGTCGGAAGCGATTTCGACGCGTCCTAGCCATTCCGTCGCCGTCGAGCGGATATTGCCATAATGGCGTTCACCAACGGCCATCAGGCGTTCGCCGACATTGGCACCGGCCGAAACCGTCATGCGCAATCCGTCCGCCGGGTTCTGATGCACAAAACCCCAGTCGGTCCGCATCAGGAAGCGGCGTTCCGCCTCGCCAATTTTGTAGAGATCGCGGAATTCACCGTCGCGCATCCGGTATTCAACCGTGCCGGACGTCGGTTCCAGACGGGTTGCCAGACTGTTCAGGAGCGTCGTCTTGCCGGAACCGGATTCACCGACGATGGCCAGCACTTCGCCTGGCCACAGATTGAAGGAGATGTCCACGCAGCCACGGCGATTGCCGTAAAACTTCGACAGGCTGTTTACTCTCAGCAGGGGTTCGTTGTTCATTCTGCTGCCTCCTTATTCGCTGCCAGATGACCGAAATGGCCGTTGGCCTGACGGTCTTCGCAAAAATCGGTGTCGGAGCAGACGAACATCGAGCCGCCACGGTCGTCCAGCACGACTTCGTCCAGATAGACGCCCTTCGCGCCGCAGAGCGCACAGGGTTCCTTGAATTTCTGCACTTCAAACGGATGGTCCTCGAAATCGAGGCTCACCACCTGCGTGTAAGGCGGGACGGCATAGATGCGCTTTTCGCGACCGGCACCGAACAATTGCAATGCCGGAGACATATGCATTTTCGGATTGTCGAATTTCGGCGTCGGCGAAGGTGCCATCACATAGCGCCCCTCGATCATCACCGGATAATCATAGGTCTTGGCGATATGGCCGTGACGCGCAATGTCTTCGTAAAGCTTCACATGCATGAGGCCATATTCGGCCAGCGCGTGCATCTTGCGGGTCTCGGTTTCGCGCGGTTCAAGAAAACGCAGCGGCTCGGGGATCGGCACCTGATAGACGATCACCTGCCCTTCGGTCAGCGGATATTCCGGAATGCGGTGACGGGTCTGGATGATGGTCGCCTCGCCCGTATGGGTAGTAACGGCGACATCGGCTGTCTTCTGGAAGAAAGCGCGGATGGAGACGGCATTGGTCGTGTCGTCAGCACCCTGATCGATGACCTTCAGCACATCGTCCGGCCCGATGATCGAGGCGGTTACCTGCACGCCGCCGGTGCCCCAGCCATAAGGCATCGGCATTTCACGGCTGGCGAAAGGCACCTGATAGCCGGGAACGGCAATCGCCTTCAGGATGGCGCGACGGATCATCCGCTTGGTCTGTTCGTCCAGATAGGCGAAGTTGTAATTGGCCAGATCGCTCATTCTGCGGCCTCCTGTGTTGGGCCTTCAGTCTTATTGTTCGCTTGGTCATATTCCGCGCGCATACGGCGGATGAGATCGAGTTCTGCCTGAAAATCCACGTAGTGGGGCAGTTTCAGGTGCTCGACGAAACCGGTAGACTGCACATTGTCGGAATGGGAGATGACGAATTCCTCGTCCTGTGCGGGAGCGGTCACATCCGTATCGAACTCGCGAACACGCAGCGCACGGTCGCAGAGCGACATGGACATGGCCTTGCGCTCACTCTGGCCGAACACCAGCCCATAGCCGCGTGTGAATTGCGGCGGCTGCTTGGCCGAACCTTTAAATTGATTGACCATCTGGCATTCAGTCAGTTGCACACGACCGAGCGAAACGGCAAAGCCAAGTTCGGGCACGTCGAACTCGACATCCACTTCGCCAATGCGGATTTCACCAACGAAAGGATGCGTGTTGCCATAGCCGCGTTGGGTGGAATAACCGAGCGCCAGCAGGAATCCTTCGTCGCCACGCGCCAGTGCCTGAAGGCGCAGGTCGCGTTCCATCGGAAATGTCCAGGGTTCGCGGGTCAGGTCGCCCGGTTCGTGACCTTCCGGCAGGGAACCGTCATCCTCGATCATCCCGTTGACACCGAGAATATCAGTTACACGTGGTGTCTCTTCCGGCTGAGCCTCCCGCGTTTCCGGTTCCGGCACGGCCACATCGCCCGCGAGATCGGGATCAAGAAGTCGATGTGTATAATCGAAAGTCGGTCCCAGAAGCTGGCCACCGGGCAGATCCTTATAGGTCGCCGAAATGCGGCGCTCGATCAGCATCTGAGCTGTTTCCATCGGACGGGAATAGCCAAAGCGCGGCAAGGTGGTGCGGTAGGCGCGCACCAGAAAGATTGCTTCGATCAGATCGCCACGGGACTGACGCACAGCAAGTGCGGCCAGTTCGCGATCATAGAGCGAACCTTCGGCCATGACGCGATCGACCGCCAGCGCAAGCTGCTCGACAATCTGATCGAGACGAAGTGCCGGGACCGAACGGTCACCGCGACGGCGATCATCGAGAAGACGGTGGGCATTGCGGATGGCTGTTTCACCACCCTTTACGGCAACATACATTTTCAGCCCTCCAGATTGCTTACGCGCGTTGTGCGGGGAAGCGCTGCGACAGCACCGTCGCAGACCAGAACAAGATCCACGCCCAGCGGATATTGCGCGCCGTTCTCGCGCCATTGATTGATGAAATCCTGCGGCAGACCTTCGACGTGAAGCGCTCGTTCACCATCGATACCGGGGCCTTTGAGCACAAAGCCCTGCCCGCTTGTCAGTGAGGCAACAGCGAGGACAATAGTTGTCGAACGATCGGGAAACTCGGCGTCGCCCTGCGAAAACTCTGCCAGGGACGGCAGCAGCGATAGATTACTGACCAGAGCGAATTGCGCGGCGTCTGTATTATCGACATGCGGCGCACCGGTGTGAAAAGTAAGCCAGGCGGTTGCACTTTCATCGGCAGCTATCGCTGCATCGCACCAAACCGTCGCATCATGATCGAGCAAAGTTGCTGCAATAACGCCCAGTTCAGGCGTCAGCGGCTGCGGTGGGGTGGCTGCGCGAGCCAGAGGATAGATGCGGCCGGGATTGGCCATGGCATGCATGACGGCATGGAATGCCGACTGCGCATCCGTCACCGGATCGGCAAAGCCGCCCTCAAACGCGGAGGAAGTGCTGTTTACAGAAGAAGGAAGCATTAATTGTCTCCCCGGACCATTGTGAAGAAATCAACCTTGGTGGCGGCAGCTTCGCCGCGCAACGTGGCGTCCGCGTCGTCGAGCCGCTTGCGCAAGACATTCAGCACCTGCGTCTCCACCGCATCGCGTTGGCCTTCATCCAGCCACAGCGCATCGAAAAGAGCGGCAAGGCGTGCCTTTTCCTGATCGCGACCAAGTGCATAAGAATGACCGACCGAGCCATCGGAGAGCCGCACCGTAGCGCGCGTCACCGTTGCCTCGCCGACATTGAAGGCTGCGCCGCCGCCGCCAATGCGGCCACGCAGCATTACAAGGCCGGTTTCCGGTCCGCGCAGAACCTCGAATTCAGGCTTGTCCGACCATGCCTGCCAGAAAGCCTGCAGCTCTTCGCCACTTGCACGCGCAAGAACCGCCATGCTCGCCTGCCTTGCGGCTTGAACTGGATCTGGCGCCTTTCTGCTTTCAGTGGCGGAACCGGCTCCGCCTCCCTTCGCACTCTGCTCCGTACCGTACATGAGCTTCCCTGCCCTTTGAGATCTTGTTGACTTGCTCTTCGGATTTGTCTAGTTATATAGACAACTATACAATACCAGAATGAATACACCCTGCCAATGACAGGACGATGACAGTTGATGACAAAGACCAGAAGAATTGAGAGAAACAGCGGTGTGGCGATCTGGCGGCAGATTGCCGACGAGATACGCGGCGACATCATGGCGGGGAAGCTTCAGTCCGGTGCGCGCATGCCTGCCGAGATGGAACTTGCCGACAGGTTTGGGGTCAATCGCCATACGGTGCGCAGCGCCATTGCCGCGCTGACGCAGGAAGGCGTGCTGCGCGCCGAGCAAGGTCGCGGCACATTTGTTGCCAATGCAAAGCGTCTGACCTACCAGATTGGACGCCGCACCCGCATTTCGCAATCGCTCGCTTCGCAGGTGCGGGAAATGCAGGGGATTCTATTGGCATCAGGCATCGAACCCGCAACTCGGGAGATCGCAGACGCACTTGAACTGCATGCTGGCGATGAAGTGATCCGGCTTGAAACGATGCACAACGCCGATGGTTATCCAATTTCGATAGCGACTCACTGGATCGATGCTGTGCGCTTTCCTTCCTTTGCGCAGGATTATGCGGAAAGCGGCTCGATAACGGCTGCATTAAAAGCTGCCGGGATCGCCGATTACCTGCGAAAGTCAACTGTCATATCGGCGCGCCATGCCGACCCGAAAGACCTAAGAAACTTGAAATTGTCTCCGGGTGCCATCGTCGTGACAGCTCGTGCGGTGAACGTCGATACGGATGGAAAACCGATCCAATATTCGCTGTCACGTTTTTCGGCTGACAGGATGGAGTTTTCTATCGAGAACGACGAGAACAGCTAATCATCGAGGATGAAGTTTTCGTGGAAGCCGATAATTTCGCCCTAATATCAAAGCCCGTCAGTTGGACTCATTGAGCTCTGGTTAAGCCAGTGCGGCGGCTGAGCATTTGATGTATGCGCTGGATGGCTACTCCAGATCGCATCTTGACTCACATATAATATCCATTATTCTGGATATATGGAAAGCGAAGTAGCAATCACGGCTTTGGCCGCTCTCGCCCAATCGACAAGGCTTGATACTTTTCGATTGCTGGTCAAACACGAACCTGCCGGGATACCTGCAGGCGAATTGGCGCGTATGCTGGATATACCGCAAAATACAATGTCGGCCCATCTGGCTACCCTATCGCGGGCTGGCCTCGTGAAGAGCGAGCGACAGAGCCGCTCGATCATATACCGCGCTGATCTGGATCGATTTCGCGAACTGACGCTATTCATGATCAAGGATTGTTGCGGTGGCAGCGCCGAACTCTGCGGGCCTCTTATCCAGAGCCTGACACCTTGCTGCGCACCCACGGCAACTGCAGCAACCCGATAATCACGGGCTGGTGACACCAGCTCATTCCAATGGACGTAAAATGATGGATCGGTTTCAACAGACGCCCAGGCGACTGCGCGGACAATCACGTTCACATGAGATCAAGGCCATGACACGCAATATGCAAAGACATGTGGAGGGACTCTATGTCTGTCTTTGAAAGATATCTGACCGCCTGGGTAGCCCTATGCATTGTTGCAGGCGTAACGCTTGGGCATCTTTTCCCGACGATATTTCACGCCATCGGCTCTGCCGAAATTGCCAAGGTCAATATTCCCGTCGCCATTCTCATCTGGTTGATGATTATTCCCATGCTCTTGAAAATCGACTTCGCCGCTCTTCGGCAAGTCGGACGACACTGGCGTGGAATTGGTGTTACGCTGTTTATCAACTGGGCTGTAAAGCCGTTCTCGATGGCACTTCTTGCATGGCTGTTTATCGGCTGGCTTTTCCGTCCGCATCTGCCCACCGATCAGGTCGACTCTTATATTGCAGGTCTCATCATCCTTGCCGCAGCACCCTGCACGGCCATGGTCTTCATATAGTCCAGCCTGACAAAAGGAGAACCGCACTTCACGCTGTCCCAAGTCGCATTGAATGATGCCATCATGGTCGTAGCCTTCGCTCCAATTGTCGGGCTTTTACTCGGGCTTTCGGCAATTACGGTTCCATGGGATACGCTCGTTCTATCCGTTGTTCTCTATATCGTCATTCCGGTTATCCTCGCGCAGGTTCTTCGGCGCAGCCTTCTGGCAACGGGCGGACAAAGCGCGCTCGATACGCTGTTGAAAGCTTTGCAACCGCTTTCCCTGGTCGCGCTCCTGACTACTCTCGTCCTGCTTTTCGGTTTTCAGGGCGAGCAGATCATCGCACAGCCGCTCATTATCGCGATGCTTGCAGTGCCGATCCTCATTCAGGTCTATTTCAATTCGGGGCTGGCCTATCTACTCAACCGCCTCTCTGGCGAGAAGCATAGTGTTACCGGACCATCGGCCTTGATCGGCGCGTCGAATTTCTTTGAGCTGGCCGTCGCTGCCGCAATCAGCCTTTTTGGATTTTCATCCGGCGCGGCCCTTGCCACTGTGGTCGGCGTTCTGGTGGAGGTACCAGTCATGCTTTCTGTTGTCTGGATCGTGAACCGCTCCAGAGACTGGTATGAACGCGGCACTGATCAAAAGCCCGCAACACAGACAGGAAACTCCCGATGACCGTCACTATTTTCCATAATCCGAAATGCGGTACTTCACGCAATACGCTGGCAATGATCCGCGCCAGTGGCGAAGAGCCCGTCATAGTTGAGTATGTGCAGAATCCGCCCACGCGGGAACGTCTGGTCGGCCTGCTGGCAGCAATGAATCTGACGCCGCGCGAGCTGCTGCGTGAGAAAGGCACACCCTATGCCGAACTCGGCCTGTCCGATACGAAATGGACTGATGACGAGCTGATCGATTTCATGATGGCTCATCCGATCCTGATCAACCGGCCCATTGTCGAGACGCCTCGCGGCACCAGGCTTTGCCGCCCATCAGAACTGGTTCTAGATATTCTGGAAAACCCAGTCGCATCATTCACCAAAGAAGACGGCGAGTTGGTCAAATTCGGGGAGAGGACATGACTGACGCAGACTTGCCGAATCTGGACCGGAGATCCTTTCATCTACCGGATAATGATCCTCTTCGCGCATCTTTCCCAGAGCACAAGCCTCGTATTCTGCTGCTCTACGGATCGTTGCGCGACCGCTCCTATAGCCGTTTCCTGACGCAGGAGGCCCAGCGATTGCTTGATGCGATGGGCGCGGAAACACGTATCTTTCATGCCAATGGACTACCCTTGCCGGATGACGGCGCACCAAGCCACCCCAAGGTGCAGGAACTGCGTGAGGCCATGCTTTGGTCGGAGGGACAAGTCTGGACCAGCCCTGAACGCCATGGCGCGATGAGTGCTGTTATGAAATCGCAGATCGACTGGATTCCCCTGCCCGGCGGTGCAGTACGTCCAACTCAAGGGCGGACACTGGCCCTGATGCAAGTTTCCGGTGGTTCGCAAAGCTTCAATGCGGTCAATCAGATGCGTATTCTGGGTCGCTGGATGCGGATGATTACCATTCCCAACCAGTCATCGGTTGCCAAGGCCTGGCAGGAATTCGATGATGCAGGCCGTATGAAACCCTCATCCTTCTATGATCGTGTGGTGGATGTCATGGAAGAACTGATGAAGTTTACCGTGATGACGCGTGGCATTTCAGGCCACCTGACAAACCGCTACAGCGAACGGAAAGAAGCCGCAGCACAGCTTGAAAAGCGCGTTTCGCTACAGTCGATCTGACATTCGGGCCATCTGACATTGATAAGTCATTCGCAGGTGCGAAACCAAGCCTTTCTGGCGATCCAAATGGCATCATATAAATACAAACCAACAGAAAAGGCGCTGTAAAACAGCGCCTTATCACATTTAACTTATAAACTGGATTACGTCGGTCCTCAGAACGGAATTTCGTCGTCCAGATCGCGTGAGAAGCCACCGCCGCTGCCGCCGCCCGAAGACGGGCCGGACGAGCCGAAGTCACCGCCACCGCCAGAATAGTCAGACATCTGGTTGCGATTGCCGCCACCGCCGAACGAACGGCCCTCACCGCCGCCTTCACCACGGCTGTCGAGCATCTGCAGTTCACCACGGAACTTCTGCAGCACGACTTCCGTCGAGTAACGGTCATTGCCGTTCTGATCCTGCCATTTGCGGGTCTGAAGTGCGCCTTCGATATAAACCTTGGCGCCTTTCTTCAGATATTGTTCCGCGACCTTGGCAAGGTTCTCGTTGAAAATGACGACGCTGTGCCATTCGGTGCGGTCCTTGCGTTCGCCGGTCTGGCGATCACGCCAGCTTTCCGACGTTGCAATACGCAGATTGGCAACCACATCGCCCGAATTCAGGCGACGAATTTCCGGATCGGCACCAAGATTGCCGACCAGAATGACTTTGTTGACGCTACCAGCCATCGAAAAATTACTCCGGGTCTTGCCTGCACACTCTTTCCGTACGGCTTCGCACAGACAAGAGGCACGTTCCAAATGAAAGATCAGGCGCAACGATGCGCCATCACCAGAAACTCATATGTTCACCTTACAGGACTGGCTCAATGAGCGCTCAATCCAGGGCGGTGAATTTGTCAATGTCCACAGAGTTTATGTTCTTGTTTTGTTCAAAATGCAACCTTCCGACATTTAAAAGTCACACGTTCGCCACAAATTTCCGTGGGTTTTTGCACCGTTTCCTGTGCTGAAAATGCGGTTTGGCTCATTTCAGGGCCTGAAACTGCATCTGCCTTAATTTCAAAACGGCCTCCCCGGTCATCCTCATGAAGCCATGATGACCGCGCTTCGCAAACCGCATCAGCTTCCAAGGAAAAGCCCTGCCGCTCACTGTATCTTTGGCGCGCAGGGCTTGGGGGTTGAGCAATGCTCATGTGTCGACATTAATTCGTCGGCAGGTCTTTTCGGATCACAAAGGCGCACGGCCATTTGCATTCCGCGCAAATTCAAATTGTCGGCAATCACACTTTCGATCAACGAGGCATCATTCCTTGCGAAAA
>WPCJ01086129.1_pt1 | contig 16826 bp, 15 predicted proteins | sample 5399831 | NCBI WGS metagenome assembly WPCJ01 (sample SAMN12869470, study PRJNA574797) | sludge metagenome | isolation source: wastewater treatment of pH10 | place: China:Beijing | collected 2019-05-20 | reverse complement strand
GTCGCGCTCCGTCGGATCCCACTCGCGGGCGCGCTGCTGCGTTCGGTGGCTCGCCGCGGGCGGTTCGGCGGCGAGTGCGATGGCGTCGCGGAAGACCTCGGCGGACACGTGGGTCGGTTCAGGATCGGCCGCCTCAGCGAGGAGCCCGACGAGGTACCCAAGGACCTCCGCGTACTCCCCCTTCGGGGTGACTGGCAACCGCAGTCGCACATCCGGCACGCCGTGCTCGTCGTTCACGAGCGCGGCGGCGAGCCCCGGCGCGAGGCCGCACCTGAGTTGGAGCCCGAACAGCCTGTCCGAGCCGAGCTCGGTCGCAGCGGCGACGGTCGCCGCAGCGACGAGCGGATCCTCTGTGGCGATGACCGGTCGCAGCACCGACGCACGGCTCGGCTGCAGCGCGACCTCGATGAGCCGCAGAAGCTGGGCCGTGCGCTCGGTCGTGTCCTCGATGACGGCGACGGGCAACCCGCTCTGGATCGAGGCGACCCGCTCGGCCGCCGCGACATCACCGAGTCCGATCACGACGTCGACGGGCGCGCCACCGTCGGCGACCCGCCGGCGCGCGAAGCGGTGGATCGCGGCATAGGTGTCCCACGAGTCGGGGAGCTCAGCGAAAAGGCGCACCCCGACCTCGAGCCTGTCGAGTTCGGAGCAGCCGAAGGCGCGGGTGAGAAACTCAGTCAGCCGCTTCGCCCAGATCGTGTCGCGTGGCTCGATGACGAGCCGCACGCCGTGTTCGAGCGCCGCTTCGAGAATCGGGCGCGCCCGCTCGATCGCGAGCGTGAGGTCCGCCTCGATGCTCCACTCGTCGGCGCCAGGGACGAGACGGGCAGGGTCAAACGCGAGCTCCCGAACGGCAGGGTGCGCCGCGAGGGTGAGCAGGCGTTCGACCTCACGCTTGCCACCGGACTCGCCGAACACCTGGGCGCCGTGGAGCGCGACGAGCACCGAGTTGCCCCGCTCCCGGTGGGCCCGGATCGCCTCCGTGAGCGCGGTCATGCGCCCGGCGAGCTTGAGCTGGAGCAGCACGTCGGGCAGCCTGCCGAGGAGGTTCTTGCGCGCCGCGGGCCGCACAACCCACGGCAGCCCGAGCGAGGCGACGCCGCCGGCGCGAAGCAGCAGCCTGTCGCGCGTTGGCATGCTCTCGGGCAGTTCGCCCCGCGAGACGCCGCGCAGCCCGACGGCCGCGGTAAACGCGTCGGAGGTCCCGAACAGCGAATCGACGAGACGGCGGGTGAAGTCGAGACTTTCGGGGCTCGTCGCGAGCTCACCGAGCAGGCCGCCGCGTGGCGTGTGCTGGCCGTCACCGTCGGCCGTGGACACGCTCTCCCAGGCGCTGACGCGCTCGTGCGCGGCCTCTGCGACAGACTCCCACACCGACACGACGTTCACCTGCTCGTCTCCCATGACCCCACTCTAGGGCTGGCTCCTCGCGAAACCCCGTGAACACGCGAACGCCCCGCGCACCTTTCGGCGGGCGGGGCGTTCGAACCGGAGACTCCGGAGTTATTCGACCTTTTCGGCCTCGGCGAGGATCGCCTCGGGGATGGTTGCGCCCATCCGCTCCGCGGCCCCCTCGTTCACGACGTACGCGAACTCGTTCGACACCTCGACTGGCATGGTCGCAGGGTCAGCGCCCTCGAGCACCTTCAGCGCCATCTCGCCGGTCTGGTAGCCGAGCTTCGTGTAGTCGATGCCGAGCGTGACGACCGCGCCGCTCTCGACGGTGCCGGCCTCTGCGCCGATGACGGGGATCTGCTTGTCTTCAGCGACCTGCACGAGCGATGCGATGCCGGCGACGACCATGTTGTCGGTCGGCACGTAGATCGCGTCGACGTCTCCGAGCGCCTCGGTTGCCGCGGCGATGTCGTTCGCCGTAGTGACGGTCTTCGTGACGACCTCGAGCCCCAGCGGGCCAGCTGCCTCGGTCACGGCATCGACCTGCACCTGCGAGTTGACCTCGCCCGATGCGTACACGATGCCGACCTTCTTCGCGCCGGGGGCGACCTCCTTGAGCAGCGCGAGCTGCTCGTCGAAGGGCGCGAGGTCGCTGGTGCCGGTGACGTTGCCGCCGGGCGCCTCGTTCGACTCGACGAGCTGGCCCTCGACAGCGTCGGTGACGGCGGTGAAGAGGATCGGCTTGTCGGTGATGGCCTGTGCCGCGGTCTGCGCAGCGGGCGTCGCCACCGCGAGCACGAGGTCGAGGTCTGAGGAGGCAAAGCCCTGCGCGATGGTGACGGCGGTCGCCTGATCGCCGTTCGCGTTCTGATCGTCCCACTCGACGTCGACGCCCGCGTCGTCAAACGCCTGCTTGAAGCCGGCGGTGGCTGCGTCGAGCGCGGGGTGCTGCACGAACTGGCTCACACCGATCTTGTACGAGGCCTTCGCCTCATCACCCGAGTCGGTTGCGGCGGGGCTGGAGCAGGCGCTCAGCGTGAGCGCAGCGGCGGCGAGGCCAGCGAGCGCGATGCCTGAGCGGCGGAACGAGGTCAGTCGCATAGTAAAACGGTCCTTCGTGAATGTGCCGCTGCAACACCGCAACGGCAGGGGAAAACGGCAAGGGCTTTGCTGTTTCCAGCATCGTACCCCGGGAGCCCCACCCGCTCACTCGCACTGCGGTGCAACAGTTACGGAAACGAGACGGGGCGTGGCAGAGCGCGAGCGCTACGCCAACAGCGCGCGGTCGTCGAAGCTCGCGCCCTTGATCTTCGCGAACTCCGCGAGCAGCATCGGCACGGTGAGCTTCGACTTCTCCTCGGCGTTCGCCTCGAACACGATCCGGCCCTCGTGCATCATGACGAGCCGGTTGCCGAGCGTGATCGCCTGCTCCATGTTGTGGGTCACCATGAGCGTCGTGAGGTTGCCCTCCGAGACGATGCGCTCGGTGAGCGTCGTCACGAGCGCGGCGCGCTGAGGGTCGAGCGCTGCCGTGTGCTCGTCGAGCAGCAAGATCCGCGGCTGCGTGAACCCAGCCATGAGCAGCGACAGCGCCTGGCGTTGACCGCCTGAGAGCAGACCGACCTTCGCGGTGAGGCGGTTCTCGAGCCCGAGTTCGAGCGACTCGAGCTCAGTGGCGAACGCCTCGCGGCGGGCCTTCGTGATGCCGCGGCGCAGCCCGCGGCGCTTGCCGCGCTGCAGGGCGAGAGCGAGGTTCTGCTCGATAGTGAGGTCGGGCGCCGTGCCAGCCATCGGATCCTGGAAGACGCGGCCGACGTAGCGGGCACGCTTGAATTCCTTCAGCTTCGAGACGGATGCGCCGTCGATCCTGATCTCGCCCGTGTCGATCGGATAGCGGCCCGAGATCGTATTTAACAGCGTGGACTTCCCCGCGCCGTTGGAGCCGATCACCGTAACGAAATCGCCCTCGGCGAGCTCCAGATTGAGGTCGACCAACGCGCGGCGCTCGTTGACGGTGCCGGCGAAGAACGTCTTCGAAATGTTCGCGATACTCAGCATGATTATGCTCCCGTCGTCGCGGCCGGCGCCGGCTGGGTCAAGGTGTCGGAGCGCTTGTTCCCGCGGTTCTTGAACGACGGGATGCGCTTCAGGAAGCCCCAGCGCGGCAGCAGCAGCGCCGCGATCACGAGCAGGGCGGTCATGAGCTTCATGTCGTCCTGGTTGAAGCCGATGCGCAGCGCGCCGAAGATGATGATGCGGTACAGCACCGCGCCGACGACCACCGCGAGGGTGGCGAGCCAGATCCAGCGCTGCCCGAGGAGCGCCTGGCCGAGGATCACGGAGGCGAGCCCGACGAGGATCACGCCGATGCCCATGCTGATGTCGGCGACGCCGTTGTACTGCGCGATGAGCGCGCCCGCGAGGCCGACGAGGCCGTTCGAGAGCGACAGGGTGAGGATCTTCATGCCGTCGGTGTTCACGCCGAAGGAGCGGATCATCTGCTCGTTGTTGCCCGTCGCCTGGATCGCGAGGCCGAGATCGGTCGACAGGAACCAGTCCACGAGCAGCTTGATCGCGAACACCACCACGAGGAAGATCAGCACGACATACCAGGTCTTGCCCATCCAGCCGGCCTCACGCAGCGGGCTGATGAGCGTCTCCTCGCGGAGGAACGGGAGATTTGATTTCCCCATGATGCGCAGGTTGATCGACCAGAGCGCGATCATCGTGAGGATGCCGGCCAGCAGCCCGTCGATCTTGCCCTTCGTGTGCAGGATGCCGGTGATCGCGCCCGCGATCATGCCCGTGACGCCGCCCGCGAGCGTCGCCAGCAGCGGACTCTGGCCCGCGTGGATGAGGGCGGCTGCGGTCGCGGCGCCCGTCGTGAGGCTGCCGTCGACCGTAAGATCCGGGAAGTTCAGCACGCGAAACGTGAGATAGACCCCCAGGGCGAAAATGCCGTAGAGAAGTCCGACTTCAATTGCGCCAATCAATTCGCGCCTCCTGCTGTGTAGTGTTCATGCTCGTCTGCTCCGGCGTGAAAGCCGAGAGTAGCCCCTAGAGCAGCGCTGCCGCCGCTGGAGAGACCTCGATCACTGCGTCATTCTCATGACGCGCACCGATGGAGATGCGAATCCCATCACCTGAGAAGCAGCGTACCGAAACTCCGCGCTCCGCGAAGACTTCGGTGATCGCGTCGCTCGCGGCGCCCGCCGGAATCCACACAAAGTTCGCCTGCGACTCGAGGACGGGCAGGCCCGCCGCACGAAGCGCGGTCGTGACACGCTCGCGCTCGGCGACGAGCACATCGATACGCTCCTGGAGCTCGTCCTCGGCAGCGAGCGAGGCGACGCCGCCCGCCTGGGCGAGGGCGCTCAGCGCGAACGGCACAGCCGCCTTGCGCAGCGCGTCAGCGACCTCGGGCTGGGCGACGGCGTACCCGACGCGGAGCCCGGCGAGCCCGTACGCCTTCGAGAACGTGTGCAGCACGGCGACGTTCGGGTAACGCTTGAAGAAGTCGAGCCCAACCGCCGAATCCGCGTCGACGTTGAAGTGCACGTACGCCTCGTCGAGCACCACGAGCACGTTGCCCGGGACCCGCTGCATGAACGTCTCAACGTCCGCCTGCGACACCGTCGTGCCCGTCGGGTTGTTCGGGTTGCAGACGAAGATGAGCTTCGTGCGTTCGGTGATCGCGTCGGCCATCGCGGGCAGGTCGTGGGCGCCGTCGGCCGTGAGCGGCACCTGCACGGGCGTCGCGCCCGCGAGCTGGACGAGGATCGGGTACGCCTCGAACGAGCGCCACGCATACATCACCTCGTCGCCTGCCCCCGCGAGGGCGTGGATGAGCTGGGAAGCTACCTCGACCGAGCCCGCGCCAAACGCGATGTTCTCGGGTGCCACGTCGAGTCGCGCCGCGAGAGCGGCTGTGAGCTCGGGGGCAGCAATGCTCGGGTAGCGGTTGACCGACGCCGGGAGCGCTGCGGCGAGCGCGTCGAGCACCGAGGGCAGCGGATCGTACGGGTTCTCGTTCGAGGAGAGCTTCGCGCTCAGGCCGTCTGGGCCGAGCTGCGCGGGCTTTCCTGCGCGGTAGGAGGGGATGCTCTCGAACCCTGAACGGATCGACACTGACATAGGGAACTCGCTTTCAAAGAGGCTGCGTCAATCCTACGCACCGCGGAGAGCCACCCACCACCGCTTGCGCCGCCGCTACAGCCGCACCGGCACCGCTTCGGCAGCAGATCGACGTTAGAAATGCCTCCCCGGCAGAGCTGCCGACATAGCCAACGTCGATCACATACCGAACGGCTGAGCGGCAGACCCCGGGCTCAGCGGGCGGTGAGCCTATCCGGGCAGGATCGCTCGCTTCTTCGCGCCGATGACCCAGCCCACGACGAAAGCAACAAACGGAATGAACGCGAGCATCGTGCTCAACCCGACGCCGCTGCTCGTCACGAGTGTGAAGTTCGAGAGCACCAGCACCATCGCCCCGATGAGCCCAACGCAGGCAAGCGCGGGGAAGACAAGCGTGCGCCAGGTGCGGCGCTGACGGTGCTCGGGGTTGCGCGCAAAGTACACAATCACCGCGAGAGAGGTCGTAAACATCAGGATCGTCATGCCAACGGTCGCGACCCCCGCCATCGACCCGAAGACTCCAACAAGTGGGTCTACGCCGAAGAGCGCGAACACTGCAAGCACGGCGAGCGCCGTACCTGACTGCACGAGCGATGACGTCGAGGGAGACTCGTGCTTCGGGTGCACTTGCGCTAGGCGGGCCGGCAGCACCTTCAGCCCTGCGAGCACGAACTGGTATCGCGCGATGACGTTGTGGAACGAGAGCACGCAGGCAAAGAGGCTGGTGAGCAGCAGCACGTTGACAATGTCGCGGCCGATGCGGCCGAGGTAGTCGTTCGTCGTGTCGAGCAACATGTTGCCTTCACCGGCGAGAGTGCGCTGGGCAACGTCGAGCACAGAGTCGGGTCCGATCGCGACGACGAACGCCCAGCAGGTGAAGGCGTAGAAGCCGCCAATTATGAGCACCGAGATGTACGTTGCCCTCGGCACAGTTCGCTCGGGATTGCGCGCCTCGTCGCGGAACACTGCGGTCGACTCAAACCCGATGAATCCGGTGAGCGCGAACAGAATCGCAACACTGATGGCTCCATTGAGGAACGTGCTCGGCGCAAATGACTCGAAGGTGATGCCCGCGGGAGCCGGCTGCACGATGATCGCGAGGTCAAGCAGCACGACAATGCTGATTTCCGCCACGAGGGCGATGCCGAGCACCTTCGCGCTCAGGTTGATATGGCGGTACCCGAGGAAGGCGACGATGAGCAGCGTCACGAGCGAGTAGAGCGGCCACGGGATGCTGGGGCCGCCGTAGAACCTGATCGTGTCGTCGATAGCCCAGCCGATGTACCCATAGATTCCAGCCTGGATCGCGGTGTAGGCAACAAGTGCTACGACCGCGATCCCCATCCCCGGCCGCTTACCGAGCCCAAGCGTGACGTATGAGAAGAACGCACCCGCCTGCTTCACGTGCGGTGTCATCGCGACAAACCCGATCGAGAACACGAACAGCAGCAGTGCTGCGATGAGGAACCCGACGGGTGCGCCCGCACCGTTCCCGAGGCCAATGCCAAGCGGCATATTGCCACCGATGACGGTGAGGGGAGCTGCGGCCGCGACGACCATGAAGACGATCCCGGCTGTACCAAGCCGTCCTTGCAGTCGTTGCGGTTGCTCTGGTTGCTTCGTGTGACTCATAGCGGCTCCTTTGTCGCTGGGAAAGTGAATCGTTGGGTTAGTGGCCGTCTGCCCGCGGCCCCGCGGACATGGCCCGCTTGAGCATGTCGTGGTCAATCGCATGGGCGGTGACCCCGAACGGGCCGGTGAGGGTGTTCGCTGCCACCATGCAGTTGAGGATCGCCTCCTCAGTCGCCTCGATAACCAGGTCAAAGAAGGCCGTCATGAGCTGAGGTGCCATCATCGAAACGTCGATCTTGGCGCGCTCGGTCGCCGCGTTCTCGTCCCAGGCGTACGGCGGAATGCCGCGGTTGCCCGTTGAGAATGCGATCATCAGGTCGCCGCTGTACTGCTCGCCGGCGCCACCCATCTTGCCGACCCCGAGCGCGGCGCGCTGCGCGAGCCTGTCGAGCTGGTGAGGGAGGAAGGGGGCGTCCGTAGCGATGACAACGACGATGGAGCCTGATCCTGGTTCGTAGTGCCGCGGCGTCTCCGGCAGGGGCACCGCATCCGCGCCGATGATGGCGCCGACGGGCACGCCGTTCACGCTGAGCCGTTCGCGCCTGCCGTGGTTGGCCTGCACGAACACTCCCAGCGTGAAGGTACCCGCCGACGTCTCGATGGTCCGCGAAGACGTGCCAGAGCCTCCCTTGAACTCGTGGCAGATCATGCCCGTCCCGCCTCCGGTGTTGCCTTCAGCAGGGAGCTCCGACGTCGCGCTGCGGAGCGCCTCAAACAGGTGCTTTTCGGTCACGTGGTGACCGTTGATCTCGTTGAGCTGTCCGTCGTAGGTCTCGGCGACAACGGGGAGGCACCAGTAGCTGCCGGGCCCGCGCTTCGCTACCTGCTCTTTTACGAGCGCGTCGCGCACGACCCCGAGGCTGTGGGTGTTGGTGAGCGCGATGGGTGAGGTGAGTTCGCCAGACTCGCGCACCCACTCGAGCCCCGTCATCTCGCCGCTGCCGTTGAGGCGATGCGTGCCCGCGAACACGGGTTCGTCCCAGATGCCGTCGTGGGGAACAATGACGGTGACTCCGGTGTTGACCGCTGACGGCTCCCCCGGCGTTTCCACGCCACCGAGCGTCACCATCCCGACCGTTACGCCCGGGACGTCGGTGATTGAATTCTGTGGGCCGGTCGGGTTCTTCCCGATAGTGATGCCAAGGTCTCGTGCTCGCATGTACTCATCCTCAAGTTATTTGCACTGTAGGAAAATAATGAGCCTTCGCGCGCAGAAGCGCAAGGGGTAGCAGGAAACCACCGCGCCGCTCGCTACGCTGGGAGTAACACCGCCGTCTGAATGGGAGGAGCCAGGTGGCACGACCAAACACCCAGGCCGAACGCCGTGAAGACATCCATCAGGCAGCGATCACGCTCGTCGGGCGTTCCGACCTGGCGCAGATCACAATCCCTGAGATTGCCTCGACTCTCGGGGTCACCGCGAACGCGGTCAGGTACTACTACCCCGACGCCGAAACGCTCATCGCCGAGCTCGCGCAGCGCTCGGACAAGCGCTTCTATCACGACAGACTTGCACTCCTTGAGGAGTATTCAGACCCCGCTGTGCAGATTGAACAACTCATCGGCGCTGGGCTTCCAACCGGGCCAGAGGATGCGGAGTGGCGGGTGATCTGGATGGCCATCCTTGACGCCGGCTTCAACCTGCAGAACCGCTCCGACGTGCAATCGATCTACCACCGTCAGGTCGGCCTGTACGAGTCCGTACTGACCGACGGAGCAGCGCGTGGGGTGTTTCAGCTGCGACAGGACGCGCACGACATTGCAATGACGCTCATGTCGATGGAGGACTATCTCGGTTACCGGATCGTCGCGCGCGATCCGCAGATCAGCCGCGACGTCGCGCTCAACCTCATGCGTGGGTACGCAGACTCGGTAACGAACCTGGGCACACCAGCCACATAGCTGGAGAGGCCACTTGCCGTCCTGCCGGCCTGCACCAACATGTTTCTTGCACCGAAGATCTGTGATCTGCAGTTCGAATGTCTCCCGCCGGCTGGGTGGGCATATCTCCTGCAGATTACAGATCTTGTGGCTGAAGCGTCGGTGACTGAAGCGTCGTGTAGCTGAAGCGAAGCCGAAGCGCGCCTCGGTGACGCCTAGGCTGCGCCGCCGAACTCGCCGGTCGCGACGATGATCGCTCGGGCGAGCACCGCCTCGCGCATCATGAAGCCGAGCACGGCGGGCGTCGCCTGCGGATCGATGTCGATGTGCTCGACGTCAAGCGCGTGCACGACGAACCAGTAGTGGTGCACGCCGGTGCCCTCGGGCGGCCCTGCCCCGACGAACGCGGGCTCGCGCTGCTCGTTCGGCATCATGATCGCGCCCTCTGGCAGGAGGTCGCCGCCGAGGGCGCCCGCACCTGCGGGGAGGTCGGTCACGCTCGCGGGGATGTTGGCGACTGCCCAGTGCCAGAAGCCGGAGCCTGTTGGGGCGTCAGGGTCGAAGCAGGTCACGGCAAAGCTCTTCGTCTCTGCCGGGAAGTCCGACCAGCTCAACTGGGGCGAGCGGTTCGACCCGCCGGCGCCCTCGCCGTAGAGCTCGGCGGGCAGCGGCTCGCCGTCCTGAATATCGGTGCTTACGAGGGTGAACCCTGGCTTTTCCGGCATCCCGGCGTACGGGTTCAACGCGCCGCGACTCGGGTGACTTGTCATGCTCGCTACGCTACCTGGGAACACACGTTCTGGATAGCCGCGACCCGATAGACTGGCCTGAATATCAGCGACGCAGCAGCGATGTGGATTGGAGTGCAGCATGGCGGTCACAACCGGTTCGGAGCGTGCCCGTGGCGCGCTCTCGTATCTTCGCCGCAAGATCTCGACCGGAGAGTGGGCGGTTGGCGAGCGCATCCCGATCGAGCCCGAGCTCGCCGATCAGATGGGTGTCGGCCGTTCGACTGTCCGCGAGGCCGTCCGCTCCCTCGCGAGCATGGGCATGCTCGAGACCGCGCCCGGCCGCGGCACCTTCGTTCGCTCGGCGTCGCCGACGAGTTCGCTGCTCGACGAGTTCCTCGCGGACTTCTCGCTTGAGGAGATCCTGAGCTACCGCCGCGCGCTCGAGGTTGAGGCTGCACAGCAGGCGGCGCTGCACCGCTCCGACGAAGACCTCGCGGCGCTTGAGCAGGCGACGATCGAAGAGGTCGGCTGTTCTCGCTGCCCCGTGCTGAGTCTGACCGACTCGGGTGAGGGCGCGTTCGACAGCCGGTTTCACCGCCTGATCTTCGACGCGGCGAAGAACCGGCTGCTCGCCGCGCTCTACGCCGGCATCAACGACCAGCTGCGCACCCCGCAGCACCGCGGCCGTCTCGCGAACGTCGCGACCGGCGCCGAAATGGAGCGCGACCACCAGCGCGTACTCGAGGCGATCCGCAAGCGCGACTTCATCGACGCGGTGCACGCGATGGTCGATCACGTTGACCACGACGTTGTCATCGTGAACGACCAGCAGGAGGTCGTCCCGCCGCTCGCTCGCACCCCCGAGCAGCAGCAGCGGATCGACGACGTGCGCGACGGCCGCCCCGCGATCGTCTAACCAGCTTCGACGCTGTCCTCCGCGTCGCCGTCGAGGAGCGCGTGCAGCGCGTCTCGGACGAGCGTGGCGCCGGAGACCCCGCCGTAGTTTGCCGCGAAGCGTTCGTCGGCGACATACATCTCGCCGAGACCTCGCACGTACGCCGCAAACGCGTCGCCAGCAGGCGCGCCTGGCACCCCGCGGAGCCACTCGACGTGACGCCGCGCGAGCGCCTGCGCGCGCTCCGACGCGGGATCCTCGCCGTCGGTCGCTGCTGCGACCCAATCGGCGTTCAACGCCGCGACCTGGTCCTGCCACCCCTGCTGCTGCTCCGCGCTCATGCTGCGCCACCAGCTGTCGCTCGCCGCGTAGGCGTTCTCGCCCCAGCGCTCAATGACCTCGTCCTTGTGTTTCGTGTGGTCAAATCCGTCAAACATGTTGGCTGCCATCAGCCCATTCCCTTCGTGTGGTGTGGTGAGCGCAGCGATCGTGCGCCGAACGGCGCCGATCTGGCGATCGACCCGCGCCCGCTCCTGTTCGAGCAGGTCGAGATGCACGCCGAGGACTCGGGCCTCGGCCAAGGCGACAGCATCGGCCGACTCGCCGGCGCCGCTCCCCGCGTCCTGCGCGGCGAGCACCTCGGCGACCCGGTCGAGCCCAAGCCCGAGATCGCGCAGCAACAGCACGCGCTGCAGCCGGACAAGCGAACGGTCGCTGTAGTACCGGTATCCGTTCCGCCCGACGCGCGCCGGCCGGACCAGGCCGATCGCGTCGTAGTGCCGGAGCGTCCGCGAGGTGGTACCCGCCGCGCGGGCAATCTCCTGGATCGAGTACTCCACTGCCGTCTCCACTTCTTCGCTCAAGGCGCACACTCCGTGCGCCCGTATCTCACGGTAGAACTTGACGCTACGTCAAGGTCAAGCGATATGCCAGAACTCGTTCTCGCGCGCGGGCAGCGCGCCGCCCGACCAGGCGTAGGCTAAGACAATGGCAGCCATCCGTTTCGTCGCTATTGGAGACAGTTTTACCGAGGGAGTCGGCGACGAGCAGCCCGACGGCAGCGTGCGCGGCTGGGCCGACCTCGTCGCGCAGGGACTCGCCGACGCGACCGGAGAGCCCATCGAGTACGCCAACCTCGCGATCCGCGGCAGGCTCCTCGCCCCCATCCTCGCCGAACAGCTCGAACCGGCGATCGCGCTCGGCCCGACGATCCTGAGCTTCAACGGCGGCGGCAACGACATGCTCCGCCCAGGCACTGACATGGCGTCGATCATCGCGGCGACCGAGGGCGCCCTCACCCGCATCCAGCAGGCCGGCATCGAGCCGCTGCTACTCGCGGGCGCGAACCCGACCGGCGGGCTCCCCTCGGGCGGCAGCGTGAGCAGGAAAGGCAGCGAGCTGACCCGCGCAGCCGGTGACGTCGCACATCGGCTCGGCGTCCGGTTCTCCAACAACTGGGACGACGCAGAGCTCGCCGGCAGCCAGTACTGGTCCATCGACCGCCTCCACCTCGCGCCAGTCGGCCACCACCGCGTCGCCGCGAATGTGCTCAGCGCCCTCGGCCACGCGGCCCCCGCCGACTGGGTCACCACCGCCCCACCGAGGGCGGCACCCACCGCGCGAGATCAGCTGCGCTACACCCGCGAGCACGTGCTGCCGTGGATCGGGCGCCGGCTGACCGGACGGTCGAGTGGCGACGGCCGGACGGCGAAGTATCCCGAATTCGTGACGATCACTCCGCGGTGACAGCGGTGCCCCGGACCCGCGCAGCGCGCAGCCCGGGGCACCCGTCACCGATTGGTGCTACTGGCCGGAAGACAGCCAACGTCCGAGGGGCTTACGGGCGATGATGAGCACCGCCCCAAGCACCAGGCCGGTCGCGGACACGATCGAGAAGTACGCCGGCGACTCGATCGCGGCGAACAACTGGCCAAGCAGACCCGAGAGCGACGAGCCGAGCGCGAGGGTCAGGAAGTTCAGGCCAACCATCTGGGACTTGAACGACTTCGGACCGATCTGGGTGGCGACCGACAGTCCGATCGGGCCAACAAACACCTCGGACGATCCTGCCATCGCCATGAACAGCAGAATGAGCGCGAGCGGGATGAAGGCGTCGCCGGTTGCCTGCGAGATGATGAGCAGGAACAGGTAGGCGCAGCCAATCTGCACCAGTCCGATGCCGAACTTGGTGACCGGCGACGGCTGGCGCGACCCCATGCTGTTCCAGAGCTTCGCGATGAGCGGCGTGATGAGCACGGCCGCGAGCGGACTCACCGTCGTGATCCACGCAACGGGGAACCTCCAGTCGCCAATCTGCAGGTTGATCCGCTCCGTGATGAGAATCGAGATCGCGGTGAACTTCTGGAAGAGCAACCCGAAGTAGATGCCCGAGAACAGGAACAGTGGCAAGTAGGCGAGCACGCGGCTGCGCTCATCTCGCGTCACGCTGCGTGACGTGCACATGGTAATGAAGTAGGCGGCTGCGGCGAGCAATGCGAGGATCGTCGTTGTGCTCGCGAGGTTCTCGGCTCGCAGCATCCCCGACCAGATTGCCCCGCCAAGCACCAACAGGCCGAACACGGCCGCGCCAGCAAACACCGGGTACTTGTTGCGCGGCAGAGGGGTGTTCACGACGGAGGCTCGCTCCGGGAGCTTCTTCCACGACACGAGATACTGCACGAGGGCGCCAGCCATGCCCACGGCGGCGAGCCCAAAGCCCCAGTGGAAGCCGTACTCGTTCTGCACCCAGCCGGTCGTCAACGGGCCGACAACGGCACCGATGTTGATCGCCATGTAGAAGTAGGAGAAGCTGACGTCACGCTCCTGCTGCGGGCGCCCCTCGACGAGGAACCCAACGATCGAGGTGATGTTGGTCTTGAGCGCGCCGGTGCCGATGACGATGAGCACGAGCCCGATCCCGAGCCCGCCGAGGCCCTGGGCGAAGGCGAGCACGATGTGGCCGGCCATGATGACGATGGCGCCAAAGAGCACCATGAGTTTGGGCGCAACGAGGCGGTCACCAAACCAGGCTCCAATCACCTGCGCAAGGTAGACGGCGCCGCCGTAGGCCCCGACGATGCCAGCCGCTGCCGCCGGGGCGACCTCGAGCCCGCCGTCTGCGAGGGAATAGAGCAGGTAGAAGGACAGAATTCCCTGTAGCCCGTAGAAGGAATAGCGCTCCCACAGCTCGGTGAAGGCCATGCTCCAGACGCCGCGTGGCAACTTCGCCTTGCGTGGGGGCGGCACGCTGTCCGCCCGGGGTGTCGTAATCGAGTGGGTCATTCGTGCAGCCCTGCCAATCGTGATCCAAATCGTGCAATGAGTGAGGTATTTTCGGAGTTTCGCGACTCCTCCCACGCGTCAGCCACGCCGAAGAGGCTGTACATCGCGTGGACGCCGACCCATCGGATCGGTTCGGGTTCCCAGGTGCCTGAGTTGTGGTCGTTCCAGGGCAGCTGCGTGAGCTGCGTGGTCTTGCCCTCGACCCTGTCCAGCAGCGTGCGGGCAGCGAGGTTCGTTGCGGTGACGCCGTGCCCCGCGTAGCCGCGCGCGTTTCCGATGCCCGTCGCCGGGTCGAAATAGATGCCCGCACACCAATCGCGCGTCACGCCGATAGCCCCGCGCCACGCGTGGTCGATCTCGATGTCCGCACTGGGGAAGAAGAACTCGAGGCGATCCCTGAGCGTCTTGATCGTCCTCGCGTCGACGACTCCCTCGCCGGGGAGGCCCGAGGCGTACGCGTAGGGAGTGCCACGGCCACCGATCGCAATTCGATTGTCCGCCGTTCGCTGAGCATAGACGAAGGTGTGCGCGCCGTCGTTCAGGCATTCGCGTCCATCCCACCCGATCCGCGTCCAGTCTGCGTCACTGAGGGGCTTGGTGACGATCATGGAGGAGTTCACGGGAATCACCTCTCGGCGTCCGAAGCCGGGTCCGTCGCTCTCGACAGTTCCGGTGAACGCCTCAAGGCAGCTGAGGATGACCCGCCCGCGAACTACTCCGCGCGCTGTCGTGGCCGCGTGCGGGTCGATCCGCACCACCTCAGCGTGCTCACGAATGGTGACGCCCTTGGCCTCGACAACGTCAGCGAGGCCGCGGGTAAGCTTCGCCGGGTCCACGCGCGCGGTATCCCGGTAGTACATCCCGCCCAGCGCCGGAACAATGCCGATGCGCTCCTTGAACGCGGCGGCGTCGAGCAGCTCGATCGACTCCGGCTCGTAGCCGTTCTCGAGGTTCGCGCGGTAGGTCGCCTGCAGCCGCTTCAACGCAGCCGGGGTCGTGGCAGCCTGCAGCTGCCCACCCCGGTGCTGGTCCGCGCTGATCCCCTCGCTGTCGAGGACGCGTAGCGTCTCGGTGATCGCCGCACTCATCTCGTGCTGGAATGCGCGAACCGCCCCCTTCCCGTCGAGGCCGCGCTTGTTCGCTGCCTTGGCGTAGACCGCGCGATTGCCGGGAATGAGCGTCGATACCCACCCCCCGTTGCGGCCGGATCCGCCGTAGCCGACCTCGTGGGAGTCGAGCACGGTGATGCGCCACTCCGGGTGTGCCTGCGCCGCGTAGTAGGCGGTCCAGAGCCCCGTCATGCCGCCGCCAACGATGACAAGGTCCTGCTCTTCGTCAGGAAGCGTGCCGCGGCGTGACGGCGCCGCGGCGCGCGCCAGGCCGGCCGATTCGGGAGTGCGCATCCAATGCGAGATCTCGCCGTTCGTGTAGTGAGTCACCTTCGTGGTGTCCTTCCCAATAGTGGTGTGAGTGCGAAATGTGCATGGCAAAGCAGCGCGACGGCGCGGCGAACAGCGCCGACGCTCGTCGGCGGATCATTCAGTTATCGCAAGCGGCGGCGTCAGTAGGTCGGCGGCGCCATTGTCCACAGCACCCGCGCTTGCGCCGTGCCGCTCGCCTCGACCACGCGATGCGGCTCGCTGCTGTTGTAGTGGAGTGAGTCGAGTTCGCCAAGCTCGTAGGTGTCATCCCCGACGGTGACGATGACCTGACCTGAGATCACGACAAGGACCTCCTCGGAGGCGCCGTGCGTGTACTGCCCGTCGCCAGTCGACCCGCCGGGCTCGAACAGCCCGATCAGCACCTCAAGGTGATCAAAGTGAGACGGGGTGAGCTTGAGCTTGGTCGCTCCGTTGCCAAACGCGAAACCCTGCGCGTCGCGGAAACGTTGCACCCGGCTGCTCGCGTCGGCCTCCGGCGCATCGAACAGGTCGCCAACGCTGAGCTTCAACACCCCGCAGATGCTCTGGAGCGCACGCACACTCCCGTTGGAGTGGCCCCGCTCGATCTGCGAGATGAATCCCTGGGTGAGGCCGCTCCCCTCGGCAACGTCCTTGAGGGTGAGGCCGAGCGCGCGGCGACGCCGCTTCAGGCGTGCTCCGACGGTGGAGCCTCCGGGCGCCTCGGTGCGTGGCTCGGCGGCGAGTTCCACAGGGTCATTCATTGACATGCTGCGAATCTAACACAGCTTTGATATTTGTACAAAAAACTTTACTGAGGTGTGAGCGCCACGTCTTACCGCTCGGCGGCGGAACACTCCGGGCACAGCCCGAACAGATCGACAACGTGGCCGATCTCGGTGAAGCCGTGCTCGGCGCCGACGCGCCCCGCCCACTCTTCGACGACGGTCGCGGCGAGCTCCCGGGTCTCGCCGCACCGGCGGCACACGAGGTGGTGGTGGTGCGTCGAGGTCTCGCAGGATCTGAACAGCGTCTCGCCCTCGGGCGACTGCAGCGAGTCGGCGTCGCCGACCTCCGCGAGGTGCGCGAGCGCGCGGTAGACGGTCGCGAGGCCGACCGTCGAGCCGCCCTCCTTGAGCCGCCTGTGGAGCTCTTGGGCACTCACGAATCCGGGCGCATCAACGAGTTCAACGCGCACCGCTTCGCGCTGCCAGGTATTTCGCTTCGGCTGCATCACTCACCTCCCGTGATCACTGCAGCTGGAGTCTTCCTCTCTACGGTATCGGAGACCGGCTTCGGGCGTCGCCTGAACGTCGCCGACGCGCCGAGCGCGAGCACGTAGATCACGGTGGCCGCAAGGCCGATCGAGCCGCCGGCCGCGATATTCCACTCGCGCGACGCCCACAGGCCGAGCAGCCCACTCGCGACGCCGAGCGCAGCCGCGATGGGCGGCACCCACGCGATCGTCGGGGC
>WPCJ01241412.1_pt1 | contig 16830 bp, 14 predicted proteins | sample 5399831 | NCBI WGS metagenome assembly WPCJ01 (sample SAMN12869470, study PRJNA574797) | sludge metagenome | isolation source: wastewater treatment of pH10 | place: China:Beijing | collected 2019-05-20 | reverse complement strand
CCTGCGTCAGCCGCGCGGCGAACCATTCCGGGGCGTCGTCGGTGGCGGCGAGCGCCGGGCCGAGTTCCGTTTCCCTGGCGCGGGCGAGGGCGCGCAGCACCGCATTGACCAGCCCGGCGAAGCGTTGCGTGCGCGGGTCGGACTTGGCGTGGGTCACGGCCAGATCGACGGCGGCGCTGTCCGGCACGTCGAGGAACAGGATCTGCGCGGCGGCGATATGGAGAATGTGGGAGAGCGCCGTCGCGTTGGCCGGCAGCGGCCTTTCCAGCCGTTTCGCCAGCAGGGCGGCGATGGTCATGCGATGGCGGAGCGCCGCGCCCAGCATGGCCCGCACCAGCGCGCGGTCGCGCATGTCCAGCGCCATATAGTGCGGATGGCCGTGCTCGTTGTCGGTCAGGCCGTCGAGCGGAGTGCGGGCGTCGATGACCGCCCCCAGCAGCCGCACCGCCGTCTTGCGCGCGGCAAGGCCCGGCACCGACGGCGATGCCGGGCGGGGCTTGCCTTTGCCGGAGGGATGCCGCTTTCGCGCCGGTTCTGCCGGCTTCACGACCAGGGGCCCTTCGGCCCGGTGGGATTGCGGCCCCATGGGTTGGATTTCGGCTGCGGCTCGGTCGGCGGTTCGGCCTGGGGCTCAGCCTGGGAGCCGGCTTGCGTACGTCCGCCCCATGGGCCGGCATCCTGCTCTGCGGATGGAGGCGTGGGGCGGGGTGCATTGCGGGGAGCCGGCTGGCGCGCGCCGCCGCCGCCGGAAGTTCCCCATTCGGCATCCATCGCCTGCAGGGCGGCGATGCGGTTGCCCGTGTCGGGGTGGGTGGAGAACAGATTGTCCATACGCTCGCCGGAAAGCGGGTTGATGATGAAGAGGTGGGCGGTCGCCGGATTACGCTCGGCATCCGGATTGTGGATCCGTTCGGCGCTGCGGGCGATCTTGTCAAGGGCGGAAGCCAGCCACATCGGCCGGCCGCAGATTTCCGCGCCTCGCCGGTCGGCGGCATATTCGCGGGTGCGGCTCACCGCCATCTGCACCATCATGGCGGCGAAAGGCGCCACGATCATCGCCACCAGCACGCCGATGAAGCCGAGCGGATTGTTGTTCTCGCGGTTGCCGCCGAAGAACAGGGCGAAGTTGCCGAGCATGGAGATGGCGCCGGCCAGCGTGGCGACGATGGTCATGGTCAGCGTGTCGCGGTTCTGCACATGGGCAAGCTCGTGCGCCATCACGCCGGCGACCTCTTCCGGCGAAAGGCGCTGCAACAGGCCGGTCGTCGCGGCGACGGCGGCGTTCTGCGGATTGCGGCCGGTGGCGAAGGCGTTGGGCTGGGCATTGTCGATCAGGTAGACGCGCGGCATCGGCAGCCCGGCGCGCGAGGCAAGCTCGCGCACGATGGCGTAGTATTCGGGCGCATTGCGTTCATCGACCTCGACGGCCCGGTGCATGGCCAGCACCATCTTGTCGGCGTTCCAGTAGCTGAACAGGTTGGTCGCCGCCGCGATCAGGAACGCGATCATCATGCCGCCCGAGCCACCGATCAGATAGCCCACGCCCATGAAAAGCGCCGTCATGACGGCCAGCAGCATGGCGGTGCGCAATGTGTTCATCCGATACTCCCTGTGCCCTCACGCAAAGGGTCGATCCCTCGCGCAGGCTTCGCTATATGATGGGAAGCGAAAAGCCAGCTTTCAATCCATTTGGCAGGACGGACATGACGGATCAAGAGGGCAACGGACCGGCGGAAAGCCCGGAGCGCAAGGCGCTGAGCCCCGCGGCCGAGCGGGCGTTGAAGGAGGCGGCCGAGCGCCGCAAGGCCTATAAGGCGGCGGAGGCGGCACGTCCCAAGGAACTTGGCGGGCGCGGCGGCATGGAACCCGGCCGCTACGGTGACTGGGAAGTGAAGGGTCTGACCAGCGATTTCTGACGGCCGGTCTTCCTGACCCGTTTCGGCACGGTGCCGCCGTTCCGTTTCCGGACGGAGGCCGATGATCCGTCATTTCATGGTTACTGACCGGTAAATGCCGAATGGCCGGGAGAGCTCGCCGTTTATGCCCGGTTTACCATCGCCGGCAATCATATGATTTAGAAACAAGGGCTTGCGCCACGGCCTTTGCCCCCCGGCGCCGGACAGGGCCGATCCGGCCGGAAACCTGCTTTGCCTTCCATGGCGGCTTCGAAGCCGTTTCAAGCGGAGGCAGCAATGAGACTTGGGGACATTCGCGACCGAATTGCCGGTTTCGGGCAGGATCGCAGCGGCAACTTCGCCATGATCTTCGCGCTGGCGTCGACGATGCTGGCGCTGGCGGTCGGTTTTGCCGTCGACACGGCGCAGCTCATGAATGCCAGGTCGGCGCTGCAATCGGCGGTCGACGCGGCCGTGACCTCCACTGCGCGCGACCTCACCACCGGCAATGTGACGGAGGAGGAGGCGCACGAACGGGTGATGACGTTCCTTGCCGCCAACAGCGCCGGCGGGATTCTCGCCCGGGACAGCATCGTGCTCGACCGTCTGGTCGTCGACCGTACCGCCAGGACGGTGACGGCGAGCGCTTATGTCGACGTGCCGCTCTATTTCCCGCTGTTCGGCCGGAGCAATGTGAAGCGCATCCACAATGAGGGAGCAGCCCTCTATTCCGACAAGCGCATCGAGGTCGTCATGATGCTCGACGTGACCGGCTCGATGAAGGCCAACACGCGCAACAGGACGAACAAGATCAAGGACCTGCGCGACGCATCGGCGGCAGCGGTCAACATCTTCCTCGACATGAACGCCGCCAGCAACGGGCGCGTGCGGCTCGGCCTCGTACCCTATTCGGAAGGCGTCAACACGGGCGTGCTGGCCCATACGGTGTTTCATGAAGCGGACGACAGCATTGGGAGCGCCGACGCCCCGCCCTCGCTCAACGCGCCGCGCGGCGTTGCCGCGAAGGACAATTGCTCGACGGAGCGGAAGAACGTGACGGGCAACGGCATCGACTATTCGGATGCGGGGCCGGTGACGGCCATGGTCAATCGCGACGACAGGCTCGTGCTGTGCCCCGCCGCCGCGCTGGTTCCCATGACCACCGACAGGAGCAGGCTGCTTGCCGCCATCGACGGTTTCCGGGCAGATGGCGGCACGGCCGGCCATATCGGCGTGCAGTGGACCCGGTATCTGCTGTCGCCGTCCTGGCGCTCGACGCTCGAGGCGGCGCAGCCCGGCTCCGGCCCGCTGAACTACAACGACAATCAGGCCAAGAAGATCGCCGTGCTGATGACCGACGGCGAGTTCAACGCCGGCTATGCGGGGGTACGGGCCCACGGTTCCACGCGTTCGGGGCAGGAGGCGCTTTCCACCAATGCGGCGCTGGAGCATTGCAAGCGGATGAAGGAGAACGGGATCGAGATCTTCACCGTCGGCTTCATGCTGGAGGACAAATATCTTGGCCTGATGCAGTCCTGCCCCACGCCGGATGCGGGCGGTATCCGGCATTTCTACCGGGCGGCGAATGGCGACGAACTCAAGGCGGCGTTCGAGGAGATCGCCGGCAATGCCGAGAAGCTTATCCTGACCAGATAGGCGGGGAAGGTTCCGAAACGGAAGAACCGCGCGTCAGTGCAGGCGCATGGCGTCGCCTAGGCGCAGGCGGGCAGGGCGCTCGACCCGGCAGTAGACGCCGAGATTGTGGGCGTTATGGCGCACCAGTGTGCGCAATATGCCCGGATCGTCGGGAATGCCTTCCTGCGAAATGATGGTGAAGCCGCAGCGCCGGCAGGGTTCGACGATGGTCAGTTCGAGGTCGCCGATGGACAGTTTGCGGCCGATCCATTCGGTTTCGGGGAAGCTGCCTTCGACCTCCGGCATGTCGACGAGGATGCTCGGCCGGAAGCGGCGGCGGTCCGGAATGCCGTCGGGGTGCAGCGCCTTCAGCCGCGCCAGCGAGGCGGTGGTGAGCAGGTGCACCGGCGCCTTTTCGTAGCGGGCCCGGGTGTGGGGGCCGCCATAGCCTTCCGGGTTCTCGCCCTCGAAGGGCAGGATCGCGGCCGTGAAACCGAGATAGTCCGAGATGGCGCGTTCGCTGCCGGGGCCGGGGGCTGGAAGCCACTCGCCCTCCGGCGTCAGGATGTGCAGGCGCCGCGCTTCGTCCAGCCTGGCCTTGATGCGGGGCGCCTTGTGCCATTTCGGTAGCCGGTCGGGACGGGCGATTTCGCCGTCGCTCGTGTCGATGAGACCGTAGCACCGGTCACCGTCGGCGCCGCCATGGCCGAAGTCGAGCGCGGGCAGGGCCTCGCCGCCGAGCGAGCTCGCCGGATAGCGCCACAGTTCCGCTACATGTCCGATATCGGCCATCGCTGCCTGTTACCCTGCTCTCTTGTTCTGCCTGTTGGCGATGAGGTCGTCGACGACCGAGGGGTCGGCGAGCGTCGAGGTATCGCCGAGCGAGCCGAAATCGTCCTCGGCGATCTTGCGCAGGATGCGGCGCATGATCTTGGCCGAGCGCGTCTTGGGCAGGGCCGGCGCGAACTGGATCTTGTCGGGCGCGGCGATCGGCCCGATCTCCTTGCGCACATGGGCGATCAGTTCCTTGCGCAGCTCGTCGCTGCCCGTCTCGCCCTCCATCAGCGTCACATAGCAATAGATGCCCTGGCCCTTGACGTCGTGCGGATAGCCGACCACCGCCGCCTCCGACACCTTCTCATGCGCCACCAGCGCCGATTCCACCTCCGCCGTGCCCATGCGGTGGCCCGACACGTTGAGCACGTCGTCGACCCGGCCGGTGATCCAGGAATAGCCGTCCTCGTCGCGCCGGCAGCCGTCGCCGGTGAAGTACAGCCCCTTGTAGGTCGAGAAATAGGTTTCCACGAAGCGGGCATGGTCGCCATAGACGGTGCGCATCATGCCCGGCCACGGCTCGGCGATGCACAGATTGCCCGAACCCGCCCCCTCGACCGTGTTGCCCTCATTGTCGACGATCTGCGGCACCACGCCGAAGAAGGGCCGCGTGGCCGAGCCCGGCTTCAGGTCGGTGGCGCCCGGCAGCGGGGCGATCAGGATGCCGCCGTTCTCGGTCTGCCACCATGTGTCGACCACCGGGCAGCGGCCCTCGCCCACCACGTTGAAATACCACTCCCACGCCTCCGGGTTGATCGGCTCGCCGACCGAACCCAGGATGCGCAGGCTGGTGCGCTTGCCCTTCTTCACCCATTCGTCGCCCGCTCCCATCAGGGCGCGGATCGCGGTCGGGGCGGTGTAGAAGATGTTGACCTTGTGCTTGTCCACCACCTGCCAGAAACGCGAGGCGTCGGGATAGTTGGGCACGCCCTCGAACATCAGCGTGGTCGCCCCGTTGGCCAGCGGCCCGTAGAGGATGTAGGAGTGGCCCGTCACCCAGCCGACATCGGCCGTGCACCAGTAGATGTCGCCGTCATGGTAGTCGAAGATGTACTGGTGGGTCATCGACACATGCACCAGATAGCCGCCGGTGGTGTGCAGCACCCCCTTGGGCTTGCCGGTCGAGCCGGAGGTGTAGAGGATGAACAGCGGATCCTCCGCCTTCATCGGCTCGGCCGGGCACGCGGGCGAGGCCTCCCTTGCCGCCTCGTCCAGCCACAGGTCGCGGCCCTCCACCCAGTTGACCTTGCCGCCGGTGCGGCGCACCACCAGCACCTTGCGCACCGTGTTGCCGGCCGCCGCCGCGATCTCGGCCGCCTTGTCGGCATTCTCCTTCAGGGGCACCTTGCGCCCGCCGCGCAGCCCTTCGTCGGCAGTGATGACCACGTCCGACTTGCAGTCGACGATGCGGCCGGCCAGCGAATCGGGCGAGAAGCCGCCGAACACCACCGAATGGATCGCCCCGATGCGCGTGCAGGCCAGCATCGCATAGGCCGTCTCGACGATCATCGGCATGTAGATGGTGACGCGGTCGCCCTTCTTGACCCCCTGCGCCTTGAGCACATTGGCGTAGCGGCACACCGCCTCGTGCAACTGACGATAGGTGATCCGCTTGTCCTCGGAGGGATCGTCGCCCTCCCAGATGATGGCGACCTGGTCGCCGCGGGTGGCCAGATGCCGGTCGATGCAGTTGTAGGAGACGTTGAGCTCGCCGTCCTCGAACCACTTGATCGACACGTCGCCGTCGAAGGAGGCGTTCTTCACCTTCGTGTAGGGCTTGAACCAGTCCAGCCGACGCCCATGCTCGCCCCAGAAGCCGTCAGGGTCCGTCACCGAGCGCTCATACCACGTCCGATACGTCGCCTCGTCAATCAGCGCGCCCTTGCGCCACGAATCCTGAACTCGGTGGATGGTCTCGGACATTCTCAGCTTCCCTCCCGAAAAAGACTGCCCGCAGATCGGGCAAAATGCGGCCTCCTGCCGCGCGAAGTCGGGCGCATTATTAACATTGCGGGCACTACGGCAATATTAGACGTTCGATTGTCGATGCTTTGGGCCGCGACATTGTGCCGTTGACGGGGTCTTCGAGGACGCGCCGCATTTCTGGCCCAAGTGATGGAACCACCAATCCGGAAGGCCCTTTCCGGTGGGCGATTGCCAAGTCGCGGCACAGCCGCTATGCCTGAAAATCAGGACTTCGCCGAACCAGATCGGGTTCGCGCAAACGGGGTTCGGGTAACAGGGAGCAGAACCATGAAAAACAAGCTTTTGGCTGGCGTTGCACTGTTCGCATCGCTGGCATTCGCGTCCGGCGCGCAGGCCGATATCGTCATCGGCGTCGTGGCGCCGCTGACCGGGCCGGTGGCTGCCTATGGCGAGCAGGTGAAGAACGGCGCCGAGGCCGCGGTCGACAAGATCAACAAGGACGGCGGCATTCTCGGCGAGAAGGTCGTGATCAAGCTGGCCGACGATGCCGGCGATCCCAAGCAGGGCGTCTCGGCGGCCAACCTGCTGGTCGGCGAGAGCGTGCATTATGTGGTCGGCCCGGTCACCTCCGGTGTCGCCATGGCCGCTTCGGACGTGTTCGCCGAGAACGGCGTGCTGATGGTGACGCCGACGGCCACGGCGCCCGACCTGACGGCGCGCGGCCTGCCCAACGTGCTGCGCACCTGCGGCCGTGACGACCAGCAGGCCGAGGTTGCTGCGGCCGATGTCCTGAAGAACCTGAAGGACAAGAAGATCGCCATCGTCGACGACAAGGGCACCTACGGCAAGGGCCTGGCCGACGCGTTCAAGGCGGGCATCAATGCCGGCGGCGTGACGGAAGTCAGCCACAACTCGCTGAACCCGGGCGAGAAGGACCTGTCGGCGCTGGTCACGCGCCTGAAGTCCGACGGTGCCGAGGTGATCTATTTCGGCGGCTATCACCCCGAGGGCGGCCTGCTCGCGCGCCAGCTCGCCGATGCCGGCATCAAGGCGACGATCATCGGCGGCGAGGGCCTGTCGAACACCGAATACTGGGCGATCGGCAACGAAGCCGCTGCCGGAACCCTGTTCACCAACGCTTCCGACGCGCTGAAGAACCCGGACTCGGCTTCTGCCGTCGAAGTGCTGAAGGAAAAGGGCATCCCGCCGGAAGCCTTCACGCTCAACGCCTATGCCGCCGTTGAGGTGCTCAAGGCCGGCATCGAGAAGGCCGGCAGCGCCGACGACGCCACCGCGGTGGCCACGGCGCTGAAGGACGGCGGGGAAATCCCGACCGCCATCGGCAAGCTCACCTATGGCGAGAATGGCGACCTGACCTCGCCGAGCTTCTCGCTGTTCAAGTGGGAAGAAGGCAAGATCGTCGCTGCCGAATAAGCTTCGGCAGACTGGAATCGAAAGGGCCGGGGCTTCGTGCTCCGGCCCTTTTCAGTTGATCTTCCTTGGGGATCAACGGCTGCCGAAGATGGCCGAGCCGACCCGCACGCTGGTGGCGCCGAAGGCGACGGCCAGCTCGTAATCGCCCGACATGCCCATGGAAAGCTTCTCCACGCCGGCGGCGCGGGCGAGCTTTTCGAGCAGCGCGAAATGCGGACCCGGATTCTCGTCGGCCGGCGGAATGCACATCAGTCCCTCGATGGCGAGGCCGTGCACCTCGCGGCAGCGCCCGACGAACGCGACGGCTTGCTTCGGCTCGATGCCGGCCTTCTGCGGCTCCGAGCCCGTGTTGACCTGCACATAGAGGCGCGGCGAACGCTCCTGCCTGGCGATTTCCTTGGCCAGTTCGGCGGCGATCTTCTCGCGGTCGACCGTCTCGATGACGTCGAAGAGCGCCACCGCCTCCCTTGCCTTGTTGGATTGCAGCGGGCCGATCAGGTGCAGTTCGATGTCGGGGAAATCCGCTTTCAGGGCCGGCCACTTGCCTTGCGCTTCCTGCACGCGGTTTTCACCGAACACGCGCTGGCCGGCCCCGATGACGGGGCGGATGGCGCCGGCGTCGAAGGTCTTGGAGACGGCGACGAGCGTGGCCGATCCCGGTTCGCGCCCGGCTTCCCGTTCGGCCGCGCCGATCTTCGCCTTCACCTGGGCGAGCCGTTCGACCGCATCGCCCGCAACCGCATTGTCCATGTCGAAATCCTGCCGTCCTGAAATGCCGATTTTGCCCCGTTGAGACGCCTTACGGTTGACGGGTCCCGCAAACCATGGTGAAGACCGGGGCATGTCCCCGCTGTCCGCATGCGTGCGGCAGCTTCCAGCATGCTTTTAAAAGAAAAACCGGTCATGGCAACCGAACGATACAATCCGCGCGCGTCCGAACCCAAATGGCAGAAGGCATGGGATGCCGAGAAGCTGTTCGAGGCGAAGAACGACGATCCCCGGTCCAAATATTACGTGCTCGAGATGTTCCCCTATCCGTCCGGGCGCATCCATATGGGCCATGTGCGCAACTATACGCTGGGCGATGTCGTCGCCCGCTACAAGCGCGCCAAGGGCTTCAATGTCCTGCATCCCTTCGGCTGGGATGCCTTCGGGCTGCCGGCCGAAAACGCGGCGCGCGACAAGGGCGTCAATCCGCGCGAATGGACCTACGCGAACATCGCGACCATGAAGGGACAGCTCAAGACGATGGGTTTTTCCTGGGACTGGTCGCGGGAGTTCGCGACCTGCGATCCGGGCTACTACCGGCAGCAGCAGCGGCTGTTCCTCGACTTCTGGAAGGCGGGGCTGGTCGAGCGCAAGGCGGCGAAGGTCAACTGGGACCCGGTCGACATGACGGTGCTCGCCAACGAGCAGGTCATCGACGGCAAGGGCTGGCGCTCCGGCGCGCCGGTGGAGCAGCGCGACCTGACGCAATGGTTCTTCAAGATCACCTCCATGAGCCAGGACCTGCTGGACGGGCTGGAGACGCTGGACCGCTGGCCGGAAAAGGTCCGCATCATGCAGCAGAACTGGATCGGCCGCTCCGAGGGCCTGCTGCTGCGCTGGAAGCTGGACCCGGCGACGGCGCCTGCGGGCGAGACCGAGCTGGAGGTCTACACCACCCGTCCCGACACCATCTTCGGCGCGTCCTTCATGGCGGTGTCGGCCGACCATCCGCTGGCCAAAAAGGCGGCCGAGGGCAACACGCAGATCGCCGCCTTCATCGACGAGGTCCACCATATGGGCACTTCGGTGGCGGCGTTGGAGACGGCCGAGAAGAAGGGCGTCGATACCGGCATCCGCGTCGTCCATCCCTTCGATCCGCAGTGGACCCTGCCGGTCTACGTGGCCAATTTCGTGCTGATGGACTACGGGACCGGCGCGGTCTTCGGCTGCCCGGCGCATGACCAGCGCGACCTCGACTTCGCCAACAAATACGGTCTGCCGGTCACGCCGGTGGTGAAGCCGGAGGGCGTCGATGCGGCGAGCTTCCAGATCACCGAGGAAGCCTATTCCGACGACGGCACGATGATCAATTCGGGCTTCCTCGACGGCATGACCCCGGGCGAGGCCTTCGACGAGGTGGCAAAGCGCCTCGAAGGCACAGACTTCGACGGCCGGCCGCAGGGCAAGCGCAAGGTACAGTTCCGCCTGCGCGACTGGCTGATCTCGCGCCAGCGCTACTGGGGCTGCCCGATCCCGGTCATCCATTGCGACGCCTGCGGCGCCGTGCCGGTGCCGGCCGACCAGCTTCCGGTCGAACTGCCCACCGATGTCGCCTTCGACAAGCCGGGCAATCCGCTCGACCATCATCCGACGTGGAAGCATGTCGCCTGCCCGAACTGCGGCGGCGCGGCGCGGCGCGACACCGACACGATGGACACCTTCGTCGATTCGTCGTGGTATTTCGCCCGCTTCACCGACGCCAGGAACGACGAGGCGCCGACCGACCTCGCCTATGTCGACGGCAAGAACGGCTGGCTGCCGGTGCGCCAATATATCGGCGGTGTCGAGCACGCGATCCTGCACCTGCTCTATTCGCGCTTCTTCACCCGCGCCATGAAGGCGACTGGCCATCTCAACACGGTCGAGGAGCCGTTCGAGGGCCTGTTCACGCAGGGCATGGTGGTGCACGAGACCTACAAGGGCGCGCAGGGCTGGGTGACGCCGGCGGAAATCCGCATCGAGGAGGTCGACGGCCAGCGCAAGGCCCGCCTGCTTGCCGACGGCACCCCGGTGGCCATCGGCCCGATCGAGAAGATGTCGAAGTCGAAGAAGAACGTGGTCGACCCCGACGACATCATCGCCAGCTACGGCGCCGATACGGCGCGCTGGTTCATGCTGTCGGATTCGCCGCCCGAGCGCGACGTGATCTGGACCGAGGCCGGCGTCGAGGGCGCCCATCGCTTCGTCCAGCGCGTCTGGCGCCTGGTGTCGGATGCGGTGCCGGTGTTGAGCGATGTCGCGCCGAAAGCCGGGACCGAAGGCGACGCACTGGCCGTCTCGCGCGGCGTGCACAAGATCCTCAAGGTGGTGGGCGAGGACATCGAGCGGCTGCATTTCAACCGCGCCGTGGCCCGTCTCTACGAACTCACCAACCTTCTGTCGCCGCAGGTGGCGGCGGTGGGCGAGGGCAAGGCCGAGCGCGCCGGCGCGGTGCGCGAGGGGCTGGAATTCCTGATCACCATGCTGGCGCCGATGATGCCGCACCTGGCCGAGGAGTGCTGGCAGGCGCTGCGCGGCGAGGGTCTGGTCGCCGGCCGCACCTGGCCGGAATTCGACCCGGCGCTGGTGGTGGACAACGAGATCGTCCTGCCCATCCAGGTCAACGGCAAGAAGCGCGGGGATTTGACAATTGCCCGCGACGCAGACCAAGTTGCGGTCGAACAGGCGGTCATGGCCCTCGACTTCGTGCAGAAGGCGCTGGAAGGCAAGACGCCGCGCAAGATCATCGTCGTGCCGCAGAGGATCGTCAATGTCGTTGCCTGACACAGCCAAGCCGACGATGAAGGATAACGCCGGCCTTGGCCGTCTGCTGGCCGGAGCCGTGCTGCTGTCGGCGGCGCTGCTTTCGGCCTGCACGGTGCGCCCGCTCTATTCCAGCGCGCCGCTTGCCGTGGGCGGCCAGACGGTCGCGGTGGAGGAACTGGCGTCGATCTCGGTCAAGCCGGTCAGGACACGCTATGCGCAGCAGGTGCGCAACAACCTGATCTTCGGCCTCACCCACGGCAAGGGCGAGCCGGCGACGCCGGTCTATTCGCTCGATCTGGGCGTCACCGAGCTGGTGCAGTCGGCGGCTTCGATCCAGGTCACCAAGGATCAGGACGAACCCAGCGCCGGCATCGTGCAACTGACGGCCGACTACCGGCTGACGGAAGTTGCGACCGGCAAGGTCGTCGGGTCCGGCAGGCGGTCGATCTCGTCGTCCTTCGACCGCCCGAAGCAGGAGTTCGCCACCTATCGGGCGCAGATCGATGCCGAGAACCGCGCCGCGCGCGAACTGGCCGAAGTGCTGCGTCTGGCCCTGGCCCAGGATCTCGCAAAGCGGAAATAACGATGGGCCGATCTGCGCCGCCGGTGCGCGTGGAGGCCCGGCGGCGCAGATTTGGCGCTATCAGCCGATCTTCTGGCCGGTCTTGGCCCAGTCGGCGAGGAAGGCTTCCAGCCCCTTGTCGGTCAGCGGATGCTTGACCAGCGAGCGCAGCACGGCCGGGGGGGCGGTGATGACATCGGCGCCGATCAGGGCGGCATCCTTGATATGGTTCACGGTGCGAACCGAGGCGACGAGGATTTCGGTCTCGAAGTCGTAGTTGCTGTAGATCTGGCGGATCTCGGAAATCAGGTCCATGCCCTCGATGCCGGTGTCGTCGAGACGGCCGACGAAGGGCGAGATGAAGGACGCGCCGGCCTTGGCGGCGAGCAGCGCCTGGTTGGCCGAGAAGCACAATGTGACGTTGACCATGCGGCCCTCGGAGCGGATCGCCTTGCAGGCCTTGAGCCCGTCGAGGGTGAGCGGCACCTTGATGGCGACATTGTCGGCGATCTTCGCCAGCACCTTGGCCTCGGCCATCATGCCGTCATAGTCGGTGGCCGTGACCTCGGCCGAGACGGGGCCGGAAACGATGTCGCAGATCTGGCGCGTCACCTCATCGATCTTGCCGCCCGATTTCAGGATCAGCGAGGGATTGGTGGTGACGCCGTCGACCAGGCCCATGTCGTTGAGTTCACGGATTTCCTTGATGTCGGCGGTATCGACGAAGAACTTCATTGTGGTCTCCTTGAAGATTCCGGCGTGCGGGGAGGGCACACGCGCTATCGGCCTTTGCTCTAGACCAAAGACGATGCAAGGTCACGCGCGATGAGCCAAGATTCGCCCTTTTCGTCCGCAGCACCCGTGCTGGTGCCCATGCCCGCAGAACGCCCCTACACCTATGCGGTTCCCGAAGGAATGCGCGTGGTGCCGGGGTCGATCGTGCGCGTGCCGCTGGGGCCGCGGCAGGTGGCGGGCGTCGTCTGGGACGGCGGGGCCGATGCGGTCGATGCCCGCAAGCTGCGGCCGATCGAGCAGGTGTTCGACTGCCCGCCGATCAACCGCGACATGCGCCGCTTCGTCGACTGGGTGTCGCAATATACGCTATCGCCGCCCGGCATGGTGGCGCGCATGCTTTTGCGCGCGCCGGAAGCCTTCGATCCCGAGCCGTGGACCGAAGGCATCAAGCTCACCGACCTGCGGCCCGACCGGATGACCGGCGCGCGCGAGCGGGTGCTGGCCGCTGCCGCCGATGGCTTTGCCTGGACGCGCTCGGGACTGGCCCATGCCGCCGGCGTGTCGTCCTCGGTGGTCGACGGGCTCAGGGAACAGGGCGTGTTCGAGACGGTGATGATCCCGCCGCGCCCGGTGGTTGCCGCGCCCGACACCGCCTATGCGACGGCGGCGCTGATGCCGGACCAGCGCGCGGCGGCGAACGATCTCCGGGCCGGTGTCGAGGCGGGCGATTTTCGCGTCACCCTGCTCGACGGCGTGACCGGCTCGGGCAAGACGGAAGTCTATTTCGAGGCGGTGGCGGCGGCGATTGAACAGGGCCGACAGGTGCTGATCCTGCTGCCGGAAATCGCGCTGACCCACGCCTTCCTCGAACGGTTCCAGAACCGTTTCGGCACCAAGCCGGCCGAGTGGCACTCCGACCTGCCGCCGCGCATGCGCGAGCGGGTGTGGCGGCAGGTGGCGGAAGGCACGGTGAAGGTGGTGGCGGGCGCGCGCTCGGCACTGTTCCTGCCGTTTCAGGAGCTTGGCCTGATCGTCGTCGACGAGGAGCATGACCCGGCCTACAAGCAGGAGGACCGCGTCTTCTACAACGCCCGCGACATGGCGGTGGTGCGCGCCCATATCGGCGGCTTTCCGGTGGTGCTGGCTTCGGCCACGCCATCCGTGGAAAGCCGGGTCAATGCCAGCCAGGGGCGCTATGGCCGCGTGGTGCTGTCATCGCGTTTCGCCGATGCGGCGCTGCCGGACCTGCGCACCATCGACATGCGCCGCTCGCCCCCGGCACGCGGCGGTTTCCTGTCGCCGCTGCTGCTGCAAAGGATGGCGGCGACGCTGGAAAAGGGCGAGCAGTCACTTTTATTCCTCAACCGGCGCGGTTATGCTCCGCTCACCTTATGCCGCGCCTGTGGCCACCGCTTCGGCTGCCCGGTCTGCTCGTCCTGGCTGGTCGAACACCGCTTTCGCGGCCAGCTCGTCTGCCACCATTGCGGCCACAGCGAAAGGCGGCCCGATGCCTGCCCCGAATGCGGCACGCTCGACCACCTCGTCGCCTGCGGGCCGGGTGTGGAGCGCATCGCGGAGGAGGTGGTGGCGCATTTTCCCGAAGCGCGCACCATCGTCCTGTCCTCCGACATCATGGGCGGCGTGCGGCGGCTGCGGCTGGAGCTGGAGGCCATCGCCAACGGCGATGCCGACATCGTCATCGGCACGCAGCTCGTCGCCAAGGGCCATAATTTTCCGAACATGACGCTGGTCGGCGTGGTGGATGCCGATCTCGGCCTCGCCAATGGCGATCCGCGCGCCGCCGAGCGCACCTTCCAGCTTCTCAGCCAGGTGACGGGCCGCGCCGGGCGCACCGGCAAGAAGAGCCTCGGCCTGCTGCAGACCTACCAGCCCGACCATCCGGTGATGCAGGCCATCGTCTCCGGCGATTCGGAGCTGTTCTACGAGCGCGAGATCGCCGAGCGCGAGCGCACCGGCCTGCCGCCGTTCGGACGGCTGGCCGGCATCATCGTCAGCGCGCCGACACGGGCAGAGGCGGAAGGGCACGCGCGTGGCCTGCGGCTTGCCGCGCCGAGCGCGTCGGATATCTTCGTGCTGGGGCCGGCCGAGGCGCCGCTGTCTCTGCTCAACGGGCGGCACCGCTTCCGGCTGCTCATACATGGCGAACGCCGCTCCGACATGCAGGGCTTCGTCAAGGCCATGCTGGCGGCGGGACCCAAGGTGCGCGGGCAGATCAGGGTGCAGGTCGATATCGATCCGCAGAGTTTCCTGTGAATTCTTCAGGAGGAGACAGGCAATGAAGACTATCGGCCTTCTGGGCGGCATGAGCTGGGAAAGCACGGCGATCTATTATCGCCTGCTGAACGAAGGCGTGCGGGCGCGGCTGGGCGGCCTGCACTCGGCGAAGCTGGTGCTGGTTTCGGTGGATTTCGCCGGGATCGCGGAGCTTCAGCATGCCGGCGACTGGCAGGGCGCGGGGCGGCTGCTGGCCGCGGCGGCGCGCCAGCTCGAAGCGGCGGGGGCGGAGTGCCTGGTGATCTGCACCAACACCATGCACATGCTGGCCGGCGAGATCGAGGCGGCCGTCTCCATCCCGCTCCTGCACATTGCCGACGCGACCGCCGGGGCCATCCGGCGAACCGGGGTAAAACGGCCGGCGCTGCTCGCCACCCGCTTCACCATGGAGCAGGATTTCTACAGGCAGCGCTTGGCCGAGCGCCATGGCATCGACGTCGCGGTGCCGGACGAGGCCGGGCGCACCAAGGTTCACGACATCATCTATGACGAGTTGTGCCGGGGCACCGTGACATCGGATTCGAAGGCGGTCTATCTGAAGGAGATCGCACGCCTGCGGGCCGAGGAGGGGGCCGACGGCGTCATCATGGGCTGCACCGAGATCACCATGCTGATCGGCCAGTCCGATTTCGACATTCCGGTGTTCGACACCACGGCCATCCACGCCGAAGCGGCAATCGCCTTCGCGCTGGGTGACGCGTAGCTTGCGAATCTGTCATTTTGACGGGGGATGAAATCGCCGGCCCGTCCGGCAAAAGCGAGGGACCGCGATGCAATTTTCGTTTCCATGGCCAATGAGCCAGGGCGAATGGCTGGCTTGGACGAGCGCCGTCGTCACCGCCACGCTGGGTCTGCTCCTGTTTCTCGCGCCGGGCATCGGCTTCAGGCTCCTGCGCCTCCAGCCGCACCCCGACAAGCCGGAAGCGATCGCCGAGGGGCGCAGCCGTTTCGCCGGCTTCTATCTGGGGCTCGGCCTGTGCGCGGTGCTGCTCGCCCAGCCGCTGCTCTACATGGCGCTCGGCTTCTCATGGCTATTCACAGCTTTCGGCCGCATGCTCGGCATGATGAGCGACGGCGCCAACACGCCCTACAATTGGGCCGCCCTGATGCTCGATCTGCTGCTTGCGGCGCTTCCGCTGGCTTTTGCCTTCGGATTCCTGCCCTGAATCGCGGGCGCTGAAACGCATTCATCCAGAGGATGCGACAAAAGTGCCGGAATCCGCCGCCTTCCATGGATTGCGGTCTTGGGAGGCGTATGCTAGAGGGCAACCGACTTTCGGCTAGGGGAAGCGGAAGCCGTTCCCTTAGCTTCAAGAAACGTAAGCAAGGTCAAAGATTTAGCCAGAGTTCCCGCTCGCGCCAACAATCTGCGGCCTGTCAGACATGAGAAAAGACGGACCGTGGCCAAAACGTCCTCGCCAATCTCCGCCGTTGCCGAACGCTACGCCAGCTCGCTGTTCGAGCTTGCTCTTGAAGATAAATCCGTCGCCAAGGTCGAGGCCGCGCTTGGCAGCTTCGAGGCCATGCTGGCCGGCAGCGCCGACCTGCGCCGCCTGATCGAGAGCCCGGTTTTCGCCGCCGACGAGCAGGAGCGCGCCGTCTCGGCGATCCTCGACAAGGCGAAGATCGGCGGCCTCGCCGGCAATTTCCTGCGGGTCGTCGCCCGCAACCGTCGCCTGTTCGCCGTTCCCGGCATGATCCAGGCCTTCCGCCGCATCGCCGCCGAGCATCGCGGCGAGGTGTCGGCCGACGTGGCCGCCGCGCATGCGCTGACGGCGGCCCAGCAGAACGAACTCAAGGCCGCGCTCAAGAGCGTTGCCGGCAAGGACGTGGTCATCAACGTCACCGTCGATCCGAGCCTGCTCGGTGGTCTCGTGGTCAAGATGGGCTCGCGCCAGATCGATACGTCGCTCAAAACCAAACTCAATTCGCTCAAGCTTGCACTTAAAGAGGTCGGCTGATGGACATCCGCGCCGCGGAAATCTCCGCAATTCTGAAAGA
>WPCJ01126746.1_pt1 | contig 16834 bp, 15 predicted proteins | sample 5399831 | NCBI WGS metagenome assembly WPCJ01 (sample SAMN12869470, study PRJNA574797) | sludge metagenome | isolation source: wastewater treatment of pH10 | place: China:Beijing | collected 2019-05-20 | reverse complement strand
GTGCGCACGAGAACGGCCGCCCGCCTCCCCTGCAATCGGGTGAGGCGGGCGGCCGTTTTCACGCGCCGTGCACGGGCACGGGCCCGGGCGCGGGCGCGGTCAGAGCATGCCGCTGACGCACTCGCTCACATCGGTGCCCTCGAGCGCGAGCTGGCGGAGGCGGATGTAGTAGATCGTCTTGATGCCCTTGCGCCACGCGTAGATCTGGGCCTTGTTGATGTCGCGCGTGGTCGCGGTGTCCTTGAAGAACAGCGTCAGCGAGAGGCCCTGGTCGACGTGCTGCGTGGCCGCGGCATAGGTGTCGATGATCTTCTCGGCGCCGATCTCGTACGCGTCCTCGTAGTATTCGAGGTTGTCGTTCGTGAGGAACGGGGCCGGGTAGTAGACACGGCCCAGCTTGCCTTCCTTGCGGATCTCGATCTTCGAGGCGATCGGGTGGATCGAGCTCGTCGAGTTGTTGATGTACGAGATCGAGCCGGTGGGCGGCACCGCCTGCAGGTTCTGGTTGTAGATGCCGTGCTGCTGCACGCTCGCCTTGAGCTCGCGCCAGTCGTCCTGCGTCGGGATCGCAATACCGGCCTCGGCGAACAGCTCGCGCACCCGCTCGGTCTCGGGGGCCCACTCGCGGTCGGTGTACTTGTCGAAGAACTCGCCCGAGGCGTACTTCGAATCGGCGAAACCTTCGAAGGTGCGGCCGCGCTCGACGGCGAGTCTGTTCGAGGCGCGCAGCGCGTGGTAGAGCACGGTGTAGAAGTAGATGTTCGTGAAGTCGATGCCCTCTTCGCTGCCGTAGTGCACCCGCTCGCGAGCGAGGTAACCGTGCAGGTTCATCTGGCCGAGGCCGATGGCGTGCGACTTGTCGTTGCCGTCCTCGATCGAGCGAACCGAGCTGATGTGGCTCATGTCGCTGACCGCGGTGAGCGCGCGGATGGCCAGTTCGACCGTTTCGCCGAGATCGCCGCCGTCCATCGCCGCGGCGATGTTCATCGAGCCGAGGTTGCACGAGATGTCTTTGCCGATCTGGTCGTAGCTCAGATCTTCGTTGTAGGTGGTCGGCGTGTTCACCTGCAGGATCTCACTGCAGAGGTTGGACATGTTGATGCGGCCCTTGATGGGATTCTCGCGGTTCACCGTGTCTTCGAACACGACGTAGGGGTAGCCCGACTCGAACTGCAGCTCGGCGATGGTCTGGAAGAAGTGGCGCGCGTTGATCTTGTACTTCTTGATGCGCGCATCGTCGACCATCTCGTAGTACTTCTCGCTGAGCGGGATATCGCCGAAGGGCACGCCGTACACCTTCTCGACGTCGTAGGGCGAGAAGAGGTACATGTCTTCGTTGCGCTTCGCGAGCTCGAAGGTGATGTCGGGGATCACGACGCCGAGCGAGAGGGTCTTGATGCGGATCTTCTCGTCCGCGTTCTCGCGCTTGGTGTCGAGGAACTTCATGATGTCGGGGTGGTGGGCCGACAGGTAGACCGCACCTGCGCCCTGACGCGCGCCGAGCTGGTTGGCGTAGCTGAAGCTGTCTTCGAGCAGCTTCATCACGGGGATGATGCCCGACGACTGGTTCTCGATCTTCTTGATGGGCGCGCCCGACTCCCGGATGTTCGAGAGCAGCAGGGCGACGCCGCCGCCGCGCTTCGAGAGCTGCAGCGAGGAGTTGATGCCGCGCGAGATCGACTCCATGTTGTCCTCGATGCGCAGCAGGAAGCAGGAGACGAGCTCGCCGCGCTGCGCCTTGCCCATGTTGAGGAAGGTCGGCGTGGCCGGCTGGAAACGGCCCGAGATCATTTCGCGCACGAGACCGCGGGCGAGCACCTCGTCGCCCTGCGCGAGACCGAGGGCCACCATGACGACGCGATCCTCGAACCGCTCGAGATAGCGCTTGCCGTCGAACGTCTTGAGCGCGTACGACGTGAAGAACTTGAAGGCGCCGAGGAAGGTCGGGAAGCGGAACTTCATCGCGAACGCCTCATCGCGCAGCCGCTCGATGAAGTCGAAGGAGTACTGCTCGATGAGCTCGCGCTCGTAGTAGTCGTTGTCGATGAGGAAGCGCATCCGCTCCTCGAAGGAGTGGAAGAAGACCGTGTTCTGGTTGACGTGCTGCAGGAAGTACTGGCGCGCCGCCTCGCGATCCTTGTCGAACTGGATCTGGCCGTTCGCGTCGTACAGGTTCAGCATCGCGTTCAGCGAGTGGTAGTCCATCTCGCTGACCTTCGACGAGGCGTGGCCCGGCTCCATCACGGCTGTCCCTGTTGCTGCGTCCAAAACTTTTCCAATCCTTCTCTGACGGCGGTCACGTCGTCGGGTGTTCCAAAGAGTTCAAAGCGGTACAGGTACGGAACCTGCAGTTTTCGGGAGATGATGTCGCCTGCGATGCCGTAGGCCTCTCCGAAGTTGGTGTTGCCCGCCGCGATGACCCCGCGGCACAGGGAGCGGTTGTGCTCGTCGTTGAGAAACCGGATGACCTGCTTCGGCACTGCCTTCGTCTCGGGTCCGCCCCCGTAGGTGGGAACGATGAGCACGTAGGGCTCGTCGACCTCGAGCGGCTCGTCTTTCGCGTAGAGGGGGATGCGCTTCGCGGGAAGCCCGAGCTTCTCGATGAAGCGATCGGTGTTGCCCGAGATGCTGGAGAAGTAGACCAGGGTCGACATCTCGCTCCTCTTTCGCACGCTGCCCGGGATGCCCCGGGCCGTCTTCCGAACCGACGATGGACGCCGCGCGTGACCGGCAGTCGGCCCCACGCGTCCCACCGGCCTCAGTCGGTGAGACGGGCGGCGAGCGCCGAGATCTTGTCGGGACGGAAGCCCGACCAGTGCTCGTCGTCGGTCACGACGACGGGAGCCTGCAGGTAGCCGAGCTCCTTGACGGTCTCGAGGGCAGCGGGGTCTTCCGAGAGATCGACGATGTCGTACTCGATGCCCTTGCTGTCGAGCGCTCGGTAGGTTGCATTGCACTGCACGCACGACGGCTTGGTGTACACGGTTGTTGCCATGCTCACGCCCTTTCTTGTAAATCTATTCTACCTCGCCCGAGGCACTACATATAGTGAACCACACGAAGTGCGACCACAACATGCTGTAGTTACAGCGATGTAGTTTTCCACCGGCTATCCACCGCCTCGGAGGGTTGCCTGGGGAGAGATCGCGGCGGGATTCCGCGACGATCGAGGAGTTATCCACAGCCCTGACGAGCGGAAATTATTTTTGTGCACAGGCATGGCCCGGCGTGTCGTGCCCGATGCCGTACCGGGCACCGGCGGAGCCCGATCCTCGACCCTGCGGACGCTGCGCAACCTCATGCCCTGAGGCTACTTCCGACCACCGACATTCCCGGCGCAGCTGAGCCGCACCGCCGCGCCGGGCGTCCTCCTCCGGCAGCCCCGCACGCAGCCCGCCACGCAGCCGGGCCGAGCACACAGTCGGCGCAGGCGCCGCCTAAGCGTGATGGTAAGGGCGTCCTGCGGCGATCTCCTGCGCACGGTAGAGCTGCTCGGCCACGATCAGCCGCACCAGCTGATGAGGGAACACGAGCTTCGAGAGGCTCCAGACGAAGTCGGCGCGCTGCCGCACCCGGTCGTCGACCCCGTAGGCCCCGCCGATCACGAGCGACACCGGCCGCGAGGCCTCGAGTGCGCCCTGCAGCGTCGCCGCGAGGGCCGGCGAGTCGACGTTTCTCCCGCGTTCGTCGAGCAGCACGAGAAACGCGTCGCGGTCGACCTTCTCGAGCAGTCGCTCCGACTCCTCCGCACGAGCCGCCTCGCCCTCGCGAGCGGAATGCGGCAGCAGTCGCCACGAGACGTCGAAGGGCTTGCGCAGGCGCCGCTCGTAGCGCGCGATGCCGTCGGAGACCCAGCTCTCGTGCTTCTTGCCGATGGCGAGGATGCGAATGCTCATCGCCTCGACCCTACCGCGCCGCCGCGCGGGCCGCGCCCCTGCACCGGCACGAGCACCTGAACCTGCATCAGCACGGGTAGCAGCGCACCCATCACGATGCCCCCAAGGCATCATGTTTCTCGGGAACCGGTATTGGCAAGCTATCTGACGGCTCTCTACGCTGAGGGGATGGAACTGCGCCTGCTCAACTACTTCGCCGCCGTCTGCGAGCACGGTTCGCTGCACGCCGCGGCAGCGGCCGTGCGGGTGGCGCAGCCCTCGCTGAGCCGACAGATCCGGCGCCTCGAGACGGATCTCGGCTTCGCCCTCTTCGAGCGCACCCCGCGCGGTCTGACCCCGACCGCGGCGGGTCGCAGCTTCCTCCCGGTCGCGAAGGATCTGCTGCTGCGCGCCTCGCAGGCGGAGTCGACCGCGGCGATGATCGCGAAGGGCAGCGTCTTCGACCTCTCGGTGGTCTCCTCGCCGACGACGGTCGCAGACATCATCGCGCCCTACATCGTGAAAGCCGGCGAGTCGGGTCGTCTCGGCAATGTGATCGAGGTGACCCCCGAGCGCGTGTATTCGCGCCTCATCGCAGGCGATGCGGACTTCGCGGTCGGCACGAGGATCCCCCCGTCCTCGCTGCACCATCGCGTGATCGGGAAGGCGTACCTCTGGGCGCAGGTGCCCGAGGGCCACCGCTTCGCAGAGCTCGAGAGCATCTCGATCGCCGAGCTGGTGGAGGAGCCGCTCATCACCGTGACCTCCGCCCATTACGTGCGACGCATGTTCGACTCGGCGGTGGCGGCGGACGGGCTCACCTACACGACCGCCGTCGACACCGAGTCACCGACCACCGCGCAGGCGCTCGCGGCGGCCGGCCGAGGGGTCTGCGTGCTCTCGGACGATGCCCGCTACGGTCTGCGCAGCATCCCGATCCGCTCGAGCAGCCGTGATCTGGTGATCTCGCTCTTCGGGGTGTGGGAGCCGCTGCACTTCGCCTCGGGACAGATCGTGCAGGTGCTCGACGAGATGAGCGAGTTCATCGCCGAGCTCTACCCGCAGACGCTGCCCGACTGACGACGGGTTCGCCCGCGGGGGCAGCTGCGGGGCGAGGATCAACCGCGCTCGACGGCCTCGGCGATCTCGATGAAGAGGTCGGAGTGCAGCCGGGCCTCGTCGAGCGTGACGGGCGACGGCGAGGTCGAGTACTTCACGATCACGGTGTCGGCCACGGGATCGAGCCAGATGTACTGCCCGTGGATGCCGACCGCATACACGTTGCCGCGCTCGTTGCCGGTGGCCCACCACTGGTTGCGGTAGGAGCCGTTCGGGTGGATCGCGCGCTTGACGCTCTGCCACTTGGCGGGGTCGCCGCCTCCCATCGTCGCGGCCACCCATGCCTCGGAGACGACACGATGCCCGTCGATGGCTCCGCCGCCCAGCATGAGCCGGCCCACCTTGGCGAGGTCGCGGGCCGTGCAGGAGATGCCGGCGTTCGCCACGGCGCAGCCGCCGCGGTCGATCGCGATGCGCGCCTCCTGCTCGGCCCCGAGCCTGCTCCACAGCCGTTCGGAGAGCACCTCGGCGTAGCGTCGGCCGGTGACCGCCTCGACCAACCAGCCGAGCGCGTCGGTGGCGGCGGAGCAGTACTGGAACACCTCGCCGTGGGGGCGGCTGCGCTGCAGCCTCGTGAGGAACTCGTATGTGTCGGCGGGATCGCCCGGCCGGCTCGTCCGCCACCCGGCGGCGCGATCCTGCAGTTGCACCTCCGAGGAGGGATCGGTGTACTCCTCGCTGTAGTTCGCCGCCGCGGTCATGTCGAGCAGTTGCTCGATCGTCGCATCGCCGTACGCGCTCAGGGCGAGCGCGGGGATGTAGCGATCCAGTCGCGCCTGCGCGTCGACCAGCCCGTCGTCGATGAGCGCGCCGACCACGATCGCGCACAGGGATTTCGAGACGCTCATCAGCAGGTGCGTCTGCCCGGGCTCGAAGCCGGGCGCGTAGTGCTCGGCGATCACTCGTCCGCCTCGTTCGACGACGATGGCGTCGGTGTAGCTCTGCTCGAGCCGCTGCTCGAGGCGCTCGACGCCGGCGAGCGCTCCCAGCCCGACGGACGGGCTCGGCGCGACGGGCTCGTGGGCGACCCGGGCCGAGGGGAGCATCTGCTCGATGTGGCGGAACACCCAGCGGTTGTCGGGCCCCTCCTGCCAGCTGTCGAGGGTGGGCGACGCGCTCAGGCCGAGCTCGGCCCGGCGCAGGCCGGGAACCGTGCCGAAAGACATCGAACCGCTCATCATGACCTCTTCCCGTTTCTCTTCCGCAGTGCGCCGCACGACGCTCGCGCCGCTCATACCGCCGCTCCCGGCGTCTTCGGCATGGAGTCGAGCAGCTGGCGGGTGTACTCCTCGCGGGGCGAGACGAGCACGATATCGGCCGGCCCCGACTCGACGAGGCGGCCTCGACGCATCACGCCGGCCTCCTCGCTCATGTAGCGCACGACGTCGAGGTCGTGCGAGATCAGCAGGTAGCTCAGATCGTGCTCCGTGCGCAGCTGCTGCAGCAGGTTCAGCACCTGCGCCTGCACCGACACGTCGAGGGCGCTCGTCGGCTCGTCGAGCACGAGCAGCTTGGGGCGCATCGAGAGCGCGCGGGCGATGCCGACGCGCTGGCACTGCCCGCCGGAGAGCTGGTGCGGCAGTCGCGCGGCGTGGGTGCGGCTGAGGCCGACCTCGTCGAGCAGCTCGGCCACTCGGGCCTCGATCGCCCGCCGTCCCATGCGCGTGTGGGTGCGCAGCGGCTCGGCGATCGAGTCGCGGATGGTGAGCCGGGGGTTGAGGGCGGCGACCGGGTTCTGGAAGACCATGCCGAACACGCGCCGCTTCTCGCGCAGGCGGCGGCGGTTCAGGGCGAGGAGATCCTCGCCGTCGACGCGGCTGGTGCCCGAAGTGGGCTCGATCAGGCGCAGCGCGCAGCGGGCGATCGTCGACTTGCCCGACCCCGACTCTCCGACGAGGCCGAAGGTCTTGCCGGCGGTCACGGAGAAGCTGACATCGTCGACGGCGCGGACCTCTCGCCCGCGCGCCTTGAACACCTTCACGATGTTCTCGACTTCGAGCACAGCGCTCATGCCTCGACCCTCCCTTCGTTCACACGGATGCACGCCGCCCGGTGCGCGGCGTCCCCGTGCACCGGGATCGGCGCGGGGTCGACGGAGAAGCAGCGCTCGACCGCGATCGGGCAGCGCTCGGCGAAGGCGCAGCCGACGACGTCGACCAGGCGGGCGGGCACCTGACCGGCGATGGCCTCGAGCCGCTCTCCGTGGCGATGCCTGGCGGGGAGCGCGTTCATGAGCCCGCGGGTGTAGGGGTGCGCCGGGTTCGAGAGCACCTCTGCGGTATCGCTGGTCTCGATCACCCGGCCGGCGTAGAGCACCGCGACTCGGTCGCAGATCTCGCGCACCACGCCCAGGTTGTGCGTGATGAGCATGACGCCGAAGCCGAAGCGATCCCGCAGCGAGAGCACGAGGTCGAGGATCTGCTTCGCGACCGTCACGTCGAGCGCGGTGGTGGGCTCGTCGAGGATCAGCAGGCGCGGTTCGCACACGAGCGCCATCGCGATCATGGCGCGCTGCAGCATGCCCCCGGAGAGCTCGTGGGCGTAGCTGTCGTAAACCCGCTCGGGGTCGGGCAGCCCGACCTGCTCGAGGTAGCGCAGCACTCGTTCGCGGCGCTCCTTCCGGTCGAGCTCGCGGTGGCGCCTCAGCACGTCGTCCATCTGCGCGCCGAGCGTGAACAGCGGGTTGAACGCGGTGCCGGGGTTCTGGAACACGATCGAGATGGCCGAGCCTCGCAGCGGCGAGGGCCTGCCGAGCTTCTGCTCCTGGCCGTCGATCACGATGCGTCCGCTCGGCTTCGCACCGCTCGGCAGCAGCCCGAGGGTGGCGAGGCCGGTGAGACTCTTGCCGCAGCCCGTCTCGCCGACGACGCCCAGGATCTCGCCCTGGCGGATCTCGAGGGAGACCCCGCGCAGGGGCCGGTTCGTGACCTCGCCGCGCTCCCTGAACTCGACGTTCAGGTCTTCGATGGTGAGCAGCTGGTTCATCGCTTCACCTGCCTCGGGTCGAGCAGGTCGCGCAGGGAGTCGCCGAGCAGGTTGAAGCCGAGCACGGTGATGAAGATCGCGAGGCCGGGGAAGGTCGACACCCACCAGTAGGTGAAGATCGATCCGCGCCCCTCGGAGACCATCAGACCCCAGTCGGGCTCGGGCGGTTGGGCGCCGAGGCCGATGAAGGCGAGCGAGCCGGCGGCGAGCACGACGGTGCCGACGTCGACCGTGGCCTGCACGAGCACGGGGGTGAGGGCGTTGCGCAGGATGTGGCGCGGGATGATGCGCCAGACCGGCACGCCGCTCGAGCGGGCGGCCTCGACGTAGGGTCGCTCCCGCAGCGTGCGGGTCTCGGCGCGGATGAGTCTCGCGTACCAGGGCCACCACGAGATCGCGAGCGCGATGCCCGCGTTCATGAGGCTCGGGCCGAGCACGGCGACCATGACCATGGCGAGCAGCAGCGGCGGGAAGGCCTGGAAGACCTCGGTGACGCGCATGAGCAGGTTGTCGATCCAGCCGCCGCGGTATCCGGCGATAGCGCCGAGGGGGATGCCGATGAGCGCGGCGAGGGCGACGACGCCGAGAGCGACCGAGAGCGCGGGCCGGGCACCCATGATGATGCGGCTGAGCACGTCGCGGCCGACCTGGTCGGTGCCGAGCCAGTTCGCGGCGCTCGGCGCGAGGTTGCGCTGGCCGACGCTGGTGACGCCCATGCCCTGCTCGGGGTACGGCGCGATCCACTGGCCGAACACGGCGAGGATCAGCATCAGCAGGATCAGCAGGGCGCCGATCATGGCGAGGCGATCCTTGCCGAACACCCGCTTGGTGCGCGCGAGGAGGCCCTGCTCCATGGGCGCGAAGTCGGGGAGCTTGGTCGAGGTGGTCAGCGGGACGCTCATGCCGCGCCCTCCTCTCCGAGCCGCACGCGGGGATCGATCCTCGCCTGGGCGATGTCGACGATCAGGTTGGCGAGCAGGTAGCCGCCCGCCCCGAGCAGCGTGATGGCGATGATGACGGGATAGTCGACCTGGGTCATCGCGGTGACCGCGAAGTGGCCGATGCCGGGCCAGTTGAACACGACCTCGACGAAGAAGGTGCCGGTGAGCGCGTAGGCCGCGGAGAGGCCGGTCACCGTGAGGGTCGGCGAGATCGCGTTCTTGAGCGCGAGCCGCCAGCGGATCATGCGCTCGCGCAGGCCGTAGGCGCGGGCGGTGAAGATGAAGTCCTGGCTCTGCACCTCGAGCATCGAGGCGCGGGTCATGCGGGCGATGAGGCCCATCGGGTAGGCCGCGAGCGTGAGCATCGGCAGGATGAGGTGCGCAAGGCCGTCGGAGTACGCGACCCAGTTGCCGGTGAGGAGGCTGTCGAGCATCGGGAAGCCGGTGATGGCCGTGATCGGGCTGATGAAGGCGAGATCCCGGCTGAATTGACCGGTCGCGGGCAATAGGCCGAGCTGGTTCACGAAGAAGATCTGCAGCAGCAGGCCGAGCCAGAAGGCCGGCATCGAGATGCCGCCGATCGCGAAGAAGCGCACGATGCCGTCGGCGACGCCGCCGGGGCGGCGGGTGGCGATGACGCCGAGGATCACCCCGACGACGAGCGCGAAGACGATCGCGGTGAGCAGCAGTTCGAGGGTGGCGGGCAGCCTCGTCGCGAACTCGAAGAGCACGGGGCGCCGGGTGACGAGAGAGTTGCCCCAGTCGCCCGTGACGAGGCCGAAGAGGTGCGAGAAGTACTGCTCGATGAGCGGCCGGTCGAAGCCGAGCCGCTCCCGGATCCGGTCGAGCTCCTCGGGCGGGGCCTTCGGACCCGCGAAGACGCTCGCCGGATCCGAGGGGATGACTCGCGTGAGCAGGAACACCACGATCGTGAGTACGAACAACACGAGCAGGGCGCTGCCGAGCCGCGAGGCGATGAATCGCCACATGACGGGTTCTCCTCGATGAGAACAGGGCGCGGGAGCCGGCGCCTGTCCGGCTCCCGCGCGTCTGCTCGGTTGGTTACGCCTTCGGCTTGATGGAAGCGAAGAACGTGGTGAACGGGTAGTTCTCGTTGAAGGGCTCGAGCTCGAGCCCCGGGGGAATGATCTGCACGGCCTGCTGGTCGTAGAGGAAGAAGCCGGGGGCCTCGTCCACGAGCAGGGTCTGCGCCTCGGTGTACTTCTGCTGAGCCGCGTCGCGATCGCTGCCGCTGAGGGTGGCCGCCTCGGAGAGCAGCGCGTCGTACTGGGCGTTGCTCCAGTAGCTCAGGTTGAAGAAGGGCTTCTCACCGCCGGTGCCGAACAGCTCGGGCAGGTTGTCGACGCCCGCGTCGCTGTAGGTCGGCCAGTAGAGCACCACGAAGAGATCCTGCGCTTCGGCCGGGTTCTCGCGGGCGGCGGCCCATTGGTCGGCCCAGAGCATGCCGCGCACGGTCAGGTCGACGCCGATCTGGGCGAACGAGTCCTTGATGAGCGGGGCGAAGCGGGTCGAGTTCGGGTTCTCCGACGAGTAGGTGAGCGTCAGCTCGAGGCCCTCGGCGACGCCGGCCTCCTCGAGCAACTGCTTCGCCTTGTCGAGGTCGTACTCGTACTGCGGCACCTCGTCGGAGTGCGGGAAGATGCCCTTGGGGGCGGGGCCGCGCGACTGGGTGGCGTAGCCGTAGGCGCCGACCTCGATGATGTCCTCGTACGGGATCGCGTAGCTGAGCGCCTGCCGCACCTTGGGGTCGTCGAGCGGCGCGCGCAGCGTGTTGAAGAACCCGACGAAGTTGTTCGGGGAGTTCGCGGTGCGGATCTCTCCGCCGATCTGCTCGGCGACGGACTCCACGTTCTCGAGGGGCACGTTGGTGGCGAGGTCGACCTCGTTCGAGGTCAGCATCTGCTGAGCGGTGACCGCGTCGGGGGTGATCTGCACGGAGACGGTGTCGTAGTAGGGCTGGTTGTCGGCGTTCCAGTAGCCCTCGGCCGCCTTCAGCACGACCTCGGCCCCGGGGCGGTACGAGTCGATCGTGTAGGGGCCCGAGCCTGCGTCGATGCCGTCCTCGAAGTACGACTCGTCGTCCTTCGACGCCTCGAGCGCAGAGGGCTCGACGATCCACGCGCCGTAGGTGGCGGCCGCGATCAGGTCGACGGGAGCCGCGTATCCGAGGTGCAGCACGACGGTGCGCTCGTCGGGGGTGTCGATCGATTCGAGCGGCGCCCAGATGAACGAGGCGCCCGCGTACTCCTTGGCTGCCTCGAGGCTCGCCTTGACGGCTGCGGAGTCGACCGGCTCGCCGCTGTGGAAGACGGCGCCGTCCTGCAGGGTGAACGTCCAGCTGAGGCCGTCCTCGCTGACCTCCCACTCCTTCGCGAGGCCCGGCGTGAACTCCTCGGCGGAGCCCTCGGGGTTGCGCTTGAGCAGGGTCTCGTAGACGTTGCCCATGTAGAAGGCCTCCGTCGAGAACGAGCGCACCGGATCCCAGGTGGTGACGGCAGCCGACGAGGCGACGGAGAGCACCTTGGGGCCGTCGTCGGGCGCGGGCGAGTTCCCGCCGCCGCCGGCGACGCAGGCGCTCAGCACGAGCGAGCCCGCGGCGGCGAGGGCGATGAGCGCTGCGGATCGTCTGCGCAGCTTGGGCGTTGTGGCTTTCATGGAATCCTCCCGAGTAGGCTCCGTCAACTCCGACGGGTTATGCACAGCCTAGAGAGCGGGAGACATGCATTTCAAATATCAATGTCCTATTGAATAGATGCCTCAGAGGCATCACTTCCGGCGCGATGACGCACCGGACGGAGCGAGGGCGGTGCAGCGGGAGGACGGCAGCGCCGCCGCGCGACGAGGATCAGCCGCAGCCGAGTCGCCTCGTCGCAGGCACGCGGATCCTCGTCGCGCGAACGCTCAGTCGACCCGCACGCCGGCGAGATACTCGGCGATGCGCCCGATCGCCTCTTCGAGCACCGGCACCTCCGGCAGCGTGACGAAGCGCAGATGATCCGGCGTCGGCAGGTTGAAACCGCGGCCGTTCGTCACCATGACCAGGGTCGCCCGCAGCAGCTCGATCACGAAGTGCTGATCGTCGTGGATCGGGTAGCGCTCCGGGTCGAGCCTCGGGAAGAGGTACATCGCGCCGCCGGGCAGCTCGCACGTGACCCCCGGGATCGAGGTGAGCAGGCGATGCGCGGCATCCCGCTGCTCGCGCAGGCGGCCGCCCGGCGCGCACAGCTCCGCGATGCCCGACCAGTTCGACTCGGGCGAGAGCGCCACCGGGATCGCGTACTGCGCAGGCACGTTCGCGCACATGCGCATGTTCGCGAGCAGGGTGAGCCCCTCGAGGAAGTCGGCGGCGATGCCGCGGTCGCCCGAGGCGATCACCCAGCCGGCGCGGTAGCCAGCGACGCGCTGCACCTTCGAGAGGCCGCTGAAGGTGAGGCAGAGCGTGCCCCTCGCGTGCAGGGCGGCGTGCTCGTGCCGCGCGCCGTCGTAGAGGATGTGGTCGTAGATCTCGTCGGCCATCAGCACGAGCCCGTGGCGCTCGGCGAGCGCGGCGAAGCCCCGAACGAGCTCGGCCGAGTACACGGCGCCCGTCGGGTTGTTCGGGTTGATGAGCACGATGCCCTTCGTGCGCTCGGTCACCAGGCTCTCGATCGCCTCGAGGTCGGGCATCCAGCCGTTCCGCTCGTCGCACGGGTAGTGCATGGCCTTGCCGCCCTGCAGGGTCACCTGCGCGGTCCAGAGCGGGTAGTCGGGGGCGGGCACGAGGATCTCGTCGCCCGGGCTCACGAGCGCCTGCAGCACGAGCGAGATGAGCTCGCTCACCCCGTTGCCGATCAGCACGTCCTCGGGGCCGACTCCCTCGACGCCGATCTCGCCGTAATGCCGGGCGACCGCCTCGCGGGCGGGCAGCACGCCCCGGGAGTCGCTGTAGCCCTGCGCGCTGGGGAGCGCCCGGCACAGCGCCTCGACGATCTCGGGCGGCGCCTCGAAGCCGAATGGAGCGGGGTTGCCGATGTTGAGCTTCAGGATGGCGTGCCCCTCGCGCTCGAGGCGCTCGGCCTCTTGGAGGATGGGGCCCCGCACGTCGTAGCGGACGCCTGCGAGCTTGCTGGATTGGGTGATAGGCCGCACCCCTGCGATTTTACGCCTGCCGAGGCCCCCTTCCCGCCAGCCCCGCATGCCCGAGTCCTGTTCTGGCCCTGGCGCCCGGCCCGGCCCCGGCCCAGTCCGACCCCGGCCTCGGCCCGACCCAGACCGGCCCGGCCCGATCAGCCCGCCCCGACCCTGCCCGCTCCGACCCCGGCCCAGCCCGCTCCGACCCCGACAGCTTGGCAGTAGATGCGGCCTGCAGGTACTCGAGACCGCATCTACTGCCAAGCTGCGGTGCTTTTTCTCAGGAGAGTCCGTCTCTCCGGAGAGTCCGTGGCTCTCTCGCAATCGGGCAAGACGCGCCTCGCCGCCCGTCGCAAGCGCATGTGCTGTCCGCGTGCGGGGAGGGGGCGAGCGAGAGGGTGCCCGCGCTCTCAGCTCTGCTGCGCGTAGAGTTCGGCGTAGGCGCCGCCGAACTCGAGCAGCTCTTCGTGCGTGCCCTGCTCGATGATGCGGCCGGCGGAGACGACGTAGATGCGGTCGGCGTCGACGACGGTCGAGAGCCGGTGCGCGATGGCGATGGTGGTGCGCCCGCTGCGGGCATCGTCGAGGGCCCGCTGCACGGCGCGCTCGTTGACGGTGTCGAGCGCGCTCGTCGCCTCGTCGAGCACGAGCACGCGGGGGTTCTTGAGCAGCACCCGAGCGATCGCGATGCGCTGCTTCTCGCCGCCGGAGAGCCGGTAGCCGCGCTCCCCGACCACCGTCTCGTAGCCCTGCTCGAACGACATGATCGTGTCGTGGATGTTCGCGAGCCGGGCCGCGTGCTCGATCTGCTCGGGCGTGGCGTCGGGTCGGGCGTAGCGCAGGTTCTCGGCGATCGAGGAGTGGAAGAGATAGGGCTCCTGGGTGACCACGCCGATGCGCTGCATGAGCGATTCCTGCCGCAGTTCGCGCACGTCGTCGCCCGCGTAGCGCACTGCACCCTCGGAGGCCTCGTAGAGGCGCGGGATGAGGGAGCCGATCGTGGTCTTGCCGGAGCCCGAGGCGCCGACGAACGCCACGAACTCGCCCGGCTCGACCGAGAACGAGACGGCGTCGAGGGTGGGCCTGCCGTCCGGAGCAGCATCGGGGTAGCGGAAGGTGACCCGCTCGAAGTCGATGCGGCCGGCGCGGCCCGGCTCGTCGCTCGGCTCGCGCGCATCGTCGGCGTCGAGGATCGCCGGGCGCAGATCGAGATATTCGAAGATGCGGGCGAACAGGGCCCTGGAGGTCTGCAGGTCGAGGGCGACGCGCATGAGCGCCATCATCGGGAAGAGCAGCCGGGCCTGCACCGTCGTGAAGGCGACGATCGTGCCCGCCGTGATGCCGGGCTCGAAGCCCTGATCCTGAGCCGAGGCGATGAGCCAGCCGGAGGCGAGGTAGACGATCGCCGGCACGGCGGACATGAAGACCTGCACCACGCCGAAGAAGAGCTGCCCGCTCATCGCCTGGCGCACCTGCAGCTCGATCTGGTGCCGGTTCTCGCTCGCGTATCGCTCCGTCTCGGCGCCCTGACGCGAATAGGTCTTTGCGAGCAGCACGCCCGAGACCGAGAGCGCCTCCTGCGTGATCGCGCTCATCTCGCTCAGCGACTCCTGCGTCTCGCCTGCGATGCGCGCCCGGATCTGGCCCACCTTGCGCTGCCCCGCCACGAGCACCGGCAGCAGCACGAGCGCGATGATCGTGAGCTGCCAGCTGAGCAGCAGCATCGCGACGAAGGCGGCGATGACGGTGACGGTGTTGCCGATCACGCTCGAGACGGTGTTCGAGAGCACATTGGCGACGCCGCCCACGTCGTTCTGCAGGCGCGACTGGATCACGCCCGTCTTGGTGCGCGTGAAGAAGCCGAGCTCCATCGATTGCAGATGGGAGAAGAGGCGCACCCGCAGATCGCCCATCACGTTGTTGCCGACCGTCGCCGTGAAGCGGGTCTGCACGATGCCGAGCACCTGGCTCACGACGAACACGAGCATCATGGCGCCGACGAGCCAGAGCAGCACCGGCATGTCCGGTCTCCCCGCGGGCGGGAACAGTCCGTCGTCGAAGACCCGCTGCGTGATGAGCGGGGGCAGGATGCCGAGACCGGCCGAGACCAGCACGAGCGCGATGATCACGCCGAGCTGCATGCGATAGGGGCGGAAGAGCTCGGCGATTCTCGAGCCGAGGCCCTCGACCCTCGGGGCCTGCTCGTTCAGCTCGCGCTGCTTCTCGAAGTCGCCGCCGGACACGCGCGATCCTCGCCCGCCTCCCACGTTCTGCGCCGTCATCATGTCTCGGAGCCTACTCCGAGCCACTGACATCCGATGCGATACTGGGGGCATGCTGAGCGAGGAGGAGGCGGCCGCCCGAGCCGCGCGCGAACTCGCGCACGACGCCGAGCTGCTCGGCGCCGAAATCGTGGCCGGCGCCGGTCTCGAATCGCCGAACTTCTGGGTGTTCCATCCGAACAGCGCACGGGCCCTCGAGACGGGGGCGTCCGAGGATTCGCTCTCGTATCGCCTCCCGCCGATCGTCGTCGACCGACGAAGCGGGGCCGTCTCCCGCCCCTTCCCATCGGGCCACCGCGTCTCGGCGGAGCAGCTCGGGCCCGAGGAGTGGTTCATCCCCCGCCCGCCCAGCCCTGATGTGCCGAGGCACGGCCTCGCGCCCTCTCCCGAGCTCGCGGATCGTCTCGGTCTCGATGCAGCCGCCGCTTCCGGTTTCCTGCGCCTGCGCCGCTTCCGGGTGCACTTCGGCGGCGCAAAGGGCGACGGCGATGAGCTGCAGGCCGCGCTCGAGGCGCACCGCCCCGACGAGATCGAGTCCGGCCTGCGTGCCGCTGGCTTCACTCCGCTCGAGCACGGTCGCTGGGCCTTCGACGACGGTCTCGGCGAGCATCTCGGCGACGGACGCGTCTTCCCGTCCTTCGGCGGCGCGAGCACGGGGCTGCGCCTGCGCGTCATCGGCGAGGCGGACGGCCCCAGAAGCATCGAGGCGCCGCAGATCGCGCTGGCCCGACGCATCGAGCACGCGATCGAGGGCGCCGACTGGGTGCGATTCTGGTACTGAACCCCTCGCGCCGATACCGATCCTCTCGCTCCGGCCTCCCGGCTTCCCGGCCGCAGATCCTGCACTGACCAGACGCGAGAACCGGCAATTGCGCCTTCAAACGGACGATCCGACCGAAAACAGCCGGTTCTACGCGCAATCGCCGATCCTGCGAGCGGCCCTCAGCCTTCGATCGCGCGCTCCAGCCGCTCGAGCTTGCCGTCGAGCTCCCCCGCAAAACCGGGTCGGATGTCGGCCTTCATCACGAGTGAGACCCTCGAGCCGAAGGGCAGCACGGCCTCGGTCGCGCGCTTGACGACGTCGAACACCTCATCCCATTCGCCCTCGATCTCGGTGAACATCGAGGAGGTGCGGTGCGGCAGCCCCGAGGCGCGCACCACCTTCACGGCCTCGGCGACCGCGTCCGACACCGAGCCGTCCGCGGCCCCGTGCGGCCCGCCGCTCGGGGCCACTGAGAATGCCAGGATCATGCTGCTCCCTCCCTCTGCGGGCTCGGGGCCCGCTTCGCTTCGTCGTGCACAGGCTACTCCCCCACGACAGGCACCCGCCCGGTGGAGGCAGGGCGGGGTCGCAGCAGCAGCGCGATGATCCCGCCCAGCAGCAGTGCGAACATGGGCATGAGCACCGACTGAGCCATGGCTGCGGCGAAGCCCTCGCGCATCGCGTCTGGAAGCGCGCCGCCCGCACCGCCGGCGCCGCCCCCCTGCAGCCCGCCGATCG
>WPCJ01130699.1_pt1 | contig 16836 bp, 16 predicted proteins | sample 5399831 | NCBI WGS metagenome assembly WPCJ01 (sample SAMN12869470, study PRJNA574797) | sludge metagenome | isolation source: wastewater treatment of pH10 | place: China:Beijing | collected 2019-05-20 | reverse complement strand
ACCAGTCCCCGGCCGTCGCCTGGATCAGCGCCAGCGCCGCGACGGCGGCGGTGTCGGCCCTGAGGATGCGCGGCCCGAGCGGGATCGCCGTGACGAAGGGAAGCGCGTGGAGCTGCCGCCGCTCGTCGTCGGAAAAGCCGCCCTCCGGCCCCACCAGCAGGCCGAGCTTCGTCTCGCGGATCGCCTGCAGCGCGGCGAGCGGATTGTCGGTCTGCGCACTTTCGTCGCAGAAGACCAGACGCCGCTCGGGGTCCCAGTCGGCCAGCATCGGCGTGAACTTCTGCGCCTCGCGCACCTGCGGGACCGCCAGTATGCCGCACTGCTCGGCGGCCTCCATGACGTTGGCGCGGAGCCGGTCGATGCCTATCCTGGACAGTTGCGTGTGCTGGGTGATGACAGGCTGGAGGACGCCCGCGCCCATCTCGACGGCCTTCTGGACGAGATAGTCCAGCCGGCCGACCTTCAACGGTGCGAAGCAATAGGTCAGGTCGGGCAGGGGGTCCTGCGGGCGCGTCTGCTCGACGGCTACCAGATGCAGGGACTTCTTCGCCTTCGCTGCAACGCGCGCCAGCCACTCGCCGTCGCGGCCGTTGAAGACCAGCAGTTCGGCACCCTCCGCCATGCGCAGCACGTTGGACAGGTAGTGGCTCTGCTCCGGGCCGAGATCGACGCCGGCACCGGTCGCGAGGTCTTGCGGAACGAACAGCCGCTGCATTCTGTAATTGGCGCGCATGACCGAGGAATGAGCCAGTGCGATCAGTGGGTCAAGCGGCTATGCGAGCGGCGCTTGGATGCCAGGCCGGCTCGTAGCCTTCGCGCAGGACCGCGACGCTCGTCGCCGGCGTGATGAGGAAAAGCGTGGCCGGGTCGAACGAACCGGCGGCCGCCGCGCGGTCGTAGCCGTCGAACGTCCACCGCAACAGCATTCCGTAGCGAAGAGCATGCGGCTGTCCGCCGGCGAGCAGCATCGTTCCATCCGGCAGCGATCCGGGATCGGCCGGAACCATTGCCTGACCAGGAGCCGATGCCCGGCGTTGCCGGTGCAACCGCTCGTCCATCTCCGGCGCGCGCACGTGAGCCCTGCCGAAGGCACGGCCGCAGCAGGCGGCATAGGATTTCGCTGCCGTCCGGCGGCATGTGAAGCAGGGCCGGTGGCCGGCCGCGAGCGCGGTCACCTCATCGAGGAAGAACAGCTCCGTCCAGCCGGCCGAGCCGTTCGGGCCATTGCGGCCCATCGGGTCCCTGCGCACGTCCTTCCAGGCACAGTTGCAGATGATCCACGCCCTCGTCGTCCAGCGGCGCCTGAGCAGCGTGCGCGTGGCTGGATCGTGGATGACGCCGCGATTGCCAGTAAACGTCCCGCGCGCCTCTGCGGCATGGATTTCGCCGAAAGGGTCTACCCTGTTCTGTAGCGGCATGTGCGCCTTCCATCCTGTACCCGCCTCATGATAGGCGTGCGGCCGGCGAAGTCATCGAGGGAATCATGCGCGTTCTCGTCGTGCAGAATTTTGAAGGTACGGGCCCCGGACAGGTGGGAAGCGCGCTTGTCGAGGCCGGCGCGCAGATGGACATCAGGAAGCCCTATTCCGGGCAGCCGCTTCCCGGCAGCGCCGCCGATCACGATGCGATCGTCGTGCTGGGCGGTGCGCAGAGCGCGGTCGACGACGATGCCCATCCCTATCTGCCCTCGCTTGTGGAACTCCTGCGCGACTTCGGCGACAACGGCCGCTCGGTGCTCGGGATCTGCCTCGGCAGCCAGCTTCTGGCGCGGGCCTATGGCGGCCGCAACCTGATCGGAGAGGCGTCGGAATTCGGTTGGCATGAAGTCTCGCGCACCGATGAAGGCGATACGGATGCGGTGCTGACGGCGGTGCCGCGCACGTTCCGCAGCTTCCAATGGCATGACGACACTTTCACCCTGCCGCCCGGCGCAGTGCGGCTGGCCGCCAGCGAGGCGGCCCGGAACCAGGCGTTCCGCATCGGCCGCGCAACCTATGGCATGCAGTTCCATTTCGAGGCGGATCGTTCCGTCGTCGAGAACTGGAACGTCATCTTCGCCGACTATCTCGCGGAGCACCGGCCCGACTGGCTTCCCAGCCGCCACGGCGAGGAGCGGTCGGTCCATGGCGCCGTTGCGGACGAGGCGGGAATGGCGATCGCGCGCGCCTGGGTCGCAACCATTCCGGCCGGAGGCCGCGTGCGCGGCTGATCCGATCGTTCCGCTACGAAATGCCGCGAAGTTGAAACAATCCCGCCGTGCCGACGGCACCATTCCGTCACATTGACCGCCGATAAAGCGCGACCAAGGGTGTCGGGGCTATAACATGGCATACAAGAGCAAGGTCGAAGGCGGCTTTTCGGGCGGCTTGCGCGCGGATGCACCCGCGCGGGCGGCGCGCCAGCTTGCGGCAGGACCCTTCGACGTCTCCGCCGTGAGCGCCAGCAGCGCATCCATGACGCTTTCCGATGCGCTCATCACCGGCCTGCTCATCATCTATCCGACCGTGGCGACGGTCGTCGCGATCATGGTCGCGCTTACCATGCTGAACCCCGTCGCCGGCATCTGACCGGCCCGCGCATCCCGCGCCTTCCTTCCATGCCGCGTGCGCGGGAGGAGGAGGCGACGATTTCCGACATGCGTTGGCGCGCCCAAGCACCCGTTTTCGCTGGCATATTAATATTATCCGGCTAAAATAAAGATGGTGCTGCCATGAGATCACTCTTCAAGTCCGATTCGTCCCATTCCTTACCGGCTCGTCGCGGGACCGCGCGGTGAGCGGTTCCGTCGTTCTGCTGAACCTTGCCGGCGCGATCGCGCTGATGCTGTTCGCCACGCGCATGGTGCGCACCGGCGTCGAGCGCGCCTATGGCGACGTGCTGCGCTACAGGCTGCGCACGACCATGCGCAATCCGCTGATGGCGGTTCTGGCCGGAACCGGCCTTTCGATCGCCTTCCAGAGTTCGACGGCGGTGACGCTGCTGGTCGGCTCCTTCGCCGGGGCAGGCATCGTCAGCGGCATGGCGGGCCAGCTCGCGGTGCGCGGCGCCGAGATCGGCTCGGCCATCGTCGTCAAGCTGCTGACCTTCGACCTCTCGCTGCTGGTGCCGATCTGCCTCGTCACCGGCACGACGATGTTCATGGCGACCGAGCGCCGCGACTGGCGGCAGGTCGGGCGAATACTGGTGGGCATCGGCCTGCTGCTGCTGTCGCTGGAGATGATCGGCGCGGCGTCCGAGCCGCTGCGCGAAAGCCGTCTCATGCCGGTGATCGTCGACTATTTCGCGGGCGACCCCGTGACGGCCTACCTGCTGGCGGCGCTCGTCACCTGGCTGTTCCATTCGAGCATCGCCGCCGTGCTGCTGTGCGTGACGCTGGCCGGGCGCGGGATCATCCCTCCGGAACTGGGCATCGTGCTCGTGCTCGGCGTCAATCTCGGCAGCTCCGTGATCGCGCCGCTGCTGACGCGCGGGGCCGAACCGGCCGTGCGCGTCGTGCCGATCGGCAACCTGCTGATGCGCGGCGTCGGCTCGCTCGTCATGCTGGTCGTGTTCCTGACGGTGAAGCCGTCGCCGGCCCTGCTGGGGACGACCGTGCCCGACCAGATCGTCAACGCGCACATCCTCTTCAACTGCCTGATCCTGCTGGCCGGCCTGCCGCTGGCCGGGCTCGTCTATCGCGTGTCGGAATGGATCGTGAAGCAGCTCACGCCGCCGCAGGCCGCCTCCGACATCGCGTTCACGGAAATCTCGGCGCTGTCGGAAGCCGCGCTCGACGTGCCCTCGCAGGCGCTCGCCAACGCGACGCGCGAGGTGGTGCGGGTCTGCGAGACGATCGAGATCATGCTCGGCCGCATCATGGAGCTTTACGAAGGCGCCGACGATGAAAAGATCAAGGCGCTCGCCATGCTCGACGACCGCGTCGACCGCAGGCACGCGGCGATCAAGCTCTACCTCGCCAAGGTGACGAGCCGCCCACTGACGGAAGCCGAAGGGCTGCGCTGCCAGGAACTGCTCGGCGCATGCGTGAAGCTTGAGCAGGTGGGCGACATCATCGTGCGCAACATGCTGGTCCATGTGCGCAAGAAGGCCGAACGCGGGCTGGAGTTCACGTCGGAAGGCTGGCTGGAACTGACCGGGTTCCATGCGTCGGTGATGGCCAATGCGCGTCTGGCCTTCAACGTGCTGGTCTCGCGCGACGCGACGACGGCGCGCCAGCTCGTCGAGGAGAAGGACAGGTTGCGCGACCTCGAGAAGGTGACGAGCAAGAGCCATTTCGTGCGGCTGCGTGAGGGAACCGTCAAGAGCCTGGAGACCAGCACGATCCATCTCGACACGATCCGCGACCTCAAGCAGATCAACTCGCTGCTGGCTGCGATGGCCTATCCGGTGCTGGAGGAGCAGGGCCTGCTGCGCGGCTCGCGGCTGACGGCGGCCAAAGCTTAGATTCGCGTTTCGACAGAGATGGCCCCCCACCCTTACCCTCTCCCCGTGAAGAACGGGGAGAGGGGTCGTCAGCGTTGCGGCCAGCCTCCTTCTTCCCGCTTGCGGGGAGAAGGTCCCGGCAGGGGGATGAGGGGGATCCGTCCCAACGAAGCTCCAAGCCTTGAGTTCACGCCGGGCGCCTGAAGCGCTTGCGCTCTTTCTCCACCTCAGCGCGGCAGTGGCAGCCCTCTATGTGGTCGTTGACCATGCCCATCGCCTGCATGAAGGCATAGACGGTCGTCGGGCCGACGAAGGTCCAGCCGCGCTTCTTCAGCTCCTTGGAGATGCGAGTCGAGGTGGGCGTTGTGCTCACCGTGCGCAATGTGTCCCAGTCCAAAGACGACGGCCGGTCCTGCGGGCCGGGCTCGAACGACCAGAACCATGCGGCGAGCGAACCCGCCTCGGCGACGAGCTCCTGCGCGCGCCGCGCGTTGTTGATGGTCGAGACGATCTTGCCGCGATGGCGAACGATGCCTGCATCCTGAAGCAGCCGCTCGACGTCCGCGTCCGTGAGGGCGGCGATCCTGTCGAAATCGAACCCGGCGAAGGCGGCGCGGAAGTTCTCGCGCTTCCTCAGTATGGTGAGCCAGGACAGGCCGGACTGGAAACCCTCGAGGCAGATCTTCTCGAAAAGCCTGATGTCGTCGCCGACCGGGCGGCCCCATTCGTGGTCGTGATAGTGCACATAGTCCGGCAGCTCGCCCGGCCATGGGCAGCGAGGCTTTCCGTCCGTTCCCTCGATCAGTCCTGAAGCCATGGCCGCACAGTTCCCGTTTACGCGGCCTTTACCAGATTCCTGAACCGGGCGGTAACCACACCAAAATCTTTACTGACATTCCGGCATTTGAAGCATTGTGGTTTACCTTTCGGTTGCCGCTCGCACGCAACATGGCCGGCAAAGACGAAGGCACACCTGTCTTCCTGAGACATCTGTCTGCGTCGCGTGTATCGAGAGTGCGTGACATGAAAAGAGTCCTGTTGCTTGCCGGCGCGGCCACGGCCGCCCTCATGATGCCGGCTTCGGCCAATGATCGCTATGCGGAGCGGCCGCCGGTGGTGGTGAGTCCCGATCTGTCTGCGCCCTGGGTTATCCAGCTCGGCCGCAATCCGGGGAAGGTCTTCGCCAAGCGCAAGGCCTTCCCGAACGAGGCTGACACGCGCCGCAACGTGCGGCGTCTCATGGGCGGGACGGAGCAGGACTGGAATGCGCGCAGCGGCTCCGACCAGGTGCGCACGGCCGCCGTCGCGCCGCAGGAGACGAACGTCGTCAAGCGCGGCATGGACCCGATCTATCTGCCGCAGGAAGTCGCCTACAGCGGCGGCGAAAAGCCCGGCACGATCATCATAGACACCACGCAGAACTTCCTGTTCCTGGTCGAGGCCGGCGGCAAGGCGCGGCGCTACGGCGTCGGCACCGGCAAGCCGGGCTTCGAATGGGCGGGCGTGCACAAGGTGACGCGCAAGGCCGAGTGGCCCGACTGGCGTCCGCCGGCCGAGATGATCGAGCGCGAGCGCGAGAAAGGTCGCATCCTGCCGGACCACATGCCCGGCGGCCCGGAGAATCCGCTCGGCGCACGAGCGCTCTATCTTGGCTCTACCCTCTATCGCATCCACGGAACCAACCAGCCCTGGACTATCGGGCAGGCGGTCTCGTCGGGCTGCATCCGCATGCGCAACGAGGACGTGGTCGACCTCTACGAGCGCGCCCAGGTAGGCACCCGCGTCGTCGTGATGTAGCATTTCACGCGAATCGGCTTTCACAGGTCGGGGGACGGGCAGCGCTTGGGGGCGAGGCTCACCGGCAAGGGCGGAGCGGCACAAAGAGGCCGCCCGCCCTTTCTCTTTCGTGCGACCTAGAGTCCGAACGTTTTATCGGAAAAAGCCCGTCACCCTTACCCTCTCACCGCAAGCGGGGAGAGGGAGAACGTCGGCGTCGCGGTCAACTCCGGCTTCCGATACCGGGAGCGGATCGCTATTATAGCCTCCTTCTCCCCGCCCGCGGGGGGAAGGTCCCGGCAGGGGATGAGGGGCGATCTCTTCGAAACGGGAATCTTTTAAAGCCCGGCCGGCTTCTTGCCACCATAGGCCCAGTCGAGCAGTTCGACCGTGTGCACCACGGGAAGCTGCGCGGCCGAGGCGATCTGCGTGATGCAGCCTATGTTGCCGGTGGCGACGAGGGCGGCGCCTGTCGCCTCGATGTTGCGGACCTTGCGGTCGCGCAGGCGCGCTGAAATCTCCGGCTGCATGATGTTGTAGGTGCCGGCCGAGCCGCAGCACAGATGCCCTTCGCGCGGCTCCTTCACGGTGAAGCCTGCCTTCTTCAGAAGCTCCTTGGGCTGGCGCGTGATCTTCTGGCCGTGCTGCATGGAACAGGCGGAGTGATAGGCGACCGTGAGCGCGGGCTTCAGCGAGGGCTCGGGCAGTTCCAGCGTCGCCAGGAACTCCGTGACGTCCTTTGCAAGGGCGGACACGCGCGCGGCCTTGTCGGCATAGGCCGGGTCGAGCCGCAGCATGAAGCCGTAGTCCTTGATCGTCGTGCCGCAGCCGGATGCGGTGATGATTATGGCGTCGAGCCCGCCATTGTCGATCTCGCGCGTCCAGACGTCGACATTGCGCCGCGCCGAGGCGAGCGCCTGCTCCTCGCGGCCCATATGGTGGACGAGCGCGCCGCAGCAGCCTTCACCCTTCGGGACGACTACCTCGACACCCAGACGCGTCAGGAGTGAGATCGTGGAATCGTTGATGCCAGGGTCGAGGACCGGCTGTGCGCATCCCGTCAGCAGGGCTACGCGCTGCGCGCGCGTCCCGATGGCCTTGTGCGTGCCGGGCGAGGAATTGCGCGAGCGTTTCGGCACGGATCGGGGCGCCAGCCTCAGCATTGCCGACAGCGGCTTGAGCGCGGGCATGGTCTCGAAAAATGCCGTGAAGGGGCGGCCGATCCGGGCAAGCCTGAGCGCGGCGCGGAAGCGCGAAGGATAGGGCAGGACCGCGGCGAGCACCCCCCGGATGAAGCGGTCGGCCAGCGGCCTCTTGTAGGTCTGCTCGATATGCGCCCGTGCGTGGTCGACGAGATGCATGTAGTTCACGCCCGACGGGCAGGTCGTCATGCACGACAGGCAGGACAGGCAGCGGTCGATATGGGTGACGATCTGCTCGTCGGCCGGCCGCCCGTTCTCCAGCATGTCCTTGATGAGGTAGATGCGCCCGCGCGGGCTGTCGAGCTCGTTGCCGAGCGTGACATAGGTGGGGCAGGTGGCCGTGCAGAAGCCGCAATGCACGCATTTGCGCAGGATCTTCTCCGATTCCGCGACATGCGGGTCGGCAAGCTGCTCGGCGGTGAATGTGGTCTGCACGGCGTATGCTGTCCTTAGCCTATGAGCCAGCTCTGCGGGTTCTTGATGGGCTCGCCGCGCTGCAGCGCTTGCAGGCCGACGATGCAGCGCACGATGAACCAGACGGCGGTGGCGAAGGCGAGGATGAAGCCGATCGCGACGATCATCAGCAGCACCGAGACGACGCCGAACAGCAGGCCTATCCAGAAGGTCCTGATCTGCCATGTGTAATGCGTCTCGACGAAACCGCCGGCCTTGCCGCGATTGAGATAGGCGAGCACGATGCCGATGAGGCCGCTGATGCCGATCACCAGTCCTGCGAGGTAGAGGACGTAGACGACCAGCGCATTGGTCGGGCCGGGATCCAGCCAGCGGTCGGTATGGCGCGGTTCTGCGGGCGGCAGTTCGGTCATGGCGTGCTCTCCTGCGTTGGTGGCGCAAGGGTAGCAGAGTCTGGCGCGGGCGCCATGCGTCCCGGATTGAGAAGTCCCTTCGGGTCGAACTGGGCCTTCACCCGCGCCGAAAGGGCGGCAAGCGCTGGCGGTTCGGGTTCGAACACGGGAATGGAAGCGCGCCATGCGCCGCTTGCGCGCATCAGCGTGGCGTGGCCGCCGCCGAATCGGCGCAGCAGGCCGCGCAGCGTCGCGGCTTCCGGCTCGGCCTCCATGCGCAGCCAGACGAGTCCGCCCTGCCAGTCGTAGAAGGCGTCGGCGCCGGTCTCCATCCGAAGCGCCAGAACCAGCCGGTGTGCTTCCGACGGCGCCATCGAGACGCGCCAGACCGGCCGTTCCGTGCCGTCGGCGAAAGGCGCGCAATCGCGCACATCGCGCCACAAGGCCCGCGAAACGCCGTCCTTCATCTCGTGCATCGGCCCCGCATTCTCCAGCAGGGCCTTCAGCATGCCGAGGCGGTGGACGACCGAGGGGCCGAACCCTTCGACGCGCAGGAGGGTCGCCGCGTCGCTGCCGCGCATGTCGCTGGCGACGCGCTCGACCACCCCATAGGGCAGGTGGGCCGCGCCGGAGACGTCCGCGCTCGACCCCATGGCGAGCGCCATGGCGGCCGTCGCATGCTCGTCGTCCAGCCCCTGGATGACGAGCGTGGTCTCGGTCTCGGCTGCCGGCAGCACCTTGACGGTCACGTCGGTGAGGACGCCGAGCGTGCCCCAGGCGCCGGTCATAAGCTTGGAAAGATCGTAGCCGGTGACGTTCTTCACGACGCGCCCGCCGGACTTGAAGGTTTCCGCGCGCCCCGACACGACGGTGACGCCTAGGACATGGTCGCGCGCCGCACCCGCCTTTAGCCGGCGCGGTCCCGACAGGTTCGACGAGATGGCGCCGCCGATCGTGCCGCCCTTGCCGCCGCGCGGATCGTGGCCGAACAGGCGGGAGCATTCCATGGGCTCGAAGGCAAGCTGCTGACTGTTCTGCGCAAGAAGGCTTTCGATGTCGGCGACGGGCGTTCCGGCGCGGGCTGAAAGCACCAGCTCTTCCGGCTCGTAGAGCGTCACGCCCGACATCGCCGACATGTCGATGGTATGCTCGCACCGGGCAGAATGGCCAATGCCGCGCCGCGACCCATGGCCGACGATCTCGACGGGGGCATCCTCTGAAACCGCCCACGCGACGGCGGTCGCCACGTCTTCCGGGGTGAAGGGGAGGAATGTGGTCATTGAGCCAGATCTCCAGCCGGTGTTCCTCTCCCCCGTGCAACGGGGGAGAGGTGCCGAGCGAAGCGCGGCGGAGAGGGGGACTTCACGTAAACGATTCCTTGCCAGCCGGGACAAAGACAAAACGCATGTCGGATGCGATCACGTCTTCACCTAAGTGTCCTTCAAGTGCGGCAAGGATCGTCGCGCAGACGGCTTCGATTTCCCGCAGCACATCCACATTCCAGATGCGAAGCACGGAATAGCCGGCATCGCGCGTGAACCCGTCGCGCCTGCTTGGGAGTTGCCCCCTCTCCGCCTCGGGCTCTGCCCGAGCCACCTCTCCCCCGCTGCGCGGGGGCGAGGAACCCTGGTTCTGAAAGCTTCCCATCAAAACCTCGGGATGCTGGGGAAGGGCAGCTTGCCGCCCGACACGTGCATGCGGCCGAGTTCGGCACAGCGGCGCAGTTGCGGAAAGACCTTGCCGGGGTTGAGCAGGTGGTTGGGGTCGAAAGCGCATTTGACCCGCATCTGCTGGTCGAGGTCGATCTGGGTGAACATCTCGCCCATCAGGTCGCGTTTTTCGACGCCGACGCCATGCTCGCCCGTCAGCACGCCGCCGACCTTCACGCAAAGGCGCAGAATGTCTGCGCCGAACGCTTCCGCCTTGTGCAGTTCGCCCGGAATATTGGCGTCGAAGAGGATAAGCGGATGGAGGTTGCCGTCGCCGGCGTGGAAGACATTGGCGACGCCAAGCCCGTACTGCTCCGAAAGCTCGCGCATGCCGGCCAGCACGCGCGGCAGCTCCTTGCGCGGGATCGTGCCGTCCATGCACATGTAATCCGGCGAGATGCGGCCGACGGCGGGGAACGCCGCCTTGCGCCCGGCCCAGAAGGCCAGCCGCTCATCCTCGGAGGCCGAGATGCGGCAGGTGGTCGAGCCGTTCCTGAGCGCGATGGCCTCGACGAGACCGATCAGATGGTCGACCTCGACGCTTGGGCCGTCCAGTTCGACGATCAGCAGCGCCTCGACGTCGAGCGGGTAGCCGACATTGACGAAATCCTCCGCCGCCTTGATGGCGGGACGGTCCATCATCTCCATGCCGCCGGGGATGATGCCGGCGCCGATGATGTCGGCCACGCACTGGCCGCCCTGCTCGCTGGTGGGGAAGCCGATCAGGAGCGCGCGCGCCGTGTCCGGCTTCTTGAGGATGCGCACGGTCACTTCGGTGACGACGCCGAGCAGGCCCTCCGAGCCGGTCATGAGGCCGAGCAGGTCGTAGCCGCCCGAATCGAGATGCCTGCCGCCGAGGCGCACGATCTCGCCGTCCATCAGCACCATCTCGATGCCGAGCACATTGTTGGCGGTGAGCCCGTATTTCAGGCAGTGAACGCCGCCGGAATTCTCAGCGACATTGCCGCCGATGGAACAGGCGATCTGCGAGGAGGGGTCCGGCGCATAATAGAAATCCTCGTCCTCCACGGCGCGCGTGATGCCGAGATTGGTGACGCCGGGCTGGGCGACGACGCAGCGGTTGGGATAGTCGATCTCGAGGATGCGGTTGAAGCGGCTCATGACGAGCAGCACCGCGTCAGCCAGCGGCAGGGCTCCGCCCGACAGGCCTGTGCCGGAGCCTCGCGGGACGACGCGGATGTTGCGCTCGTTGCAGTATTTCAGGATGCGCGAAACCTGCGCGACCGTCTCGGGCAGGACGACGACCAGCGGCAACTGGCGATAGGCCGTCAGCCCGTCCGTCTCGAAGGCGCGCATCTCATTGACGGCGTCGACCACGCCTTCGCCGGGAGCGATGATGCGCATGTCGGCGACGATCTCGTCTCGCCGCTGTATCGTCGCCGCATCGGGCTTTGGCATCGCAATGCCGGACATTGTGATCCTCGCCTCTGACTGGTCAAAAGCGTTTACCAGTTTCCATGGCGGATGCAAAGCAATTCGGGGCGGCGCATGGCGTTCCAGTGATGAAGGTACATGGGGTTGGTCGAATTTCCCTAGCCGGGGATGCAGGACAGCGCTGGATAAATTAATTGACCACTTTACCGGCGATGCCTATAGGTGAGGCAGTTTCCAGCCGGGGCCACGCCTTTGGGCGAAATCTTCTCCAGGATCGAGCATTCGCGCACCGCAGACGAGGTCGTGCAGCAGATCGAGGCGCTCATCCTCGAGGGCATATTGCGCGCCGGCGACAGGCTGCCCGGCGAACGGGAGCTGTCGCGCCAGTTCGAGGTGTCGAGGCCGATCCTGCGCGATGCGCTGAAGGCGCTCGAGACGCGCGGGCTGCTGACGACCCGTCATGGCGGCGGCACCCATGTCGCCGACGTGATCGGGCAGGTTTTCGCCAGGCCCGTCATCGAGCTGTTCGCCACGCACCGCAAGGCCGCGAGCGACTATCTGGAATATCGCCGCGAGATCGAGGGCGTCGCCGCCGAATTCGCCGCGCGTCGCGCGACCGCCGACGACCTCGCGCTGCTGGAGCGGCTGGTCGAGCGCATGAGCGACGCGCAGCCGGACATGGAAGCGGAGGCCGCGATCGACGTCGAATTCCACCAGGCGATCGGCGAATGCGCGCACAACATCATGCTGATGCATACGCTGCGCTCCTGTTACCGGCTGCTGTCGGACGGCGTGCTGCAGAACCGCATCCTCGTCTACAACCTGCCGGACGCCAGCGCGGCCCTTCTGGAGCAGCATCTGGCGATCTACAAGGCCGTGCGCGACGGCGACCCGGCCGCCGCGCGCGGGGCGGCGATGGACCACATCACCTACATCGAACAGGCAATGGCGGAGGCCGAACGAACCGGCGCGTGGCAACGCGTGGCGCGGCTTCGGCTGAAGCAAAGGAGCTAGGACAAGCATGTCGACCGAAGAATATGGCAAGCCCCTGAGGGGCACCCCGATGTCGATCCTCGAGATCAACGACCTCAAGAACCTGGCCCGCAAGCGCGTGCCGAAGATGTTCTTCGACTATGCCGATTCCGGCGCGTGGACGGAGAGCACCTACCGGGCCAACGAGGAGGATTTCCAGAAGATCAAGCTGCGGCAGCGCGTGCTGGTCGACATGAGCAACCGTTCGCTCGAATCGACCATGATCGGCGAGAAGGTGTCGATGCCCGTGGCGCTGGCGCCAACCGGCATGACCGGCATGCAGCACCCCGATGGCGAGATACTGGCGGCGCAGGCCGCGCAGGAGTTCGGCGTGCCCTTCACGCTGTCGACCATGAGCATCTGCTCCATCGAGGATGTCGCCGAGCACACGACCAAGCCCTTCTGGTTCCAGCTCTACGTGTTGCGCGACAAGGATTTCGTCTACAACCTGATCGACCGCGCCAAGGCTGCGAAATGCTCCGCGCTGGTGCTGACGCTCGACCTGCAGCTCCTCGGCCAGCGCCACAAGGACCTGCGCAACGGCCTCTCCGCGCCGCCCAAATTCACGCCGAAGCATGTCTGGCAGGTGGCGACGCGGCCGCGCTGGGCGCTCGGCATGCTGGGCACGCCGCGCCGCACCTTCCGCAATATCGTCGGCCACGCGAAGGGGGTGGGCGACCTTGCCTCGCTGTCGTCTTGGACCACGGAGCAGTTCGATCCGCAGCTTTCCTGGAAGGACGTGGAGTGGATCAAGGAGCGCTGGGGCGGCAAGCTGATCCTCAAGGGCATCAACGATGTCGAGGATGCCAGGATGGCGGTCAGCACGGGCGCGGACGCCATCGTTGTGTCCAACCACGGCGGACGCCAGCTCGACGGCGCGCCGTCCTCGATCTCCATGGTCGAGCCGATCGTGGACGCGGTGGGCGACAAGCTGGAAGTCCACATGGACGGCGGCATTCGCTCGGGGCAGGACGTTCTGAAGGCGCTGTGCCTCGGGGCCAAGGGCACCTATATCGGCAGGCCGTTCCTCTACGGGCTCGGCGCATTGGGCAAGCCCGGCGTGACCAAGGCGCTGGAGATCATCCGGAAGGAAATGGACATGACGCTGGCGCTGTGCGGCAAGCGGCTGATCACCCAGGCCAGCCGCGACATGCTGCACCGGTGATCCGGTGGGGGCTGACATGGCGGGCATGGATTCCAGCGTAAGCTACGGCGAGGCGCGCGGACCCGACGGCGTCGTGATCTATGCCATCGGCGACGTACACGGGCGGCTCGACCTGCTCATCGACATGCACGAGACGATCGCCGCCGATATCGGGCGGCATGGCCGCGACTGGCGTATCGTCCATCTCGGCGACTATGCCGACCGGGGACCGGATTCGAGGGGCGTAATCGAGCGCCTTGCGAGCCGGACCGGGGGCGACGATCGCGTGCTGGCGCTCGCGGGCAACCATGATGTCGGCTTCCTGGACTTTCTGTCGAAGCCCGATCCGAATGGCATGTTCGCCCGCTACGGCGGTGTGCAGACGGCGCAGTCCTACGGGGTGGCGCTCGATCCGGACGATGCCGCTACCTTTCCGGCCGCCTGCCGGTTGCTGGAGGCGGCGGTGCCGCAACGCCACCGCGATTTCCTGCGCCGGCTGGCTTTCAGCGCGAGCTTCGGCGACTTCTTTTTCTGCCATGCCGGCATCCGTCCGGGCGTGGCGCTTGAGGCGCAGGACGAACAGGACCTGATCTGGATAAGGCGCGAGTTCCACCGCTACGCAGGGCTTTATCCCAAGGTTATCGTGCACGGCCACACGCCCGTGCCGGAGCCGGATGTGCACGCCAACCGCGTCAATATAGACACGGGCGCTTTCGCCAGCGGCAGGCTGACCGCGCTGGCTATCGACGGCGCGGAAAAACGGCTGCTGACGGTGGAAGGCTAGGGATCAGTATCAGCGGAGCGCGGTCGTGACGCCGTAGCCGTCGACGACGGCATGGCCGCTGGATGCGTCGGCTGCGTAGATCCCGACCCCCCACAGGGTGATGCCGACAAACATTGCAAGCGAAAGAAGCGCGGCTTTCACGGGAGTCATCTCGGTTTGTTGCCCTGCCCACATCTGGCACGAATAGAGTTACGAATGCGTTTCGGTCCAGATTCGTCGCACGAGCGGTTTCGATGCCGCCAGTGATACCGAGTTCCTGTATCGCAACCATGTCGCTGAACAGTCCGAGCCGGATACTCCATGAATCAAACTCGAAACCGTGGGTCGATCCTGTAGGCAAGGTTAACGCGCGAAGCCAGTGGGACGCCGCGCTTTTCAAACGAAAGAAAAGCGCCGTAGCAAAAATGCAACGATGCGAGCCGGAACGGCTGCATCTTGCCGCTCAGGACTGCATCGGCTAGGACGCGCGCCATACCAACCTTTTGCAAAAAGCGACGATTTTCATGGCCGACAAATCCGAAAAGACGAAGGCGCGGCTTCCGCGCGGCCTTGTCGACCGTTCGGCCGAGGATATCCGCGCCGTCGAGAAGATGATGGCGACGATCCGCGGCGTCTACGAGCTTTACGGCTTCGAGCCGGTCGAGCAGCCGCTTATCGAATACACTGACGCGCTCGGAAAGTTCCTGCCCGACCAGGACCGCCCGAACGAGGGCGTGTTCTCGTTTCAGGACGACGACGACCAGTGGCTGTCGCTGCGCTACGACCTGACCGCGCCGACCGCGCGCTTCGTGGCCGAGAATTATGAGCGGCTGCCGAAGCCCTATCGCAGCTACCGCTCGGGCTGGGTGTTCCGCAACGAGAAGCCGGGACCGGGCCGCTTCCGCCAGTTCATGCAGTTCGACGCCGACACGATCGGCACGCCGGGCGTCGCGGCGGATGCCGAGATGGCCATGATGATGGCCGATGTGATGGAAGCGCTGGGCATCAAGCGCGGCGACTATGTGATCCGGGTGAACAACCGCAAGGTGCTGGACGGCGTGCTGGAGGCGATCGGTCTAGGCGGAGAGGAAAATGTCGGACGGCGGCTGACAGTGCTGCGCGCAATCGATAAGCTCGACAAGGTCGGTGTGCAGGGCGTTCGTGACCTGCTTGGCAAAGGCCGGCTCGATGAGAGCGGCGATTTTACCAAGGGCGCCGGTCTCGACGGGCGAGAGACTGCAATTGTTATTGCGACGCTTCACACGAGCATTTCGCTCAAAGGCCATCACCAAGGAGGGATTCCGGTCGGGCAAACCGCTACCCTGATGCCAAACGTGCACTACGACTATCCAGAGGGTTTCGAGATCGAGAATCCACAGTTTGAAGCTGGTATTTCCGAGTTGCGAGATATCAAAGAACTTATCTCGGCCGCTGGCTATTTTGGTCGCATCAAGATCGATCCCTCCGTGGTCCGTGGCCTCGAATACTACACCGGCCCCGTCTACGAGGCCGAACTGCTGGCCGAGATACCCAACGACGAGGGAAAAATCGTGCGCTTCGGCTCGGTCGGGGGCGGTGGGCGCTATGACGGGCTGGTGTCGCGCTTTCGTGGCGAGCCGGTTCCGGCGACGGGTTTTTCCATCGGCGTCTCGCGCCTCACCGCCGCGCTGAAGGCGCTGGGCAAGCTGGATACGTCCGACGTGATCGCGCCGGTCGTGGTGCTGGTCATGGACAGGGACACGGAAAGCCTCGGCCGCTACCAGAAGATGGTGTCGGACCTGCGCAAGGCCGGCATCCGCGCCGAAATGTATCTCGGCGGCGCCGGCATGAAGGCACAGGTGAAATATGCCGACCGGCGCGGCAGCCCGGCTGTCGTCATCCAGGGCGGCGACGAGCGCGCGCAAGGCGTCGTGCAGATAAAGGACCTGATCGAAGGCGCGCGACAATCGGCGGCGATTGCCGGCCACGCGGAGTACAAGGAGGCCCGGCCCGGCCAGGTGACGGTGCCGGAAGGCGATCTCGTGGCCGAGGTGCGCAAGATACTCCACGCTCAGGCGGCGGAGCGCGCCCGTGGCGAGTAGGGGCTGGGCCGATAGAGCTCGGGCCGATAGGGGTCCGCCGCGCGCAGTGCGGACCGCGCCATGACCGCGCGTTACCCGGCCATAGCCTCGGATATCCAGTCGCTGTTCGCCGCGCGCGGAACGGTGGCGGTGGATGTGCCGATCATCCAGCCCGCCGATCCGTTCCTCGACATGGCGGGCGAGGACCTTCGGCGGCGCATCTTCCTGACCGAGAGCGAGACCGGCGCATCGCTCTGCCTGCGTCCCGAATTCACCATTCCGGTCTGCCGCGACCATATCGCGTCGCAGGCCGGCACGCCGCGCCGCTATTCCTATCTCGGCGAGGTGTTCCGCCAGCGCCGCGAGGGCGGCAACGAGTTCCTACAGGCCGGTATCGAGGACCTGGGCGACCGTGACACGGCGCGCGCGGACGCGCGTGTGCTGGCCGATGCTCAAGCGCTTCTGGCGGTGGCGCTGCCCGGCCAGATGCTTTCCATCACGCTCGGCGACCACTCCATCTTCGAGGC
>WPCJ01195812.1_pt1 | contig 16849 bp, 15 predicted proteins | sample 5399831 | NCBI WGS metagenome assembly WPCJ01 (sample SAMN12869470, study PRJNA574797) | sludge metagenome | isolation source: wastewater treatment of pH10 | place: China:Beijing | collected 2019-05-20 | reverse complement strand
CGTTGCGGCCGCGCTGCCCGGCGGCGGTGCCCTGAAGATTGGCATCGGCGGGCTGTCTTGCCGTAGCCCCGGCCCGGCGACGTGGTGCTGTGGCTGCCTGATCCGCGGAAGGGTCGGCGGCTTGCGCAGCCCCCGGCCCGTTTAGGCCGGCTGCTCCAGGCTGAATAGGATTGTCGGCGTTCAGCTGGCCGGGACCGGCAAGAGGCGTGCCACCCAGTGCGTCGGGGTCGTCCGGCAAAGCGCCTGGACTGGCAGGCTGATATGCCCGGTTCGGGATTCCCTCCGCAGGCCCTGTCGCTGGTGGCAAAGCACCCGGCGTGCGATTGAGCGGCGGCAGACCGTTGGCGCCGAGCTGCGCTGCCGGTGGCAGTCCGCCAGGCTGATTCTGCGTGCCGACCTGCTCGTTGAGCGGACCGCGCAAATCAAGTTGTTGGGCAAAGGCAGATGATGCCAGCAGCATAGGCAAAGCCGTTGCGGCCAGCAGCAAAGCGCCGGCGGCCGTCTTTCCTTGGCTGCTTCTGTCAGGCTGGGCCCGCGACATCGTTACCACACGTTTGTGGCGCACACCCCTGGCGCCATGCTTACCGAACCGTAAATTGGGATGGTTAATGGAGTGTTAGGTTCGCGTGCTGTTGGGCCGGCAAACGAATGAAATGGACAGACGGACGCGGAAAGGATAATCGCTTCGTCCATGCATGCTGCAAGCTTGAAGAAGAAGCCAGCGGATCGTCAGGCCGCCATTGCTTCGGCGCTTAGAACCGTGGCCACCGAACAGGCCGGACTGGCCACGCTCAGCACGGCGCTGGAGAACGGCCTGGCCGAACCGTTTGCGCGCGCTGTCGATATCCTGTCGCGCATCACCGGGCGCGTCATCGTCACCGGCGTCGGCAAGAGCGGTCATATCGGTTCCAAGATAGCCGCCACTCTGGCTTCCACCGGTACGCCGGCGTTCTTCGTGCACCCTGTCGAGGCCAATCACGGTGATCTCGGCATGATCGCGCCTGACGACGCGATCATCGCGCTGTCATGGTCGGGTGAGAGTCTGGAGCTGAAAGGCATCATCGACTACTCGCGGCGCTTTTCGATCCCTCTGATCGGGCTGACATCCGGCGAAAAATCGGCACTGGGGCGCGCGGCTGACGTGGTTCTGGCGCTGCCCAAGGCTCAGGAGGCCTGCCCGCACGGCCTGGCTCCGACCACCTCGACGCTGCTGCAACTGGTGATGGGTGATGCTCTGGCGATCGCGCTGCTGGAAGCGCGTGGATTCACGCCGGATCATTTTCGCACTTTCCATCCCGGTGGCCAGCTCGGCGCAAATCTGACGCTGATTTCCGAGATCATGCGCACCGGCGACCAGATTCCACTCGTTTCGCTCGGCACCAGGATGCCGGAAGCGGTGATGACCCTGGCGCAGAAGAAAGTCGGCTGCGTGTGTGTCATCGACGGCGACGGCAGATTGGCCGGCATCGTCACGGACGGCGACCTGGCTCGCAATCTGCACCGCAATCTTGGTGAGACGACAGTCGACGAAGTCATGACCCGCACGCCGAAAACGGTCGAGCCGCAAATGTTCGCCGGCGCGGCCATTGCCTTGCTCAACAAGCACAACATCAGCGCGCTTGTTGTGGTGGAAGGTGGAATGCCGGTGGGCGTGGTGCATTTCCACGATCTGCTGCGCATCGGCGCAGCCTGATCTGTTCCAGGTAAGTCGGCAACGCGTGGCAGCGTTGCCTGTTTGCGGGTTCAGATCTTTTCGACGGTCAATTCCAGGTCCGTTTCCGCCGCGCCCGTTACCCGAACGCGCGCACCGGCTGGCAGGTCAGGTCCAGAGACCCGCCACAGCGTGTCGCCGAGCTGGATGCGGCCGCGGCCTTCGCGGATCGGTTCGGCCAACGTTGCTGTACGGCCGATCATCTGTTCGCCACGCCGGTTGAGCAGCGGCTGGTCGCTGCTCTCTCGCCTGCTGCCGAAGAAGCGCTTGCCGGCATAGGCAGACACAAGCGACAGCCCGAGGAAAGCCAGCACCTGCACCTGCCAGGTCCAGAAAGCGGTGTCCCATAGCATCAGCGAGGCCGCCCCGATGAGCAGCGCGGCTATGCCGATCCACACAAGGAAGACGCCGGGGGCGAGAATTTCCGCCACCAGCAGCGCGAAGCCGAGAACCATCCAGTTCCAGGGGCCGAGTTCGAGAAGAAGCCGCTGCAGCATGGCCGTGCTCCGCAATCAGCTTTCGTTCGGACGCACCAGCGGCGGGCGCGCCGCCTGCCGCTGCGTTCCCTGGCCGTCGCCCTTGAACACTTCCTTGGCGATCTCGCCGATCCCGCCCAAGGTGCCGATCAGCGACGAGGCCTCCATCGGCATCAATACGATCTTGGAATTGCCGGCCGTGCCGATCTTGGCGAGTGCTTCGGTGTATTTCTGCGCCACGAAGTAGTTGATTGCCTGCACATCGCCCTTGGCGATGGCTTCCGACACCACCTGGGTAGCGCGTGCCTCTGCCTCGGCGGAGCGCTCGCGCGCTTCAGCGTCGCGGAAGGCGGCTTCGCGGCGGCCTTCGGCTTCGAGGATCTGTGACTGCTTCAGGCCCTCGGCGGCCAAAATCTGTGCGCGCTTGTCGCGTTCGGCCATCATCTGACGAGCCATGGAGTCGACCAGATTGGCCGGCGGGTTGATGTCCTTGATCTCGACGCGGGTGATCTTGACGCCCCAGGGATGTGCCGCCTCGTCAACAACGCGCAGCAGACGCTCATTGATGGCATCGCGGTTGGAAAGCAGCTCGTCCAAATCCATCGAGCCCATCACCGTGCGGATGTTGGTCATGGTCAGGTTGAGGATGGCGTTCTCCAGTCCAGACACCTGGTAGGCGGCCTGCGCGGCATTCAGGATCTGGTAGAAGGCGATGCCGTCGACACCGACGATGGCATTGTCGCGGGTGATGATCTCCTGGGTCGGTACGTCCAGAACCTGCTCCATCATGTTCATCTTGGCGCCGATGCGCTCGAAGATGGGATTGATGATGTTGAGGCCAGGCGTCAGCGTCTTGGTATAGCGGCCGAAACGCTCGACCGTGTGGTTGAAGCCCTGTGGCACCGTCCGGATGCCTTTGAAAAGCAGGATAAGGACCAGCGCGACCAGAACGACGATCGCAATGTCGAAACCCGTGAAACCGCTGAAATCCATTCGGCTCTCCCTCAATTGCCGACCCGTGGCGAAGCTCGTCTATCGGCTCGAAAATCGGCTTCGATCTTCGGCAACCCGATGCGCAGCTCAAAGGTGTCAAAGCGACCTTTCGCGCGTCCGAGTGGACGCATGGCACTCCAATACCTCACGGAACACTTAAGTGTGTTTCATGCTCGTTACAATCGGGTGAGAAAGTTCTGCTGGGGAATGCAGTCCGTCCGGCCTGAATACTTTGCGTCGTATCAGATCCAGCCTGCCAGTTCGCGCCGTGCCAGGGTCTCGATCACATCCATGCCTTCCGGACTGTCGTTCAGGCAGGGGATGTGAGCGAACTTTTCGCCGCCGGCATGCAGGAAAATCTCCTGTGCTTCCTGCGCAATCTCTTCCAGAGTCTCGATGCAGTCCGACGAGAAGCCTGGATTGACGACGGCGATGCGTCTGACGCCTTCCTTGACCAGGCGTTCCATCGTCTTGTCGGTGTATGGCTGCAGCCATTCCTGTGCGCCGAAACGGGACTGGAAGGTGGAGATCAGTCGTGCTTCGCTCCAGCCCAGCTTTTCGCGCAGCAGTCGCGTCGTTTCCAGGCAGTGCTGCTGGTAGGGATCGCCCTTGTCGGCATAGGGCTTCGGGATGCCGTGATAGGAGGCGACCACCACTTCCGGTTCGAAGTCCAGCGTCGCGAGGTGCTTTTCGATCGAGCGGGCGAGGGCGTCGATGTAGACCGGCTCGGCATAATAGGGCGGAACGGAGCGCACAGCCGGTGCGCGCCGCATCGTCATCAGCGCGCGGAACAACTGGTCGTTGGCGGTGGCTGTCGTCGTTGCCGAATATTGCGGATAGAGCGGAAAGGTGAGGATGCGGTCGCAGCCTTGAGCGACCAGCTTCTCCACCACCGAGCGTGTCGACGGATTGCCGTAACGCATCGCCCAGTCGACGCTGACATTGGCAAGATCGCCCAGGCGCTGCACCAGTTTCTCGCCCTGGCCGCGCGTGTAGGTGCGCAGTGGCGATTCGTTTTTCTCGCGGTTCCAGATCTTGGCGTAGTTGGCACCGGATTTCCTAGGCCGCGTCGTCAGGACCAGGCCGTAGAGGATCGGATACCAGGCCCAGCGCGGCAGCTCGATAACGCGTGGATCGGACAGGAATTCGCGCAAATAGCGCCACATGGGCCCGTATTCGGTACCATCCGGGGTGCCGAGATTGATCAGCATCAGCCCGACTTTTTCAGGGCTGTCGTTTGTCAGGCTGCCAGCGGGCAAAGGAGCCTCGGTTTCGGTAGCGAATGTCATGCGCATCTAATTAACAGCGCCGGACGCGGTTTCAATGCCGCGTCTGGCCGCACCCCGAAGGTGTCGATCTCCCCGCAGAGGAGGAGATCGAGGCAGCATTCATTTTGCTGGTATCTTCAGGTCGCTTCCCACCAGCAGCCGATGCGGTTCCTGGCCGGGATTGGCGTGCGCGATGCGCCGCCATTTGGTGCCGTCGCCATAGGCTTTTACGGCGATATCCCAATAGGTGTCGCCCTTGACGATGGTGTGGGTACCGCCGGCCTGGACTGATGCCGCAGCTTCAGCCGGCTTGGCAGCTTCCGTCGGAGCGGCTTCGCTCGGTTTTGCTGCCGGTGCCTCGACCGCCGGCGGCGTGTTGGCAATGTCGTTGGACGCTGCAGGCGGAGCCGGCATGGCTGGTACGACCTCGGCAGGTGCCGAAGTGCCGCCTTGCGCGGCGTCCGCCGGTTTTGCCGCCTCGGACGGCTGCGCGGCATTCACCTCGGTAATACGGCCTTCCAGCTTCGGGGTGTACGGGCTGCGAGCGCCAATGTAGTCGGCTACGACCTGTTCCAGGCTCGGACCGTAGTCGTAGGCATCCTTGCCGTCGATGAACAGCTTGTAGCCGTCACCGCCCTGGCGGACATAGTTGTTGGTGGCGACGATATATTCCTTGGCCGGATCGATCGGCTTCCACTGGCCGCCTTCCATGACCTCGACCGACTTGATGCGGCCCGCATTGGCCGGCGCAGACCTGTCGAAGGAGTATTTGAGGCCGGCGACCTGCGGGAACTGGCCCTTGCCTTCTTCAACCCCCGAAACGCCGTGCTCCAGCGCGCCGACCACGGTCTTGCCGGGAATCTTGAAGGTGGCGACGGTGTTCTGGAACGGCAGAACCGTCAGCACCTCACCCATCGAGACCTTGCCCTGGTCGATCGAGGCGCGCAGGCCGCCACCATTGGTGAAAACGATCTCGACGCCCTGGCCCTTCACGCGGTCGAGCACCGCGTCTGAAACAAGGTTGCCCATGGCGCATTCGCGCGTCCGGCAACTTTCGCGGCTGCCGTCGATGGCGGCGGTGGTTTCGCCGACCTGCTTGGCCTTCAGTTCCTCGATAGGCGTGCCGAGTTCCTTGATGCGTGCGAGCACTTGCGGGTCCGGGATCACCGACTTGTCGAGCGGGATCGGGTTGCCGCTGGCTTCCTTGACCACGCCATTGTCGTCGAACACAACCTTGAATTCGCCCAGCAGCTTGGAATAGGAGGCGGCCTGGGTCACCGGGACCTTATAGCCGTCCGGGTTGTCGATCATCGTAGGGTAGGGGCCTTCGGCTTTTGGATCGGTGTTGGACAGCAGCGAATGTGAATGTCCGCCGACCACCACGTCGATGCCGGGGATCCTGGCGATCATCTCCTTGTCGCGCGGGTAGCCGACATGGGTCAGCGCGATGATCTTGTTGACGCCCTGGCCTTTCAGCTTCTCGACCTCGGCGGTGATGGTCTTGACGTCGTCCTCGATGGTGATGTTGGGGCCGGGAGTGGCGAGATCGGGTGTGTCATTGGTGACGGCGCCGATGATACCGATCTTCTGGCCGCCGACTTCGATGACGACGGACGGCTTGATGCGGTCGCCCACCTTGGCCGCTGCACTTGCTTTAACATTGGCTGAAAGCACCGGGAACTTGATGACGTCGAGGAACGGTGCCAAGGCATCTTCACCATCGTCGAACTCATGGTTGCCGACGGTCATGGCGTCGAACTTCATCTGGTTCAGGAATTCGGCCTCGGTCTTGCCCTTGTAGGTCGTATAGAAGAGCGAGCCCTGGAAGTTGTCGCCGCCATTGAGCAGCAGCACGTTCTGGCCTTCCAGCTTCTTGCGCTCAGCAGCAATCGCCGTGACAAGGCGTGCGGCGCCACCAAAGCACTCACCTTTGGTTTCTTCCTCGGCCGAACAGGTGGATTCGTATTTGTTGTTGCTTTCGATGCGGCTGTGCCAGTCGTTAATATGCAGGATGTTCAGCGTGTAGTCGGCAAAGGACATGCCGGCGCTCATGCCGAGTGCCGAGGCCGAAAGTGCCATGACGGCAGCGATCTTCTTCATTCCTGCTCTCCCGTTGCGTTCGTGATGCTTCGCCCAGGGCAATGATCGTGTCGAACCCGGGAGCGATGCGAATGGCCTGACGTGGTGTTGTAGACTGGAGTTTTACACGCCCTCGCGGGCATGTTCCCATTGCCTTTCTGCTGTTGCAAGCGGATTCCGGGCTGCGGTTTTGCCGGCGAAACGTCTCGTGCAGACGAAAGCGGCCGCATCCAGGGATGCGGCCGCTCGACGGAATACCGGTTGTTGGCGCTTGTCGCGCCGGCCTTGGTCAGCTGCGGCGCGTCAGCACGAAATTCTGGCCGGCCTGGCTGGTGCAGTTGAGCTGGTTGATCGAGACAAGAAGGCAGTTGAACGCGATCGGCGACTGGCGGATCAGCGACGTGCCGTTGATCTCGATCGAAGTCTGGCTGGTCAAGCGATAGCTGCCGTCGGCAAGCTTCTGGCCGGTGTCGGTGGCAACCGTCTGGAATTTGCCAGCCGAAATCGTCGAAAGCCCGGTCCCCTGTGCATCGATCCAGGAGCCCTCTACGCCTTTCGGCGCGGCGGCAGGCGGCGGTTCGCTGGGGCCACCCCCGGTCTGGCAGGCGGCCAGTGCCATGGTTGCGGCTACGGCTAGGCTGGCCGAAACAAGTTTGCGCGCTGTCATCATGTCGTAAAACCTCTCCTCGGTCCGCGCCTCTTCCATCGCTCGAATTGATGATGAAAACAAGGCTCGCTAATAGATGCGGTGCGTTTAGCGTGGCCTGCCGGCAACAGTTTGGTAGGCGCCACGCTCCACCGTTTTGTCGGGGAGAGCTGATTGACAGCCTCTTGAAAGGCTGCAACTTTCGTATATCGAAGAACACAAATGTTCTTGGAGCGGCGCGCCGGAAACAACCGGGCGTCCTGGGGAGGAAAAATGGACACGTTTTTGACCGGCCTGAAATCGGCCGTGGATACGCTTGGCGCGACGGTTCTGTTGCCCATCGTCATTTTCATCATCGCGGTGGTGCTGGGTGCCAAGGTGGGAAGGGCATTTCGTGCCGCCGTCACCATCGGCGTCGCCTTCATCGGTATCAATCTGGTGCTGGGGTTGATGCTCACCTCGATCGGCGATGTGGCCAAGGCCATCGTCACCAACACCGGTATTCAGCGTGACATCGTCGATGTCGGCTGGCCGTCTGCCGCGGCCATCGCCTTCGGTTCCTCCGTCGGCCTTTGGGTGATCCCGATCGGCATTGCTGTCAATGTGGCGCTGTTGCTCCTGCGCCTCACACGGACGCTCAATGTCGACGTGTGGAATTTCTGGCATTTCGCCTTTGTCGGCTCGCTGGCCACGGCTGCCACCAACAGCCTTGCCTATGGCCTGATCGTGGCGGCTCTGGTGGCGGCGCTGGCCCTGCTGTTCGCGGATTGGTCGGCGCGCGCCGTGCAGCAGTTCTACGGCATTCCGGGCGTATCGGTGCCGCATCTGGCATCCGCCCAGATCCTGCCGATCGCGATCGTGCTCAACTGGGCGATGGACCGCATCCCCGGCATCAACAAGATCAACATCAGCACCGAGACGATCGAAAAGCGCTTCGGCGTGTTCGGCGAACCGGTGGTGCTCGGGTTGATCATCGGTCTCGTGCTCGGCCTGATCGCCTATTACAATGCCGGCGATTTCGGCACCGTGCTGTCCAAGGTGCTTTCCACAGGCATGACGCTTGCCGCGGTCATGCTGCTCCTGCCGCGCATGGTGAAGGTGCTGATGGAAGGCCTGCTGCCGGTGTCCGATGCCGCCCAGGAATTCGTGCGCAAGCGCACCGGTGACCGCGAGCTGCTGGTCGGTCTCGACTCGGCGATCCTGATCGGCCACCCGGCCGCGATCTCGTCCTCGCTGATCCTGGTCCCGATCGCCATCATCCTGTCGGTGATCTTGCCGGGCAACCGCGTCATCCTGTTCGCCGACCTTGCCGTCATCCCGTTCATCGTTGCCATGACCGCGCCGCTCCTCAAGGGCAACGTCTTCCGCATGGTGGTGGTGGGCACCATCACGCTCGCGCTCGGCTTCTACGTTGCCAATGCGCTGGCGCCGCTGTTCACCAGCGCTGCCGTCGCCTCCGGCTTCAAGATGCCTGAGCACGCGGTGCAGATCACCTCGGTCGTCGACGGCTTCCTGTGGATTCCCTACGTGATCATCGAGGCGATCCAAGGCCTTGGCGTTGCCGGCCTTGCCGTGCTGGCGCTGGTGATTGCAGGTGCCTTCGTGCTCTACCGACGCAACACGCTGGCCTGGGAACGGGCAGCTGGCGCTGAGGACGAAACGGCCTGAGGCCGTACTGACGGGCTTTCCGTCAGCCAGAGGGGTGGGTTCCACTCGCCTGAATGAAACGTGGGGCCGGTGGCGCGAGATCGCCCCCGGCCCCAAACTTGGAGAACTAAGCATGGCGCAAGCCTTGATCGACCATATCGACCCTGAAGCGATCCTGCTTGGCGTGAACGCCGACAGCAATGAGGCCGTGATCCGTCAGCTGGCATCGCGGCTGGAGGCACTGGGTTACGTCAAGCCAAGCTATGCGGATGCCGTGGTGAAGCGCGAGCAGACCATGCCGACCGGCCTGCCGCTCGGGCTCGCCGAAAATGTCGCCGTGCCCCATACGGATCCCATCCATGTCATCAAGGCCGGCGTTGGACTGGCTGTGCTGTCGAAGCCGGTCGACTTCGCCAATATGGAAGAACCGGATGAAGCGGTTTCCGTCAGCATCGTCTTCCTGCTTGCCATCAACGACAAGGACAAGCAGATAGAAATGCTGCAGGAGATCATGGGCACGATCCAGAGCCCCGAAGCGCTGGCAGGCCTGAAGCAGGCTGCGAGCGTCGACGACGTCAGAGCAGTCTTGAGCTAGCAGGAAGGACATTCGACATGGCCAGACAGAAGACCATTCTTTTCGCCTGTGGCACCGGCGTCGCGACGTCCACGGCGGTCAACGCCACAGTGACGGAAGCCATGAAGGCGCGCGGGCTGACCTTCAATGCCCTTCAGTGCAAGGCGACCGAAGTGGCAAGCATGGCTGACAACGTCGATCTGATTGTCTCGACCACGCCGATCTCGGCTTCGGTGACTGTGCCCATCATCAAGGGGCTGGCCTTCCTCACCGGCATCGGCAAGGACAAGGCGCTGGACGATATCGAGGCCGAATTGAGGAAGTAGCACCGGCCGCTGGCATCTGCGGCCATTTCGACCCGTAAAGTAAAAAAGGGCGCCGATCGGCGCCCTTTTTTTATTCACCACCTGCTGGTCAGCGGACCAGGATGTTGCGGAACTGCCAGGGGTCCTTCTCGTCGATGTCTTCCTTGAACAGGCCGGGGCGGCCGTCCAGTGGCGTCCAGTCGGTGTAGTATCCCTTGACTGGGCCGAGATAGGGCTTCTGCACTTCCAGGCAGCGGGCGAAGTCCATCTCGTCTGTCTCGACGATGCCGGCTTCCGGGTTTTCGAGCGCCCAGACCATGCCGGCAAGCACCGCCGACGAGACCTGCAGGCCGGTGGCGTTCTGGTGGGGCGCGAGCTTGCGGGCTTCCTCCAGCGTCAGCTGCGAACCATACCAGTAAGCGTTCTTCTTGTGGCCGTAGAGCAGGACGCCGAGTTCATCGGAACCATCCACCAGCTCGTTTTCCTCGAGCACGTGGTGCACAGGCTGCGCCTTGCCGGCTGCGCCGAACATCTCGTGCAGCGACAGCACGGCGTCGTTGCTCGGATGATAGGCGTAGTGGCAGGTCGGGCGATAGGTCACTTCGCCATGCTTGTCGCGTACGGTGAAGAAGTCGGAGATCGAGATCGCTTCGTTGTGGGTGACCAGGAAGCCGTACTGCGGACCAGGGGTCGGCACCCAGGTGCGCACACGCGTGTTGGCGCCCGGCTGCTCCAGGTAGATTGCGGCCTTCGAGCCCTTCTTGTGTTTCTTGGCGTTCTTGGGCATCCACTTCTCATGCGTGCCCCAGCCGAGCTCGGCTGGCTGCAGGCCTTCCGAAATGAAGCCCTCGACCGACCAGGTGTTCCAGAACACGTTCAGCGGTTTCGGCTTCTTGCTGCGCTGGGTGTCGCGCTCGGCGATATGCACGCCTTTGACGCCCACCTTCTTCATCAGCTTGGCCCAGCCTTCGCGGTCATGCTGTGCAGGCGTCTTGAGCTCGAGGCCCAGTTCCTTGGCGAGGTCGATCAGTGCCTGCTTGACGAACCAGGACACCATGCCGGGATTGGCGCCGCAGGTGGAGACGGCCGTCGGGCCGCCCGGATGCTTGCGCTTTTCCGCCAGCATGCCTTCGCGCAGCGCATAGTTGGTGCGGGAGGCGTTGCTGGCTTCGGTATCGAAATAGAAGCCGAGCCACGGTTCGACGACCGTATCGACGTATAGCGCACCCAGCTTGCGGGTGAGCCGCATGAGGTCGACCGAGCCGGTGTCGACCGACAGATTGACGCAGAATCCCTGGCCGCTGCCATTGGTCAGCAGCGGGGTCAGCACTTCCTTGTAGTTGTCCTTGGTGATGGCCTGCTTGATGAAGGTAATGCCGCGTTCGTCCGCCAGTTTGCGGTTCTCCTCGCTGGGATCGATGATCACCATGCGAGACTTGTCGAATTTGAAATGGCGCTCGATGAGCGGAAGCGAGCCACGGCCGATCGAACCGAAACCAATCATCACGATCGGGCCGGTGATCTCACCATAGACGGGCCATTTTTCATTCGCCATTTTTTGCGGCACTCCTTCTTTGTCGTATGACCTCACAGAAAAGCCGGGCGCGGATGCGCCCGGCTGCAACTGCTAAACCATACATGCTTGTCACAATAAAGCGAATCCGGTCACTGGCGTTAACGGCGGAGGCCGCCAGACGTCAGCTTCTCGACATTGCCTCAAGATAGGCGACCAGCCGGTCGCGGTCGGCAATCAAACCCTTGTAGTCGAGCTGTGCGTCATCGAGCTCGCCGAGTTGCGTCGCGAAACCGGCGGCGATCCGGGCGCGGTCGGGATGACGGATGAGCACCGCCAGCGGATCGAGATAGATGCGGATGGTGAAGAGAATGTCGCGCGACACCGGCAGTTTGCGCAGCGTCTGCCGCTCGACGCGGATGAAGGCATGCGCGTTGATGTCGCCATCCGGGAAAGTCGATTGCCGCCCGGCTGAGCGGGCGATGCGCTGGCGATCCGAAAGCGGATGATAAAGCGCGTCATTGGCCTGGATGGACCAGTTGAAGCGCTCAACGGCCTGGCCCTGGAGGTTGTCGAACATGCGGCTGATGATGTCGGCCGGGCGCGTGCCGGTGCCGAACCCCGGGACGGGATCGTGGATATGGTGCAGCGGCTTGCCGAACTTTTCCGTCAGCGACCAGGACGACGGGAAGCACAGGGAACCTGCCGCGAGGCGCCAGCCATCGCCGCCGCGGCGCATCAGGATGAGATCGTCCTGCGTCATCAACGAAGCCGCCACCAGCGGTGAATCAACCAGCGTACCGGGTACCGTGGCGCCCAGTGCCCGTGCTTCGGCCAGCGCCTGCGCATGATATTGGCGCATGCTCGTCTCAATGAGCTCGAGCACCTCGCGCTGTGCGTCGCGCGTATCGGCCTGTTCGACAAAAACCTTGTCGGGCAGCTCGGCATAGAGGCGATGCTTCTCGGTGAGCTGAGCACCAAAATAGCCATCGACCTCCAGCCAGCGCTCAAGTTCCAAGGGTTTCAGGCCGATGGCGAAGGCCTTTGAAGAGCCGTCGTAAGGCGTATGCGGAGGCAGGGGGCGTTGCACGTTCATCAGTCTTTCAACGCTTCAAGTCCTGCCTCGGCACTGGTCGCGGCAAAGTCGATCACATCGTAGTCGGCAACGTCGGCCTTGGTGAACGGGTCATCGGCCAGCCGTGCATCGAGCGCCTCCCGTGTGCCGCGGGCCAGGATGACGCCGCCGGTGCGCGGACGCTTCGCGCCGGAGGCTATGAAGATGCCGTCCGCATAGCCTGCCTTGACCCATTCCATATGCGCGTCACGCAATCTGTCGATCTCGGTCAGTGGAACCTTGTAGGTGAGGTTGACTACAAACATAGTTTTTCCAATCAGCAATCGAGTCGATGATTTCAGGGCCAGCTTCTTCATCTGGCAAGATCAAGCGCCTTCTCAAGCACAGGGTCACGACCTGCAGCATAGTCGGCAAATGTCGGATCGATCAGGAAGTCCGGTTTCAGCGAAATGCCCCGCGGGCCGAACGCAACGGTTGGCCAATAGCATTCGCCGGGATCGCGGCAGCCATCTTCATAGTCCTCGAAGGCATCGCTGTAGTGCACCTCGATGCCGGAATTAGGAAGCTTCACGTCGCCGCCTTCGGCCCAGAAGCGGCCATCGTCGCCCATTGGTTCGCCTATGAGGACGACGTTGTCCTCGGAAGCGCCTTTCAGCATCGCTGCCGTGATGAGTGCCGCCGAAAATGTCGCGCGGCCGACGAGGATCATGATGTGACCGCCGCGCGGCATCAACTTCGGCAGCGCCTGAGAAAAAAGGATGGTGTTGAAGAAGTCGCCGCCATTGTTGAAACGCAGGTCGACAATCACTGCACGCGGGCGCCTCGCCACCACCGATTTCGCAACAATGTCCCCCAGTTTCAACTGAAGTGGCGTTTCCCCCTGGCTGTTGATCGAATTGCTGCGGATGTAGAGAATGTGCTGGTCAGGGTCGAGCCAGTGCTGCTCGACATCCGTGCGGGCAGCGTAGGCCGGTGAACGGGTAGCAACAGTGTCCAGGACATGCGGCCAGCGGTTCGGGCTGTCTTGCCCATCAGGCACCAGGATGGAATAGACGCGTTTGGTCGGCTGTCCTTCGTCGCCGGGAGCACGCTTCGATGCCGGCTCGAGCAACGCCTCTCTAGTCCTGCCGTCCTTTGAAACCGTGAGTGTGACGGTGTCGTCTGACCCGACACCGATTGCTTTCAGTACATCCGGGCTGGTGAGGAATGCGGCACTGAGATAACGGACACGCATGCCGGTGCCGGAAATGAACGGCGTGACACGCACCAGCGCTTCTTCGCTGGACAGCGCTCCGAACTTTTCTATCCGCGCGCCGAGCAGATCCTTATGCGCCTCATCGGCACTGACGACATAGAGCCCGTCGGCAAACCACCATGCCCGGACAGGAAGAACACGCAATGCCGGGCCAATTGCCGCCGTGGTGTGGCCATTGCCCGACGTCGCTGTTGCTCTTTGGACCGCAAGAGCGAAGTCTGCGGCGGACATGTCGTCTGCGTTTGCAATGGCATCGTCGATCACGCGGTTGAAATCGCGCTTCTCGGCGTCGTCAAAGCTTTTGTCTTGCGGCAACCATCTATCGCGTAGCGCGATGAAATCTTCGCGCATCTGCTGTGGCGTCAGCCGGATATCTTGCTGTGTCCAGGCCGGCAGGGGCAAACCAAGCACCATCGCCACAACAAGCAAGACCACTGGCGCACGATACGCTCGTGATGGACCTGACGGCCGTATCGGCATTGTTGCTCCTCCGTCGGTGCCAAGCCTATCGAATTAGCCTTGCTGCGATCAGTCCGCGCAGCGAGTTTCCTACATAGAGCTGCCTTGCTGCGGTCAGATCGCGCAAGGTTAGAACCGCTTCGCGCGCCCTGCCTTGGTCCAGCAGTTCGCTGCGCAATATGCCTGGCAGCAGACCACAAGCGAGTACGGGGGTGAGCAATGGGCCGCCTTCGCCGGCATCGACGAACAGATTGGTGATGGTGCCCTCACAGATTTCACCACGCTCATTGGCGAGCAGCACCTCGTCGGCTTCAGCGGCCGCATGTTCGGCGCGTGCCTGCTGATAGACATTGCGGCGGCTGGTCTTGTGACGCAGCAATGTATCGCGCGAGGAAAGCTGTTCGCGCGCCAGACGCAAGGTCCAGACCGTGCCGTACGGCAAAGGGTGGAATGGCTGGGCCGTTGCCTCCACGCTGCCGTCCGCGGTGAGGGTGAGACGCATGCGTTGCGGCGCCGACGCGTCCTTGACCGCACTCAGCAACGCGACGCCTGCGGCGTCGGTATCGTGGCGGAAGCCGAGGGCTGTGGCCGAGGCGCTCAGTCGGGCAAGGTGGCGATCGAGGCGCAGGAAGCCGGTTTGCGGTTCCCAGCGCAGCGTCTCGATCAACGAGTAGCCGGGAGCGTCCCTGTCGCGAAGCGGGCTTTCAGCAGGCACTCCTCATACTCCTCCTCCGCCGTGGAATCGAACACCACGCCGCCGCCGACATTGTAGACCGCCTCGCCGTTGGCAAAGAGCGAGATGGTCCGGATGGCGACCGAAAAACGCATCGTCCCGTTGGGTGCTATCCAGCCGATGGCGCCGCAATAGGCATCGCGTGGTGTCCCTTCCAGTTCGCGCAGGATCTCCATCGCACGGATTTTCGGCGCGCCGGTGATCGAGCCGCAGGGAAACAGGGCGGCAAAGATGTCTCGAATGGCAAGGTCGGGCAGCAGCCTGGCCCGCACTGTCGAGACCAGTTGATGCACGGTCGGATAACTCTCGATGCGGAACAGGTCTGGCACGTCGAGTGTGCCGACTTCGGAAATCAGCGAGATATCGTTGCGCAGCAGGTCGACGATCATGCGGTTCTCCGCCTGGTTTTTCTCGTCGTTGCGCAGGAATTCCTTGAGGGCGGCATCCTCCTCCGGCGTCTTGCCGCGCGGGGCGGTGCCTTTCATCGGATGCGTCTCGATCCAGCCGTCGCCGTCCACCTGGAAGAACAGTTCGGGTGAGCGCGACAGCACCGTTGGGCCGGCCAGGGAAACGAGCGCACCGTACTTCACCGGCTGGCGCGCAATGAGCGCGTTGAACGCAGCAAGCGGATCGCCCGACCATTGCGCCTTGACCGGAAAGGTGAGGTTGCCCTGGTAACAATCGCCTTTGCGCAGGTGCAGATGCAGGCGTGCAAAGCGCCTTTCGTAGTCCTCGTATGACCATTGCGCCCTGGCGTCGAAGATCGGGCCGTTGGTGGCGGCCTGGATCGGAGGCAGAATGCGGTCGGATGGTCCATCGAAGACGCCGAGCGCGACCAGCGGTGCTCGCCGGTCCTCAGGCAGCAGTGGCTTCAGCTTGGGCTCGAGCAGATAGCCTGCCTCATAGGAAAAAAAGCCGGCCAGCCATTTGCCATCGCGCCGCGCGGCTTCGGCCTGCTCTAGCGCGTGTTCGAAATCCTGCGGGCCATCTGCAACGATCAATGCCGATGGCTGTTCGAACAGCACGTCGCGACCCGCCGGGTCATCGCGAAAAAGTGCGAAAGGGGATGCCGTCAATTTATCTTATACCCCCAAACTCCGTCCGGCCCCGCCTTGCAACGCGTGACGCCAAAATCGTTTCCGACTCTCGGCATCATGCGTCAGGCCGAACCGGAATTTCTCTAGTCCAGGGCTTCCAATTCGTCGATCAGGTTGGAGATCACGCCAAGCCCGATCTGCCAGAAGGCCGGGTCGCTGGCATCCAGGCCGAACGGCTTCAGCAGCTCGGAATGATGCTTGGTGCCGCCGGCGCGCAGCATGTCGAAATACTTCTCCTGGAAGCCGCGTTCGGCGTTCTGGTAGACGGCGTAGAGTGAGTTCACCAGGCAGTCGCCGAAGGCGTAGGCGTAGACGTAGAAAGGCGAATGGATGAAGTGCGGGATGTAGGTCCAGAAGGTCTCGTAGCCCTCGCGCAGCTTGATCGCCGGTCCCAGGCTCTCGGCCTGCACTTCCAGCCAGAACTTGCCGAGCTGGTCGGAGGTCAGTTCGCCGTTCTTGCGCTCGGTGTGCACCTTGCGCTCGAATTCGTAGAAGGCGATCTGGCGCACGACCGTGTTGATCATGTCCTCCACCTTCTGGGCGAGCATGGCTTTGCGCTCGCGCCGGTCCTCTGTCTTGTCGAGCAAGGAACGGAAGGTCAGCATTTCGCCGAACACCGAGGCGGTTTCCGCCAGGGTGAGTGGCGTGGAGGCCATCAAGGCACCCTGGCCGCCGGCCAGAACCTGATGCACGCCATGGCCGAGTTCGTGCGCGAGCGTCATCACGTCGCGCGGTTTGCCCATGTAGTTCAGCAGTACATAAGGATGCGCGGACGGAACTGTGGGATGCGCGAAGGCTCCAGGCGATTTGCCGGGCCGTACCGGCGCATCTATCCAGCTGCGGTCGAAAAAACGGCGCGCAATGTCTGCCATCTCCGGCGAGAAGCGGTGATAGGCTGACAGAACGGTGTTCCTGGCTTCGTCCCACGGTATGGTCGCCTGCGGCGTTTCGGGCAACGGCGCGTTGCGGTCCCAGTGGTTCATCTCGTCCATGCCGAGCCAGCGCGCCTTCATCCGAT
>WPCJ01383939.1_pt1 | contig 16852 bp, 15 predicted proteins | sample 5399831 | NCBI WGS metagenome assembly WPCJ01 (sample SAMN12869470, study PRJNA574797) | sludge metagenome | isolation source: wastewater treatment of pH10 | place: China:Beijing | collected 2019-05-20 | reverse complement strand
CGCCGGGCCCGACTCGATCGGCACGCTCGCCGCCTGGTTCGCGGCAGGCTTCGCGGCTGCCTCGTTCGGAGGATCCCTGTGGCTCGAGGAGCGCCTCGGCCACGTTCCCTGGCGCGCGCGCCTGCCGCTCGCGAAGCGCATCGTCGACGCCCTGGCCACGACCCTCGCGATGGGCATGCTGGCCTATCTGATGGTGATCGCGATCGCGCAGCTCTTCCAGCTGGGGTTCCGCGGCCTGACCGTCGATCCGTACGGCGGGGGAGTGCTCGCCGGAGCGGCCGCCGCAGCCGTCTCCTATGCGGCGGCGCTCGCAGGCGCTCGCGTGACCTCCTCGGGCCTCGCCACCCTCGCCACGCTCGGGCTCTTCATGGGCACGATGGCCTCGATGCTGAGCTCGCCCGACGAGTCGTGGTGGCAGCTGCACTTCTCGCAGCTCGGCAACACCGACGGCATCACCGGGTACCGTTTCAACCTGGCCCTGATCATCACGGGTCTCGTGCTCACCGTGCTCGCGAACTACATCGGGCACGACCTCGAACGTGGGATCGCTGCCCGCGGAGCCTCACTGCCGGGGCTCGTCGCGGCGCTCAGCTGGCTCTTCGCGGGCATCGGACTGCTGATGATGGTCGTGGGACTCGTGCCCGACGCCGTGAACTTCGCGGTGCACGTCGGAGCGGCCTCCGGCATGGTCGTCGTGTTCGGGGCGTTCGCCTACGTCTCGTTGAGCCGACTGCCGGGCGTGCCGAGGGAGTTCACCGCGTTCACCGCCATCGTCGTTCTCGGGATCATCGCGTCGGTCGTGCTGTGGATCCCGATCGGCTACTACAACCTCACTGGGATGGAGTTCATCGCGGCGGGCCTGCTCTTCGCATGGCTCACCGTGTTCGTGCGCATGTCGGCGGCCTACGCGCTGCCCACGCGCGAGATCGTCGAGGGCGCGCGAGCCTGAACCGCGGGCCGTACCCTGTCAAGCCCTGGCCGCTGCCCGTCCGGTACGACAGACTTGAGCGCATGAGCGAGAAATCCGGCCCCTCCGCGATCAAGGCATTCTCCCAGCGCGTCATCGCACGCGCCCTGCAGCTGAGGCTCGTGCGCAGCTATCTGCGCTACAGCGAGCACCGCGGGCCCGCACTCGCCGACAGCATCACCTACCGCGCGCTGTTCAGCGTCTTCGCGGCCGTCTTCCTCGGGTTCTCGATCGCGGCACTGTGGCTCGGCGGCAATCCCGACGCGATGCGCGCGCTCGTGGACGCGCTCGAGTCGGTCGTTCCGGGCATCACCGAGGCGGTCGATCTGAGCGAGATCAGGCCGATGGGCTTCACCATCGGCGCCGTGGTCTCGCTCATCGGTCTCGCCGGTGCCGCCATCGGCGCGATCGGCAGCCTCCGCCTCGCGCTGCGCACCCTCGCGGATGAGCTGCACGACGACGACAACTTCGTCTGGGTGCTGCTGCGCAACCTGCTCGTCGCGATCGCCTTCGGCGGTCTGCTCCTGGCAGCGGCGGTGCTGAGCGTCGCGACCTCGGTCGGTGTGCAGACGGCGGCGGCGTGGCTCGGAGTGCCGCTCGACAGCGGCCCCGCAAGCATGCTCACTCGGGGGCTCGGCGTGCTCGTCGTCTTCGCGATCGACACGCTCGCGATCGTGCTCGTGTTCCGCCTGCTCTCGGGCGTCGCGGCCCCTGCGCGAGCCCTCTGGGGCGGTGCGATGCTCGGCGGTGCGGGGCTCGTGGTGCTGCAGGAGCTGTCGAGCCTCTTCGTGCGCGGGGCCGCCTCGAACCCGCTGCTCGCGACCTTCTCCGCACTCATCGCGCTGCTGCTGTGGTTCAACCTCTCCGCCCAGGTGATCCTGCTCGCGAGCAGCTACATCATCGTCGCCACGGCCGAGGCGCACGATCGAGTGCGCGAGCGTTTCGGGGCGACGACGCTCGCGCAGTACCGCAGGCGTCGCGCCGAGGATCGCGTGCAGCTCGCGAGCCGGGAGCTGCGCGCCGCGCAGGAGGCTGAAGAAGCCGAGCGGCGGGACTGATCCTCGCTTCCAGGGACAGGAATGATCCCCGCCCCTGGAGCAGAACCGATCCCCGCCTCCCGGAGGGAGACGGGGATCGGTGGGAACCCGTGTCAGTCGGTCGAGGTGGCCGGCCCCTCGGGGGTGGCTCCGCCCTCGTCGGCCCAGTCCGAGCCGACTCGGTCGTCGAGCGCGGGATCGGTGACGACGTCTCCTTCGACGTCGACCTCGTCGGGCCCGAGTTCGGTCGACACCGTCTCGGTGCGATCCTCGGCCTCGTCCATGTTCTCGGTGCCGGGCACCGGGTCATCCGGGCCGGGCTCGTTCACGATGCGCATGGCTCAGACCTCGCGCTTGCGTCCGCCGACGATGAGTCCGTAGATCAGCAGCACGACGATCGAACCGCCGATGGCCAGCAGCCACGACTCGAGAGACCAGAACTCGTTGATGTCGGCTCCGAAGAGCATCGATCCGAGCCAGCCGCCCAGCATGGCGCCGACGACGCCGAGCAGCAGCGTGGCGATCCAGCCGCCTCCCTGTCGTCCCGGCAGGATGGCCTTCGCGATGGCGCCCGCGATCAATCCGAGCAGAAGAAAAGCAAGAAAACTCATGGTTTCGGCTCCTTTCGGCCGGGCGTGTTTCGCCCGCTTGACTACGAAGTTACTTGCCCCGGCCGCCGGGCGGGCAGGGGCTTGCGCGAGGTGAGCACGATGCGCTAGAAGCGCGTTGTCAAGCCCTGCCGCAGCTCCGTCGATCTCCGCCACACTGGCAGGCAGCATCGCGCCACCGGGTGCGAGCCGGGTTGCGGCCGGAACCGCGAGTGAGGAGGAGAGACGACGTGACCGACACCACCGCCTTCGAGCAGGCCGCTCATGAGGAGCTGCCAACGGAACAGCGCCGAGCGCTGCGCAGCGCAGTGCGGTGGCAGATCTTCACCATCTGCTACACCTTCTGCACCATCACCGTCGTGGCGTTCGTGCTCGGCGGATCGCAGGCGATGAAGACCGCTTGGATCGAGGACATGCTCTCGCTGCTGCCGCAGTTCGCCTTTCTCATCGCGCTCGCGTTCATGCGTCGACGGCCGGACTGCGAGCACCCGTACGGCTGGCACCGCTCCATGAGCATCGGGCATCTGCTGGCGGGCGCCGCGCTGCTCGCGGTGGGCGGCCGGCTCGCGTTCGACGCCGTGAGCGGCCTCGTCTCCGGCGAGCGCCCGGAGATCGAGGAGGTGCAGCTCTTCGGTCAGAGCGTCTGGCTCGGCTGGATCATGATCGGCGTGATGGTGATGATCGTCATCGGCCCCGCCTTCCTCTACGGCCCGGCGAAGGCGCGGCTCGCGCCCGTGCTGCACAGCAAGCTGCTCTACGCCGATGCCGACATGGCGAAGGCGGACTGGCAGACCAACGCCGCCTCGATCGTCGGCGTGCTCGGCATCGGTGCGGGCCTCTGGTGGCTCGACGGCGTCGCGGCGCTCTTCATCTCGCTCGGCATTCTCTGGGACGGCCTGCGCAATTGCGGAGCCGCCATGAACGACCTCATCGATCGCCGTGCACGCCGATACGACGGCAAGGAGCCGCATCCGCTGCGCGAGGAGATCGTCGACTATCTGCGGGGACTGCCCTGGGTGGCCGACGCGGGCATCCGCATGCGGGATCAGGGGCAGGTCTTCCACGTCGAGGCCTTCGTCGTACCGCGCGGCGAGCTGCGCCTCGAAGAGCTCGGTGAAGCGAGTGCCGGGGTGTCGGCGCTCGACTGGAAGATCCAGGACGTGGTCGTGGTGCCGACCGACCCGCTGCCCGGCTTCGCGGACCGGTGCGAGCCCTGACCCGCTGCCGCCGCGATTGTAGGCCACCACCCGCCGCACTTGTCAATGGGGTCGTGCCGCTCGGGGCCCCTGCCTAGAGTCGCTGGCATGACCTCCCTCTGGCAGCTGACGGCACCGTGGATCCCATCGGACGAGTTCGCGGGAGCCGATGGGCCTGACGGCGGGAGCGCGCGCTGCGACACAGTCATCGTCGGTGCCGGACTCACCGGTCTGGTCACCGGTGTGCTGCTCGCGCGAGCGGGGCAGCGCGTCACGGTGCTCGAGGCGCGCACGACAGGGGCCGTGACGACGGGGAACACCACGGGCAAGCTGAGTCTGCTGCAGGGCACGGTGCTCGGGGAGCTGCGCGACTACGCCGGCGATGAGGTGCTGCGCGCCTACGTCGAGGCGAATCGCGAGGGCCAGGCCTGGCTCGTGCGCGAGCTCGAGTCGCGGGGCGAGCAGGTGGAGCGCCGTCCAGCTTTCACCTACGCCTCGGACGAGTCGCAGCTGGAACTGCTCGAACGGGAGCGGGAGGCCTCCGCGGTCGCAGGCCTGCAGATCTCCGAGACCACCGAGACCGGGCTGCCGTTCGAGAGCCACGGCGCGCTCACCATGGAAGCGCAGGTGCAACTGCAGCCGATGGTGGTGCTGGCCCGTCTCGCCGAGGAGCTGCGCGAACGGGGAGGCAGGCTGGTCGAGCACTGCCGCGTCGTCGAGGTCGAGCCGGAGGAGCACCGGCTCCGCATCGTCACCGAACGAGGATCCCTCTTCGCCGAGAGATGCGTGCTCGCGACGGGGGCGCCGATCCTCGACCGCGGCATGTTCTTCGCGAAGCTGCAGCCTTCGCGATCCTTCGTCACCGCGTACCGCCTGCTCGACGCGCATGCCCCGAAGGGCATGTACGTCGCCGCCGGTGAACCCATGCACTCGCTTCGCACCGCGTACGACGCGGTCGGTGAAGAGGTGCTCGTCGTCGGAGGAGGCGCCCGCATCGTCGGCGCTCCCGGCGACAGTCGCGAAGAGCTTCGCGCACTGGACTCCTGGACCGCCCGCCACTTCCCGAATACGCAGCGGCTCGCGTGGTGGGCGGCCCAGGACTACCGCAGCCACTCACGGGTTCCCTTCGCCGGGGAGATGCCCCGCGGCGGCGGTCGCATCTACGCCGCGACCGGCTACAACAAATGGGGCATGACCAATGCCGTCGCCGCAGCGCTCGCCATCGTCGGCGAGATGCTCGGCGGCCATATGGAATGGGCGCGCACCCTGAACCAGAGCGGCACGAGCCTCGCGGAGATAAGCGAAGCCCTCGGAGCCACCGCGGCGGTCGCTGGGCGCCTCATCTCGGGATGGACGGCGGCCGAGCTGCGCTCGATCGACAGCATGCAGCTGCCGGCCGAGGGAGAGGGCTTCGTCGCCCGGGACGGGGTCGAGCCGGTCGCGATCTCCAGGGTCGACGGGGAGCTCTGCCGAGTCTCCGGAGTCTGCACCCATCTCGGAGGCATCCTGCGCTGGAACAGCGCCGAGCGCTCCTGGGATTGCCCGTTGCACGGCTCCCGCTTCGCCGCCGACGGTACGAGACTCGAGGGCCCCGGTTTGCGCGACCTCCCACCCGCCGCATGACTCGGGCGGGCGGAAACCGAGAGAAAGGAGAGGGCGATGCCGAAACGATCATCCACGCCCCAGCTGAAGGATCAAGAGCTCTACGAGCGTCTGCGGGACGAGGGCGCGTCGAAGGAGAAGGCGGCCCGCATCTCGAACGCCGCCGCGAAGGAGGGCCGATCGAAGGTCGGCAAACGCGGCGGCGAAGCCGAGGACTATGAGGAGCGCACCGTCTCCGAGCTGCGCGAACGCGCCAAGGAGCTCGGCCTCAGCGGCTACTCCAAGCTTCGCAAGGCCGAGCTCATCCGACGGCTGCGCGAGCACTGACCGCGGGCGATCCTCGTCCCGGCGAATCGAGCGACGAACGAAGGAGCAGACCATGACGAACACCGATCCGCGCGACAAGTACCCGAGGCCCCCGCTGCCGGAGCAGCATCAGCCCGAGCAGCCGGGCATGACCGCCCCGATGGATCCCCGCCCCGATCATGGCGAGGAGAGCTACCGCGGCAACGCGAGACTCGACGGACTGCGGGCGCTCATCACCGGCGGCGATTCCGGCATCGGCCGCGCCGTCGCGATCGCCTTCGCCCGGGAAGGCGCCGACGTCGCCATCTCGTACCTGCCTCAGGAGGAGGAAGACGCCGCTGAGACCGAACGGCACATCGTCGACGCCGGCCGCCGATGCCTCAAGCTGCCGGGAGATCTGCGAGAGGAGTCGGTCTGCATCGACATCGTGCACCGCACGGCCGATGAACTCGGCGGCCTCGATGTGCTCGTGCTCAACGCCGGCGTGCAGTACGAGCGCAAACCGGATGCGGCGATCGAGCGCGAGCAGATCCTCGAAGTGTTCGAGACGAACCTCGTGGCGCCCCTCATCATGATGCGCGAGGCCGCCCCGCTCCTGCAACCCGGCGCCTCCGTCATCGTGACCGCCTCGATCCAGTCGTTCGAGCCCGGCCACGATCTGCTCGACTACGCCATGACCAAGGCCGCGCTCGTGGCCTTCACCCGAGCGCTCGCCGAGGAACAGGGCGAGCGCGGCGTGCGGGTCAACGCGGTCGCGCCGGGGCCGATCTGGACGCCACTCATCCCCGCCACCGGCTGGGACGAGAAGCAGCGGCGCTTCGGTGAGAACACGCCGCTCGGCCGCCCCGGTCAACCCGCCGAACTCGCGTCCGCCTACGTCTACCTCGCCTCGGAGGAGGCCTCGTACGTTTCGGGCGCCGTGCTGCCGGTCACGGGCGGCCGGCACCCCTAGAAGAAGTAAGAGAGTGGGGGCGATCCGGCTCGGATCGCCCCCACCCATCTCCCCGGACTCGGATGTGCTCCGGCGAGGTCACGTCACCCGGTTCCAGATCTCATCCGACGAGGTGATGAGCACCGCGATGAAGACGGCGAGCGGCACGAGCCACACGATCGCCATGAGCACGGCATCGATGCGCAGACGAGCTTTCAGCCCGATCCGAGTGAGACGCAGCACGAGCATGGCGATCACGCCCACCAGCGCGACGATGATGCCGATGCCGCACCAGACCTCGTTGTAAGGCAGCAGCCACAGCAGGGCGGCGCACATGACGGCGGCCGCGATCACCGATGCCACGAGCCAGCGATCCGTGCTCGAACTGTTGAGCGCCGGCTGCCGCTTCATCATCGCCGGATCCTCCTGCCCGCGATGGGGGTTCGGCACGGTCGACTCGGTCACGCTGTCCTGGGTGGAGCCGTCGAGGATCGGCCGTTGCTGCAGCCTGCCCGTGCGCGGCGGATGCACCGTGCCCTGGCCGGTGCCGGCGTCGAATTCGGTGGCGGGGTGCGGCGGCTCGGGCAGCTCCTCCGCGAGCAGCTCCTGGCTGTCGGGGTCGATGCTCGGCTCGATGTCCTCCGGGCGCTCGCGCAGATCCGGATCCTCGTAGATGCCCTCGCCGAGCACCTCTTCGATGTCGCGGTACCCCTCAGGGTCTCCTGCTCGCATCGTCCTCTCTCCTTCGCCTCGGCGCGCCCTCGGGGGCGACGCATGTGCGTGGTCGTACTGCGAAACTAGCCACGGGGACAGGGCCGCGGGAGGGGGTCGACAAACGCTCGTCCGTGCCGTACGGTCGGCGACAACGAGGGCGGAATCGATCCGCCTCGGGCGCGACGGGAAAGGGCGAGATGCATCACGAGGAGCACGGCGAGTACGAGGATCCCAACCGTTCGGAGACCCCGTTCGAGCGCGCGGATCGAAACTGGAACGAGATCCTCCAGGAGGCGCGCGTCATCCAGGCGGGAACCCAGATCATCGGCGGTTTTCTGCTCGCCCTGGCGTTCCAGCCGAGGTTCTCGGAGCTCGACGACTTCCAGCTCGTGGTCTACCTCGTGCTCGTCGCGCTCGCCGGTCTCGCCACCGCGCTCGGCCTCACCCTCGTCTCCATGCACCGACGCTACTTCGGCAAGCGGCAGAAGATCGGGGTGGTTCGCGCCGGCAACCGTCTGCTCATCGCCAACATCGTCGTCGTCGCCGTGCTCGCCGCCCTCGTCACCGGCCTCATCTTCGACTTCGTGATCGGGCACGCCGCCGGCTTCGTCGCCTTCGGAGCGGGACTCGTCGTCACCTTCGGGCTGTGGGCCTTCGTGCCGGTGTTCGGCGGCATCCGCAAAGGCGATGACGACGAGGATCGGCCGGCAGACCGGGAGCCGCGACGCTGAGGGCGATCAGGCGCCGTGCTTCGGCTCCTCGATGAGGCGCAGCCCGGCGGGGGAGTTCGCGAGCAGCAGCAGCTGCTCGATCCATTCCGGGTTCAGATCGGGGGTCACATCGTCTTCGAACTCGAAGTGCAGCGGGATCGTCGGATGCAGCCAGATGCTGCGCTGACGGCCGTCCTCCAGCCAGGTGAACACGAGGCTCTCCTGCAGGTTCAGCTTCCCGAGGATCACGGTGCGCAGATGCGTGAGCGCGCGGTCGTCGAAGGCGAAGCTGCGGCTCTCGCCGTAATGCAGATATCCCATGTGCGCCCCTAAGCCTTCTGCGCCTTGGCCAGATGCTTCTCGGCATCGTGCTCCGAGACGAGGATGAGGCCCCTCGGCGTGTTCGAGAGCTCGTTCATCACCTCGAGCCAGGCCTTGTTCAGGCTCGGCGCGCGACTGCCCGCGAATCGGAACGCGAGCGGGATGCTCGGGGTGAGCCAGATCGATACCCGGCCGCCGCCGCGCTCCGGCGGGTTCGTCCAGCTCATCAGAAAGCTCTCCTGGCGACGGAGCTTCATAGTGATCGCCACCTTGAGGTGGGCGAGAGTGCGGTCTTCGAACTCGTATTCCTGCGCACTTCCGTAGACGAGGTAGCCCATGGTCACATCATGACAGCTTTCGGGCGCGAAGGGTAGTCGCCGATCCCGACGGCGCGCCGAACGAGGATCAGCCGCGAGCGAGCGATCCGATCTCGTCGCCGCTCCGGTCGCTGAAGACGAGCGAATCGCCCTGGAGCTCGGCGCTCGCCGCCTTCAACAGCCACTCGTCCACTCCCTCGCACGCCATCATCGTCGCGTGGATGGGGCCGAAGCGCACGATGCCCTCCTCATCGAGCTGCCAGGTGCCGCCGATGCTGTTGCAGCCGTCGTGGCCGCCGAAGTTGCCGTCGGCCTCGAGCTCCATCGCGGGCTCGCCGCGCACGCCCGGCGTGCCCCAGATGCCCACGACATCGTCGACGGTCGGAACCTCCGGTGCGGCCCCGGGCTCAGAGGCGGAGCCCGGGGCGCACGCGGCGAGACCCGTCAGCACGAGCACTACGGCGGCGAGAGCGAGCGAAGAGCGGGGAGTCCGGTTCATGCCCACAGCCTAGGAGCCGATCCCGGGAGACACCCGAATGCGGGCCGTTCAGCCGGCGAAGCGCTTGCCCCAGCCCTGCGACTCTCCCGCGGGCGCGATCGACTGCGGCACGTCGAGAGGATTGTCGTCGCGCAGCGCTGCGGGCAGGAATGCCGCCGGGGCGTTCTGGAAGGCGACGGGGCGCAGGAAGCGGCCGATCGCCGCCGTGCCGACCGACGTGCTCGAATCGTTCGTCGTCGCGGGCCACGGGCCGCCATGCTGCTGCGCAGGCGTCACGGCGACACCGGTCGACCAGCCGTTGAAGAGCACGCGTCCCACCTGCTGCGCGATCGCCGCGACCAGGGCCCTCAGCTCCTCGGCGTTCCCGGTCTCGCCGCTCGCCTCGGCGGCGCCGAGGTGCAGCGTACCGGTCAGGTTGCCCTCGTAGAACTCCGGCATCAGGGCCGCGAGATCGGTGCCCTCCGGGGTCTCCACGAGGATCGAGAGGGGGCCGAAGGCCTCGTCCACGAGCGCCCGGTGCCCGGCGCGGAAGTCGTCGAGCGAGACCGCGACGATCGTGGGCGTCGCCCAGCCCTGGCCGTCATCGTCGAAGCGGACGCCTCCCTCGACGACCGCGCGCACGCCGGACGTCGAGAGGATCGCATCACGACGTTCGGCGTACGAGCTCGCGATGCGGGGATCGAGCAGACGATGCTCGGGCACCTCGGCGCGGTTGCGGGCGACGGCCTCGTCGAAGCCCGCGCCCCGGGGGACGAACGCGAAGCCGGGCTTCGTGCACAGCTGGCCGGCCGAACCCGAGACGCTGGTCAGGAAGCCGGTCGCGATCTCGTCCGCGCGCTCCGCGATCGCCGCGGCCGTGATGAACACCGGGTTCACGCTGCCGAGCTCGCCGTAGAACGGGATCGGTGCGGGGCGGTTCGCCGCGATGTCGGCGAGCAGACGGCCGACGTGGATCGAGCCGGTGAAGGAGCCCGCCTTGATGCGCGGATCCTTGAGCACCTCGACGCCGGCTTCGCGACCGTGGATCAGATGGAAGACGCCGTCGGGCATGCCGGCAGCGGCGAGGGCCTCGCGGGCGACCTCGGCGGTCGCGTCGCTCAGCTCGGGATGCCCCGAGTGCGCCTTGACGATCAACGGGCAGCCGGCGGCGAGGATCGCGGCGGAGTCGCCGCCGAGCACCGAGAAGGCGAAGGGGAAGTTCGAGGCCGAGAAATTGATCACCGGACCGAGCGGGATGTGCGTGCGGCGGATGTCGGGGCGCGGGCCGAGCACGAACTCGGGATCGGCGTGGTCGATGCGCGCGTCGAGGTAGCCGCCGTCGACGACGGTCTCGGCGAAGAGGCGCAGCTGCACCGCGGTGCGAGCGACCTCGCCGTTCAGGCGGGCTTCGGTGAGGCCGGTCTCGCGCATCGCGATCCCGACGAGATCCGCCTTCGCGGCTTCGAGCGCATCGGCGACGGTCACGAGGGCGCGGGCTCGATCCTCGGGGGTGGTGGCAGCGAAGGCCGGGGCGGCGCGGTGCGCGGCCGCGACGACGGCCTCGAGTTCGGGGGAGAGTGCGGTCTCGGTCATGCTCGTTCCTTGATCGTGTGCGTCGTTGGCGTCTCTGAGCGTGCGCGGGCCGGACGGCTGCGCATACCTATTCTGTCACCTGACATTCTGGCATATCAGCATGTGACATTGCACTGGGTGTGAGCTTCCCTCGCGCCAAGCCTCGTTCCTCGCGCCAAGCCTCGTTCTTCGTTCCTCGTTCCTCGTTCCTCGTTCCTCGTTCCTCGTTCCTCGTTCCTCGTTCCTCGTTCCTCGTTCCTCGTTCCTCGTTCCTTCTTTCCCTTGCCTTCGCTCGCCCCGCTCCGGTTCCGCACCCGCCCCCACCGCCAGCTTGGCAGTAGATGCGACCTCACCTCGCTCCAAGTCGCAGTTACTGTCAAGCTGCGCGACCAGATTCGATCGCTTCGCCATTCCAGCCTCGAGAGCGGAGTTTCTCCGCGACCCTTGCGACGAGGAGGTACGGTCGACGTCCCAGTTCGTTCGTCACCTGGATGACGTGCCAGTTCTCGGCCGCGAGCCGTTCGATGCGCTCGATATCCTGCGCATAGCTCTCGACGTGCTGCTCTCCTTGGTACTCGATCGCGATCTTGTATCGGCGGTAGATCATGTCGGGACAGGCCACGAAGAAACCGTCCCTGTCGAACACGTCCACGTTGAGCTCGGGTTCGGGCAGCCCGCCGAGCACGAGGGCGACTCGTGTGTTCGACTCGCGGGGAGACCAGGAGTCCTCGCGGATGAGGCTGAGCGCCTGCCTCAGCTTCGAAGCGCCCCGCCACCTTCCTATTTCGACTGCTGCCGCGAGGAGCTCGATCGTCGTGTGCGGCGGTTTGCCCACGTTGCGTCGTCCGTATCCTGCGCGATACCTCCGCACGAGGTGATCTCCGATAGCGACCAGACTGGTCAGCGAGAGGCTTCCGAGCGTGGCGAACGTGCTTTCGGGGGTCGTCAGCGGCAGACCGGCACGTTCGGTCAATGAGACGCGGTGAGGTTCGAAGCCGTGGCCGGTTGCATTCCGTACCCTCGGAGCCCGCTGGGGGAGGAGCGTGCCGAGGTGCAGGTCGGGAACAGCCCGGTAGGGCATGGGGGCTCCCCAGAGCAATGCAGCGCTGCGGTGGCAGATGAACTGGCCCTCCACCAGACGGGCGCCGAGCGCATGGATCAACGAGAGTTCATGCTGCACGGCCGCTTCATAGGGATTCGGTGATCGAGCTTGATCGCGGCGAATTCTTGCGCCGCGGAACGGACGGTCGAGATCGCCCGCCCGCAGCCGACTGCTACTCAGGCCGTGAGCTTCTGCAGCGCGAGTGGCGAATTCGAGGGGGAGGCCGGGAGGCAATGGTGCAGCTCGCATGGCCCGATCCTGTCGGATGCACCGGCTCGATCCCGGGATATCCACAGCATCCGATTCGCTCTCAGGAGATCTTCGGGAGAATCGGGTCTGTGAACGACGAACCCCGGGTCCTGGGCTTGGCAGTAGATGCGACCTGGAGCAAGGTTAGGTCGCATCTACTGCCAAGCTGCGGTGAAGGAGGGCGAGGAGCACGGCCGGACGGGCCCGGAGAGGGCAGGGAGAGACTAGGGGGCGACCGGACGCCCGCCCGTCAGACTCGGATCGAGGGTTGCTGCTGCGTGATGCAGTGGATTCCGCCGCCGCGCGCGAAGAGCGGCCTCGCATCGATGCCGATCACCTCGCGACCCGGATAGAACTCGCGCAGAATGCCGAGCGCGCGATCGTCGGCGGGGTCGTCGAAGGCGCAGGCGAGCACCGCGTCGTTGATGACGAGATGGTTGATGTAGCTGTAGTCGACGTACCCCTCGTCGTCGCGCAGCGTCTCAGGGGCCGGCAGATCGACGATCTCGAAGTCGGCCGAGACCTCGCTGCGGTACCGCTCGGCGACCTCGCGGTTGACCTGCGCGATGCGGTGATCGGGGTGCGAGGCGGCGTCTTGACGATGCATGAGCAGGGCATCGGGGGTCGGGAAGACCGCGAGGATGTCGCTGTGCCCGCGCGTGCCGAAGGTGTCGTGGTCTCGGGCGAGGCCGCGCGGCAGCCAGAGGGCGCTCGTGGCGCCGATGGTGCGCTCGAGCTCGGCCTCGACCCGCTGCCTCGTCCAGCCCGGGTTGCGGCCCGGATCGAGCTGCACGGTCTCGGTGAGCACGACCCGGCCGGTGCCGTCGACCTGGATGCCGCCGCCTTCGTTCACCATCTCGCTGTCGATGCGCTCAGCGCCCGCCGCCTCGGCTACGATCCGGCCGATGTGCTGATCCTTGTCCCATTCGGCCCAGTCCTGGCCGCCCCAGCCGTTGAACACGAAGTTCACCGCGCCGAGTCGACCGTCGTCGCCGATCACGAAGCTCGGGCCGATGTCGCGCATCCACGCATCGTTCAACGGGGCCGAGAGCAGAGAGATCGAGCCCGAGAGGTGACGGGCGGCTACCGCCTCGTCGCCCGGATTCACCGCGACGGTCACCGGCTGGAACTCGCTCGCGGCGTTCGCGACCGCGGCCCAGGTGCGTCGCGCCTCCTCGGCCTCCGCCTCGGTGTCGCCGAGCGTGTAGCCGCTCGTCGGCCAGGCCATCCAGAGCCGATCCTGCGGATGGCCCTCGATGGGCATGCGCCAGGTGGTCATCTCGCTCGTCTCCTCGGTCGTTCGGTCGCGCTACTCGTCGAACGAGAGCGCCTTGCGGATCAGGTACTCCTGCTCGACGGCGTGCACCTTCGCGGAACCGGTCGACGGCGCGGCCGAGGCCTTGCGCGTGATCGGGCGGATGCGATCGTTCGCGAGATGCTTCGCGAGAGCGAGGGAGATGAAGGGCCAGGCGCCCTGGTTCTCGGGCTCGTCCTGCACCCACACCAGTTCGGCATCGGGGTAGTTCGCGAGCGCGCGACCGAGCTCCATGGCGGGCATCGGGTAGTACTGCTCGACGCGGACGATCGCGATGCGGGGATCGGGCTGCTTCTCGAGGGCCGTGCGCAGGTCGTAGTAGACCTTGCCCGAGGTGAGGATCACACGGGTGACCTTGCCCGGATCGGCCTGCTGGTCGTCGATCACCGGCTGGAAGCCGCCCGAGGTGAAGTCCTCGACTGATGAGGTCGCGCCGCGCAGACGCAGCATCGACTTCGGGGAGAAGACGATGAGCGGCTTGCGGGGTCGCTGATACGCCTGGCGCCGCAGCAGGTGGAAGTAGTTCGCCGGCGTCGAGGGGCGCGTCACGATCATGTTGTCCTCGGCGCACAGCTGCAGGTAGCGCTCGATGCGGGCCGAGGAGTGATCGGGGCCCTGGCCCTCGTAGCCGTGCGGCAGCAGCATGACCACCGACGACTGCTGGCCCCACTTCTGCTCCGCCGCCGCGATGTACTCGTCGACCACGCTCTGAGCGCCGTTCGCGAAGTCGCCGAACTGGGCCTCCCACACCACGAGGGCGTCCTCGCGCTGCAGCGAGTAGCCGTACTCGAATGCGAGGGCGGCGTACTCCGACAGGAACGAGTCGTAGATCCAGAAGCGGCCCTGATCCTCGCTGAGGTTCAACAGCGGCAGCCATTCCTGACCGTTCGCGCGGTCGTGGAACACGGCGTGCCGTTGCGCGAAGGTGCCGCGGCGGGCGTCCTGGCCCGCGAAGCGCACTGCGGTGCCCTCCATCAGCAGCGAGCCGAGGGCGAGCAGTTCGCCGAAGCCCCAGTCGATCTCGCCGTTCTTGCTCATCTCGACGCGCTTGTTGAGCAGCTGCTGCAGCTTCGGGTGCACGGTGAAGCCCTCGGGAGGGGTGCCGTGCGCCTCGCCGATGCGCTCGATGACCGAGCGATCGACGCCCGTCTCGATGACCGACACCGAAGGGATGGGAGCGGTGTGCGCCTGGCCGATGCCGCTCTGGTCGACGATCGGGATCGAGCCCGTCTGCGCTGCGTGGGTCTCCATGAACGCCTGCTCGAGGCGGCTCTGGAAGTCCTCCTTGGCCTTCTGGTACTCCTCTTCGGTGATGTCGCCGCGACCGACGAGCGCCTCGGTGTAGAGGCGGCGGGTCGAGCGCTTCGCCTCGATGAGGTCGTACATGAGGGGCTGGGTCATCGCGGGATCGTCGCCCTCGTTGTGGCCGCGTCGGCGGTAGCAGACGAGGTCGATGATGACGTCGCGGTGGAACTTCTGACGGAACTCGTAGGCGAGCTGCGCCACGCGCACGACCGACTCGGGGTCGTCGCCGTTCACATGGAAGATCGGGGTCTGCACGACCTTGCCCACGTCGGTCGAGTAGACCGCGCTGCGGGAGTCCTGAGGCAGGGTGGTGAAGCCGACCTGATTGTTGATCACGATGTGGATCGTGCCGCCCGTGCGGTAGCCGCGCAGCTGGGACATCTGCAGGGTCTCGTAGACCACGCCCTGGCCCGCCATCGCGGCGTCGCCGTGGATCAGGATGGGCAGCGTCGTGAACGAGCCGATCGGCTTGAGATCCTGCTTCGCGCGAACGATGCCCTCGAGCACGCCGTCGACGGTTTCGAGGTGAGACGGGTTCGCGGCGAGATGGATGGGCACCTGGGTGCCGTTGGGGGCGGTGAACACGCCGGTGGTGCCGAGGTGGTACTTGACGTCGCCCGAGCCCGTCTTGGTCGCGGTGCCCTCGAACTCGCGGAAGATCTGGCCGTAGGTCTTGCCTGCGATGTTCGACAGCACGTTGAGGCGGCCTCGGTGCGCCATGCCGATGTCGACGCTGTCGACCCCGTCCTCGGCCGCGTCGATGAGCATCGCGTCGAGCAGAGGGATCACCGACTCGCCGCCCTCGAGGCTGAAGCGCTTCTGGCCGACGTACTTGGTCTGCAGGAAGGTCTCGAAGGCCTCGGCCTCGTTGAGCTTCTCGAGGATGCGCATTTGCTCGTCGTGACCCGGCTTCGCGTAGGGCACCTCGAGCTGCTCGCGCAGCCAGGCCCGCTGATCGGGATCTTGGATGTGCATGTACTCGATGCCGATCTTGCGGCAGTACGAGTCGCGCAGGACGCCGAGGATGTCGCGCAGCTTCATGGTGCGCTTGCCGCCGATGCCGCCGGTCACGAACTCTCGGTCGAGATCCCAGAAGGTGAGCCCGTGGTTCTCGATCTCGAGGTCGGGGTGCGTGCGCTGCACGTACTCGAGCGGATCGATGTCGGCCATGAGGTGGCCGCGCACGCGGAACGAGTTGATGAGCTCCTGCACGCGGGCCGACTTGTCGACCTGGCCCGTGATATCGACATGGATGTCGTTCGCCCACTGCACGGGCTTGTACGGGATGCGGAGCGCCGCGAAGATCTTCTCGTAGAAGTCGTGACCGCCGATGAGGCGCTCGTGCACCTTCTTCAGGAACTCGCCCGAGCCGGCGCCCTGGATGACGCGGTGGTCGTAGGTGCTCGTGAGGGTGATGGTCTTGGAGACGCCGAGGCCGACGAGCACCTCCTCGGCCGCGCCCTGGAACTGGGCCGGGTACTCGAGCGCGCCGGCGCCGATGATCGACCCCTGGCCGCGCATGAGGCGGGGCACCGAGTGCACGGTGCCGATGCCGCCGGGGTTCGTGAGCGAGATGGTCGCGCCCTGGAAGTCGGCCGGGGTGAGCTTGCCGGCGCGGGCACGCTTCACGAGGTCTTCGTAGGCGGCCATGTACTCGTTGAAGTCGAGGGTCTCGGCGCGCTTGATGGCCGGCACGAGCAGCGAGCGGGTGCCGTCGGGCTTCGGCACGTCGATGGCGATGCCGAGGCCGATGTGCGCGGGCACGACGAGCGAGGGCTTGCCGTCGACCTCGGCGTACGCGACGTTCTGGCTCGGGAACTCCTTGAGCGCCTGGATGAGCGCCCAGCCGATGAGGTGCGTGAACGAGACCTTGCCGCCGCGGCTGCGGCGCAGGTGGTTGTTGATGACGATGCGGTTGTCGATCATCAGCTTCGCGGGCACGGTGCGCACGCTCGTCGCCGTCGGCACGGTGAGGCTCTCGTCCATGTTCTTGGCGAGGGTCTTCGGCAGGCCGCGCAGGGGGGTGACGACCTCCTGCTCGAGGGGGTCGTCGGACTGCGACGGGGCGGTGCGCGGCGCGTCCGCGGGGATCGGCGCCTGGCGCGGGGCCGCATTGGTCGTT
>WPCJ01005102.1_pt1 | contig 16883 bp, 18 predicted proteins | sample 5399831 | NCBI WGS metagenome assembly WPCJ01 (sample SAMN12869470, study PRJNA574797) | sludge metagenome | isolation source: wastewater treatment of pH10 | place: China:Beijing | collected 2019-05-20 | reverse complement strand
GTCATTGGAAATACTCCCGTCAATGAGTAAGTTGTTCCCGTTATACGGCGCATATCGCGCCTTTCTGGAAAATCATTCTAGCAAATGCATCTGAGATGAAATCTCAAAATATCCTTGATAATTACTATTTATTGGGACAATCATCCCATCATGAAACCGGTTCTCGACGAAATCGATCGAAAAATCTTGGATGAGCTGCAAATCGACGGAACCCTGTCCGTTGATTCTCTCTCCGAGCGGGTACACTTATCGCGCAATGCCTGCTGGCGGCGGGTCAAGCGCATGGAGGATGAGGGGATCATCAAGGCGCGCGTGGCCCTGGTCGATGCCGAGATGGCCGGTTGCGGCCTGTCCGTCTTCATTCTCGTTCGCACATCGAGCCACGACCCCGATTGGCTGGGCAAGTTTCGCGGTGCCATGGGGCGTTTTCCGGAAATCGTCGGGGTTTATCGCATGACCGGCGATCTGGACTATGTGCTGAAGGCGCGCGTTTCCGACGTCAAAGCCTATGACCGGCTTTATCAGCGGCTGATCGCCAGCGTTCCGCTGTCAGATGTTTCGGCTTCATTCGTCATGGAAGAGATCAAGGAAACGACTGCGGTTCCGCTGAAGGAATGACAGTGCAATCCCTCGCCAGACGTCTTAGTGCCGGGCCATTTCGCGACAGAGCGTGGCGCAACGCTCGCAAACCTCAACGCATTTTTCCATGCCACCAACCTCGCGACAGGATTGCGCACAAGCTTCACAAATCTTCGCGCAGGCACCGCAAGTTTCGCGATGAAGGGGCGTGTCCAGTAACATGATGTGAGCCGCCGTCCGGCAAGTTTCCACGCAAGCCAGCATGATGCGAAAATGTTTCGGCTCGACATGCGCGCCACCTTCTTTCAGGCAGTGGCTGGAGGCCGTGTCGAGACAAACCCGATAGCAATCCAGGCAGGCATCGATACATTTATTCATTTCAGGGCTTGGCATTTTCAAATCCTCATTCTTGAAACACCAAAGTCCAACAGGTGAATGATTGATTTGTTCCATAAGGGCACTGGACCGGTTTTCATGCCAGACAGACTAATTGCCGGTGCAAATTGCATGACCCTGTGCCGTACTATCATTGCAAAACACCAAATAGGCGGTACACCTTTCATTGGTTTTCACGTATGAGCGTCGCCAATTTAAAGCGCATCCTGAAAAGTGTGAAACGGCTTTCAGACAAGATGCGCGATGAACCAGTGTCTCGCAGGCCAACTGAATTCTTGCAGGAAAGGCTCCCTCATGACCGCAGTATCCTCTTCCGCGCCAACGCTCGGCATCATCCGCCTCGAACATGCGAAAGGCCTTGAACTCCCGGCCTATGAGACATCAGGTTCGGCTGGCATGGACCTGCGTGCGGCCGTTGCCGAAGACCGCCAGATCGTTCTCCTGCCGGGACGCCGCACACTGGTACCGACAGGACTGATCTTCGAAATTCCGGAAGGTTTCGAGGTACAGATTCGTCCGCGCTCTGGCCTTGCCTTCAAGAACGGCATCACCTGCCTCAACACGCCCGGCACCATCGATTCCGATTATCGCGGCGAGGTGAAGGTTCTTCTCATCAATCTCGGCGATGACGATTTCCGTATCGAGCGCGGCATGCGCATCGCGCAGGCTGTTTTCGCGCCGGTCGTCCAGCCGAAGATTGAAGAACGCGCCGAGGTGACCGATACGGCACGTGGCGCCGGTGGATTCGGTTCGACCGGCACGGCATAAACGGACAAATCGCACGCAAAAGCCCGGCTGAGCCGGGCTTTTTTATTGCCTGTTTTTACTGCGTCAGCGCCGCGCGCTGACAAAGAACGCCGGTGACCTGAACATCAGCCTCACCCAGTTTGACACCGAGGAGATCGAGAAGACCAAATAGTAAGCTGTCCAAAGGAGCCGAGAGCGGACCTAGCAAGCCGCCAAGTGCTTTAACGACGCCGGTAATGTTGAGGTTCAAACCCAGCAGGTCGACACTGGCGGTAATCTCAATGTTGTTGAGCAGTGCACTGGTCAACGATGTCAACAGTTTCGAGGAATGGACCGTCTGGATTTTCTTACTCGTTATATCGCTGGCACTGAAATTGACAATTCTCTGTTGATTGTCACCCAACGGAATTTCGGCTCTCGCATAGATGCTTGCCAGTTTAATCTTGATTAGCCCCAAAACGTCAAGGCCAAGTATACTAGCAATCTCCTTTCTGCTGACTGATGGTTTTTTACTGAAATCACCGAATCCCGTGTCCAGATTACCCAGATAAATTCCCACTATGCCGGTTCTCACTCCGATACCTACATTCGCGCTCTGCGGACCGGATGGGCAACTGATATTCACCAACTCACCTTCCGCGGAGGCTACATCAATGAAAATCGGAAGGTTCACGCTTGCCAGTGAATTCAGACCCAAGGCATTGTCACCCAATACACTGATGTTGAGCCGCAACCTTATTTGTGCCGTCCGCACGAGCGACCCCGCCGCACCGACCCTGAAGAAGGGCGTTTTTTGTGCTGGTTCACCAATAGCGACGTCAACTGCAACATTGGCTACCACTAAATTGATCGGAACTTTGAGCGAAATCTGATGATCGCCACCCAGCACTATTGCCGCAGATATGACCTGTAGTGCATTGGCTGTGATGTTGTATCCAGCCCCCGATTGCAGCGAAACATCGGCGAGCGAACCGAGCCCAAGCAGCTTACCCAAGGGGAGCTTGGTCGACAAAGCGGCTGCATTCTTCCCCAATAGTTCCAGAGCAGCTTTTGCAGTCGGATTGTTCGTTATTACCTGAGCCATCACGTTCGCGACGTCTCCGACAGACACAGCGGTATCCAGTAACTGCTGATAAGTTCCTGCCTTCAGGTTCACCTTGGGCGATAAGGCAAGTTTGTCAAGAAAACCAAGCAAGTTAATATCAGTTGCCGCGAGCGCATTGTAATCAACAAGCTTCAGATTGATATCTGTATTCAGAAGCCCGCCCAAGAGTCCGTTGAGCGCACTTTCCTTCGTGTTCAGGCTCAGCAATCGCGAACCGATCCAAAACGCGGCTTCCGCCTTCGTGGCCGCCATGCCGGTAGCCCCAAGCGCGGGCCGATTGATGAATGCCTGACCGAAATAGAGATTGCCTGGACGTGCCAGCCGGACGCGAACCGCATCGGGACTGGTGCCGCCGGCGACAAAACGGTTCTCGACAGCTCGGTTCTTGTCGGGAAAGTAGTTGCCCTTCTCCACCCAGACGCGGGTCTTGTTGTCCGTCTTTCCGTTGACGACGGATGGATCGTAAGCGCCGGTCATCAGCACCGGATCAAGACCGTTCGCCCGCAATTGCCGCAGTACCGCATCATTGGCCTGCGAAAGGGAAGCCGCACCGGCAACGGCGGCAAAATCCGCCATGCTCTGCAACTGGCGCCGCTCCAGAAACAGCGAACTCGTGTCCACACAGAAAGCCGCCACCGCCAGAAACAGCGGAGAGACCAGCGCCGCCATCGTCGCCAGATTGCCGCCCCTTGCATGCAGGAAACGCGATACCAAACCCCGCATATCGAATGCCCCCAACCCTTAGTCAGATTCCGCCAAGCCTTATTGTCGATGCCCTTGTAATGGTCGTGTCCGGTAGCGGCAGGCCCGTCATCAGGTTCCAGATCGGCAGGTTTTGCGCGTTGTAGCGGATCGTCACTGTGAACTGGTTCGGGTCCGACTGGGCATTGTCGACATTCACCTGCATCTTCGCCGGATCGATCAGCGAATATTTTGCCGCGTTCTTCTGGATGTAGGTTGTCGCCAGCGTCAGCCGCTCCGGGGGATCGATACCCGCCAGCGCCGTCCGCGTGGCGTCAGCCGCGAGCTGCTGCACGGCATTCGCCACGCCCAGATAGAGACCGAAGGCGATCATGCCCATCAGGATCAGAAGAAAAACCGGCGCCAATATTGCAAATTCGACCGCCGCCGTGCCGCTTTTATTTCGTTTGAAAAATAACAATAAAGGTATTCTTCGAGGCAGGCCGCAAGACTTGCTCTTTGAAGATAAAAACCTCTTCAGCCCTATAATAAGGTAAGCCATTTGCCCTCCCGTCCAAGAGCATTGAAACCTTATTTCCATGCCAGTTCGAAACAACATGCATCATGCATGCGCCGACCATCCGCCTCTACGGATAGATCACGTCTAAATTTTCTTCTCTACTTTCAGATTGTAGATTCCCGATCTTATTTAATCAGGAGATAATTTAAGAACACTTAATTACTTCGATCAGTTTGTTTCCATTGGAAAATTCCGAAAGAATAACTGCAAGTTGTATATTGATACCAACTTGGTTCGCTTCATCGCATGTTTTCGCGCAGTCACCGAGAGGAGCCCGGAAGCGTCCAGCCTTTGTGTCGCCGACAATTATTGCATGACAAATAATTAAGATGAAATCCTGAGCGGGGAAGCATAGATATCCGGTTAGCTATCCTTAGTGGGCAAGTATTGTCTCGCTTTGGTTGTATGCGACAGAGAGTTTGCGGGACATATTGATAAATCTCCGGAGATCGGAGGTTCTGAAAGCTAGAGGGTTTAACGGTGCTTACAACTTCCGATTCTTCCAAAACCGGGCAGCGGACGGCACCTTCGCAGAAGCGCACGCGCAGCAAGGCGCGCCGCTGGTGGCTCTGGCTTGTCATTGCAGCAATCGTGGCCGGCGCGGGCTGGTATTTTTACGGATCAGGCCAGGCAGACGGCCAGAAGACGAGTTATCTGGCCGAGACAGTCACACGCGGCGATATCGAAAACACCATTACCGCCGTCGGGACGCTTAGCGCGCTGCGCAGCATCAATGTCGGCGCGCAGGTTTCCGGCCAGCTTAAAAGCGTGAAGGTTGAAGTGGGCGATCAGGTGAAGCAGGGCCAGCTCATCGCCGAAATCGACCCGTCTCCCTTCGAGAAGAAGGTGGAAATCGCAAGCGCGCAGCTCGACAATCTCAAGGCACAGCTTTTGAGCAAGGAAGCCCAGCTGACGCTCAAAAAGGCCAATGCGGCACGCCAGCGCTCGCTTCTGGCCACGCGCGGCGTATCCCAATCCACCGTGGATCAGGCCGATGCCGATCTTGCCATGGCCGATGCGGATGTGAAGGCGCTCGGCGCGCAGATCCGCCAGCAGGAAGCTCAGCTTGCCAGCGACAAGGTCGATCTCGGCTACACCAAGATTTACAGCCCCATGGAAGGCACGGTCGTCGATCAGTCCGCCAAGGAAGGCGAAACGCTGAATGCCGTGCAAAGCGCACCGACCATCGTGACTGTGGCCGATCTCAAGGTCATGACTGTGGAAGCGCAGGTTTCGGAAGCCGACATCGGCAGGCTGAAACCTGGAATGCCGGTCTATTTCACCCTGCTCGGCCAGCCGGAGAAGCGTTTTACCGGCACGCTGCGCCAGATCAAGCCGACGCCTGCAACCGAGAACAATGTTGTGCTCTATTATGCGCTGTTCGACGTCCCGAACCCGACCGGCGAACTGATGATCAATATGAGCACGCAGGTTTATTTCATTCTCGATGAGGCGAAAGACGTATTGATCGTCCCCTCGTCGGCGCTGAATTACAAGCGCGAGGGTCCCCAGAACCAGAAAGGCAAGCCGCAGATTTCGGTCAAGGTCGTGAGCGACAATGGCTCGATCACCGAGCGCCAGGTTCAGATCGGCGTACGCAATCGCGTGCAAACCGAGATCAAGAGCGGTCTTGAGGAAGGCGACAAGGTTATCGTCACCAGCGCTTCCAGCGGAGCCGAAGCCGCTGCAGGCCAGCGTGGCCGCAGGCCCGGCATGCGCCTGTTCTGATGAGCTGCCTCATGACCGACACACCGCTCATCAGACTGGATGATATCCGCAAGACCTATCACAACGGCGACCTTGCCGTTGAGGTGCTGCACGGCATCACGCTTGATATTCAGGCCGGAGAGTTCGTCGCGATCATGGGCGCGTCCGGTTCCGGCAAATCGACGCTGATGAACATTCTGGGCTGCCTCGACAGCCCGAGCGGCGGACAATATCTGCTCGACGGCGAGGACGTCTCGACGCTGGATGCCGATGCGCTTGCAGCATTGCGCCGCCGAACCTTCGGCTTCGTTTTCCAGAGCTACAACCTCATCTCGACCTCGACCGCACAGGAAAACGTCGAGGTTCCCGCGATCTATGCAGGCCTGCCCGCATCGGAGCGCCACGCACGCGCCGCCGAGCTGCTCAATTCGCTGAAGCTCGGCGACCGCCTCGACCATCGCCCGAACCAGCTTTCCGGCGGCCAGCAGCAGCGCGTTTCCATCGCCCGGGCGCTCATGAATGGCGGGCGCATCATCCTTGCCGACGAGCCGACCGGCGCACTCGACAGCCAGAGCGGCGAGGATGTGATGGACCTTTTGCGCTCCATGCACGCGCAGGGTCATACCGTCATCGTCATCACGCACGCCCGTGAAGTGGCCGAACGCGCTGATCGGCTGATCGAAATTCGCGACGGCCAGATACTCTCCGATACTGTGAAGCGCGCCATTCCCGATACACAGGCGCCGTTCCGGCTGCAGGAGAGCCTTGAAGGCAATTCCGCCCGCATTGCCGATGTTTCGGAGGCGGTGAAGATGGCGATGCGTGCTTTGCGGGCCAATATCTTCCGGACAATTCTTACGCTGCTCGGCATCATCATCGGCGTCAGTTCCGTGGTTACAATGCTCGCCATCGGCACCGGCGCGCAGAACTCGATTCTCGACCGCATCAATGCGATGGGCACCGATCTCATTCTGGTGCGCCCGTCCATGGCTGGTTTCCGGGGAACAGGCCAGATCGCAACGCTGATTCCCGAAGACGCCACCGCAATTCTGGAATTGCCGAACATCAAAACCGCCGTCCCCGAAGTCACCGGCACCGTGACGCTGCGCCGTGGCAATGTCGACTACCAGTCGCAGGCAAACGGGACCGTACCCGCCTTTTCCGAAGCCAAATCGTGGAAGGTTGCCACCGGCGACTTCATCAGCCAGAGCGATCTGGACAATTATGCGCCCGTCGCAGTGCTGGGCAAAACGGTCGTCAACACGCTGTTCCCCGATGGCAGCAATCCTATCGGGCAGTATATCCTGATCCAGAAGATTCCGTTTCAGGTGATCGGAACTCTTGAACCGAAGGGCGCAGGTTTTGGCGGTTCGGATCAGGACGATGTGGTGGTCGTGCCGCTTTCGACCGGCAATCTGCGGCTGTTCGGCCAGAAATATGTGCGTACTATCACCGTGCAGGTGAAGGATTCCGACCTCATCAACACGACACAGGAACAGATTCAGGACCTGCTCGACCAGCGCCACAAGAAGCAGGACACGATGATAACCAACATGTCGTCCATCCGCGAGGATGCGACGGCGATGGGCAATACGATGACGCTGTTTCTGGGGTCCGTCGCTGCAATCTCGCTTCTGGTCGGCGGCATCGGCGTCATGAACATCATGCTGGTAAGCGTGACGGAGCGCACCCGCGAGATCGGCGTGCGGATGGCGACCGGCGCAAGGCGGCGCGATATTCTGCTGCAGTTCATCACCGAAGCGCTGACCGTCTCGGCAATTGGCGGTGCATTTGGCGTCGTGATCGGGCTCGGCGCTGCGGCCATCGCGGGCTGGGCCGGTCTTTCGGTCGGCTACAGCGTCGGGCCTGTCCTGCTGGCCTTCGCCTGCGCTTTCGCCACCGGCCTGATCTTCGGCTTCCTGCCAGCGCGCAAAGCTTCCCGCCTGCTGCCCGCCGTGGCACTGTCATCCGAATAGCAAACGCTGACGGGAGGCAGCACAGCGATGATTCCGTTCAAGAGAAGCCTGTTCGCTGCCGCGATTGTACTTGCTGCGATAGTGGTCCTGACGCAGCCGGGCCGCACCGAAACCTGCAACCGCGAAACCATTGAAGGTACAGACTATATCATCTGCGATGCAAAGGCGGATGGCACGGGCTTGCACCTGTTCTGGAAAAATGGCGACGACGAGCCCTATCGCAATTTTTCAAAAGTAGCTGACGCTGCCGCAAGTCGCGGCAAGACACTGGCTTTCGCGCTCAATGCTGGCATGTATCAGCCTGATTTTTCGCCGATGGGCCTCTACATCGAAGGTGGCCGTGAGCTTCGCCCGGCAAGCAAGACGACGCCTGCTCATGGCTCCGGCCCCGTGCCGAACTTCTACAAAAAGCCGAACGGTATCTTCTATCTCGGCGACAAGGGTGCCGAAATCCTGCCGACAGACCGTTTTCTGAAACAAAAGATCAAGCCGCAACTGGCCACCCAGTCCGGGCCGATGCTGGTTATCCGCAACCGGATCAACCCGATTTTCATCGTCGGCTCAACCGACAAGACCCGGCGCAGCGGCGTCGGCATTTGCGATGGCGGCGTGATCCGATTCGCGATCAGCGAAGACGCGGTCAATTTCCACGACTTCGCAAAATTGTTTCGAGACCATCTCCAATGCCCCAATGCCCTGTTTCTCGACGGCGGTGGCGGCGCTGGCATTTACGTTCCAGCGCTGGGACGGAATGATGTCTCGTGGCACGGCGGTTACGGCCCGATCTTCGGGTTGATTGAATGAGGGCGGTCAAATTTCCGAATCATCGAGAATGCGGGAGAGCGTGCTTCGTCCGAGCATGCTCATGGCCGGATTGCTGACACGATAATACCAGACCAGCCCCATCGCCTGTTGAAACGCCCAGGCCGCGCCGCGTTTCCATTCGAAATCACCAGATTGAAGATGCCTGCGCAGAATATTGCGTCGCTCCCTATCGAAAAGATGCCAGGCTGCGACAAGGTCCAGCGCCGGATCGGCGGGTCCGAAGCCACCGCTATCGAGCACACCGACCAAATGTCCGTCGCGCGCAAGGAGGTTTCCCGGAATGAGATCGCAATGGCTCATTACGTCAGCACCACTGGATGGCAATGCGCGCAGTTGCTCCCATTTCCAGCGAAGGCGCGCTACATCCAGCAGGCCTTCGCTGTTCCTGAAACAGGTCTCAATCCACTCATCATGATCCGTCAGATCGCCGCCTCTGCCAGTTCCTGAAAAAGAACGGCCTTTGGTATCAGCCAGACGAAGTGAAGCAATGAGATTTGCAATATCCAGCGCAAAATTGTTGGAAGTGGAAAGCCCATCAGGCGTGGCAACATCCCCTTCAATCCAGCTCTGCATCATCCAGGGCATGGGATAGTTGCGAGCGGGGTGGCCGATGCCCATTGGCTGAGGCGCTGGTACGGGCGAATGTCGTGCAAATTCCGCCATGGCAGCAGCTTCGTTCCGCAATATCTCTGCATATTCAGCCGGGTTCGTTACCTGTAGGGGAAATCTTGCAGCGATATTCGATTCGACGCGGAAAATTGCGTTGACCGTACCCGTCGTCTCCAGCTTCTCCACCTTCTCGCGACCATATTGTGGGAACTGGTCGGCGATCAGCACACGCACGAGGTCGGCATCAATATGAAGTTGGTCTGGATGCATCATGTCCCATCGATAGGACCGTGGGGCGGCAAAGGCAATGCGATCCATAGTTTGCCATGGACAAAACAAAGGCCGATCTGATTTTCAGACCGGCCTTTCAGATAACGCATTCTGCACTGCTTACTTGAACAGCAGCGGCAAGGTGATCGGCATACGCGCCTTGGCAATAGCTGCCGGCGGGGCAGGCACCGGCGAAGCCCGACGCGCTGCTTCCAGTGCAAGCTGGTCCACGTCCGGATTGCCCGACGAACCGGCCAGACGAGCCGAAAGCACATTGCCGGATGGATCAATCACGAAAGTAACCTGAACGAGCCCCTTGGCATTCCGTGATTTGCGTTGCAGAAAACGCACATTGCGCGCCATGTGAGACTGCAGCTTTGACGTCCATTTGGAGGAACTGACGCCAGCGGATGCCGAGTTTTCACCTCGACGGTTTGCTGCAGCTTTCGCACCCGCATCGGCATCCATGCGCGGTGCAGCTGCCTGACGGGTTTCGGGTGCTTTCTCAGCCTTCTTGGGCTTTGGTTTCTCGACCTTCGGCTTTTCCGGCTTCGGCTTTTCAACCTTTTTCGGTTCTGGCTTCGGCTCCGGCTTGGGTTCAGGCTTTACTTCCGGCTTTTCGACCGGCAGCGGAACGGCTACCTCCGGCTTTTCAGCCTCGACCACATCTGGAACGACTTCTTCAGGCTCCTGAACAGCCTGTGGTTCCGGCTCAGGCTCGGGCGGTTTCACCTCTTCCGGTTCCGGCGGTGTCGGCTCTTCCTGTACCGGTTCCGGTTGCGGGGCCGGTTCCGGCTCAGCCTGTTCCTGCGGTGCTTCAGCCGTTTCCGGCTGGGCTTCTTCCGCAACCTGTTCTTCCATCGGCGCTTCCGGCTCCGGCGCAAGCTCCACCACCATGGCGGCGACCTGTGTGCCATCGGGCTGGTCTTCTTCCTGTGCCATATGAATGGCATAGGCACCGGCGGCATGAACTGTCAGAACAAGAATGCCCGCGCCAAGCCAGCGCCCCGCATCATGCCAGAAGGAATGATGATGGGTGTCAGCCGAAGCCACCTTTACAGGAGGATGGTCGGGCGGAAGTGCATTCATTGCGCGGCTCCCTGCACTGCGGGAGTTTGCGAAGCGGGTGCCGGTCGCGCAGGCGCACCGGCAGGTGCTGCTCCGCTCTGGTCGGCACCGATGGTTTCAAGACCGACCAGCGCGATCTTCAGATAACCGGCTTCACGCAGAAGATTCATCACGCGCATCAATTCGCCATAGCCAACATTCTTGTCGGCACGCAGAAAGATGCGCGCTTCCTTGTTTTTCTCCGACAGGCCGTCCAGCGCCACGCCAAGGCGCTCGCGGGCAACGGTATCGTTGCCGACACTGATGCTGAGATCGTCCTTCAGCGTCACATAAAGCGGCTTGTCGGGACGCGGTGCAGGTGCCGCCGTCGAGGCAGGCAGATCCACCTTCACATCCACAGTCGCCAGAGGTGCTGCCACCATGAAAATGATGAGCAGAACCAGCATAACGTCGATGAAGGGCGTCACATTGATCTCGTGGTTCAACTCGAGATCGTCGCCGCCGCCTTCGCGAACTTTACCAGCCATGGCGCCTACTCCGCTGCGTGCAGCGTGCCTTCACGCACGCCGGCCGTTCTGAAATCCAGATCGCGGCTGACGAGGCGCTCAACCCCCGCTGAAGCATCGGCCAGCAACGACCGGTAGCCGGTGATGGAACGGGCGAACACGTTGTAGATAACCACGGCAGGGATAGCGGCAACAAGACCGATGGCCGTCGCAAGCAGCGCTTCGGCAATACCCGGCGCCACGACAGCGAGGTTCGTCGTCTGCGCCTGGCTGATATTGATGAACGAATTCATGATGCCCCAGACCGTGCCGAACAGGCCGACAAACGGAGCAACCGAACCGATGGTCGCAAGAATGCCCGTGCCCTTGGAAAGACGGCGTCCGGCCTTGGCCTCGATACGCGACAGGCGCGAGGAAACACGCTCCTTGAGGCCCTCGCCACCGGCGCGGGCCAGTGCAGGACCCGAAAGGCGAACCTCATCTTCTGCGGCACGGACCAGAATTGCGCCCGGTCCCTTGGCACCGTCCAGCGAGCGGACAGCTTCGGCAAGCGTTGCAGAATGACCGATAACCTTCAATGCCTTGGCCGCCCGGCGGCGCGCACCGGCCAGTTCAAGCGTCTTGGCCACCCAGACCGTCCACGTAGCGAGCGAAGCCAGTGCCAGACCGATCATCACCGCCTTCACGACCCAATCCGCGGCCATGAACATGCCCCAGGGCGACAGGTCGTGCGGCAGGATCAAACCGCTCTCGCTTTCGACCGGCGCTGCAGCAGGAGCAACGGTCTGGGACTGGATCAATTCAGGCGAAGGTGCTTCAGCAGCAGGTGTGGTCGCGGCAGGCGCTGTATTGGCTGGTGCCGGGCTGGGAGGCGCCTCTGCAGCAGGAGCGGCCGGGGCATTCGTCGAGGGAGATACATCCTGGGGGCCGTTCTGGGCCAATGCAGACGCCGCACCCAGCAAGCCGATGCCCATCGCCGCAGCCATGAAGCCTTTTCGCCAGAAACCAGTCATTTTGATCGCCTTTTGATTGTTCAAATCCGCGCGCACATGACTAAACCTTCATGCAGGCCGTCGCGCCGCCTGTTGGGCCTCTTCTTAACTCCCAATAATATGATGACGCAAGTCATGTTTTCATTTCAAAGGCATTTTCGTCATGTAACCCAAGGATAGGCGAACATTTTTCAGCTCTCGCCTTTTTGCCAGTTGCACATTCGCGCCAAATCAGACCTGATAGGGTGAACCAGACGCCCGAGGGTTGGATTTGAAAGAAAATTCCGGGGGGCGCGGGAGGAAATGCAGTTCCGGCCGAGCCGGATTCTGCCGGAACTCTGGAGGACATGCCAATGATGCTCAAGGATATCCAGACGCTTGAACATGCGGCACGCACTGCAATGGCGGGAAATGACGATCCGCTGCCGGTACAGCAGCGTTCATTGAAGCCCACACATGTCGGACTGGCCTTCATTATGCTGGCCGGAGCGGCTTATCTGCTTCTGGCCTGAAGCAGAGATTTTCAACCCATAAGCGCGCTTGCCTCATTTTTGCCATGCGCAGAACATGGGTTTCACAATTTTGACGCTTGAATAACACAGATTTTGAGCGGAACTGAAACCGTTGCCCCTCGTTTTTTCTCCTGTTGACGGCGAGATTGCCCCTCGCCTTCGGTTTGCCTTAATTACCGACAGGAGTTTCCATGAAAAGACTTCTCGCCTCCACGGCTCTTGCCGCGCTGATCGCCCTCCCCGCTTTCGCGCAGGATGGTTCACCGGTTTTCTCCGACGAGAAACCGGAAAAGCCGGTCACCAGCGAGAACGGATATTTCGTGGCATCGCCCGGCCAGCTGCTGGTGTCGGGCTTTGTCGGACAGGCGGTCTATAACGGCCCTTCCAACGATGCCGCGAATATCGGCACGGTCAATGACATGATCCTCGGAGCCGATGGCAGCCCGCAGGCGGTTGTCATCGGGGTCGGCGGCTTTCTCGGTGTCGGAGAGAAGAATGTCGCAATCGGCTTCGACCATCTGTCATGGGTGGTTCGCGATGACGGTAAGCGCTGGCTGATCGTGGATGCGACCAAGGAACAGCTTGAAAAGGCACCGGCATTCGACCGCAGCGCAGCTTTCGAAGCGGATGGCGCGCCGCGCACAGATCCGCCCGCCGCCGAAAAGACGATAACCACGCAGAAGGCGGACAGGGTCATGCCCGATGGCATGAAGCCGGTTCCCTCCGAGGGACTAAGTGCGGACAAGCTGATCGGCGCAACGGTTTTCGGTGCGGATGAAACGAAGATCGGAACGGTGGGCGACGTCCTGATGACCGCCGACGGACAGACCGAGGCCTTCGTTGTCGATGTGGGCGGCTTCCTTGGCATCAATTCCAAGCCGGTGGCGGTTTCCATCGCCAATCTCGACGTTGCATCCGGCAAGGATGACAAGGTGAACGTCTTCACGCAATTCACCAAGGAACAGCTGCAGTCACAGCCCGCCTATTCGGATGCGGCCTATAAAAAGGACCCGGAAGGCACGATCCTTCACGGCGAAGCGGAGTGATACTCCACGATATTTGCGGAAGCACTATCGGCCATGCTTCCGCAGTTTCTTCTACTTACCCCAACATTTACCATGACTTGCAACAACCGGCTGATCTTGTTGCCGCTGATGGGTTTGCATGCAACCATTAGGCCAGCCGCACGTTATCTGGACAACCCATCCGAACGATAACCAGAGAGTAAACAGGAGAGCTGATATGGCGCGTGCATCCGCGAAAACGAGCAAGATCGAAGAAAAGATCGAGGAAGCGCTGACCGATGCCAGCACAGAAGACCTTCAGGCTCAGGTGGAGCAACTGAAGGAAGATATCGCTGCCATTGCGGCAACACTTGCCAATCTCGGTTCGCAGACAGTCCGCGACGCAAAACGCAGCGCGAAGGAAACCTACAAGAGCGCCTATGTCCAGGGTGAGGACGCCATCGACGATCTGCGCAACAAGGCGCAAGATGTTGAAGCCCAGCTGACGGCAACAGTGCGGGAACGCCCGATCGCCTCGCTCGCGACTGCACTTGGCATCGGCTATCTGCTGGCCCTGCTCTCCCGCCGCTGAGGCGCGCCATGCTAAAAGCTCTCATGCCCCTATTGTCTGCGATGGCAGGCGAGGAACTGAAATTCGTCGCGAACCAAACGAAACGCGCGGCGATTTTTGGCGCGGCAATTGCCATTTTCGCGATCATCGCGATCACCTTCTTCTGTGTCGCCGCCTTTCTGGCACTGGCGCAGAACTATGGTGGGCCGCTGGCGGCTCTCATTCTCGCTGCATTGTCGCTGATCGTGGCGCTGCTCATTCTCGCAGTCCTGAAAATTCAGGCTGCATCCGAGGCCAAAAAGCGCAAGCAGAAAATGGACGCGGATAAATCGGCCATGGTGGCAACGGCGGCAATCGCAACCGTGCCTGCGATCCTAAAACGGCCGATACTGGCTGCCGCCCTGCCGCTTGCCGGTATCGCGCTCGTCTCGCTGCTTTCGGAGAAGAAGAAGCGTCCTCCGCAGAGCTGAATCACCTACCAGAAGTCTGCGGACGCCGACCCCTATCGGTCGGCGTTTTCTTTCCGGCGACCGATAGGCTTATTTGCCAACCGGCATATCCCCTTCTTCAGCAAGCGACGACAGGCGAACAATCACCCTGGTTCCGATTCCATCGTCGGTTTTGCAGTAGACAGGCTTTTCACCGAACTGCATGCAAAGCTGCTCGATTACCAGCGTACCGAGGCCGTTCTTGTCCGCGGATTTCTGCTGCTCCTTGTCGAAGCCCACTCCATCGTCTTCCACAACCAGCACCGGAATAGCGTCTTCGCCCGGCTTCAGGCTGACCCGGATATGCCCTTCCGGACGTCCCCTGAAGGCATGCTTGATCGCATTGGTGACAAGCTCGCCGAGAATAATGCCGATTGTCGTTACATCGCGCGCTTTCAGATCCAGCGGCGCGAAATCGGTCGTGAACTCGATCTTGCGGTCCTGCCCGATGGCGCTTCTGATATCGTTGATGACAGTGCCAAGAAAATCGTCAACGCGGGCCGATTCCATATCCTCGCCCAGACGCAAGCGCCGGTGTGCCGTCGACACGGTCTGGACACGATCACGAGCGGCGGCAAGAGCTGCGCGGGCATCTTCGCTGCGCGTCTGCCGCATCTGGAGGCCAAGCAGGGATGAAACCGTCGCAAGCGAATTGCCAATACGATGATTGGTGTCCTGCAGCAGCAGCTCGACCCGCTCGCGCTCGCGCTCGGCAATGCGTCGCTCCTGCTCAAGCTCGGCGGTGCGCTCCCGCACACGCTGTTCCAGCAATTGCTTTTCGGAACGCAGCGCCGACTGCCCTTCGAACATGGAACGCGCATAACGCTGCACGCGGGTGAACAGCAAAAGCGCAAGCATGGCGGCTGAAGCCAACGCCACAATGGATGTCGCCGTCATCCAGTAGCGCATGCGGTTGATCCGCTTGTTGCGCTCAAGAAGCTGCTGTTCTTCCGCATCGATGAATTGCGTGACCGTGTTGGCAAGCTGGTCCATCAGCACCTTGCCCTCATCGCCGCGCACTTTCTCAACCGCCGCCGCAACATCGCCCGACTGGGCAAGATTGACCGTCTCGCGCACATCTTCCTGCTCGCGTTCGACCAGCGCACGTATCTGCTTGACCCGCGCGTCCTGAAGCGGGTTCTGATCCGTCAGGGCTTCGAGATCCGTCAGCGTCTTGTCCACACTCAGGATCGTATTTCGATAGAGATCGAGATAAGACTCATCCAGCGTCAGAAGATAACCGCGACGGCTCATCTCGATATTGCTGGCAAGACGGGCGACCTTGTCGACCTGCTGGCGCAAAGCGTAATTGCGGGAAATGTCGACGACCTGATGATTGACACCGGACGACAGGAACAGCGTCATGATCGCCGACAGCAGCACGAGGCCGAGCGAGACGATAACCGCAACCGGCTTCGATGACGATTGAAGCAGTTTTTGCAACAAGGCTGATGGCAAGGACGCAACCCACAAACAAACGATCACTTTGCCGACAAGAAATATCAGCAGGTACTAACCTACAAGTGGTTCGATAAAATGCAATCGCTGTGGGCGAAAACAGGCGATGGTTTGAGATTTTAGCAACACCGCCCCCTTTCCATCGGAAAGAGGGCGAGAGCGGTCTTGCATTACGCAAAGCTTCTCAAGGTTGCGCGCGATGAATCAGCATCCGGGCCGTAATCGCTTTCACCTTCGATCTTGAGGATTTCCTGCAGGCGTGTACGGGCCCGGCTGACGCGGCTCTTGATCGTACCGACAGCACAGCCGCAGATTTCCGCCGCTTCCTCATAGGCAAAGCCCGAAGCACCGATCAGAATGATCGCTTCGCGCTGATCGTCGGGTAATTGCTCCAATGCTGCACGGAAATCCTGCAGATCGAGCGTGCCATATTGCGAAGGATGCACCGCGAGCTGCTCGCTGAACACACCATCCGTGTCCTGCACCTCGCGACCGCGCTTGCGCATCTGCGTGTAGAACTCGTTGCGCAGGATGGTGAAGAGCCAGGCCTTCATATTGGTCCCCATTTCAAAGGACTCCTGTTTGGCCCATGCTTTCATGATCGTATCTTGAACGAGATCGTCTGCCTTGTCGTGCTGGCCGATCAGCGACACCGCAAAGGCGCGCAAGCTCGGCAGCGATGACAGAAGCTCTCGCTTGAACTGTGCATTACTCTCAACCGACGGACCGGGTGCTGTGTTCACGCATACTCTCCTGTTCAGCCTGATCGAGTTTTTGGAGAAGATCGAGGAAGCGATCCGGGATCGTCT
>WPCJ01174156.1_pt1 | contig 16887 bp, 19 predicted proteins | sample 5399831 | NCBI WGS metagenome assembly WPCJ01 (sample SAMN12869470, study PRJNA574797) | sludge metagenome | isolation source: wastewater treatment of pH10 | place: China:Beijing | collected 2019-05-20 | reverse complement strand
ACCAATCACGACATCCAGAAACACGACCCAGAACCAACGCCCGCCCTGGCCGGATAATTCTCGGAATCCCGACCGGTTAATTCTCGGAACAGTGGCCGGTTAATTATTGGATTACCCGGCCGGTCGCGTCGGAATCTGCATGGCCGCCGATCACCATGATCTCGGCAAAGTCGCACGGCTCATACCACGGCAGTATCGCAATCGGATCGTTCTGGAGGCTCATGTCTACCCCGCGATCCCCCCTTGTTGCGACGCTCCTCACGAGGCTCGATCGGGAGGCGCCGAAATATGGCGCCGAGTGACCTAACGGCAGTCAAGCCCGAGGGTGGGGACGGCCGGAACAAGTCACGCTGCTGCGACTTTCCCTCGTTTGAGGGGTCCTGGCGATCGATGGCCCCCCGTGTCGGCTGCCTCCTTTATCTGTCCGCCCTGGCGGTAGTCGCCTTCACCAGCGCATTCTTGCTTGGGCTTTTCCTGTGAAGGCCTCATCCCACCCGGTGGCCCGTGGCCTCATCCGCCATCTTGCGAAACCAAAACGCGCAACCAAATCAATGACCGCCCGGCCGCCGATAGGGGGCCCACAACCCGGATCCATGTTGCTTTTCGGAGGATATGGCTATGGCAAAATATCTGATCGTCGCCCCGGCAATGGAGGGTGCGGACGGATGAACACCGAACACTTCGAACGCCCGCTCGTCATTTTCGTCGGGCTAGGCCACTCAGCGGCGATTTCGACCGTCATGGAGACCTACATGTTTCTGGTCGATTGGCCGCCGAGCAAACGCGACCCAGCCCATGACTTTGCGATCAAGGCCTGCCTGGCGGCCATGCGTGGCGAAGTCGAGGCTGAGACCGTCCGCGGCATCTTCGCGACGCTCGCCGAGAAATACGACATCCTGGCGCCGGGAGCTGCCGCCTTCACGGCTTCGTACAAGGAAGGCCCGCAAGGTCGGGCATGACAAACGGGCTCGGTTCTGCGGCCGCGGAGCCGAGCTACGCCGCCTTCTTTGCCGGTCCGGTGGCGCAGCCTGCCTGACGCAGGCGCGCCGCGTCTCCATCAGAATCGACCGGCACCGCACCGTGATCGGCAGCGGCGGAAGGGATAGTTATGTGGTCTCGAGCAAAGCAATGGGCACGTTCGATCAAACAGGATGTACTGGCGCTTTGGCTTGCATCTCGCGATAGCAGGACGCCTGGGTATGCCAAGCTCGTTGCCGGGGCCGTCGCAGCCTACGCACTCAGCCCGATTGATCTTATCCCGGACTTCATCCCGGTTCTGGGTTACCTGGACGACCTCATCATCGTGCCACTAGGCATTCTCCTGGTCGTCAAACTCATTCCAGATGCGCTAATGGCTGAGTTTCGAGCAGCCGCGGCCGCGCAAAGCAAACCCACCAGTTACGGTGGAATGGCCGCTATCGTTTCAATTTGGATTGCGATCGCCGCTTTGCTGCTGTGGATGTTTTGACCTAGCGGCGACTGCAACGAGGAGAAGTTCTGCGTCAGCCTGTGGAAATTGGCATAGTCCGACCCGCTCGGGCCGCGGCGATTCGTGACAGCAACTGAGCGGGCGACGTCAGCGGCCATTCAGATTCAAGGTCACAGTATAAATTTCTGCGCCGGCCGAGTCCTTTACGACGACCGCAAGCTCCATGTGATCGCCATTAGGGAGCTTTTCGCGATTCAGACCGGAAAGCAGCTCCTTCGCAGCGTTCTTGGCGGCCTGGTCATTGGGCAGCTCTGTGCCCTCGTCGTCCAATTCGGTATGGTCGCCATCGCGCGTGTGAAAGAAGTACCGGGGCATGCCTGTCAAATGCGGCTCGCCGCCCGGTGTTCCCGCCGCGCCTCACTTTTTGGAGCTGGCTTCCCGTAGATGAAGATAATCGGGGTCGAATTCAGCCAGTTCGCACAGGCCTTTCCAGTCCAGGATGGTCAGCTTGTTTGAACGCAGGCGCACGAGCCCGGCCTGCCGGATCTCTCGCAGCTTCTTGTTCATGTGAACGGTGGAGAGCCCGAGCGCGTCGGCGATTTCCGGCTGCGTCAGGGGCAGTTCGCAGGTCCTGCCGTCGGATAGGCCGATCGCCGTCATCTTGGTGATGAACTCGCAGAACAGATGGGCGATCCGGCTCGGCGCCGAGCGCCGGCCGATTCCAACCATCCATTCCCGGTAGATGGCAGCCTCCACCAGTGTCTCGCGCCAGAACGCTTCAGCAATCCGGTAGTAAGAGCGGGTCAGGGTGCGGACCGCCTCATGAGGAATGAATCCGACGGTCGCGGCCGTGAGCGTTCCGAGATTGTGATCCATCTGCTCGATGAGGAGCGAATGGATATCGGGGATGTCGCCGGGAAGATGCAAGGACAGGATCTGGCGCTGCCCGTCGCCCACGATCTTGTAGCGGCAGACCAGCCCTTCGGCGACGAGGCAGCATTGCTTCGTGCGCTCCCCCTCGCTGACGATGTCGTGCCCGCTCTCGAAATGCTTGAGGATCAGCGGCAGCCGGAGCAGCTGGTCTCGCTCCTCGGGCTGCAAGGGCGAGCTCGTCTCGAGCTTTCGAACGAGCCCGTGAAGATAATGGTCCTTGTCCATCAGCCCTCAATCTCACGCATCAGGATCCACCGTATCAGCCATTGCGTCCTTTTTCGCCTGCGGCAGCAGCGTCATCATAACGATGAAGGACGCAAGCAGAAGGCAGACGCTATTGGTCACGATCAAAGGCCACTGGCCCAGCCCGATCCCATAGAGGGTCCAAAGTGCGAAACCGGCCACGGTGAAGCTGTACATCACAGGCGAGATTGAGCTGGTGTCGCGGCTTTTGACGATGCGCCAAGCCTGCGGCACGAAGCTGACCATCGAGCAAAGCGCGGCAATGGCGCCCGCGGCTGTTATCCAGCCCATCGTCATGTCACGCATGCTGCGCGGGCGTAACGGACTGAGGCGCGCGCAGATGCCGTCGCGGGCAATGGCAACCACTCGTTCACCAACATTCCCGGCATTTGCATCAAATTCCGGGAGACGCGGAACGATCGGCTCGGTGTGGGATTTCCTCGCGACCAGTGAGGGACGATCCGATGCGGTGTAGCGTTTCGTTGGAGTTCTGGATCTATCTGGCCCTGACGCTCAACTTGGCGCTGGCGCTCGCGATCAATCTCTAGAACGACGCTGATGGTCGCTCGCTCGTCGTGCATGGGCCACCCTTATCCCAGCTTTTCGTCGAACGTGATGGACGCCAGCGTGCCGATCGGCTGGCTGCGATATTCGAGTCTCGAGCCGAGACTTTTCGACATCGCGGCGATGATCTTGGCACCGAGCCCGCTGCCCTTCGCCGCGCCTTCGCCCGTCCAGCCGATTCCGTCATCCGCGACGCTGAGCGTGATCTGATTGGACGGGCTCCGCGCGACGCTGACGCGAACCTCGCCATCTCCCACCGGGTACGCATATTTCAGGGCGTTGGTAACCAGCTCCGTCGCGATCATGCCCACCGAGACGGCCCTGTCGGTCTTGATCGACACGGGCTCGGCGTCGAGCCTGACGATCGGCGTCTTGCCTGAGGCGGTGATTGAGTTGCCCAATTCGCCGACGAGTGTCTCCAGATAGGCGGCGAGGTCGACCTGCTGGACGTCGGTCGAGGTGTAGAGGCTGCGATGCAGGTTCGCGATGGCGGTGATACGTGCCTGCGTTTCCGCCAGCGCCGCCTTTGCGCCGGGCTCTGTTACGGCGCCGGCCTGCATCCGGACCAGCGAGCCGACCAGCGCCAGGCTGTTTGCCACCCGATGATTGACCTCGGCCAGCAGCATCTCGGCCCGGTCCTTGGCCTGGCGAACCTGCAACTCGGCCTCTTCCTTTGCCCGCATCAGCCGGGCGCGTTCGACAGCCTGTTCGAGCGCCGCCACCAGCAGCACTTCAAAGCCGTCGCCGATCGCCTTCACGACATAGTCGACGGCTCCGGTCTTGAGCGCCTGGACCGCGATGGACAGCTCGGTCGAAGCCGTGACGTACACGACCGGAGGCGCCTGCTCGCGCGCCCTCAAATCCTCGAGGACGGCGAAACCAGAAGTCGTGCCGAGATCATGGTCGAGAATGACAACGTCGATGTCGCTGTCCGCCAGCCGAGTGAAGCCGGCCTCAGCCGTCGTCACGTGATCGACCTGATAGCCGCGGCGGCCGAGAATCCGTTGGACGAGCCGTCCCAGAGCGGCGTCGTCATCGATATAAAGAGCCTTGATGATGCGGTTGGGCATTACCGCGTCGCCATTGACTGGATCATTCGGTTTCCGGAACCTGCATCACCGAGAAGAACAACCCCAGCTGCTTGATGGCGTTGGCGAAGCCTTCGTAGTCGACGGGCTTGGTGATGTAGACGTTCGCGCCCAGATCGTAGCAGCGCTGGATCTCGCGACTGTCGTCGGTCGTGGTCAAAACGATGACTGGCGAGCGGCGGGTATGCTGGTTAGCCTTGACCTTCTCCAGGATGTCGACGCCAGCCATGTCAGGCAGGTTCAGATCGAGCAGGATGAGCAAATGCCGCCGGGAGCTGGCCTCGCCCGTCCCGTCTGCACCGAACAGAAACGCGAGTGCATCCGTCCCGTTCTGGAATGGGATGATCTCGTTGTTCACTCCCGCACGGCGGATGTTCTTCTCGATGAGGCGGGCATGCCCCTCATCGTCCTCGATCATCACGATCGAAACCGGCTTTCCATTGCTCACGTGGAGGTACTCCGCTGAACCGCGCTGAGATCGGGCGGCAACAAGATCGAAAAGGTCGTGCCAGCGTCCAGTTCGGAGCTGACGGTGATGTCGCCGCCGAGGTTGCGGACGATTGTCCGGACATGCGCCAGCCCGATGCCTTCGCCCGGCTTGTCCTGCGCGCCCGATCGGCGAAAAAGCTCAAAAATCCGTTCGTGGTCGGTCGCTGCGATACCGCGGCCATTGTCTTCGACCTCGATGACAACCCAGCCCGATTTCTCCCGCTTCGCGCGCATGACCACGTGAAGTTCGCGCTTGGGCGACCGGTACTTGATCGCATTGTCCAGGAGGTTGCCGAGGACCTGTTCGAGCGACAGCCGATCGCTGCGGATCTTCAGCGGCGGAGATTCGACCGTGATGCCGTCGCCGTTGTCCGTCGCCTGATGATGCACGGCCGCCGCGGCAGCCCGCAGCGCGGCAGGAAGGTCGATCGCTTCGGCGCGCAGCACGCGCTTTCCCTCACGCGAGATTTTCAGGATGGCGTTGATCAATCCATCCATCTTGCGCGTCGAGGATCGTATGAAGCTGATCGCTTCCGGCAGGTCCATGTCGACCGCCGTGCGGGCTTCCTCCAGTACCGCCGGGGTAGCTGCTTCGCCGGCAGCGAAATAGGCCTTGATCGGTGCCGCAGTCGCTTCGAGCTCGCTCGTGAAGCCCATGATATTCACGAGCGGCGCCCGCAGATCATGAGTCACGATATAGGCGAAGCGCTGAATTTCCTCATTGGCTCGGGTGAGTGCTTCGGTACGCTCTTGCACGCGCTGTTCGAGCCCGATGTTGAGGGCCGTGACCTCGGATCGAGCGGCGATGATCTCGCGCGTATAGCGGACGATTGTCCAGAATGCCGCCGCAGCGAAGAGAATAATGACCAGAGCACCGAGCACGATGGTCCAGCGCAGCCGCGCTGATGCGGTTTCCTGACCGGCGATCGCCTGCTGAAGCCGTTGCTCGGATTGGGCGATGATCCTGCCAAACCCGGCGCGAACCTCGTCCATCAGATTGCGACCCGAGCCTTGGCGGACCGTGGCGATCGCCTCGTCCCAGACGCCGCGTTGCGCCATGGCGATCGTTTGAGCCAACTCCGCCAGTTTGCCCCGCAAGGCGTCCTCCAGCCGGGCGACCTCGGCATGCGCCAGCTCGGCTGCTCCGGCGGAAGCCTTCAGGCGCTGCAGCGTCGGCTCGAACCGGGCAATGGCATCGGTGTAGGGGCGGAGATAGGCAGCGTCGCGCGAGAGCAGATAGCCACGCTGGCCGGTCTCGGCGTCCTGCGCGAGCGAGAGAAGGTCAGCCGTCGCGCTGCGCGTCTCGCGGAAGGCGACCACCTCGTCAAACTGGCGTTCCAAAGCTCGGGTCAGCCAGAAGGCCGCGATGACGATGACCAGCAGCGCAATCGCCGCACCGGCGAGCAGAATGAGATTGGATCTGAGAAACTGCGCTTGGGAGATAGGCATCAATAAGTCTCTGCGGGCCGGCCTCCATGGCCGGGACATGTGATGCGCGCAATAGCAAATGACAGAGTTTTAAAAACATAAAGTGATCGCCGGGCGATTGTCCTCCGCGACCACGGCGGTCATGCTCGCGTTCCCGACGAGGAGGCAGGAATGGCGACCGGCACGGTAAAATGGTTCAACACGACGAAGGGTTTCGGCTTCATTCAGCCCGATGGTGGCGGGCAGGACGTGTTCGTTCATATCAGCGCGGTGCAGCGGGCTGGCCTTCGCGAGCTGCTCGAAGGCCAGAAGATTTCCTATGAGGTGGTCGCCGACAAGCGATCCGGCAAGTCATCTGCAGAGAATCTCAAGGCCGAGTAGGCCGACACTGCCGCATGCCCCAGCCAACCGGTTGGTGGCCGTCCCAAAACGAGGGACAACCAGCCTTCGCTCCGGTTGCAATCGCAATTGGAGCAAACGTCAAGGCGTGCTCGACAAGCATCAGGGTGCAAAGCGATCGACGCTTTGCCTCATCGGCTTCGAACGAAGAAGACCTGATGCGGAATTGCTCTTGCGCCGATCAGCTCCGAGCCCTGCCGCGGCTGCCTCGGGGGTTTGGGCTTGAAGGTGTTTCCCGCGGTGCTGCACGCCGTCGTTTTGGAGTGACGTCCTTGGCCCGGCGCGCTCGTGTCTCCATGTTCAGGCGATAGAGTCCGTAGCCGACCGCTCCAGCAACGAGGATCGGTGCAGGCAGCCTCGCCACGAGCAGCGTCAACGGAACCGACATCCCCTCAGGGATCTCCCCGCGCTCGGCATCGCGCGCAATCCATGCGGTTGCGACGCTGTTGAGTATGGTCTTGATCATCTCTTGTGCTCGGCATTGCGCCGGTGAGGGCTCATGGCTGGTCAGTCGAGCCGAACATTGGCGGTCTTGTCGGCATAGTCCTTCTTGGGATCGGAGCCGAGCAACAGCTTGATGCCCGCGATCAGGCTCCATTCGTTCTCCCAGATCTCTGCCTGATGTGGATCGAAGCGCAGTAGAGCAAGCTTGGGGTCATCCTTGCCTTGCTCGAACCAGGCCGCAACGAAGCGGTTCCAAATCCGGTCGATGACCGCCCGGTCATTGTCGAGGGTCAGTGTGCCGCTGATCTTGGCGAACAGGTCGTGCCCTTTGTCGGCAAAGGAGATGAATGCGTTCTCGCTTCCCGCCAGCGCCTTCACCAATTCGGTGTCGTTCGCCGAGAAAATCCATAGCGGCCCGCGATCGGCGTCGCCGTCGATCTGCACCGTCATCGGCCGAATGAGGTTGTCGCTCGATCTTTCGAGCCCAAGCATGACCGTCATGTCGGAGCGAAGCGCCTTCCAGAGTTTGGCTTCAAGCTCGTTCGGTGTCGGCATGACAGGCTCCCGTTGTGGCGTTTGCGGGACAACCCTCGAGGCGAGCGCGAAGTTCCGCAGCCGCGATCGCTATTCCCCAGCGCTCCCACTCGCATCTGAAGGCTACGGTTGGAAACGGCGCGGCCACGCGCAACACGCTGACATGCTGAGAGAGGGCCAGTCAGGACAGATCGCTCTGAGAGACGCGCCGGACCGATCTCCAGGTCGCGCTCGTCAAGCCGAACAAGTCCAGTTGAACCGGACACAGTGGCAAATCGGCGGAACCCTCTTCGCGGCTTCTCGTTGCCCTTCAAGACAAGAGGTCGTCATGAGCAAGCAGCCCCCAATCCCACCATCGAACCGAAGCGACAAGGGACCTGGCGAGCTGCGGCATCAAAGCGAGGATCCTCACAGGGCCGAGCCGAGCGATCGGCCGTCAAACGCCGCTTCGCGAGGCCAGCAAGGAAACCCCGAAATCAACACGACCCATCAGGGTCACCAGCAGGATCGCCAACTGGCGCCGAGCTGGCGCAGGATTTCGGAAGCGATTTGAACGACTGGATGTCAAATGTTTGAAGGCTTCGCCATTGACGTCATAGAGTTGAGCGAGGCGACATTGCGCGTGCGGCATGGCGGCAAGGGCGAGCCCTTGCTGCTGTTGCACGGACATCCGCGTACACATGCGACCTGGCATCGGGTCGCTCCGTTGCTGGCGGCTGATTTCCAGGTCGTTTGTCCAGACCTGCGAGGCTTCGGACAATCCTCACATCCCCCTGAAATGCCGCACCATGCCGGTTCGTCGAAGCGCGCGAAGGCGCGGGACTGCCTGGAATTGATGGCGCGGCTCGGTTTCAGTCGTTTCCATGTCGCCGGCCACGATCGGGGCTCGTACACGGCGTTTCGACTGGCGATGGATCACCCCGACGCGGTGCAGCGACTGGCCGTGATGGATGGCGTACCGATCCTCGAGGCCCTGGAACGCTGCACTGAAAAGTTCGCGCGGCTCTGGTGGCACTGGTTCTTCTTCTGCCAGCCAGAGAAGCCCGAGCGAGCGATCCTCGCCGACCCGGTAGCATGGTATGGCGGTGATCCCGCGTCGATGGGATCAGAGAACTACGCAGATTTCCTGGCAGCCATTCAGGATCCGGATACGATCCACGGCATGCTCGAAGACTATCGCGCGGGGCCGGCGATAGATCGCTTTCACGACGCAGCCGACCGCGAGCAGGGTCGAACTTTGCAATGCCCACTGCTCTGCCTCTGGTCCGAGCGCGATGATCTGCCCGAGCTCTATGGGGATGTTCTCGATGTCTGGCGCCCATGGGCGCCCGATCGCCAGGGGCATGCAATCGCCAGCGGCCACCACATGGCAGAAGAGGCGCCGGAGGCCGTCGCGCTAGCGCTTCGGAATTTTTTCACCGAACGGTGAAAAGCGGCGGCTGAAGAGAGAACCAGTCGGCCCCTGCTGCGTTGTCCCCCTGCGTTAGGAGGGCGCGATGAGCCATCATTCTACGGAACTGGTCAATCACGTCGCTTTGCTGAACTACCGTGCTCCTCCGAGCGGCAAAGCGTTGAGGGAACGCTTCCTTCTGCAGATGAGCGAAGGCGACATGTTGAACGCGCTCGCGAGCTTGTCGGGCCGCAGTGTCGATTGCGTAGCCTGGCTGCTTCTGCAGGACATGATCGTGCCTGGCGGCTTGCTCCGAGCCGCGATCCAGCTGGACCGACAAAACCAGGCGGAGCGTCGTCGCGAGCCGGGTATCTCGCTCGCGCCGGATCGGCTTTTTGGCCCGGTTCGGACGTAAGCAGCTTTGACGCTGTTCTTAGAGCCCGTCGCTCCAGTGTTGGACCATCGGCCCTTCGCGACCGGATACAGGATCAGTCGGAGGCCTTGCCAACCGGCTGATCGCAGTCCGGGCCTCCACCGTCGGCGCATCGCGGAGAATGTCCCCGCTTTGCCCTGGAGGATAGGCGCCGACGACGAGGAAGTCGCTGCTAGCGCTGAGCCGGCGATGACCCGTGCCGGCGGGCAGCAGAAGCACATCACCCGCGCGGACAACAAGCTTCCGGGCGCCGTCTCCGCCCAAGGCCAGCTCGGCCGAGCCTTTGGCGATGCCGAGGACCTCGTGGCCTTTCGAGTGATAGTGATGGAAGTCGTAGATGCCATTGCGCCAGGCTGGCGGCCAGCCATTTTCCGCAAAGCGCTGTTCCATCGTGGCGGCGAGATCAGCCTGATCAGGCCGGAAAGCCTGCTGGTAGACGAGGGCCGGGAAGCGCGGGTTGTTCGGGATCGACCCGCGCTCCTCGAAAGGGAGGATGAGTATCGTCGGTACCGCCATCGATCGCTTTCCGATTAAACCGAGCGAGATCTACTCGGGTCTCGATCGCGGCCATGACCGTTTCCTGGCGTCGCATCGCCATCCCCGGAGAGCACGACCGGGTTGGCGCTGACCAGACCATCCGGGTTGGGTTTCGCCTGGGAGGGCGCAAACTGACCCTTTGCATCCTGCTGTGCCGGTTGGCGGGATTTCACCGCCGCTTCCTGTTCGGGGCTGAGTGGATTGCCATGTCCGTCACGCATGATCAGCTCCTTTGGTTCTGCTTTAACGTGGCCCCCAGAGGGTGGTGAGATCGAGTTCTTCGTCACGGTGCTTGCCGCCGAGCTGGGCCGCCATCCAGGCTGCCGCCGCCCCTACCAACAAGGCCGCCGCCGTCAGGAATGCGGAGAGAACGCCGATCTTGCGGGCGCGTTCGGCAGCCTGCTTGGCGGTCTCTTTCGCCTGATTGAGGCGAGCAAAGGCCTCGTCGATGCGCTTTTCAGCCTCGGGCTGGGCAATGTTCATCCGCGCCGCCATCCGGCTCGCAATATAGGAGCGATCTGCTTGATCGAGCTGACCACTCGCGAGACTGCGCACCAGAATGCGCGAGGCTTCGTCGCGCTCTGCCTGTGATACGGGTTCGGTGCCCGTCGAACGGGTCAACGTGTCGGCCGCGGTTGCGAGGGGATCCGGCTGTTGGCTGAGCGCCGCGCCGGCGGCCGTCGTCGCGGCGGCCGCTCCCGTAGCAGCCGTTCTCGCTAGACCGGCGACGGACGACGCCGCAAGGCCAGCGATGAGCAGCGCTCCTACGGCCCAGACGACCAGACCGTGCGAACCGTCACGCACATGCCGCTCGTGCAGGCTGGCATCGGCGGCCGGGCGCCGCATCCGGCCGGCGAGATAGCCACCGGTCGCCGAGGCTGTGACGCTTACCCAAAGCGCCCATAACGCTCCGGCAATGGCCAGCGCGGTGACTCCAGTCGATCGCGAAGGTTCGAACGATACGAGCGACATGCCGATCGCCGAGCCGAATGTCGTGAAAAGGGTGGTGATGGCCGCAGCAAGGGCTGCACCACCGAAGATCGCGCTCCATTCAAGATAAGAGCCGGAGCGCGAGGCAGATTGGGTCGGAGCAACGACGACGACATCGGTTTCGGTTGCCATGGCACGCTCCTATCGCAGGCCGAAAAAGGAGAGGATCGCCATGACCACGACCACGAGGCCGACCAGATAGATGATGTCGTCCATAGCTGCTCTCCGGGTGGCGCGACTGGCGGGACTGCGGGGAGAACAACCGAAGCATCGGCAAGTTCCGTCGCATCGGCACGTGAATGATCAAAGGCCCTGCGACGTCGCAGCTACGCTCGGCGCTTTCGGCCGCCGGCGGCATCCGGCGAGATTTCCAACCGCAACAGTGCAAGACCCCCCGCCGGCAAAGCCGGCGGGGGTTCTATGGGCCTCCAGCCCATTGCCCTGCCGCGGCGGCGGCACAACCGCGAACTTCGACGCGTCAACGCCGAACGCCGCCGCGGGACCCGTCTTGCTGGACTGGAGTCCGTTGGCCAAACTCGGCCAGAGCTTCACCAATTCCCATGATGCCGCTGAAAAGCGCTCGCGCAACCGAGAACGCCGCGCCACGATGAAGGATATCGGGCAGAGCCTCGCTGGAGGCACGCTTGACGACAATCAGGCGGCAGGCCGGATCGCCAGCCTCGATGGCCTTGGGAATGTCGTCGAGTTGCTGAAGTTGGGTGAAGCCGTCAAGTAGCGGGCCGGAGCCGATGCCAGCCGCGCCCTTGGCGAAGCCATCGCAGACGGGAGCAACAGGACTCTGGGATCTTCGATGGGAGCCCGGTCACATCAGCTGGCCGGAATAGCGCCCTCCCGACTTCGCTGACGATGAGTAAGAGCGGTGGCAACTGGACGGCGCAGAACGACGAGGGCAGCAGGCGATGTCGTTCGCTGCCTTCACCAGCCGGGAGACGGATCGGCGTTTCACCTAGAATACATCGGGTATCGACCTGATTTCGAACCGTCATCAAGGCCTGCCAGTATGATAGTCGCGCAAAGTGGATATCGGCTGGCGCGAAGATGATGCGATAGAACAAAGGACCAGTGCACGTCTGCGTTTTGAAACGATTCAGATTTCTCCCGAAGTGATGGGCATGCAGCGACATGAGCCGCCCGGTGAAAGGCGGCGCCTATGGTGACCGTGTTACACCGCCCGACATCGGCGCTGCTTCTGGTGCTGGGCATTCTGGGTTTGCTGGCATTCGAGACCTGGCGCAGCCATCTCGCCGCGCAGGAGGAGGCAGAGCGCAACGTCGTCAACCTTGTGAAGCTGCTGTCCGAGCAGACGGCCCGCACCATTCAGTCAATCGATCTGAGCCTTCAAAGCGTGGCCGCGGAAGCGGCAGGCACGCCCAACCTGACCGACAACGATCCCCGTTTCGGCGCCGAGATGCGCAAGCGCTTGAGCAGCTTGCCTTTCGTGCGTGCATTGTTCGTGGTCGGAGCGGACGGCCTTGTCTCGCAGGACACGAATTACGCAGCGACGCCGCGGACCAATGTGGCCGATCGCGCCTATTTTGCAGTGCAACGAGACGACATCTCGGCGGGGCTGTATATCGATGCGCCCTTGCGCAGCCGCACATCCGGAGATTGGATCATCGCGCTGTCACGCCGGATCGACGCGCTTGACGGCCATTTCGCCGGAGTTGCGGTGGCCCTGGTGGACCCGATGTATTTCGAGCGCTTCTACAGCCAGCTCTGGATCGGCGGTGGTAATGTCGCGCTGTTCCGCAAGGATGGCGTCGAGCTCGCCCGCTCACCGCATATCCACGCCTTGATCGGCACCTCGGCGGCCGGGCGGGAGACCTTCAGGCGATTTCAGGACGGGAGCGCTCCGGAGGTCTTCTGGGGGACGAGCCCGATCAACGGAATCGAGCGGGTGGCAAGCTTCAGGGCGCTTGAAAACCTGCCGCTCGTGATGCTCGTGACGATGAGCAAGGCCGTCGTCATGCGCGCCTGGCGCACGCATATGACGGTGACGGGCGTCGGGGCGGCGATCATCATCGTGATGTTCGCAGGCATCGAGACGCTGACGCGGCGGCATCGGCTGCAGGAGGAACGGGCCAAGGCGCGCCTGGTGGAGGCGGAGCGGCTCGAATCGATCGGCCGTTTCGCGGCGGGGGTGGCGCATGACGTCGGAAATCTGCAGAGGATCATCAGATCCGCCGTCCTGCTGCTGCGCCCTGAGGTGGCGGACCGGCAGAAGGCGGGCGAGTTGCTCGACCAGATCGACGCCACCCTCACCGTCGGCGGCGAACTGGTCGCCCAATTGCTGTCGCATGCCCGCACCGGCCACCGCGCGCCCGGTGTCAACGATCTGAACCTCGTCATCTCCGAGGCGCTGCCGATGCTTCATCGTGCTGCCGGGCCGAAGGTGGAGGTCAGCCTGTCGACTGCGGCGTCGGCTCTGCCGTGCCGGATCGACCGCCCCCAGTTTCTCGCCGTCATGCTGAACCTGATCCTGAATGCGCGCGACGCGATGCCGAACGGGGGGACGGTGTTTCTCGAGGTTCGGGACGAGCGGGCTCTGGGACAAGATGGGCCGGGCTGGAGCGAAATCCGCGTGTCGGACAACGGGCAGGGTATGTCGGAAGCGATCCTCGGCCAGGCCCTGGATCCCTTCTTCACCACCAAGACGGCCGGGCAGGGCAGTGGCCTGGGGCTCAGCCAAGTCCAGACCTTCATCGACGACAGCCAGGGGAGTCTGGAGATCACGAGCGAGCAAGGAAAAGGAACGACGATCCGGCTGCGCCTGCCGCTGGCCGAGGTCGACCACGCTGAAGAGACCCGGTCGCGCGCGCTGCCATCTGCTTCGGATACGGCGTGCCGGCCCGCTTGATTCTATGAGAGCGACAACCGAGACTGCGGCGAGCAAGTCGAGACCCGAGCATGATGGGTAGACGAGAGCTGAAGATACTGGTCGTGGACGACCATCCCATCGTGCGCGGTGGCCTCAGGGCGATCCTTGAAACCCAACCGGGCTGGCATGTCTGCGCCGAGGCCGGGAATGGCGAGGAGGCGGTGCGCCTCACGCTCGAACATGCTCCCGACGTCGTGGTGATCGACCACTCGCTGCCGATACTGAACGGGCTGGAGGCGGTTCGGCAGGTTCTTCGGAGCCTGCCCGACACCCGGATGCTGATCTATACGATGCATGACGATGACGGCCTGATCCATGATGCGTTGAAGGCCGGCGCGCGCGGCTATCTGCTCAAGTCCGAGGACGACAGGGAGATCGTCGCCAGCGTCCGGGCCTTGGCGGAGGGGAAGACCTATTTCTCGCAGCGGGTGGCGAAATGCCTGCTGGACCAGCTCCTCGGCAGCGAAAAGACGGTGGCGTCGCAGACATTGACCGCCCGTGAGCGCGAGGTCGTCCAGCTCGTCGCGGAAGGGGAATCGAACAAGTCCATCGCGCGGCGCTGGGGCCTCAGCATCAAGACCGTCGACACGCACCGCACCTCGGCGATGAAGAAGCTCAATCTGCGCACGGCGGTCGACCTGGCTCGCTACGCGATCCGCAACAGGCTGATCGAGCCGTAGCCTTCGAACAGGGTCGTCGGGGGCTGCATGGAGGGCGTTGCAGCCTCGGCCGGCCCTTCATCGCGGCGCCGTGGGCCTGCTGCGGCACGATCGTCGATCTGTTCGTCATCGCGAGGAAAGAGCTGCTCTACGTCGAGCAATCGGCTTGCCGGTCGATCTGCGGGTGCAGGCCTGTCGGGATGGATCCTAGGGGAATATCGCCGCGATACTCGGGTGTTCGCCCGGTTGTCTGCTTTTTCCAGTGTCAGTTACGTTAGGTGTCCGGGTGACGTTGCAGAATTTATGCGTAAAGTCTGATTTGCTCGTCCAAGTTGTATCATGCGTGTGTTATTGTCAAATTCTCTCATTTTTTGATTCCATGGTGTGACAGTTTTCTGTTTCGCCATATCTAATAATATTTAAGCTGGCGGTAGATGAGATTTTTTAAATTAATCGAAATTACATGAAGTTTTTACGTCCGATTAGTAGATATATATACTTGTAATGACGTCGACCTTGGAAGAGCGGTTCTGGTCATGGCTGTATTTTTGATCTGCCTGGATAGACAAAACGCTCTGCGATGTTCAGGTCGAATGCGATTAATGGCGAGCGTGGATGAGGGCGCTCCGAAACGCGCCGACCGCAGCAGTTCCCGGACAATGCGATAGCTATCAGGCGCTCGGATGCGGACTGCGCGAAGTATCGCTGCGAGATTTCGTACAAGGATTCGGCAGCCGGAGAAGATGGGGGCAGCGAATGCTCCGACTACGTTGAAGCCGACGGCGTTTCTCCATCTTGCCATTGTAATGAAGGGCCTCGGCGTACGCGGGCGTGCGTCGGTATATTCCTGGGCGTATTCTTGCCGGCGCTTCGCTTCCCCGATCATCGTCTTGTTGCAAGGCTTCGGCCTCGGCCGCCCGCGCAAAGCGCAAATGGAGGTGCAGCGGCGGGAGCGGGAGGAAAAGCGGCTCCTGCACATCATCGAGGACATGCCGGCCGCGGTGATGACGGTCGAGCCGGGCACGTTCAGGATCGGCTATGCCAACGAAGCCTCCAGGGCGTTGATGCGCAGGATCGAGCATCTGCTGCCGATCAAGGCCGACGGACTCGTCGGCGCGTCCATCGAGGCGCTCTACAGGCAGCCGCAGCAGCCATGGCGGACCTTGGTCGAAGCCGGCGCCCTGCCGCACGCCGCGCGCATCGAGATCGGGCCGGAAGTGCTCGACCTCAAGATATCGGCCATTCTTGGCGCCGACGGCTGCGATCTCGGGCAGATGGTGATCTGGGCCCTCGTCACCAAAGAGGTCGAGGCTGAGAAGCGCATTCGCCATCTCGCCCATTACGACATGCTGACGGGACTCCCTAATCGTACCTCCTTCCATGACGTCCTGATCAGCAGCCTTGTCGCTTCCGACGCACGAACCGGGCTGCTGCTTGTCGATCTCGACGGCTTCAAGAGCGTCAACGACACGCATGGCCACCACATGGGCGACATCCTGCTCGGCCAGGTCGCGGGTCGCTTGCGCGGGATCTGCGACGGACCTGGCATGACCGTCGGGCGGCTCGGCGGCGACGAGTTCGCGGTTCTCGTGCAGGACGTCCCGGAGCTTGCCGTCGCCGCGATCGGCAAGCGGATCGTCGAGGCGTTGAGCGTGCCCTACGACCTGCGGGACGGCCGGAGCATCCAGCTTGGCGCCACGGTCGGCATCGCGCTGGCGCCGGTGCACGGCAATGCCGCCGATCTCCTGCTGACGCGGGCCGACATGGCCCTCTTCGCGGCCAAGGCGGCAGGCACGGGGCAGGTCCTCGTCTTCTCCCCGGCGCTGGAGCTGCGCGTGCGGGAGCGCCTGCGGCTGGAGGCCGATCTGCGCTCCGCGCTCGAGACGAAGGATGGACTGTTCGTCTTCTACCAGCCGATCGTCGATGTCGAGACGGGCTGCGTGACGACCCGCGAAGCGCTGGTGCGCTGGCACCATCCAGACAGGGGCTGGATCTCGCCGGCGCAATTCGTCCCGATCGCCGAACAGAGGGGGCTGATCGAGCAGCTGAGCATGTTCGTGCTGCAGAGCGCCTGCTGCGAAGCGGCCCGGTGGCCTGATGGCGCGCGCGTTGCCGTCAACATCTCCGCCAACCAGCTCGGCAAGGGCATGCTGGCGCCGACCATCCTCGCGGCCCTGGTCAGGTCCGGCCTGTCGCCCGACCGGCTGGAGGTCGAGCTGACGGAAACCGCCCTGTTCGGTTCGGAAACGGGCTGCATCGACGATCTGCGGCGCCTGCGCGACATGGGGGTGCGGATCGCGCTGGACGATTTCGGGACCGGCTATTCCTCGCTGTCCTATCTGCAGATGGTCCGCTTCGACAAGGTCAAGATCGACGGCACGTTCATCAGGCACATCGTCACGCGGCCGGAGAGCGCCGCCGTGGTCAA
>WPCJ01046294.1_pt1 | contig 16896 bp, 13 predicted proteins | sample 5399831 | NCBI WGS metagenome assembly WPCJ01 (sample SAMN12869470, study PRJNA574797) | sludge metagenome | isolation source: wastewater treatment of pH10 | place: China:Beijing | collected 2019-05-20 | reverse complement strand
TATCTCGCCCGGATAGAGATCGAAATCGGCTGAATCGAGGGCTGTGACGCGGCCATAGCGCTTGACCAGGCCGCGTGCGGTGAGAATGGGTTCGCGCTGCATCAGCCTGCCACCTTCCTGATCCACTGGTCGACCGTTACGGCACCGATGATGAGCACGCCGATGAGCAGATAGGTCCATTGCGGATCGGTGCCGATGAGCCGCAGTGCCAGCGAGAACACGCCGACGATCAGCGCCCCGAACAGCATGCCGAGAATGGAGCCGCGACCGCCGAACAGGGAGATGCCGCCGATCACCACGGCCGTGATCGATTCGATATTGGCGAACTGCCCTGAAGTGGGGGAAACCGAGCCAAGACGTCCAATCAGCGCCCAGCCGGCCAGAGCGCAGATCAGCCCGGCAAGCGTGTAGACCGAAAGCAGCATTCGGTTGACATTGACGCCCGAAAGCTTGGCGGCCTCGGGGTCATCGCCCACCGCATAGACATGCCGCCCCCATGCGGTGTGGTTGAGCACGTACCAGAGCACCAGCACCAGAACCACCATGGCAATCACGCCATAGGTGAAGACGGCATTGCCGATGCGGATATTGTTGCCGAACCATTGCAGCAGCGGCGCATTGGCCTCGATATCCTGAGCGCGGATCGTCTCGTTCGCGGAATAGAGAAAGTTGGCAGCCAGAATGATCTGCCAGGTGCCGAGGGTGACGATGAATGGCGGCAGCCTCAGCCGCGCCACCAGCCAGCCATTGAGGAAGCCGCAGGCAGCGCCGACGGCGAAGCCGCAAAGGATCGCAACAGGCGCCGGCATCCCGTAGCGGAACGTGAACTGCCCCATGACCACCGAGGACAGCACCATGATGGCGCCGACGGACAGGTCGATGCCTGCCGTCAGGATCACCAGCGTCTGGGCCGCCCCGATGATGCCGACGATCGCCACCTGCTGCAGAATGAGTGTCAGGGAAAACGGCGAGAAGAAGCGCCCGCCGATCACCAGAGCAAAGACGACAAGCGAAGCAATCAGGACGATCAGGGGCACCGCCGCCGGGCTGGAATGCAGGAAGTGCTGCAATTTCTCGACAGGGGTGCGGTCGTGTCCTTCAAAGCGCGCCACGGAACTGTCGCTGCCTTCCAGAGCCTTTTCGAACTCCTGCGCCCGCTCTTCGCCTGAAGCAGCTTCGTTCATAAGTGCCCTCCTCCCATCGAGCGCTTGCTCCCGGTGGACGCGCAGAAAATGCCCGCGCGTCCGCAGAATAGTGTGCTCAAGCCTGCGCCGGGATCAACCCCAGCAAAGCTCAAGGCCTTTCTGGACATCGATCGAATCGACACCTTCGGCAGGCTTTGCGGTAACCAGCGCCACGCCGGTGTCGACAAAATCCTTGCCTTCGGTCACCTGAGGCTTCTCGCCCGTGTCAGCGAACTTCTTGATGGCCTCGATGCCCAGAGAAGCCATCAGCAGAGGATATTGCTGCGAGGTTGCGCCGATCACCCCCGCCTCGACGTTCTTCACGCCCGGGCAGCCACCGTCGATGGACACGATCAACACGTTCTTTTCCATGCCCACCGCCTTCAGCGCCTCATAGGCACCGGCAGCCGCCGGCTCGTTGATGGTGTGGACGACATTGATGGACGGGTCCTTCTGGAGAAGGTTTTCCATGGCCTTGCGGCCGCCCTCTTCGTTGCCGTTGGTCACATCGTGGCCGACGATGCGCGGATCGTCCTCGTCACCGATGCGGTTGATGTCCTTGGTGTCGATGCCAAAGCCCTTCATGAAGCCCTGATCGCGCAGAACGTCGACGGTCGGCTGCGATGGCGTCAGGTTAAGGAAGGCGATCTTTGCATCCTTCGCCTTGTCACCGAGCGTGGCTGCGGCCCATTTGCCTACCAGTTCGCCGGCGAGCAGATTGTCGGTGGCAAAGGTAGCGTCGGCGGCATCCGCAGGTTCGAGCGGCGTATCCAGCGCGATGACGAGGATGCCGGCGTCACGGGCCTGCTTCACGGACGGAACGATGCCGGCCGTGTCGGATGCGGTAATCAGAATGCCCTTGGCTCCATCGGCGATGCAGCTTTCAATGGCCGCCACCTGGCTTTCGCTGTCGCCGTCAATCTTGCCGGCATAGGTCTTCAGGTTGACGCCCAGTTCTTTGGCCTTGGCAACGGCGCCCTCCTTCATTTTCACGAAGAAGGGATTTGTGTCTGTCTTGGTGATCAGGCATGCGCCCACTTCCTGTGCAGAAGCCGGAGCGGCAAGCGCTGCCGCACCAAGCGCGGTCGCGCAGAACAGGGCGGCCTTCAACGCGGAGATTTTCATTGCATCCTCCCAGATGATGACGGCTCCGGACCAGTTCCGGGGCCAAGATACGAGCGCTCGCACTGCCTTCCCGGCCGCGCCCTGAGATAAAAACAAACACAGGTTCCGGCACCCTGTCAATAATTAAATCACTCTTATTTATTATTGACAGCATTGCGCCGATCCAACATTCTTGTCAAAGGACAGGGGAACTTTCGGGAGACTGGCTACGGTGGAAACCGGCACTGTGAAACATGGTCCGCCCGAAGCGGCGGAAAGCCGTTTCCACCGCGGCACCAACCAGAGCGGGATGCGCGATCACAATGAGCGGCTCGTGCTGTCGCTCGTGCGCCTGCATGGCAGCCTGTCGAAATCCGACATCGCAAGGATGACCGGCCTGTCGGCGCAGACCGTATCGGTCATCATGCGCGAGCTGGAACGCGACGGGTTGCTTCTGAAGCAGGCTCCGCAGCGCGGCAAGATCGGCCAGCCTTCCGTGCCGATGTCGCTCAATCCCGACGGCGCCTTCTTCATTGGGCTCAAGATCGGCCGCCGCAGCTCGGATCTCGTGCTCATCGATTTTCTGGGAACGGTGCGCGCCTCGTCGCAACTTTCCTACCGCTATCCGGTTCCGCGCGAAACGGTGGAGTTCGTGCTGTCGGGCATGAAGGAGCTGCGGGCAACCCTGAGCGCCGGCCAGCAGAAGCGCATTGCCGGCCTTGGCATAGCGATGCCCTTCGAGCTGTGGAGCTGGGCCGACACCGCCGGTGCGCCGCGCGAGATCATGGACGAATGGCGCCACCGCGACATGCGCTCCGAAATCCAGCTTCTGTGCGATTTTCCCGTCTATCTCCAGAATGACGCCACCTCTGCCTGCGGCGCCGAACTGGTGTTCGGCCAGACCGGCGCTTTGCGCGATTTCGTCTATTTCTACATCGGTGCCTTCGCCGGCGGCGGCATCGTGCTCGACGGCAGGCTCTACAGCGGGCCGACGGGAAATGCCGGCGCCCTTGGCTCGATGCTTATTCCCGGCAACGGCAACAAGCCGACACAGCTGATCGACATCGCCTCGATCGCGGTTCTGGAAAAGCGCCTGAACGCAAATGGCGTAGATGCGCCACATCTTTGGACGACGCCGGAAGAATGGGGCGACCTCGGCCCAACCGTGGATCAGTGGATCCTCGATGCGGCAAACGCGCTGGCCTATTCGATCGCTTCATCGACTGCCGTCATCGACTTTGAAGCCGCAGTCATAGATGGCTGGATGCCGGCTTCCGTCCGCGCCCGGCTGGTCGATGCCGTTCGCAATGCCATGTCAGGCATCGATGCCGAAGGCGTTTCCGTCCCTCGCATCCAGGAAGGCACGGTCGGCGTACATGCCCGCGCCCTCGGTGCTGCCAGCCTGCCGCTCTCCGAACGTTTTCTGATCGGCCCGACCCTCCCCGCCAGAACGGCGTAGGCGGCAGTCAATTTCATTCCTCCAGATTGAGCTACGGAGCGAGCGCCTGATGATACTTTGCTGCGGCGAGGCCCTGATAGACATGCTGCCGCGCAATTCCACGCTCGGCGAGCAGGCTTTCGCCCCCTATGCCGGTGGGGCGGTGTTCAACACCGCCATCGCGCTCGGTCGGCTTGGTGCACGCACCGGCTTCTTTTCCGGCATCTCACATGACATGTTTGGCACGCTTCTGCGGCAGGAACTGGAGGCCAGCAAAGTCGATTGCCGCTACCTCCACATTTCACCGCGTCCGACCACTCTTGCCTTCGTCCAGCTCAACCAGGGGCAGGCCAGCTACACATTCTATGACGAGAACACAGCCGGCCGCATGCTGACAGATGCCGACCTGCCCGCGCTCGACAACGAGGTCGAAGCGATGCTGTTCGGTGCGATCAGCCTCATCTCCGAGCCTGCCGGCAGCGCCTATGAAGTGCTCATGCGCCGCGAGCACGGCAAGCGCGTGATGATGCTCGATCCAAACATCAGGCCGGGCTTCATTCCCGATCGCGAGAAGCATCTCGCGCGCATCGAAGCGATGATGGCAATGGCCGACATCGTGAAGCTCTCGGACGAGGATCTCGCATGGTTCGGGCAGCCCGGCACGACGGAGGATTTCGTTGAAGGCTGGCTGACGCGCGGCCCCGCCCTCATCGTCATCACCCATGGCGCCAGGGGCGCGACCGGATATTCGCGCGCGGGCTCGGTCACCATCCTGCCGCCACCGGTCGATGTCGTGGACACGGTGGGCGCGGGCGACACCTTCAACGGAGGCTTGCTCGCCTGCCTGTCGGAACATGGAATGCTGTCCCGCTCTGCACTGTCGGGCCTGTCCATGAGCGGCCTGCGCTCTGCGCTGGAATTTGCCACGTCGGCCGCTGCCGTCACCGTTTCACGCGCCGGCGCCAACCCGCCGTGGCGCCATGAAATGAGTTGACTTCGCACACATCAAATCTCCGTCGCACCTGCGCATCGAAATGTGATCTTGCCGCACCGAAGGTTTGCGCCTGCGCCTTTCCCCTGTCGGACAGGTCTGGTACTTGGCCGGCATCTGAAGCGCATTTGCATTGGAGCAGTCATGCAGTTCATCGATCTCAACGCGCAACGCGAACGCATCCGCAACCGGCTCAAAGCCGCCATCGACCGCGTCGTTGACCATGGCCGTTACATTCTGGGACCGGAAGTCACGGAACTGGAAGAGAAGCTTGCCGCCTATGTCGGCACGAAGCATGTCGTGGCCTGCGCCAACGGCACCGATGCCCTGCTGCTGCCGCTCCACGCCTCCGGCATCGGCATCGGCGACGCCGTCTTCGTGCCGAGCTTCACGTTCGCCGCCACGGCAGAGGTCGTGGCTCTGACCAAGGCCGAACCCATATTCGTGGACGTCGATCCCAAAACCTACAACATCGACATCGCCAGCCTTGAAGCCGCAATCGACATGGTAAAGGCGGAAGGCCGCCTGCAGCCGAAGGCCATCATTCCGGTCGACCTGTTCGGTCTTGCCGCCGACTACGATGGCCTCATACAGATCGCAGCGCGCGAGAACCTTCTGGTGATCGAGGATGCCGCCCAGTCCATCGGCGGTTCCGCCGACGGCAAGATGTGCGGCGCCTTCGGCCATGTCGCAGGAACCAGTTTCTATCCGGCCAAGCCGCTGGGCTGCTACGGTGACGGCGGCGCCATGTTCACCGATGACGGCGATCTTGCCGAAAGGCTGCGTTCCTTCGCCTTCCACGGCAAGGGCGAAACCCAGTACGACAACATCGTCGTTGGCATCAACTCCCGCCTCGACACCATTCAGGCCGCGATCCTGATCGAAAAGCTCGCTATTCTCGAAGACGAAATGGAAGCCCGCCACCGCGTGGCCGCCCGCTATGCCGCGGGGCTCGGCGACATCGTCAAGGCCGCCAACAATCCCGAAAACGGGCGCTCGGCCTGGGCCCAGTACGCCATCGAGACGCCGAAGCGCGACGGTCTGAAGGCACATCTTCAGGAGAAGGGCATTCCTTCGGTCATCTATTACGTGAAGCCTCTGCACACGCAGGTTGCCTACCGCAATTTCCCGCGCACGCCCACCGGCCTTGCCGTATCGGAAGAATTGCCGCAGCGCATCCTGTGCCTGCCGATGCATCCCTATCTGTCGGAAGACGATCAGGATAGCATCATCGAGACGATCCGGAACTACATAGGCTCGAATTCGGTCGCAGCCGGAGAATAAGCCAGAAAACGGGGGCCGGCGTGAAGTTATGCCGGCTCCACCCCGCGGGCGATGAAGAACGGATTGGCGAAATCGACATCATCGGCAATGTTGCGCTTGCCATATGAAAGCGGCGCGCCATCCACGGTTCTGGTCATGCCGCCGGCCGCCCGCAACACGGCGTCGCCTGCCGCCGTATCCCATTCCATGGTACGGCTGAAACGCGGATAAACATCCGCCTCGCCTGCCGCAAGCAGGCAGAACTTGAGCGACGAACCGACCGAAACGATTTCGGCTGCGCCCAGACTGATAATGTATTCATCCGTCTGCGGCGTGTTATGCGAGCGGCTTGCCACGACCGTCTGCGTCATCGACGGCTCGCGGACGCTGACGCGCTGGCGCGCCACAACGGTGTAATCGTCACCAACCCACAGCGTCTCGGCCAGACCCGGCCGCCCGGAAAAAAAGCGGCCGCTGCACGGTGCGAAAACGACGCCAACCTCCGGCACACCATTGCGGATCAGGGCAATGTTGACCGTGAAATCGGACCGGCGGGCTACGAATTCCTTGGTCCCGTCAAGCGGATCGACGAGGAAGAACGCCTCGCCAAGCTCACCGGGACGAACGCCGGCAGACGCTTCTTCCTCGGCTACACAGACGATGTCCGGAAAGGCATCGCGCAGACCTTCAAGTATGATGCACTCGCTTGCCCGGTCCGCCTCGGTCACGGGCGAGGTGTCGGCCTTGGCCTCCACCGCGCAGCCCGCCTCGAAGATCCGCATGATCTCGCGCCCGGCATCCAGCGCGAGAGTTTCAAACAAGGCAAGGACTTGCGTATCGTCAGATACCGCCGCCGCTTTCGTAATGCTGCTGGGCAATGTCACGCTCTGTCAACCACCGTTCCACCGCCTCTACCATCTCTTCCGGCGTCCGGCCGAGCGTCTGAAGGCGTAACTCGGGGTTCTCCGGCGATTCGTAAGGCGAGTCTACTCCCGTAAAGTTGTCGATCTCGCCTTTCAACGCCTTAGCATACAACCCTTTGGGGTCCCGACGCACACATTCCTCGAAAGGTGTGTCAACGAACACCTCGATGAACTCGCCTTCCGTCATCAGTTCGCGCGCCAGAAGGCGTTCAGACCGGAACGGAGAAATGAAGGAAACGATGACGATCAATCCGGCATCCGCCATCAGCCTGGCGACCTCCGCGACCCGGCGGATGTTCTCCGCGCGATCGGCTTCGGTGAAGCCGAGGTCCCGGTTCAGTCCGTGGCGGACATTGTCACCGTCGAGGATGTAGGTGTGGCGCCCGGCCGCGTGCAGCTTCTTTTCCAGAAGGTTGGCGATGGTCGACTTGCCCGAACCGGATAAGCCCGTAAACCAAAGCACGGCAGGACGCTGATGCTTGAGGGTGGCACGCGCTTCGCGGCCGACATCCAGCGACTGCCAGTGGATATTATCCGCCCGCCTGATCGCCTGCCGGATCATACCCGCACCGACAGTGGCATTCGTGATGCGGTCGATAAGGATGAACGCGCCGGTGGTCCGGTTCTCGGCAAAAGCGTCGAAGGCCACCGGCGACTGCAGCGTGATGGTGACGTCACCGACCTCGTTCAGTTCCAGCTCGCGCGCCTCTTCCTCGGAAAAGTCGTTTATGTTCAGCCGATGGCTGATCTTGTCCACCGTGGCACTCGCCTGATCGGTGGCGGTGCGCAAAACATAGCCAGCGCCCGGCCTCAGCACCTTCTCGTCGAACCAGACGACCGAGGCCGAAAACCGGTCGGCAACCTGTGGACGTGCCGAAGGCGCGACAAGCACGTTGCCGCGCGAAACCTCGACCTCCTCGTCCAGCACCAGCGTCACGGCCTGCCCTGCCACCGCACGATCAAGGTCGCCACCTTGCGCAACGATCCGCCGGACCTTTGCCTGCCTTCCGGATTTGGCAACCACCACCGCATCGCCCGGCGAGACCGAGCCGGAGGCTATGGTGCCGGCGAAGCCGCGAAAATCGAGATTGGGGCGATTTACGTACTGAACCGGCAGGCGAAACGGCCGTTCCACCGCCTCGTCATCAACCGGAACGGTCTCCAGATGCTCCACCAGGGTGGGGCCGCCATACCAGTCGAGCTGCTCCGATCGCTGGCTGACATTGTCGCCATAGCGCGCGGAAATGGGAATCGCTTCCAGGGTGCGGAAGCCAAGCGTGCCCGCGAACGCGCGATAGTCGGCGACGATGCGATCGAATACGGCCTGGTCGAAGCCGACCAGATCGATCTTGTTGATGGCCACCACGATATGGCGGATCCCGAGCAGCGAGGCGATGACGGTGTGGCGCCGCGTCTGGCGAAGCACGCCCTGCCTCGCATCGACCAGCACGATAGCCAGATCGCAGGTGGAAGCGCCTGTGGCCATGTTGCGCGTGTATTGCTCATGGCCGGGTGTGTCCGCCACGATGAACTTGCGTTTCGGCGTCGCGAAGAAACGGTAGGCGACATCGATGGTGATGCCCTGCTCGCGTTCCGCTTCCAGCCCGTCGACGAGCAGGGCGAAGTCCATCTCGTCGCCCGTGCTGCCGTGCCGTCGCGAATCCTGTTCCAGCGTGGCGAGCTGGTCCTCGAATATCTGCTTCGTGTCCGACAGCAGCCGGCCGATCAGCGTGGACTTGCCGTCATCGACCGAGCCGCAGGTCAGGAAGCGCAGCAGGGATTTCTTTTCCTGCGATGCGAGATAGGCGCGCACGCCCTCGACCGCGTCGAGATTTTCCGGCGTTACGTGCTGCATTTCAGAAATATCCCTCACGCTTCTTCTTTTCCATGGATCCGGCCTCGTCCCGGTCGATCAGCCTCCCCTGCCGTTCGGAGGTGCGCGCTGTCAGCATTTCTCCGACGATGGCCTCAAGCGTATCGGCGCCGGAATCGATCGCACCGGTCAGCGGGTAGCAGCCGAGGGTGCGAAAGCGCACCATCCGCTCCTGCACCTTTTCGCCGGGAAGCAGTTCCATACGCTCGTCATCCCGAAGTATGAGCATGCCGCCACGATCCACGACCGCTCGGCGTTTGGCGAAATAGAGCGGAACGATGGGGATGTTTTCCTGCAGGATGTACTGCCAGATATCGAGTTCGGTCCAGTTGGACAGCGGAAACACCCTGATGGATTCGCCGGGCGAAATGCGGGTGTTGTAGATATTCCACATCTCCGGCCGCTGGCTTTTGGGATCCCAGGCATGGCTGGCATTGCGGAACGAGAAGATACGCTCCTTGGCGCGTGATTTTTCCTCGTCGCGGCGCGCTCCGCCGAAAGCGGCATCGAAGCCATACTTATCCAGCGCCTGCCGCAGGGCCACGGTCTTCATGATATGGGTGTGGGTATTCGAGCCGTGTCGGAACGGATTTATACCGTCGCGAACGCCATCCTCATTGACATGCACGATCAGGTCGAAGCCGAGACGCGTGGCCATTTCGTCACGAAAGGCAATCATTTCGCGGAATTTCCATGTCGTGTCGACATGCAGGAACGGAAAGGGAGGCTTGGCCGGGTAAAATGCCTTGAAGGCCAGATGCATGAGGACGGCTGAATCCTTGCCGACAGAGTACAGCATCACCGGCCTGGAAAAACTGGCGGCAACCTCCCTGAAAATATGGATAGATTCCGCCTCCAGCCGCTGGAGATGGGTTAGCACCGGGGCCATGGCAGCCTGCTTTCCTTTCAACAGATCCGGAACGACTTTCAGATGCCGCCCGGTCGGCCTGCCGTGCAGGTCGGTTCTTTGGTCGGTAAATCTGCGTCCGCAAACGGTTTTTAGCCGCAGCGGGGCGCGCAACCAACGCAAGGTCAACTCACCAAAGCCACCGGAGGCGATAATTTTTCCACGCGCGCGACGATAACGGGTACAATCGTGCGACATCCCTGTCCGCACGTCCACGCCATCAAACGGGCATCATTTTGTTGCCCTGTAAACTCTTCAGCTGTAAGTCCTTTTCCCTGACCGACGCGATGTGCAGCGCGCCAGCACAATCATCACCAACCGCGCCGGAATATCGTCATCAGGGAGCCGGAGGTTTTGACCATTCCTGAAAATCCCAAGACAGACCGAAATCGCATGGCAGCAGTCCTTGCCCGGCTTCCGCAGAACGGCATCGATCGCAACAACTACATCTCGGCCTTTCTGATGGGGGCTCTGCCGGCTGTCGGCGGCAGCGTGATATCGGTGCTGCTCTATACTTTCTTCGTGTGGGCGATCATTTCCCTCTGTCTTGGCCGGTTCAGCTTCCGGATGACGCGTTCGGATCGCGTGCTGGCGTGGACTTTCACGATTTTCGTCGTGGTGATCATTTTCACCGCACTTATCGGCGAAGAGCCATCCAGGGCACCGCTATCGTCTGTATGGTTGCTGGCATTCCTCTCGCCATGGGCGATCATTCCCCGACTGCGCGCAAGCCCTTCCGTTGATTATCTCCAGCCCTATATTACCGGTGCCGCGACCGGCGCGATCGCCGCATGTGTGGTTGGTCTGTTACAATTGTCCCTACTCGACCTGCGTCCCGAGGCCGCCGCGGGAAACCCTGCAGTCTTCGGCATGATGTCGCTCATGCTCATGGGGCTGGGCGGACTCAAAATTGGATCATCGTCGCGGATTGCAATGCTGTTTGGAGCCGTGGCCATAGGTGCTGGCTTCGGGGCCGTATTTCTCTCGCTCACGCGCGGCGCGCTGGTGGTGTGTATCCCGGTTGTGATGTTGCTGGTTGCATTCGCTCCACAAAGCGTGCGCTCCATTGCACGCCACCCTGCCACCTTACTTGCTCTGGTCGCAGCTGCTGTCACCTTGTATCTGGTGCGGGACATGGTCGATCTTCGCTGGCAACAAACCACCCTCGAAATCAACCTCGTGCTTCAGGACAAGTATACCAGCAGCGTGGGAGAGAGGCTGCGGCTCTGGTACGCAGCCCAGGAAGCTATCAGTCAGTCGCCCATCTGGGGATATGGCATTCAAAACCGCATGGCCGCACTTACGCCCACCCTGATAATGGACGGCAATCTGGTTCGTGGCTTTACGCATGCGCATAACGGATTTCTGACATTCGCGCTGGATGGTGGCGTGCTGGCTCTCAGCGCAGTCATCGCCGTTCTGCTGGTGCCCGTCTACATTGCGTGGAATGCGCCGCGCGATGCCAGTTACCGGCTTCGCCTGTTTGCCGCGCTGATCGTCACATCATCCTACGCACTGTGCGGAATGACCCAGATCATGTTCAAGCACGACATCATGGATTCATTCTTCGTCTTCTTCTCGATGCTGATTGCCGCATCCATTCCGGAGAAATCCGAAAAAGCGACAGCCTCTTCGTAAGTCAGACACCAGCACAAAACAAAACGCCCGGCGTCACAATGACGCCGGGCGTTTTGCCTGAAAATGTTTTTCTGAAGCTTAGCGGAAGCGAGCCAGGATTGACCAGATTGCCGGGACGAGGCTGGCAGCCAGCGCGACCTTGATGAGATCGCCGACAACGAACGGCACCACGCCGAACTGCCAGGCCTTGTCGGCACCGATCAGCAGAGCAAGCCACGCAAAGCCCATCGCCATCATCACCACCTCAGCGGCCATGAAGGCCCCGAACAGCTTGAAGGGGTTGCGATCGAAGCCGCGATCAGCAGCCCAGCCGGCGATTGCGGCCATGGCAACGAAACCGGCAAGGTAGCCACCCGTGGTTCCAAGCATATAGGCGATGCCAACGCCCTTTTCTGGCGAGCTCTGGAAGACGGGCAGGCCCATGGCGCCCTGCGCCATGTAGAGCACGAGAGTGGCAACCGCCAGACGCATGCCGAAGGCGGATGCGATGAGCAGCACCGCCAGCGTCTGCAGGGAAATATCAACAGGGCCGAGGAACACCTTGGTCTTGGCCGAAACCGTCAGCAGCAGTGTTCCGCCGATGGCAAGAAAAACCTGAGCCGCAAGGCGGGCAGTGCCTTTCTCGGGCAGAGCCAGTGAAACAAGCGGACGCATCGTCGTTGCAATTGCCATGATCTTCCTCATTCCATTTGGTCGGGGCCGCTTGGTCAGGGCCAGTTGGTCGGGCCTTTCCTTAAAGAGGCAGGCACCGCACAGCACATTTCCCCTATATTGGCTTCCATGCTAAGCGGCAAATGGTTTCGCAGAACAACCACAGCGGATGGCAAGGTTCCATGGCACTTGAATTCGATACCGGTTTCGAGCCGGCGCATGGCTCGGCTGTCAGCGCGGCTCCCGGCATTTTGCGCGTCACCGCTCCAAACCCCTCGCCATTCACCTTCCACGGAACCAACAGCTATATCATCGGCCATGACACGCTGGCCGTCATAGATCCGGGCCCCGAAGACGAGCGCCACCTCAGAACCCTGCTCGACACGATCGCCGGACGGCCGGTCAGCCATATCTTCGTCAGCCATACGCATCGTGACCACTCGCCCCTCGCCGCCCGCCTGAAGGCGGAAACCGGCGCGATCATCGTGGCGGAAGGCCCGCACCGGGCTGCGCGAGAGCTGGCGATCGGCGAGATCAACGCGCTGGATGAAAGCAACGACACCGAATTCCGGCCCGATACGATCCTGCCGGACGGCGGCACCGTCGATGGAGACGGCTGGTCGATCAGCGGGCTTCATACACCCGGCCATGCGGCGAATCACATGGTTTTCGCATTGGAGGGAACGGGCATCCTGTTCAGCGCCGACCATGTCATGGCCTGGTCCACCAGTATCGTCGCGCCGCCGGACGGGGCCATGGCCGACTACATGGCATCCCTTGAAAAGCTGCTTGAGCGCGACGACCGTTTCTTTCTGCCCGGCCATGGCGGGCCGGTGACGCAGCCGCAGGCCTTCATGCGCGGGCTGAAGGCGCACCGCAAAATGCGCGAGCGCGCCGTTCTCGACCGTCTGGAAAAGGGCGACCGCACCATCGCGGACATGGTGAAGACCATTTATCGCGACACCGATCCGCGCCTGCACGGCGCAGCCGGACTGTCGATTCTCGCACATCTGGAAGATCTCGTCGGTCGCGGTCTGGCGATAACGGAAGGCGCACCTTCCATCACCGGCATTTACGAACCCGTTCGCTGAGGCTTCTTACTGCCCCTGTTCAATCCCGGTCTGGCCTGTCACTTCCTGATCGAGTTCCTTCAGGAAGTGGACGATGCGATCGGCATTGTCACCGAGGTCATGGCGTCCGTAACGGGAAGCCGAACGCATGTCGATGACACTGATTTCCTCATTGCCCCCAACGCGGATAGCCACATCGACCGGCAACTCCAGAGCGAAGCTGGAGGCAGCGGCGGTAATCAGCAATTCCCGCGCTTCCGCGTTTTCGAGAACGGGCATGGTGGAATTTTTCCATCCCTGCCTTCGCAATACGTTCTGGACCATGACAACGGCCTCGGAAAAAGGCAGATCGTAGCGGCGGCCATTGACCAGCGGATAGGCCTGCCCCTGCAGGCGCCATTCGCCCGGCGTAGCCGCGAAAATGCGCCCGTCGGCAAGAGCAGGTGCCGTTTCAAGGTCTGTTGAAATATCGCTCAGCGGCGGGAACGTCAGCGCCCACCAGGATGCAACCGCATAGGGCGCCAGAACCACCAACGCAATCAGTGCCCCTGCCGTGAGGTCGCGTCCTCCCTGATCACCGAAATTCCAGAGCCGGGCAAATGCCCAGCCTGCAAACAGCAAGGCAAATGCTGCCAGCAACGCCACCAGCGCCAGAACCCACAGATAGGCAGGCGTTTCGACAAGACCAAAATGATGACCGGTCCATACCGTAATCAGCAGGACCGCCGAGAATGCCGCTGTACGGCGTGACCAGCCCGCTGCCATCGTCGTCTGTCGTTCAGGAAACGCCGTCATCGCCCGCCATCCGGATCATACAGGCTGAAGGCTTAGAACATTCTGCCTCAAAGTTGAATGCACTCGGTTGGCAATCGGCCATGCTTTGCAATCGAAGGGGGTAATGTTCCCGATCTTGGAATCATATTGACCGACGGTCGGTCGATCAATATGTTGACACACAAACTCAAGATATATCGGGTGCAAGCACCTCCGGAGGATCGATGCATATCTCGCCTGCGAGTTCCTTTCTTGTTGTGGGCCTTGCCAATGTCATGCCGGGCTCGGCGAAGCACGTGGGTGGTAAAGCGGCCAATCTCGGTGTGCTGATCCAGAAAGGTTTTCGCGTTCCTCCAGGCTTTGTGATCACGACAGATGCCTATGACCTTGTCGCCGAAGGAGACGATCTTGGTAAGCTCCTTGACGAAATCGAAGCCCATGCGCCTGCTGATGAGCAGGCATTGAAGCAGACTGCATCCGGGATCAGGGGGGCTGTTCTGTCGTGCCAGTTGCCGCGCTCTGTCTGTGATGCTGTTGCCGATTCCTATGCAGCGTTGTGCGAGAGGGGGCATTCGCAGGTCGCCGTGCGCTCATCTTCGACAGCTGAAGACCTTGCCGATGCCAGCTTTGCCGGACAGTACGACACGTGTCTGAACGTATCCGGCATCGAAAACATTCTCGATGCCCTGCGCCGGTGCTGGGCATCATTGCGGTCGGACCGGGCCGTCAGATATCGGCTCGCGAATTCCGTACCCGGCCGGCAGGTCAAGATCGCCGTCATCGTACAGGCCATGGTTGACGCGCGGGTCGCAGGTGTTCTCTACACCCTCAACCCGCTCACAGGAAACCGTACGGAAATGGTTGTCGAGGCCGCAAACGGCCTCGGCGAAGCCGTCGTTTCCGGTACGATTGTTCCGGATCTCTACGTCATCCCGCAGCAGATGCCCGATGAACTCCCGCACGGTTGCCTCTCGCAAGAGGACCTTGCGACACTGCGGGATGCTGGCTGCAGTCTTGAGATTGCATTTGGATCTCCACAGGATGCCGAATGGGCCATCGATGGCAACAAGCAGCTCTGGCTCACCCAGTCCAGACCAGTAACAACTGTCTTCCCTGTTCCTGCATCCCCGTCAGGCGAGTTGCGGGCGTACTGGTCTGTCAGTGTTTATCAGGGGCTTTCGCGCCCCTTCACTCCGATCGGCGCGATGATGATCCGGCAGCGGCAGAAAGGCATGCAGCGATACATGTCCGCCAGCGGCTTTGCCGCGGACATCGTGGACGTCGATGGGTGGCTATACTGGGACATCACCGAAGGTGTCTGCGACGATGCCCTGCGTCCGCATATGTCGGCCTTCGCCGATAGCCTTGCCGCGCCATCCGGCCAGATCATTGCAAGCCTTGCCAAGGACCCGCGATTTGCAAAGCGCCTGACCAGTTCTGCAATGCAGGTGAAAAAACCGCGAAAGCGTTGGGAAGTGATCATTCCGGCGTTGATATTTCCAACCCTTGCGCGCCGCCGAGTCCACAGATGGGCGAAAAACCATCTGAACGGCTTCACCGTTCCCGCCAATGAGGCGACGCCCGAGCAGCGACTTGCCTTCGTCGAAAACGCTTACCCCCGCATCTGCCGTGTCGAGAGCGATATCCCGCGCGGGGCCAACACGGCCGGTGGCATCGCACCACAACTGGCCGCCGGTCTGCTGGGAGATGCGGCCACGGTAACCGAGATCAATGCAACCTTCCGCGGTGTGCCACACAATCCAACAACAGAAATGGACCTTTCATTGTGGCAACTGGCGACGGATCTCTTCAATGATCCCGCGTCACGCCGTCTCCTTTTCGAGTTGTCCGCAACTGAGCTGGCGGAGAGGTTCGGATCGGCCCGTCTTTCGGCCACAATGCAACGCGGCGTTGCTGCCTTCCTGAAAGAGTACGGGTGCCGCACGAGCGGCGAAATCGACTTTGGCGTGCCCCGCTGGTCCGACAATCCGCAACCGCTTTTCGTCACCCTCGCGAGCTATGCGCGTTCGGTGGAAAGCGGAAGCGATGCTCGCGCGCATTTCGACCAGGCCAAACGCGAGGCCGAACGGCATATCGATGAACTAGCAGACAGGCTTCCCCCTCAGAAATTTATTCGCAAATTCCTCGTCCGTCAGCTTCTTCACAATGCGCGGGAGTTGCGCGGACTGCGTGAACTGCCCAAATTTCAGCTCATGAAGGGCTTTGCCATTCTACGTTCCCAGCTTGTTCTGATCGGCGAGGATTTGCGCCGCAGCGGAAAGCTGGACGACGCCGAAGACATCATGTTCCTGAACCCGGAAGAGATCCGGAATGCGCTTGGAAACTGGAACCCTGCCGCGATCGTCGCGCAACGGCGCGCGGTCTATCAACGCGAGTGCAAGCGCCGCCACATCCCTGCCGTCGTAATCTCGGATGGCACCATTCCCGAGTTGCCGCAGGCCGCAACTTCCGGCGACGATGAGTGCCTGCAAGGTCTTGCAGCAGCGGCCGGTACTGTCACCGGGCGGGCAAGGGTTGTGCATGATCCCGACACGGCGCAAATCTTGGCGGGAGAAATCCTTGTCTGCCCTTCGACAGATCCCGGCTGGACCCCTTTGTTCCTCACCGCATCAGCATTGGTAACCGAGACCGGAGGCATGACGTCCCATGGAACCACTGTGGCACGGGAATACGGCATCCCGGCGGTGGTCGGCGTCATCAATGCCACCAGACGGATCGGGAATGGTCAGACCATCACCGTCAATGGAAGTCATGGAACCATCATGCTTCACACAAGCGGGCATCAGCCAGCTGCATGATATGCCGGAAACTGACACGACTGGTAATTCGGATTTTCTGCTCGGCCGCTTTCCGTTGAAACGACGCGCTATCCGTGAAGCTGCTGCCAGCCACATCTTAATCCGAATGCTGGCTGGCGAGTAGTTGACGTCGTTTGATTACGCCAGCCGCTGTCTCCGCTGCAAACGCCTCCGCCTCAGCCAGCTTTGCGGATGGCGGATTGCGCTGCCGCCAGCCTTGCGATCGGCACGCGGAACGGAGAGCACGACACGTAATCGAGC
>WPCJ01241430.1_pt1 | contig 16904 bp, 11 predicted proteins | sample 5399831 | NCBI WGS metagenome assembly WPCJ01 (sample SAMN12869470, study PRJNA574797) | sludge metagenome | isolation source: wastewater treatment of pH10 | place: China:Beijing | collected 2019-05-20 | reverse complement strand
GGCAGCGGCAGCCCGAGCCACTCCTCGTAGAAGGCGTCGATATCCGGCTCGAAATCGTGGATCACCGGATACCACGGGGTCGGCGCCTCGACGTCGAGCAGGTCGCCTGAAATGGGGCAGTAATATTCGCGGATGACCTGCCATGTGCTGGTGGGCGCCATCAGCTTCGGATAAAGCTCCTCCATCTCCTGCGGCGTCTCGCGCACCCGCATCACCGCATGCAGCTTCCAGTTCTCGCGCCAGTCGCAGAACTCATGCCCGGCATGGCTCTTGACGACCCAGCGCTTGTCGCCGGCGCGCTGCACGATGTAGAGCTTGGGGCCGAGCGGCAGGATGATGCGGTCATCCCACGGCACCTGCTCCTGCAGGATTTCCAGATACATCTGGAAGCGTTCGCGGTCCTTGGGCGTGGACAGCATGGTGTGCAGCGTGTCGCGGTCGATCTTGCCGTCGACGAGGTCTTTGATCTTCGCTTTTGTGTAGGCCATTTTTTCCTCCTCATTGTGGTGACGGGGCTGATGACGGGCGCTCCGGTGCGGAGCGCCCGCAGCGCATCATTCGTCGACGAACTGAACGGTCTTCACGTCCGGAAGCTCGGAAATATCCATCGAATATTCGCGGCCATAGGACGGGATCGGCAGATCCGCTTCCAGAAGCTGCCAGTCGTCCGGCAGATCCCAGAACTTGCGGAAGCCCTTCGCCCAGTCCGGCCCGAGCTTGAAGGAAGCGGCGAACATCTGCTGGACATGCACGCCCGCATCCTTGGCCAGAATGCGCTTGCGCTCCTTCGCCATCCACTCCTTCGTCGGCACGGCTTTGGCCAGACGCTCCTTGCGGATCTCCGCGCGCCTTGCCTCTGTGCGGGCCTCATCGACCCCCACCAGCCCGTCGGCCGTCTTCACCAGCACCACGCCGTAGACCGTGTCGGCGAAACGGTCGAGCAGGTAGCCGCCATTGACGTCGTCGGCCACCTTCTGCGGCTCGCGCTCCAGCGGATCGCCGAAGCCGGGGCCGCCGCGCATGTAGTTCAGATAGAGGTCGTAGTCCTTGAACATCGCCTCGGTGGTGATGGCCTGCTTGTCGCGCTTGATCTTCGCGTCAGGCAGCATGGCGTCCCATGTCGGGTTCTGCGGGTCGGTGTCGCCGCCGGAGGGGATTTCGCCGCCATCGGCGATGATCTTCTCCAGATTGGTGTCATGCGCGCAGAAGCGGTAGCCGGAGGCGGCGGGATAGCCGCCCATCAGTCCCCAGTCGGAACTGATATGGCCGTTGCCCATGAAGAACATGGTCCAGTCCTTGGCGTTCCAGACCATGCGCAGCGACTGGAACCCGCAGCCGCCGCGATACTTGCCGGCGCCGCCCGACGAGGCCTTGATCTCGCGGCCGAGATAGATGAGCGGCTCGGCCAGTTCCCAGATCTCCATGTCGCCCATGTCGCCTTCCGGGTTCCACACGGCAGCGGCATGGCTGATGCCGTCCATGTGGGCCGTCGCACCGACGCCGTTGGCCGCGCACTCGAACGAGTTGACGGCATGGATCTCGTCATACTGGTTGAAGCCGCCGCCCTGGAGCCAGTTCGAGGTGTTCGCGTTGCCGGCATTGACCTCCTCGAGATAGCCGCGGCCGAAATAGCTGCGGGAGAGGCCGCGCCAGAGCGCCGTCCAGGACGAGACCAGGAAGTGCCAGGAGTAACTGAAGGCCACCCGCCGATCGTCGGGGTTCATCCAGGTGCCCTTGGGCAGGCGGAACTCCGTCCCGTAGGCCGCGCCGTCATTGATCATCTCGGTCGGGATGAGGCTCTGCGTCATCATCACCCAGATGCCCGAGGTGAAGCTGACCTGGTGGGCGTTGTAGGTGTGCCAGCCCCAGCGCGACGAACCCTCGAAGTCGAGCCGCCACGTCCCGTCGCCCCGGATCGTGATCTCGGACGGCGTATGCATGATCGTGTCGACCTTGGCGAAGTCGGACGGCACGCGCACGTCTTCATGGGCATAGGGCACGTCGACGAAGCCGACCTGCCGGTACTTGCCCGGAATGGTCATGGCCTTGATGCGGGCCTGGAGCCCCACGCGACCGTGCTCCACCGCCTCATAGGCGAATTTCCAGTAGGCCTCGATCCCCTCGTCCGCGATCACCTCCTCGACCAGCTTGCGGATCATGTGGCAGCCGGCGACACGGGTGCGCTCGTCGAGCATCCAGTAGCGCGTCGTGCGCACCATGCGCTGGCTCTCATGCAGCCAGTCGCGATAGAGCGTGTCGTTCTCGCCGATCTTGCGGCAGGTGATGGAATAGCCGTCGCCGAAGCGCTGCACCTGCCCGGTGGACATCGAGCCGGGGCCGACCGATCCGGTGTCGATGACGTGCGTCACGCCGCCGACCCAGCCGATCAGTTCGCCTTCGTGGAAGATCGGCACGATCGTATGGATGTCGCAGGGGTGGACGTTACCGATCAGCGAGTCGTTGTTGCAGAAGATGTCCTTGTCCCGGATGGTCGGATTATCCTCCCAACCGTTCTCGATCATGTACTTGATCGCCGCGCCCATCGTGCCGACGTGGATGATGATGCCCGTCGAGGTCAGGATGGAATCGCCGGCCGCGTTGTAGAGGGTGAAGCAGAGTTCACCCTCCTGCTCGACGATCGGGCTCGCGGCGATCTTCTTGGCCGTCTCGCGGGCGTCGACGACGCCGGCGCGAAGGCGCGAGAACAGCTTGTTGTACTTGATCGGATCGCTGTCGCGCAGCTCCATGCTCTGAAGGCCGGCATAGTGCTTGGTCCGCTTCGTCGCCTCCATCAGGCGGTCGCGGTGTTGTTTCAGGGTCTCTCCGCCGCGGACGATGCCACGGGTCTTCACAGTCGCGTGGATATTCATGGTGTCGTTCCTCCCTGAATTTTCACACTTCCTTGAGGTGGAAGAGGCGGTGCCCGTCGAGCCAGGTCTCGAAGCCGCCCGGAACGACGAAGGTCGTGGCGTCGGATTCGATGACGGCGGGGCCCGTGATGCGGTTGCCGGGCTGGAGCGCTTCCATCCGATAGAGCTGGGCGTCGACCCACTTCTTGTGCCGATAGAACTTGCGCGTGCCGAGCTTCGCGGATTCCGGCGGTGTCGGGCCGACCTCCCGTTCCTTCGGGATCTTCGGCTTCGGGATCGGCACCGTGCCGCGCATGATCGCGCCGGTGACCGAATAGCCGAGCTCCGGCGAACGGGCCGAAGCGGCATAGACGCGGCCATAGGTGTCGTTGAAGGCGACGACCAGCTTGTCCCAATCCTCGGCCGAATGGGCCTCCATGATCGGGCTCTCGATCTCGAGATCGTTGAGCTGCCCGCGATACTGCATGCGGAAGCCCGGCTGCAGCTTAACCCGGTCGGCAGAATAGCCGTTGATCTCGAACTCCTCGAGCACGCGCTCCTTCAGTTCTTCCCAGGCGGATTGCAGCGTCCGCGCCTGATTGGTTTTCAGGTCGTCGGAGGCGTCGGTCGCGATGTTGATGTCGAGCGACTTGTCGTAGCGGTATTCGAAATCCGCCGCCGCGCAGCCGAAGGCCGAGAAGCCCGCCGCCCAGGCCGGCACGATCACGTCCTCGAAGCCGAGGCCCTCGGTATAGCCGTAGGTGTGGACCGGCCCCGCGCCGCCATAGCTGAAGCAGACGAAGCTGCCGGGATTATAGCCCTTGCCCGAGATCATCGAGCGCAGATAGTCGCGCAGGTCGCTGTCGAGCAGCTCGATGACGCCGGCGGCGGCATCCTCCACCGACAGGCCGAGCGGATCGGCGACCTGCTCCTTCATCGCGTTCCAGGCGCGCTGACGGTCGAGCTTGACCTGGCCGCCGAGGAAGTTGTCGGGGTTCAGGTAGCCGAGGATGACGTGGCAGTCGGAGATCGTCACCGTCTCGATGCCCGAGGCCTCCCAGCAGACGCCGACCCGGTAGCCGGCGGAATCCGGGCCAAGCTTGATGGCCTTGGTGTAGGGATCGAGCCGGATGAAGCTGCCCGCCCCCGCGCCGACCGAGTCCATCGCGACCAGCGGCAGCGAGAGGACGAGCCGCGCCATGTCGGGATCGTTCCTGATGGTCAGCTCGTTCTGCGTGATCAGCGCCACGTCGAACGAGGTGCCGCCGATGTCGGAACAGGCGATGTTCGAATAGCCCAGGACCTCGCCCAGATATTTTGCGCCGATCACCCCGCCGATGGGGCCGGACACGATCGTGCGGGCCAGTTCCTTCGCCTTCCAGGAGATCGTGCCGCCATGCGTCGCCATCACCCGGAAATCGAACTTCGAGCCGTTGTCCTTGAAGGCCGAAGTGATCTTCTGCAGCGTCTGCCGCGAGGGTTCAGCCGCATACGCCTCGAGGATCGTGGTGTTGGTGCGGTGCGTCTCCTTGCGGACGGGGTAGTAATCCGTCGAGGCGAAGACAGGGATGTTCTTACCGGACTTCTTGATCTCTTCCTGCACGATGTCGCGCACCCGACGCTCATGGGCGGGATTGCGATAGGAATGGAGGAGCGAGATCACGATCCCCTCGACGTCGCTCGCGATCAGATCGCGCGCCGCCGAGCGGGCGGTGTCCTCGCGCAACGGGATGACCACCGTGCCGGACATGTCGACCCGCTCCATCACGCCACGGGTGAGCTGGCGGGGAACGAGCGGCTCGTCGTAATAATGGGTGTTGAGGTGGATGCGATCCTCATAGGCGAAGCCGAGATAGGCCTGGATCGCGCGCCCCATGCGGTGGAAATCCTCCATGCCCGCATTGACGATCAGGCCGCAGCGCAAGCCCTTGCGCTGCACGACGCGGTTCAGCATCGCAGTGCCGGAATAGACCCCCGTCTGGATCTCGCCGAGCGCCTCGCCGAGCGTCAGGCCCCAGTGTCCGAGCCCCTCCCGCGACGACTCGATCAGGCCGAGCGCTTCGTTCTGTGGAGTCGATTGCGCCTTGCCGACGACGAAGTCGCCATCGCTGTCGACGAAGAACGTGTCGGTCATGGTCCCGCCCGCGTCGATGCCCAGCACCTGAACGCGGCGATCGGTTCGTTTGTCCAGTAGCACGATTTGATCCCTCCCTGGCCGCCATCACCGTGGCGTAGGGAAAGGATGCTCTTCACCGTCAGACTGTGTTGTCCGGTTTTCGGACTGTCGAACCGGACGTGTTGCAGACGCTAGAGCATCGGATTGAAAATCGTATTCAGTCCGATGCTCTAGCTCTTTGATTTTACATCGGCTTTCCCGAAAACCGCGCTCCACTTTTCGGGCCGATGTTCTATGATGCGCCGCGAAAGGGAGCGCGAGCGGCAGGTGGGACCGTCTGCGGGAGCTACTGCCGGCGGTTGCGCGAGAGACCGTACTGGTCGAGCTTGAGGTAGAGCGTGGACCGCGAAATCCCCAGGCGCCGGGCTGTCTCGGTCATGTTGCCGCTCGTAGCCGCCACGGCGTTCAAGATCTCCGCCCGCTCGCGATCGCGCAACGTCTCTTCCCGAGGCGCTCCGGCCCCGCGCATGGCGGGCGGCAAGTCCGGCACGTCGATCAGCCCGCTGAAGGACGTCGCGGACACGGTTTCGATCAGGTTCCTCAGCTCGCGCAGATTTCCCGGCCAATGGTAGCTTTGCAGGTGCAGCATGGCCGCGGGCGTGAAGCGAAGCGCCTTGCCCTGGCGCCACGCGGCATATCGCTCGGTGAAGTGCCGAACATAAGCCGTCAGATCGGCCCGGCATTCGGCCAGGGTCGGGAGCCTGACCGTCGCGCCGACAAGCCGGAAATACAGGTCCGCGCGCAGGGCGTTCGTGGCGAGGAGGTCGGAGAGCGGCCTCGATGACAAGGTGATGAGCTGCAGCGGCGGCCCCTCCTCCCGGAAGAGCTGCGCCAATGTCTGTGCCAGCAGCGGCTGGACCGAGGCCGGCGTCTCCGCCGGCTCATCCAGAACCAGAGTTCCGCCGATCTGGCCGAAGCGCGTGAAATCCGTCTCCCCGCTCACTCCGCTCCGCAATTTCTCCGGGGAAAGCAGGCTGCATTCCAGAATTTCGAAAGGAAGCGAGGCCACCGGCCCCTCGGCATGGAGCGCGCGCGCCAGCGTTTCCTTGCCGCTTCCCGCCGCTCCCTTGATCAGCAGGGGCACCCGGTTGGCGACGAGTTTCCTGGCGAGATCATAGACCTCCTTCAGTGCGGAACCGGTCTGGGCGAGCGTCGGCAGGTCGTTGACGGAAACGGAGCCGCTCGCGCGCGCCGGTCGTTCTCGCGCGAAGGTGACGATCAGCCCGATGCCATCGCCCTGCTCGGAAACCAGATCGACCTCCGCATCCGGCAGGACCTGACGCAGGCGCGCGGCCAGATGATCGGCATCGCCATCGCTTTCCAGCGCGAGCTCGCTGAAAAGCCCGCTCGACCCCGAAACCCTCTCGATGATCGTCTCGGCCGGTATCGTCGACCAGACCTCGTGACCATAGCGATCGAGCACGATCGCATTGTCGCCGCCATAGAGTTTGCGTCTGCGCAGCAGGCGATCGATCAGCGCCTTATGCTCTTGCAGATTGAGGCCATGCAGTGCTTCCTCGATCTGCAAGGCCAAAGCCACCGAAAGCGCGGAGGCCTTCTGGAAATTCTCATTGGAGGGGCCCGAGATATCGATCGCGCCCAACAGATACCCGCTCGCGGGATCGTGGATCGGGGCGGCCGCGCAGGACCAGCGCTGAATGGCTTCGCAGAAATGCTCGACGCCGCTGATGCTGACGGGCTTCGCCACATGCAAGGCGGTGCCGATGGCATTGGTACCGATCCCGGCCTCTTCCCAGCATCCCCCCGGATGGAGATGATTTTCCTCGCCGCGCGAGAGGACGCGCGGATCGCCGGTAGCGTCCATGACGACACCGCTTCGGTTGCAGAGCAACAGCATTGCTCCAGCATCTTCGAGCAGATAACCGGCCCGATGAACGGCGGAGCGCGCCGCCTTGCGCAGGCGCCTGTTGCGGGAGCGGACGTCGTAGAGCTCGTCCTGCGCGATCGTCGGAGCGCGGGAGAGCGCGTGGACCCCTGCCCTCTCCTGGGACCTCACCCATGATCTGAGCACGATCTCGCGAATGCTTGGGGGGACGTTCCCCAAGGCCCGAAAGCGTTCCCACTCCTCTTTCTGGATGCTTTCCATCGCAGTTTCCGCCTCGACCCAGGCAGTCCCGTAGATTGGATACGCGTCCGATATGATGTCAAGCGTCGTCGCTCGCGGTGGCGATCAGCCGTTCGACCGCAATGACTTAGGCGAGGTGATCGCCGCTAACTCGAAATGAACGGCACCTTCATCCGGTCGGAAGATTGCACGATGTGATGGCGCATGGCGATGGCGGCTGTTTCTCCGTCACGCCGGCTCAGCGCGCGCAGGATCGCGCCGTGCTCGACGAAAGCTTCGTGCAGCCGTCCCGGCTCGAGCACCGGTGGGCGCTGGGTGCGGGTGATGATCGGCCGGTAGAGGCCGATAATGTCGCTGATCGGGCGATTTCCCGCGATCTCGGCGATGGTCATGTGGAGCGTGAAGTCGCATTCCATCGCGTCGAGGAAGCGGGCCTGCTCGATCGCCTCGCGCATCGCCTCGTTGAGCTCAGACAGTCTCGACAGGTCGTCCTGGGAGGCGTGGCGCGCCGCGAGCTTGACCGTGAACCCCTCCAGCGCGAAGCGCAGCTGGTAGATTTCCACCTCGGAAAAGCGCTGCTCGAAAGTCCAGCCGGTGAGATCGGCGTCCGGCCGCTCGAACCCCTCGGCGACGAAGGCGCCCCGGGCGGGCTCGATCCGGATCAGCCCCATTCCCTCCAGCTGCAGCACGGCCTCCCGGACGGTCGGGCGGCTGGCGCCGAGCCGCTGGGCCAACTCCCGCTGCGGGGGGACACGGTCCCCCGGTTTGAGGCCGGCATCGACCATCAGCCGCCTGATCTGCTGTACGAGCTGACTGGCGACAGATCGCCGGTCCTTTTCTACACGCATCAGGCCTCTCCGTAGCCGTCCGCGCGGGCCGTTGACGGCGCACGCGATCCCGTGTCAAGTCGTGGCCATACCGGTAAGACCACGACGCGCCTGGCAGGTGCCGGGCCGCGGATGGTCACCCGCGGACGAGAAATCATATGGCGTTGATCACTTATCTCACCAACGTAAAATTCGGCTTCGGCGAAATCGCCGGCATCGAGGCCGATCTCGCCGGGCTCGGTATCACCAAGCCGCTCATCGTCACCGACAAGGGCATCGTGGCGGCAGGCCTGATCACGGGCATCGCCGCGCGCTCGCCCGTGCTGGCCGCCGCGCCGGTCTTCGACGAAACGCCGACCAATCCGACCGAAGCCGCGACGCTGGCGGCGCTCGCCGTCTATCGCCGTCATGGCTGCGATGGGCTGGTTGCGATCGGCGGCGGCTCGCCGATCGATTTGGCCAAGGCCGTGGCACTGCTGGCGACCCATGACGGCAAGCTTGAAACCTATGCCGCGATCCTCGGCGGCATCGGCAGGATCACCTCGGCCGTCGCGCCGGTCATCGCGGTCCCCACGACCTCCGGGACAGGCAGCGAAGTCGGCCGGGCCGCCCTGGTGACGCTGGACGACGGGCGCAAGCTCGGCTTCATCTCGCCCTATCTGATCCCGAAGCTGGCGATCTGCGATCCCGATCTCACGCTCGGACTGCCGGCCTGGCTGACCGCCGCGACGGGCATGGACGCCATCACCCATTGCATCGAGGCCTATCTGAGCCCGCGCGACAATCCGCCGGCGGAGGCGATCGCCCTCGATGGTCTCAAGCGGGCCGTTGCCTTCATCGAGCGCGCCGTCAAGGACGGCACCGATCGCGAAGCCCGCAAGGAGATGATGATGGCGGCCCTGCAGGGCGGCCTCACCTTCCAGAAGGGTCTCGGCGCAGTGCATGCGCTGTCCCATCCGCTCGGTGGGCTGAAGGAGATCTCGCTGCATCACGGCACGCTGAACGCGGTGCTGCTGCCCGCCGTGCTGCGCTTCAACGAGCCGGAGGCGGCTGCGAAATACGACGCGATCCGCGCGGCGCTCGGTCTGGCGGCGGGAACCGATCTCTCGGTCTGGATCGCCGATCTGGTGAAGCGGCTCGACATGCCGGGGAGCCTGTCCGAGATGGGGCTGCGGCGGGAGGTTCTGCCGGCCATTGCCGAAGCCGCGACGCAGGACCATTCGAGCGCGACCAATCCGCGCCAAGCCAAGGCCGCGGACTATCTGGCGATGCTTGAGGCCTCCTTCGGCTGACAGGCCGGCCGCCAGTGTTCCATGGGCCGATCAGGCCCGCGTCCCGTCGAGCGAAGGCCCACCGACGCCGCACTTCAAAAGGGCCAACGAGGGAGGACAACCAACATGACCAACAGACGCGACCTATTGGCGGCAGGCCTTGCCACCGCCGGCGCTGGTATCGCCACCGCGACCTCCGCCCAGGCCCAGCAGCCTGCTGCCGCGATTACCTGGCGCATGACATCGAGCTATCCCAAGGCGCTCGACGCGGTCTACGGCGCCGGCGACATCTTCATCAAGGCGCTCTCCGACATGTCCGGCGGGCGCATCCAGCTCCAGCATTTTGCGGCGGGCGAGGTGGTGCCGGGGCTCCAGGCGCTCGACGCGGTGCAGAACGGCACCGTCGAATGCTGCGACACCGCGTCCTTCTATTACGTCGGCAAGGATCCCTCCTTTGCCTTCGGTGCGGCGGTGCCGTTCGGCCTGAACACCCGCCAGCAGAACGCCTGGTTCTTCCAGGGTGGCGGGCTCGCGCTCTTCAACGAGCTGCTCGCGCAATACAACGTCATCGGCCTGCCGATCGGCAACACCAATGCCCAGATGGCCGGCTGGTTCCGCAAGGAAATCAAGACGGTCGACGATCTCAAGGGCCTCAAGATGCGCATCGGCGGGCTCGCCGGGCAGGTCATCGCCAAGCTCGGCGCCGTCCCGCAGCAGATCGCGGCAGGCGACATCTATCCGGCGCTGGAGCGCGGCACGATCGACGCGGCCGAATGGGTCGGCCCCTATGACGACGAGAAGCTCGGCTTCAGCCGCGTCGCCCCCTATTATTATTATCCCGGCTGGTGGGAAGGCGCGTCCGCCATCCTGCTGATGATCAACCGCAACAAGTGGAACGAGCTCAGCGCGACGGACAAGGCGATCTTCGTGGCCGCCGCTCATCAGGCGAACGCCTTGACGATCTCCAAATATGACGACGTCAATCCGGGCGCGATCAAGCGCCTGATCGCATCGGGCACGCAGCTTCGCTCCTTCTCGCCCGAGATCATGGATGCCTGCGCCAAGGCCGCCAAGGAGCTCTATGAGGAGATCGGCGCCAAGAACCCGACCTTCAAGAAGCTGCACGACCACATGATGGCGTACCGCAACGAGCAGATCCTCTGGCAGCAGGTCGCGGAGTTCAACTACGACGCCTACCAGATCCGGTCCCGCAGCCGCCGCTGACCTGACGACATTCGGCCGCCGGGGTGGCCAAGCCATCCCGGTAGTTTGTCTTGGTGACGAATGATCCGGCTTTCGCGATCATCAGCCTGTCATCGAGAGGCTCTGGCGTCGCCTCAGAGCCTTCATCGATCCTCGGCGTGCCCCTATCCTCTCGATAGGGAAGCAATGCCCTTCAAGACGGCTTGACCGCGAACACACCCGTTTCCGCCAGTCTGATTCCGACGCTTTCGCCGATGGCGCGCAGACGGTCCGCCTCCGGCGCGACCGCGAAGAGCCGCCCGACCGGCGTATCCAGATTATATTCGGCGTGAGCGCCCATATAGGTCGCGCTGGCGACGGTCCCCTGGAGCGTGCCGGGCGTGGCCGCAGGGCCGAGCCTGATCGCTTCGGGCCGGATGACGATGTCGACCTCGCCCGCCGGCAGGTCGCGATGGCCGAGCGCGAGCGTCAGCCCACCGAGATGAACGGCTCCGGTATCCGGGCCGGCAGGCACGAGGCGCCCCTTCACATGGTTCGCCTCGCCCATGAAGGTCGCGACGAAGACGTTCTCGGGCGCCTCGTAGAGCTCGCGCGGCGTGCCTGACTGAGCGATCTCGGCGTTGCGCATCACCACGATCATGTCGGAGACGGCGAGCGCCTCGCTCTGGTCGTGCGTGACATAGACGACGGTGACGCCCAACCGCTGCTGCAGCGCGCGGATTTCCTCGCGCATCGAGCGGCGCAGGCGGGCATCGAGATTGGAGAGCGGCTCGTCGAAGAGCAGCACGTCCGGCTCCAGCACGAGCGCGCGCGCCACGGCAACACGCTGTTGCTGACCGCCCGACATCTCCGATGGAAGCCGGTCGCCGAAGCCCTTCAGACCGACGGTCGCGAGCGCCGCCTCGGCCTTCTCGCGCGCCTGGGCCTTGTTCATCCCCTCGGAAATCAGCCCATAGGCGACATTCTCTCGCACGTTCATATGCGGGAAAAGCGCGTAGGACTGGAACACCATCGACACGTTGCGCTCGCCGGCGGACAACTCCGTCACGTCGCTGCCGCCGATGCTGATGCTGCCGTCGCTGACGCGCTCCAGCCCGGCGATCATGCGCAGCAGCGTGGTCTTGCCGCAGCCGGACGGGCCGAGCAGCGTGACGAGGGCTCCCGCAGGGATCACCAGGTCGAGCGGCTTCACCGCCGTCACAGGCCCGTAGCGCTTGGCGACGCCCTTCAGCACCACTTCCGCCGCCTGTCGCTTCCCCGTCGTCATGCGTGCGCTCCGTTGCAAGGAAGGGCGGTGAGCGGCGGCGCCTTGCGGCGGCCGAGCCTGCGCTCGCCCACGACGAGCTGGATCGCGCCCACGGCCAGCATCATCAGGACGATCAGCGCCGTCGAATAGGCGATGGCGAGGCCGTAATCACCGTTGATCGTCCGGTTGATGATGAAGACCGTCGCCATCTCGTGCTGGGCCGAGACGAGAAAGATCACGGCGGAGACCGTCGTCATCGCGCGCACGAAGGAATAGACCAGCGCCGTCACGATCGCCGGCTTGATCAACGGCAACACGACCCTGGTCAGCGTGCGCGCAGTCGAGGCGCGCAGCGTGGTCGAGGCTTCGTCGAGGCTCTTGTCCAGCTGCGACAGCGCAGCCATGCCGGAGCGCACGCCGACGGGCAGATTGCGGAAGACGAAGCAGATCACGAGGATGGTCGCCGTGCCGGTGAGCTCGAGCGGCGGCACGTTATAGGTGAGGATATAGGCGACGCCGATCACCGTGCCGGGCACGCAGAAGGTCAGCATCAGCGCGAATTCGAGCAAGGTGCGCCCGGCGAAGCGCTGGCGCGAGAACAGCCAGGCCGCGACCAGCCCCAGCCCCGCGGTCAGCGGCGCGGCAATGGCCGCGAGCTTGATCGTGGTGAAGAGCGAGCCCCAGGCGCTGCCGCTCCAGATCAGACCCGCCGGCCCATTCTCGATCGCGAAGGCGCGGCCGAAATGGGAGAGCGTCGGCGTCCAGTCGCGCCCCCAGATCTTCACGAATCCGCCGGCCAGCGCGAGCACATAGACCATGATCGTCAGCGAAGCCCATGGCACGGCGACGGCGAAGGCCGCGCGCCGCACCCCGTCGGGCAGCGGCTGGGCCAAGCCGGCATCGCCCTTGCCCGACATGGAGACATAGGAGCGCTTCCCGACCACGCGCCTCTGCAGGAAGAAGGCGCACAGCGCGAAAACGAGCAGGATCAGCGCCAATGTGGCCGCACGACCGAATTCGGCCTGCGCACCGACGACGGCGAAGAAGATCTCGGTCGAGAGCACGCCGAAGGAACCGCCGAGCACGATCGGATTGCCGAAATCGGCGAGGCTTTCGATGAAGCAGACAAGGAAGGCATTGGCGAGGCCGGGCAGCATCAGCGGCAGCGTCACGGTGCGGAAGCTGCGCAGCCTTGAGGCCCGCAAGGTCTGCGACGCTTCCTCCATGGTCGGCGAGATGCCCTCGACGACACCGATCAGCACCAGGAAGGCGGTCGGCGTAAAGGCGAAGGTCTGCGCCAGCCACACCCCGTTCCAGCCATAGATCCAGCGCCCGAGATTGAGCCCGAAGCTCGACTCGGCGATCTGGTTGACGATGCCCGAGCGGCCGAAGATCAGGATCAGGCCGAGCCCGACGACGAAGGACGGGGTGATGATCGGTAGCACGGTCAATAGCCGCAGAAGCCGCTTGTAGCGGAAACCCGTGCGCGTCACGATCAGCGCGAAGGCGAGCCCGAGCAGCGTGCAGGAGGTCGCCGTCGCCAGCCCGAGCGCCAGCGTGTTCCAGGCGACACCGCAGGCGCCGCCGCCCGACAGGCAGGACAGCCCCCAGATCTTGACGCCGGAGAGCCTGTCCCAGAACGCAGCCGCGATCGAGAGCCCGGAGGCCGGCGCGAAGGCCTGTGACAGCAGGACCGAAACCGGCCAGATCGTAAACAGCACGATCGAGCACGCGATCAGGCCGACAGCGCCAGCGACGAAACGATCACCGCCGAAGCGCCCCTTCAGCGCCAGCCCCTCCGTAAAGAGGAAGAGCAGGCCGAGCGACGCCAGCGCGCCACCGAGCCCGATCCCGAACTGGCGGTCGGACAGCTCACCGAAGACAGAGGTGGTGCCGGTTTCTGAGACAGGAGCATAAGGTGGATCGCCCGATGGAAAGGACGATCCAGCATGAAGACACGCAGACGGTTTACGGCCGAGTTCAAGGCCAAGGTTGCGCTTGAGGCGATCCGCGGCGAGCGGACGATTTCGGAACTGGCGACGAAGCAATCGTGCTGGCATATGAACTCGGCGGGTGATCGAAAACGATATCTGGATCAAAAAAACGGCCCAGCTTCGGCGCCATCGACCGTATTGACGTTAGCAAAGTGCCAGTCTCGAATCCTATCTTCCAGGGCCGCTCGGGGTGTTATAAAATCGCGCGCCTCTTCATCATCATCCGGCGCCTCATCTTCATTAATCTCCGGCGCTTATACACAATACCTTCTTCGCGCAGCCATTCAGCGTGATTGCGAAGCTCGCTCGTCGCGAGACTTGCCCGCTGAAAGCCGACCAACTGGCAAGCCCACAATCCCAAAGCCGCTGGCGAAAAGTCGGGATCCTTCAACCTGCGCCTGACATCGGCATCGATCAGAGCTTTAAACCGAGCTTTCTTCATGCCGGTCTGAGCGAGAACGCGTTCCCAACCTTGCTTGAACGCAACGGCCGGCATGAACGCGGGCGCAGCAAAAATTGTCGAAGGACGTGAAAAGTTCTCGACGCCTCAGTACAGTCCCTGATCCAGCGTGATCGGCGTACCCACCCCGTACCTGCCGCGCGCGGGGATGCGCCGGCCTCTCACCCCTCTCCCGTCATCGGAGCGAGGATTGTCATGACATTCTCCTGCAGCCACAGCGGAAGCTGAGCCCTGCAGTGCTTTTGGAGGCTGGTGAGCACCGCTTCAGCACGGACCGCCGCAAACTGCAGTGCGTTCTTGGCCGCAAGTTGAGCGGCGCTCAGCGGGGGGTGTCCACGGCCGAATGCTAACGCCTCAATGTTCAGCGCGAAGCCGCGAGCGATGAAGAGCTCTTCCACGTGACGGTCGAGAAAGGGCGAGCCGTTCGCAAGGTCGTGCAGCGGAAAACCAACGCGGCGCCAAGTCTGGTGCTCGCGGGAGGACTGCTGGTCTCGCAGAACCCGCTCAACGGCGTCCACGCTCACATCTGTCAGGAATCGTGAGGGGTCGTAGAACAGCGTCGTGCTGAACATCGGATCCTGGTAATGATCCGCCCCCGCCGAGAGGTCCGGGTCGAATGTTAGTGGCTGGTTGGCCTCGGCGCCAGCGCGGGCGGCGTAGCCTGTCTGGATAGCGCAGCCGCCCGCGCGGTCATGGCGGGCACGAAGACTTCCGGGGCGGGCGGTTTGTAGCCGAGCGAGCCGTGCGGGCGCACCGTGTTGAAGTGGCGTCGCCAGCTTTCGATGACGATCCTGGCTTCGGCCAAGGGCAAAAACTTCGAGTGGATGAAGTGGCGGGCGACCTTCCAGGTCTTCACCCTGACCGAGCCCTTCACGCCTAGCCAGAAGAACGCGGCTTGGCAGGGGAACGCCGTGCTGCGGCACCCCGATACGTTCTCCGCCGTGATGGAGGACTACGCCTACAAGAACCCGACGATGTTGCCCGCTGACCTCTGGGACGCGGCTTACATGCCGGTCCTTCGCGAGACGGGAACGATGCCGGTTGTCGGCGATTGGCCTCGCCTGGGTCAGCTACAGATGGATGGCTCGGGTACCTACTACGAGTTCGGCTCGATCGCCCGTGGCCATGTCTCGGCGCATGGCGAGTTCTTCCTCGACCTGCTCCTGCCGGGCGGGACCATCACGTTCCAGGACTTCTTCACCCCGACGACGCGGACCCCGAATGGGCCGATCAAGCGGGCGAGCTACGATCCGCACCGGCTCTGGCTGAGCCGGAAGGGCCGGAAGGCCAAGTCATGACGGATGTCGAGCAGGCGCTGCTCGCAGCGCTCAACGAGCAGCGCCTCATCATCGAGACGCTGGAGCAGCGGGTTGTAGCCCTCGAAGGCCAGGAGCGCTTTGCCCTGACCGAGGACACGCCGCAGGCGCTGATGGAGTTGATGGAGCAGCTTTGCAAGTTCGTCTCTTCGCTCGAACAGCGCCAGGACGATCTCGAACAGGTCGTTGAGCGTCGTGGCCTGGGAACGTCCTGGTCACCCAACCGGGACGCTCTGATGAAGATCGTCGAAGAGGATGAGCGCAGGTTGGGTTGATGTCTGTGTGATCTCATCTCGCATGAGCAAAAACACAAGCACCAACACAATCAGTATCAATAGCATTATACTAACACTAGAGCCTCCCGGATGGGGCGCTCGATATAAAGCGGTTCGTCCTCGCTCCGCTCGATACGAACACTAAACCGCACTACGTCGGCCCTGCCTCCGGGATGGAGAGCCGCGCGACCGGGTGAACAAGCCAGGGCAGAGCCGCATCAGTGGCCTGTCCTGGTCACCCGTCGAGGGGTGCTTTTTGACTGACTCGTGTGTGCGGGATCGCAGCGCCACGATCGTCCGAGCCGTCAGGCCAGCGCGCTTCGTCCGCCCTTCACGGCTCGATAGATCGTCGAGGGCGCAACGCCGACATGCTCGGCGATCTCGGACATGGTCAGCGTGCCCTCGGTGATGAGCGTCTTCACGACGGTCAGCTTCACCGTGTCCAACGCCTGCGGGCGTCCGCCGACTCTTCCGCGTGCACGGGTGTGTTTCAGCGCCGAAGCATGCCCCAACCTCAAGCGGCATATAAGCCATTCAATTTAAAAGGTTATCCGCATTTAGAGATGGGGCGATCGGCGCCGGGCGCAACCCCGTCGCTGGGCGGCAAAATGCCATTCAAGTCAGCGCGTTAAAGGCAGAATTCGCCGGGTCAATCTTCGGCGCTTACTCACACCCAGAGCGGGCACAACTAACGTCCGCTATTGGGCAGGGCAAAGCTGGCCTATTCCAGATGATCAGAAGGCAAGGGCCTTCCGCATCGACTAGCCGAAGAACACTTCGCGGGTGATGATGATCGGCAGGTGACCGTCGGGAAGGAAGTTCGGCTCATCAGCGCGGGTCGCGACATATTCCGCGGTCAGCGTGCCGGCTTTCATGTCGGCCGTCGAATCGAACCAGGTGATCGCCAGGCCATCATAGACATGCTCACCGGTCTCGCATTGTGAGAGGGCGAGGTGGTTCTGCTCATAGCGCCGCAGTACGGGGATGGTGGCGGCAAGCGGTCCATGGATGCTGCGCCAATAGTCCCGGAAAGGCGCCAGAGGCATGCCGGGCCGGCGGTTGACGAATTCGATGTTCTTGACGGCGGGCTCCGGCGCCGGGCCGTCCTTGATGACATGGACGTCGACGGCCATCCGCACCAGCCGGGATGGATCGACGAGCGGAACCACATCCGCCGCGACCCGGCGCGCGGCCTCGCTGG
>WPCJ01032541.1_pt1 | contig 16908 bp, 22 predicted proteins | sample 5399831 | NCBI WGS metagenome assembly WPCJ01 (sample SAMN12869470, study PRJNA574797) | sludge metagenome | isolation source: wastewater treatment of pH10 | place: China:Beijing | collected 2019-05-20 | reverse complement strand
AGGACGCCTTCCGGCAGAGTGACCGGCTTGCCCTGCGGGAACCGCGACAACGGGGTGACCAGCAGGCGCTCCATGCCGAGCGCCGACCAGTCGCGTTGCGCATCCTCCAGGAGCTTGTCGGACTTGGAGATCCAGACAGCCTTGCGGCGGCCCTGGAGCCAGTTGTCGAGAATGATCGCGGCCGATTGTCTGCCCTTGCCGACGCCGGTGCCGTCGCCGATGAAGAAGCCGCGACGGAAGCGGACGGCGCTCGTCGCATCTTCGCGCGCGGCGGAGACGAGATCGAAGGTCTCGTCCACCGTCCACGATCCGGCGAGATAATCGGCATGCGCCTCGCCGGCATAGATCACGGTTTCCAACTGTGCGTCTGAGAGGAGGCCATGGATCGCGCCCGGAAGATGCGGGCGATAGGCCGGCTTCGGCGGCGCGACGGAGGCCATCGCCGCCGACTGCACCAGCATGGTGGGATGCGCCTGAGAGCCGGGAATGCGGAGCGCCTGCAATCCGTATTCCTCGTAGATGGTATCGGAGATGCGGCCTTCCTCTGCGGGCGACCAATCGACGGTCTCGTAGTCGAGGGGTGCGCCTTCCGGTTCGGCCATCGCTGGGGCGGAAACGGCCTTGGCGACGCGGGAGAGATAGCCGCGCACGCTGCGGACAGCGGCTGGCGCAGCGGTGGGCACGGCGACGGCCGGATCGACGGGAAGCCGGGCGGGCAGATACTCGGCGAGCCATTCGAGCAGCGTGGCGACGTCCGGTGCGACGCCGGGCGCCGCAGGGAATGCGGCAGGATCGTCTGCCGCGAGCTTGTCGATGACGGTGAGCCGCGTCGGATAGGTCGTGCCGTGCTTGGCATAGACCGAGCAGTCGATAGCGGCGGAGAAAACGACGCGGCCGCGCTCCTGCAGCCGCGTATAGGCCGAGGACCAGGCCGGGGCGTCGGGCGCGAAGTTCGCGCCTGTGATCGCGACGAGGCGGCCGCCGGGCGCAAGACGCGCCAGCGCCGCGGCGACATGGCGGAAGGCGGCGTCGGCCACGCGACCCTCGACATTAGCCAAGACCGAGAACGGTGGGTTCATCAGCACAACGGACGGCAGAATGCCGGCGTCGAGATGATCATCGATCTGCGCCGCGTCGTAGCGGGAGACGGACAGGGCCGGAAAGAGGAGAGACAGGAGACCGGCGCGAGTCTCGGCAAGTTCGTTGAGGACGAGCGAGCCGCCGACGATCTCGGCCAGGATGGCGAGGAGCCCGGTTCCCGCCGACGGTTCCAGCACGCGGTCTGCCGGCGTGATCGCCGCCGCCGTCACGGCCGCCAGGCCGAGCGGAATCGGGGTCGAGAATTGCTGAAAGGACTGCGCCTCCTCAGAGCGGCGCGTATGCGTCGGCAGGAGGCCGGCGATTTTGGCGAGATGCGGCAGCACCTTTGCCGGAGATGCGGCTTTGCGGAAAAGCGCCTTGCCGTATTTGCGCAGGAAGAGGACGGTGGCGGCCTCGCAGGCATCGTAGGCCGTTTTCCAATTCCAGGCGCCGGTTGCGTCGGAGGCGCCGAAGGCCGACTCCATCGCGCAGCGCAGCGTGGCGGCGTCAATGCGCTGGCCGCGTTCGAGATGAGGGAGGAGGAGCTGCGCCGCGGCGAAGACGGCAGCCGGGATATCGGTGTCAGGGACAAGCGAAAGCGGCACGGTGGCGGATGCCGCCGCGGATACGGAAATCATGTTCATGGGGAAAAGCCTCGGGAGAGCGGGTCAGGATCGCGCCCGCGCAGCGCTCTCTCTCGACCGCACAGGCTCAAACCCGTCCCGGCCTTCCTCTCCCTCTCACCTCACCATTGACTTGGACCATGACATGGACCACTTAGTGGAATAAAACAGACAGACGCAAAGGAGCCTGCACGATGCGCGTATCCGTCAGCGACGCCAAGGGGCAGCTCACCGAGTTGGTGAAGCGCGCCGAAGCTGGGGATGAGGTCATTCTGACCCGTCGCGGCCATGAGATCGTGCGTCTCGTCGCCGTGGCTCCAGCACCCGGACTGAAGGGCCGGCGCGCCCTGATGGAGAAGGTCCGCGCCACTGCCGCCGCCAAGGCGCTGCCGGGACCGGACGCCGCCCGCAGCCAGGACTTTCTCTATGGCGACGACGGTATGCCCGCATGATCGCGGTCGATACGTCGGCTCTTATGGCGATCGTGCTGGGCGAGCCGGAAGGTGAAGCCTGCATGACCGCGATCGAGGAAGCCGAGCAACTGCTGATCTCGGCGGGAACCGTCGCCGAGGCCCTGATTGTCGCCGGCCGGCGCAATGTTGGCGAGGAGGTCGGAGCGCTGATTTCCGGCCTGGGATTTGAGATCGTATCGGTGACGGCGGCCTCGGCCCGTCGGATTGGAGATGCCTATGGAAAGTGGGGCAAGGGCATACATCCGGCGTCGTTGAACTATGGCGACTGCTTCGCCTATGAGGTCGCCATCGAACATGATTGCCCGTTGCTCTATGTGGGCGAGGATTTCGTCCAGACGGACGTGCGATCGGCGTTGCAGCGTTAGCTCAGCCGAAGCGGCGTCCGGCTTTGGTAAAGGTGTATTCGTTGGCGATGATGGTCTCGTCCACCGCCTCGTCCGAGGTCAGGTATTCGTATTCGCGCTCAAGCTGGCGATAGAGCCAACGGGCGAGATCGCGCAGCGCCTCGACGACGATCTCCTCGGCATCGGCCGTCATGTCCTGCCAGGTCGGGCTGTCGCGCTCGACGGAGATCGACATGCAATATTCGTGATAATAATGGCCGCGATGGCTGGCCTCGGCGCGAAGCTGGTAGAAATTGCGGCGCTGAATCGCCTGCAAGGCATCCGCGACGCCATGCAGCACGGCGTCCCGCGGTGCATGGGAGCGGATCTCGGCGGAGGCGTTTTTCCGGTAGAAGTAGAACCCCTCCCAACTGGCTCCATCCCCTTGCGACCAGAAGCCCGAGAAGAAGATGCGCGGCTCCTGCCGCGATCCGCCGCCATACAGGCGCACGGTGCGGGTCTTGAAGCGGATGCCGAGGATTTCCGCGATCCGTTGGAAATCTTCATAGACGGCATCGTACCAATCATAGTCGAATCCGCCCTCGCGATACCAGGCACGGGCCTTGTCCTTGGCCGCTTCCGAAAGCTCGTCGAGCCGATAAACGGTGGTTTCGATGTTCTCAGGCATGGGGATCGCCTCCCTCCAGCACGGTGGCAAGCCAGCCGTCGGTATAGATCCAATCCACCGTATCGCCGGTCGCGAGGTCGATGACATGCGCCCCGCCGCCGAACCCGTCGACTCGAGGCTTCGAGCAGGAATTGGCGTACTGCATCCCCCAGAGGCCGGTCAGGCCGAACTCTTTTGCGCAGCGGATCACAAACCGGATGACATGCTCGGGATCGCCCGTTCCGTCATCGCGCATCCAGAGCTGTGTGCCGCCGTGCTCGGGCTGGATCGAAAGCACAAAACCGTCGGAAGGCGGGTCTTCGGCGGCGTTCTGTTCGGACAGGGTATTGTAGAGGTCGAGGGCGCGTGCGGCGTTGTCGGGCGTGCCGACATCGAGCAGGCAGGAGAAATGGGTGAAATAATCGGCCATGGCAGGCTCCTGAAACGACAAAGCCCGGCACGACGCCGGGCTGTTTGAAGGAAAGGGAGAAAATCAGGCTGAAGGTTCGGGCGGCCCGTCAGGATCACGCGCCCCGGCGATGATAGCCTCGCCGCACGCGACGGCCCAGGCGGCGCGGGCGATCCATTCGTCCGAAGACCGACGGGACGATGTCACATCGGCAAGCAGCAGCTTCAAGAGCCCGTGCAGAAGCTCGAATTGCCCCGCCTTTCGCTGGATCGTCTCGCCGAATTGCGAGGGGGTCGCAGCCGCAGTGCCGGTATATGCGGCGTCACGGCCTTCCCAGATGCCGGAGATGAACGTCTCGCCAGCGTCCTCGTAGCTTAGCTTCTCGCCATCCCAGTCCTCGTCCTCGATCGCGAGCCGGCAGGCATCGGGCATGGTCTTGGCAGAATAGGTGCGTTGCCGGTAGGCCGGCAGATGATAGGTGGTTTCGATGGTGTAGTCGGGCATGTCAGCCTCCTGAACGGCAAGGGCCGGCGTGCAGCCGGGGTGAAAAGGGGATCAGGCCGCCTGCGGAACCTGCAGAAGTTCGGCGGCGGTCTCGCGCCAGAAGGGATCGATCAGGCGGGCCTCGAGCAGGCAGGCGCGGTAGCGGTGATCGCGGGCGGATGCCGCGTCGCCGCGCCCGGATGCCGCGAAGGCCATGCCGCGCAGACGGCTGGCCTCGATGACAACGCGCCGGGCCTCGGCGTCGGAACCGACGGGTTGCCGCCAGAGGACGATCCCGGCGCGGACCTCTCCGGCAAGGACGAGGCCCTGGTCGTTGTCCTGAATGACCATGATGCGCGGGCGGAAGCGCAGTGTATCGTCCGAGCCGATGCGGACGTCGCCGCGCGCGACGCGCTGACTGGCGAAGATCATGGCGTCTTCGGGAGACGGGCACTCGCCGATGACGACCGTGCGGTCGAAGCCATCGGTATCACCAAGACCATCGTAACGGGCGGCGCCGATGCAGGAGATGCGTAGGGGCAGCCTCTGGGCGTGGTGCAGCCGGGGCAGCACCTGGTGCGCGACAATTTCGCCGATGGGAGCGAAAGCGGCCTGGCGTGATAGGGGCATGGGGAATACTCCGCGACGGGCGGCGGAAGCCTCTCTCCCGCCTGCAACCCGTCACGGCCACCCGGCCCGCACTCTCGCTCTCCTTCTGTGGGGGTGGATCAGCGCCACGGTTCGCGGCGTCCGGCCCAGGTTCTCGCCAACCCTTCGCCGACGAGAACATCGCCGACGTCCTGCCCCTCGACGCGGATCGCGGCCAGGGTCCGGCCATAACGGTCGGCGCCCTGACGCAGAACTTCGATCCGCTGGCCTTGCAGGATCTGCGCAAGCCTGACTTTCGCCTGCCGGGCAAGTTCGAGTTCATGCCTGCAGCGGGCCTCAAGCTCGGGCGCGTCGATGTTGAAGATCCGAACCGATTCAGCCTGGCGCGTCGTGCCGAGTCGGATCGAGTCGCCGTCCCAGACCCGGATTTCGGCCGGTTCGCAGGAGGCCGTGCAGAGCAGGACGGAAACGACGATATGGACGAGCATGGCGAGCGCTTTCTTCTTGAGGGAGCGAAATCTGTGTGAACGCCGTCGGTTCTTTCCGATGCGTGCCGAGATCGCAATGCGTCCCGGTACGCAAGCGGCAATCGGCGGCGATTGACGGGAGAAAGGCCCGGCTGCGTTGGGCGCCGGTCCGTGGGAGTGAGGCGCTTTCGCGCCTCAGCTCCACGGATCGAGTTCCAGCTTCACCATCTCGTCGTCGCCATCGAATTCGTTGGCGGGCATGGCGCCGTGGGTTCCATCCCCGGCCTGGAACACGACGATCGAGACCATCAGCGTGGTGGCGAGGCTGGCGGCGAAGGCGGTGGCATCTGCATAGGACATGGGTTCCGGCTCCTGTTTTTTGGAGGCGGGGGACCATCCCCCGCGCGACAGGCGCCCGAAGTGTCTGGACGAATCTGCAATCACCCTCGCGCGTTCGGCTCGTTCGAATCCGCGAGGGCGGCACGCTCGCGTAAGCCGACCCCGCGTGGGTTGATTGACAAGGAGACGGCTCGGACCAAGGTCAGCGAATGGAAGCGGGGGTGGTGTTCTGCCTCTGACAGGAGGCCGGAAACCCGTTGCAGGTGCCGCCCCGCGCCAGTCTTTCCTCCATGCCGGTCTCAACCGGATCGGTGTTTCAGGCCGGGGACGGAAACCAGCTCTGCACGGTATCGCAAGCATGGCCGATGTTGATGAACCTGAAACTCGACCGGGATTATGGTCAGCTCCATTGCCCCTCGGCAATCTCACGGACGATCAGGGCACGGGCTTTGAGCAGGAGATCATCGCCACAGGTATGGATATGTGCGTAGAACCGGGCGCGCGCACCGCACCGGCTCCAGTCCGCATAGTAGCAATATTCGCGGGCATCGAAGCGGAAGGTCCGCAAATCCTCGGCCCAATGCGGCTTGGGTTCGACGACGACAGTGACGCCGTCGCGCGTTTCCTCCCACGGAAGCGAACGCTCCGAAGGCGGATTGCGGCGGTCGTCGGCGAAGATTTCGTCAAGCGTCGTCATAGCGCGCCACCGTCGACGTTTCCGATGAAACGGTCCGGATCTTCGGGATCGGGCGGGAGGTAGGCATCGTAAGGGTTGCCGTCGGCAAGATGACCGAATGGCGTCATGACGATATCGCCATCGTCTGCGCGGCCTACGGCGCAGACGACATAGCGACGTTCTCGGGTAACGGCATCCAGGCACTCCATGAGCGCGAGATTGCCGTCGCCGGCGGCGCGCAGCAGGGTGTTGAAATTGGTGCGGGCATGATCGGGGATGGCCATGGCATTTCTCCGGAAACGAAAACGGCCCGGCTGGACGCCGGGCCTTGAGGTGGCAGGGGAAGTGAGGCGGCGCGACCGGGAGCCGCCCCGCTGGTGCGGATCACTCCGCTGCGACGAGGGTCGCCGGATCGTCGACCGTATCAGCCGCGACATCCTCATCGTCACCGGCGAGAAAGTCGGGCAGAGCCTCGATCTCGCCATCGACGTCGGCAGCGTCACCGTCGAGATCGACTAGGCGCAGCGGCTCGGGCAGCCAGCCGGTATCGGCGAGCAGGCGCTCGGCTTCTTTGGCCATGTCGCCCTTCTTCAGATGGTCGATGAGCTGGGCCGCCCGTTCTCCCGCGCCCTCGCGCACCGCCGCGAGGATCTGGGTCTTGGTCACGCGCCCCAGATAGTTTTCGACCGTGGGCCGCCATCCCGCATCGACCACCATGTCGAAGCCGGTGGCGCGGGCAATCCGGTCGGCCCCGGCGAGGCGCCGATCCAGACCATGCTGGGAAATGCCGGAGGCGCTGTGGATGTTCGGACGTTCATAGAGCGCATTGACGCCGTAGCTGACGCAATGTGCGAGAAGCGCCACACGGCTCGCCTCGTCGAGCGCTGCGATCCAGTCCCAGAGCGCCGCTTCGTCGGACGGCAGGTCGGCCTTCCACCCGTCGAAGCGCTGGCCGATCGCCTTGGCCGAGGGGCTGTCGGCAAGATCGGAGCCCTGCGAAGACAGATATCTGTGGCGCACGGAGACTTCCAGGCATCCGGTCGGCGCGGAGTAATGATAGCGCTCCATCACCATGCCGTGGAGCAGCGCCGTCATTGCGACGTGCGGATTGTTGGCGAGCGCTTCCTGAAGGGCGACGGTGCGATGCGCCGTCAGTTCGATGACGAGCCGTTCCGGCAGCGGCTTGATCCCGCCATCGTCTTCTTCCTCCTCGACATCGGAAGGCTGGCCGCCGATGGTGATGACAGCGCGTTGCACCTCGCCGTCTGCGCCGGTTGCTGCGATGGCGGTTTCGCTGTCGCCGTCCTCGGCGTCGACCACCGGCTCGTCCTCGGGCCGGACATAACCGCGCTCGATGACGGGCTCGCCGTCGCGGTCGATGCTGATGAAAACACCAGCGCGGGCGATCTCGGCAGGATCATAGATGACCGGGCGCTTTTCGAAGGCGTCCAGAGCGGCCTCGATCTCGCCCAGCCGTCGATCGATTTCCTCCGGCAGTTCGTCATGCTCGGAATATTCCGATTCGAGATCGTCATACTCGTTGCGCAACGTATCGCGGGCAGCGCGCTCCTCGTCGGTGAGGTCGGGGAAGCTGCCGGTGATTTCGCGAAGGCCGTTGTCGTATCCGTAGGGATGGCTGGTATCGACAGCGATCCACTTCCAGCCTTCGGCCGCCACTTCATCGGCGATCGTTTTCAGTTTCTCCGCGACCAGGCGGTCGAGAAGCGCCACGTCTTCGAGCCACCCGCCGTCGTTCTCGGAGAAGAGATCGCGCAGCATCGCGCCGCCGGCCTGCTCATAGGCGTCCACGCCGACAAAGCGCACGCGCTTGTCGTCGGTCGGAACGGTGGTTTCGGTGAGGAGCTGGCGGACCTGCCAGGGCTGGACATTGTAGGATCGCTGGACGGCCTCCCAGACCTGTTCCTGGCGGGCATGGTCGGGATTGACGGTGAATGCCTCCAGCATCGCCAGCGGCATGCCGTTTCGCGAATAGACTTCCAGAAGCGCCGGCGAGACCGAGGCAAGGCGCATACGCTGTGTGATGTAGCGCGGCGTGGTGCGCCAGGCGTCGGCGATTTCCTCTTTCGCCATGCCGTCGTCGAACATGCGCTTGAACGCCCGGAACTGGTCGAGCGGATGCAGCGCCAGTCGCAGCGTGTTCTCCGCGAGCGAGTCGTCGACCGCCGAGGTCTTGGCGTCGGCCTTCTTGACGAGGCAGGGCACGAGGCCGTCGGCGGGAAAACGACCGGCCTCGACCAAACGCGCAATCGCCCGGAACCGGCGGCCGCCGGCCGGGGTCTCGAAATCGCCGGTCTCGTTGCCGTCGGCGTCGAGGATGGCGCGGACATTGATGCCCTGCACGATATCCTCGCGGCGGTCGATGTCGTGGGTGAGATCGTCGAGACCGGCCTCGACGTCGGTTTCGCGGACATTGCTGTCCGAGAGCCGGATGCGATTGAAGGGAATGTCACGTGAGCGCGAGAAGACGATCATCGCGGCGGCGGGCTTCTTCGACTTCCTGGCAGCTTTGGCCATGGTGGTTTCTCCGCGACGGGCGGCCGAGACCCTCTCTCGACCTTCCAACCCGTCACGAAATCACCAGCCCCTCTCTCACTCTCGACCGTGCCGTACGCGCGATGCTACCAATCGAAGCGCTGCGGCCGCTCCGCATTCACCCGGTATTTCCGGCGCAGCGCCAGGATCGCCGCCTCCTGCCGGTCGATCTTGCGCCGGAGCCGGTCGAGATCCAGCGCCGCAACCAGCAGCAGGCGATCGAGCACGCGCCGGTATTCCGCCTCGTCCGCGCCGGTCCACCGGTTCATGCTGCGATGGTAATGACGGGATTTCGGGCGAAGACGGATGGTCTCATTCTCGGCGCGCTTATTCAGCCTGCGTTCGGCCAGCGCGAGATTGCGCCGGGTATCCGCAAGGGCATCCTCCATGCGCGCCAGCAGCGAACACAGACGATCAGGAGCCATCATCGCGCGGTCCTCCCTCGCCTGGTGGCTCAGGATCGAGCATGTCCCGAAGGAAGCGCGGCGGGATATTCTCCTCCGCGCCCTGCCATGCGACGCGGCCGTTTCTCCAGATCGTGACGAAGCCACCCCCGGCGGTGCGGGCGGGCAGCGGCTTCGCCTCGAAGTTGAGGCATCCGAACTCGGCCGAGGTGGCCGAGAACACAGTGCTTTTGCGGCCGGCCAGCAGCACACGGCCGCAGGTGCCGGAAGGGCGCTTCACGCGGCGGCGCGAAAGGCCGAGACGGAACCATTCATAGGCGCGCTGTTTGTTTTCCGGCGGCGGGTCCCAGTGGATGCAGTGCTTGCACCGGCCGGGGGGCCGGTCGACGGGTTCGTCGAGCGGCGGCCCGTCATTGTGTCCGCGTTTTGTCTGCCCGGTCATGACTGGCCTCCCATGACGACACGCCGCACCACGACGGGCCGCGTCTCGGTCGCCTGCGCCAGGCGCTCGATCAGCGCAAGCTCGACATCCGAGCACGCGCCGCGTACCTCGATTTCGAGCTGGTGGGCGGCGTTGACGTGATGGCTCGCAGTGAAGTGAACATTGCTGCCCGTATCGACAGGACGCGATCGCGACTGAAGAAACAGGATGCCGGAGCCGAGATTGCCGCAATACAGCAACTCGTCCACGTCCGGCGCGCCCGGACCGACACCGGCCTTGCGGCGGCCAAACCGGCGGAAGGCTTCGCCGAAGGTCGACGGATCGCGGGTGATCCGCGCAGTCCGCTCGGGATGGAACTGCCATGGCGGTCGCCAGGGATCGAGCTTGCCAACCGCAATCTGGTGCAGGAAATCGGCGAAGCTCGCCGGGTCGGCCGGATAAGGGCAGGTCCGCCAGATATCGCGAACACGAGCGCGCAGCTTGTCAGGCAGCGCGAAGAGCCGGACGCGGCCCTTTCGCCACCACGCGGCGCGCTGATCGCGACGTTCACGTTCGGCCTTGTCCCACCAGACGGCGCGGCGGGCCATTTCCTCGTCGACGCCGTGCTGGCCGGCGGCGATCTCTTCGGCGAAGAGCGGCAGCGCATCGCGTTCGAGGCGCTGCTTGCGGAGAAACGCCGCACGTTTGCGCGACGTGTCACCATAGGGTTCGGGTCGATGCCAGCGGCGGAAGCGCATCAGACGCCCTCCCGCCGCGCACGCGCCGCGGCATAGATGATCCGTTCGGCGCGGCGAATGCTGCCGGCTTCCCGTGCAGCCTCGGCCCAGATGGAAATCGGAAAGTCGCCTGAAAAGAGAATGTCGCGCTCGATACCGAGTCCGAACGGCAGGCGCACCGAGGTCATCTCCTCCAGAGAGAAATAGCCAAGTTCCGGCTCGCCGAGATCGGCCAGCCCAAACAGGATGTCGCCGTCGGCATCAAGTTCGGTCGCCAGCCAGACGCCTGTACCGAGCGGGTTGAAGAACTTCACCACCGGCACATGATCGGTGTCGCGCTGGCGGCCGTTGGCCAGAAGCTGCGCGCGCAGCTCGTCGGTCAGGAGGATCATGCCGCTCTCCTGTCGATAGCAGTCTCGGGCGCCGCGGTAAGCTGCTCGTCTTCCAGGACGAAGGACAGCAGCCAGTCGGCCGCCTTGCTCGCCTGCGAGGCGGCGCGCACGATGGCGCGGGAATCCTCGCGCATGACCTCGAGCCAACTGCCAATATAATCGGCGTGGCGCACGGTGGGCACGATGCCGAGCGCGGCGCAGCTAAAGGCTGAAATCTGCTCGGCGATCAGCTCCTCGAAGGCGTATCTCTTCGAGCCGAACGAGCCGGATAGGTCACGGTTCAGCCGGCTGTGATGGCCGCTGGCATGACCGAGCTCGTGCAGCGCCGTCCGGTGCCAGTTGATCGGCTCGAAATACGCCTGGGGTGGTGGGACCATCACATAGTCCTGGGACGGAACGTAGAAGGCCCGGTTGCCGCCGATGCGGAAATCGATGCCTGTGGCCTTGATGAGCGCCTCGACCTTAGGCTCGATCAGGCCGGGTGGAGGTGGCGGCGCGACGGTGGCTATGTCGTCGGGCAGCCCGTCGCACTGCGCCACGTTGAAGACCGTGTACCGCTTCAGGAACGGGATGGCGTGCGCTTCCTCCCCGGTCTCCCGGGCGCGGCGCTTCTCGTCCTCGGGCGTGAAGCGGTCGGCATAGACGACGGTGGTGCCGTGCTCGCCCTTGCGGACATAGCCGCCCAGCGAAAGCGCCTGCCGGAACGTGAGCCAGCCCTGGCTGGGAAAGCCGTGCTCGATGACGGCGCCCCAGAGGATGAGCACGTTGATGCCGCTGTAGGTGCGGGAGGTAGTGACGTTTTTCGGCAGGCCCAGCGGCGCCCTGGCGGCCGACGTGCCCCATGGCTGCACCCACGGCACGCGACCAGCCTCCAGTTCGGCGATGATCTTGGTGGTGATTTCGTCATAAAGGTTCGCCCGGTCCGAGCCGGCGCGAACGCTGCGAGCGTATCTGGACATCGCGGTTCTCCGCGACGGGCGCTGGAAGCCTCTCTCCCAGCCTTCAACCCGTCACGGCAAAACCCGTCCGCACCCTTACTCTAACGGCGGTTGACCTAGTGATAGCCCTTGCGGAGCAGTGCCCGAATCGTTATCGGCGGTCGCGTCGATGCCGATGACCACCTCTGGCATTGATCTCATGAAGAAAGGCCCTTGGTTGTAGGAGCCTGCGGTCGCCGGCCGATCATGGGCAATGTTTGAACTCGAATTTAGTGGGATGCTCGCCAGAAAGCGAACGGCAGCTTTCTGGATATCCGATTTCTAGTCTGAACGCCTGAATGCGGGCGCGTTGCGGACGGAGCTGGGGCCGTGAGCCGACGGGCTCGATCGAGGGGGGCATTTGGCTGAATTAGCCTTTCGCGGGAGCCTTTGCACAGGGCAAGGCCAAGGCGACGTTGCGACAGCCCCTCCGAATGGTCTCAGCTTTCCTGAGGTCCCACTCACATAGTCCATTTATCTAAACATCCGGCTCCTTCCTTAAGTGTCGGGGTTCCGCAAGTGGTCCCCTACCGGAAGTTCTTTTGAACTTGCTGGTTGTATCCGATGATATAGGTGCTTAGCACTTTGCGCGTTTTTTGATATGGGAAAGAATAAGCAGAATCGGGCTCTGGGGAGGTGCTGGCATGGCTAGATCGACGGCTGCCAAGAAGATTGAACAGAAGGCTGGTCAGAAGCAGGATAGCAAGACCGTCTTGGCCGGGAATCACTCTAAAGAGCTCTTCTTCGCGATTGTCGGTCCGGTAGGGGCAGGTGCTTCGCAGGCGATCAAGGCACTACAACGCGTTTGCAAATCCAGCGGCTATGAAGTGGAACTGATCAAGGCCAGCGACTTGATCCGAGCCTGGGCAGATGAGAACGGCCTCGCCTTTCCTGGTGTCGGGCCTAAGACCTTGGAAGTAATTACCGAGTTGCAAAACCTTGGCGACTCGATGCGCGAGCACGACATGGCAGAAGTCGCCAAGGCGGCGATGCGCGAAATCGCACAGCGACGTGCCACTCGCACCGGTCAGACGTACGTCAAGGGCGAGAAGGTCATTCCCGACAGCTCCAAGCGCGTCTACCTTATCGATTCAATAAGGCATCCGGCCGAAATTCATCTGTTGCGCAGAACTTACGGCAACGCGTTTGGGCTGATCGGCGTTGTTTGCGAAGAGGGTGTGCGTCGCGCACGAATTCTCGAGAAATACTTCCGCGGGCCAGAGAAGGGGCTGTCCGAAACACAAAACGCCGTCGATAGTTTCATGGATCGCGACTCCGACGACTCCAGCCGCAAGCATGGCCAGCATGTGACCGAGGCGTTCTACGAGGCGGACTTCTTTATCGACAATACCCGTGATGACCCGAACGGCAGCAAGAACCTGCTCGACACAGACCTGAGCAGGTTCGTTAGTATCATTGCGCATGATCGTGTGGAGCGGCCCACCATTGAGGAGACTGCGATGCACCATGCTCACTCCGCACGTGTACGGAGCGCCTGCCTATCCCGTCAGGTGGGGGCGGCATTGGTCGATGCCGATGGAACTGTGGTCGCGACCGGAACGAACGAAGTGCCGGCGGCGGGAGGGGGCGTCTATGGCGAGCGCTTCGCAACGTCGAGCAGGGGCATTGACGATCATCGTTGTGCTTTCCGCGCCGAGGCGTATTGCAGCAGCAATCGAGAGCAAAACGACATCATCGACAACTTGATCGAGGTCCTTCCGGAGTTGAAGCAGGTTTCGGACAAGATCGACCTGGCCGCGCGCATCCGAAAGACTCGGCTGGGCGGCCTTATCGAGTTCAGTCGTGCGGTCCATGCCGAAATGGATGCGTTGCTATCGGCGGGACGCGAAGGTGTTTCGACCGTCGGTACCCGGCTCTTCGTAACGACATATCCATGCCACTATTGCGCCAGACACATCGTCAGTGCTGGCGTCTACGAAGTTCAGTTCATCGAACCGTACCCCAAGAGCCTAGCCAGAAAGCTGCATAGCGATGCTATCGAGGTGACCCCGTCCGAATGGATACCGCCGGTCGCAAAGAGCATCGGTGCTGCACGGGCTCAGCTGCATACCGCTTCGGACGTCGATAAGGAAGACATTAAGCTGAACGAGCCTAAGGTGCTTTTCAGACCGTTCGTAGGAGTCGCCCCGCGGATGTACGTCCGAGCATTCGAGAAAACGTGGCAACTTAAGAACAAGACAAGTGGAGAATTTGAGATGCGGGCACCGGACTGGGGTAGCGAATGGGCTACCTTGACGGTAGGCTATCCTGAGCTCGAAGCAGCCTTGGCGAAATAACGTGGCGAAACCGCAACTCATACTCATCGAGAATACCGGAAGCTGGCATGGTCGTGTTGTAGCGCAGACGCATGAGGTCGCCACTCCTCATACTGTCCAGAGCTTACCGCGCGCCAATCAGCTTGATCTGTTCGAGGCGCCCGCTCTTCCCGATTTGAGCGTTTTCGTCGTTGCTATGGATACCGTGCACGGTCGAACGCTTCAGAAGGCCGTGCTGTCTAACAAGCCCAGGTCGGTGATCGATTTGCGATATGCGGCCCGTTTTGACCAATACGGATCCGACAGGGAAACGTTGTTCACCTATTTCAAGTCAGTCGGCTCCTACTATGCCCTGGACTCAATGCCTTGGCACGACCTTTCGGCCCGTGACTTCATGACGGAGGGCGGTGTTCAGGTCCCCAGAGTTCATCATGAGCTGGTCGTGCTCGATAAAGGGGCAGTGATGTTCTTCGTTCCGAAGCCACAGCACGCCAGCATGCTCATCACGTACCTGAATCGGATGCTCTCGACCAAGGCCAAGACCAGCTGGCGGATCGAACAGATCGGCTGATTTTAGGTGTCCGCCTTAAATGGTTCACCAGCTTACGAGTTTGTATCGCGCCGCCTCTTTTTACCTCATACCCGAGCAGGAAGGCTGGCCTGCTGCCGGTTTTTCGGACACCAGGTTAAGCTAACATAGCTTTCTCCTCGAACTCGACGGGGCTCATATAGCCCAATGTCGAGTGCCGTCGCCGGGGATTGTAGAAGCGCTCGATGTAATCGAACACGTCGGCCCTGGCGTCATCCCTCGTCCTGTAGATCTTGCGGGCTGTCCGCTCGGTTTTCAGTGACGAGAAGAAGCTCTCCATCGCAGCATTGTCCCAGACGTTGCCCGACCGGCTCATCGAACAGGTGATGCCGTGGTCGGCCATCAGGCGCTGGAACTGCTCGCTGGTGTATTGGCTGCCCTGGTCGCTGTGGTGCAGCAGGCTGTCCGGCTTGCCTCTACGCCAGATCGCCATGATGAGGGCGTCAGTGACGAGCTGAGCTGTCATTTCCGCCTTCATCGCCCAGCCGACGACACGCCTTGAGAACAGGTCGACGACGGCCGCAGACGCATCGAGATCGGATGTTCCTTACGTCCAGCTGTAGTAGCCATTGCGTTCTCCTATTGAAAAGAGAATAGGGGGTCGTAGTGCAATATGCAATACGAAAGCCGCCCCCTGCTAACCCTAAGGGCGTCAATGGTCGTAGCCATCTATGAGCTCCCATTTCGTCGGAACGTTTGCGCTCGGTTATTTCCACGGCTGCGGGATGAAACAGATACGGCTGCGATAGACGCCGAAGTAGAGCTTATGAGCAACGACAGAAGAGACGGTCAGCGAACCCGTCTCTGTGGATTCGACCCGGTGCAGAAGCGCTTCCGAACGGCACCTCACCAGCGCGGGCACCGCGTTGGTGTCGAGGATCTGGCAAATCATTGAAACGCTCGGTCGAGATCGAGACGGTGCTGTCGTCGGGCTGCTCCCTGCCGTCCGCCGTGAGTCGGGACTGAGGCCCCGGTCGATCGCCGCGCGCAGCGAGGCCCGGCGTCCGGCCACACCGGCCTTCGGGCGCAAGGATCACGACATCGCCTTCGCGCGTAACCTCGACCTCGCCTACGGTGAAACAGAAATCCTTTGGCAGCCGGACGGCCTGGGAGTTGCCGGACTGGAAGACCTTGTCAACATGGGCACGGCGACCACCCGGCGGATAGGATTTTTCACGTCGCCATTAACGAAATGGGTTGATGAACTCGACGCCAGCGAGGTCCTTCCCGTTACCCGTGACGACAACGCAGTTATTAGCTGCGGCCACTGCGAGAATGATCGTTTCGAGCGCGTTTCTAGGCCGGCCAGTGGCCTTCCCGTCTGCCATAAAGCGTGCCCAGATCAGTGCCGCAGTTTCATCGAAGGCAAGGACCCGCCCGGCGAAGAGGGCCAGCGGCCCTTCAGGCCCGACAAACCAGTCTTCAAGCTCGTCGCGACGTTTGCCCGCAGGCTTTTCGAGGATGCCGCGGCGAATCTCGGCCACCGTGAGGGAAGCGATGAAGAGATCGTCATCATCCTGCTCGGCCATCCAGGTGAGAAGCGTCGGCGATGGCGAAGGCTTCGTGGCATTGCTGATGATGTCCGTGTCGAGCAGATAGCGCATTAGATGTCTATCTCGCGACCCTCTTCGCGAGGGTGCTTGAGATCGAGGTCGGCGCCGACCAGCGGAGACCGGCGCAGCGCGGCCAGGATGCCACCCTTCTTCGAGCCGTCGACGGTCATGCTCTTGCTGACGGCCGAGCGGAGCCGCGAGGCTTCGGGCGTGTCCTCGGTAAGACGTTTGGCGAGCGAGCGGATAAGGTCGCGATCGGAGTCACGGCCGAGCACCTCGAAGCGCGCAAGGCCCTTCTCGCTGAGGCGCGAGCGATAGTTTTGAATTGCACGGCGCTGCGAGCTTCCCAAGGTTGATCTCCAGAAATGTTTCCAGTAATATAACCAGTGAAATCGAAGCGCGCAACATCGCGTTGCCGAGCGAAGGCGGCGGAACGCAGGGAGTCGAATCGGTGGTCGATTTGCGGAAGAGAGCGGAACGGCAGGGTCCTGGCGGGGCGCCGATTGTGCGCCGCGGCGCGCTGGAATTTGCTTCCTCGTGCTTCCCCCCTGCTTCCCCGCTTTCAAGGGCAAGGCCGGGGAAGCAGAAAACGCCCCGAAGGGCGTTTGCTAAATGCTTGATTTCCCTAAGGAAAACTGGAGCGGGTGAAGCGATTCGAACGCTCGACCCCAACCTTGGCAAGCAAAAAATTACCGTGTCAATGTATTAATGAAGAATATCTCATATTTCATTCCAGTGCACAAGAGTACACGTTCCTCCGGTATTCGCGGGTTTGGCGTCTCCTGAACGGAATGATAATCCAATAAACTGGAGTGAACCACAGCGAAGCAGCGAGATGGTGACCGCGTGGTGACCGG
>WPCJ01273089.1_pt1 | contig 16918 bp, 10 predicted proteins | sample 5399831 | NCBI WGS metagenome assembly WPCJ01 (sample SAMN12869470, study PRJNA574797) | sludge metagenome | isolation source: wastewater treatment of pH10 | place: China:Beijing | collected 2019-05-20 | reverse complement strand
GGCGCAGGATCGTCGGGCGCGGCATCGTCGGCGGCGCGGGCGGGACCCGTCTCTGGGTCGCTCTGCTCCTCGTCCTCTGTCGCTGTGTCCCCGATCTCCTCAGGCTGGTCATCCTCATCAACGCCATCTACCGGGGCAGGCACCAGGAACCCCGTCAGGTACCAGCGCGAAGGATTTGTTTCGAGCGTCTCGTCGGCAAGATCGGCATCACGCGTGTCGGGACCGATCAGGTCGCGCCGGAGCGTCTCGACGAGCCGGCCGCGCACGGCGGTGGGTGATTTAGGGTCGGTCGTCATGCGTCCACTTTCTCGGTCTCGTCGGCCTCCGGCGATACCGGCTTCCTATTCGTAGACGGTTTCCCGCCCTTCCTGGTAATCGCCCACCACCCAGATGAAGCTCTGGATGTCGATCCGGTCGCGCGGGCGCATCTCGGCCAGTTCCCGTTCGGTCCTGGCAACGAGATCGCGCAGGCTTTCGTAGACCGGCAGGTGCAGCCGCGCCTCGTAGTCATCGGCGAAGCGGTGGCCGACGCGGGCGGCGAAATCCTTGGTGGCTTCCGGCTTGAGGAACATGTGCGTGTCGGGCCGCCAGAGATACGGCAGGTAGGTCGCGACGGTCCATTTCGCGTTGTCGTGCGGCTTCAGCGCCTGCTCCATTGCAAGGAGATGGGACTTGCTGGCATCCAGCGTGAAGCGGGCGGCCGCCCGGACGAAGTCATCAGCATGGGGACCGCGCAACACGTCCTGCAGACGGGTCTTCTCGAAGGGTGAAAGCATGTTGGTGGCGCGGAACACGGCAAGCACCGCCTCGCCGAATCCTGTCCCGTCGACCGCCTTCTCGATCGGCGCGGTATCGTCGAGCTTCGCCTTCGCCGCGAGCTTGTAGTCGCGCTCCTGTGACGCGTATCCGCCGGAATGGAAGCCGTTCGGGAAGAAGGTCAGGAAGCGCTTTCGAGCCCCATCGAAGCCCAAATACTTCGGATCGCTCTTGCCTGCGTCGTCATGCAGCTGCCGCCAGACGTCATCGGCATTGTCCCCTTCGACGCAGCGGACACCATCGGCGAGTCCGAAGAAGCGGCCGTTCATTCGGACGAGGCGAAGCTCCTTCTTGCCGAGCTTGGCGGAGCGGATGGTTTCAGCCTTGCTCACTTCGCCGTCTCCAAGTTTGAAACAACGGTGAGCCTTGCTGCCATGCGCTCCTCGAAGTCCAAGCGCCATTCTCCGTCAAGCGTACACCACTGCGACTTCTGGCCTCGCACCATAACGAACTCGTTGATGGTCGGCTTGATGAGTGCGTCGGTTACAATGGCGATCCTGTAGTGCGCCTTCGGATTGCGGCTCTTCTGATAATTCCTTAGGCAGTCAAACTCGTTGACAGTCAGCTCGGCGCTGACATCGCTTCCGGATCGACCTTTGACTTCGACGTGGAGAACGTCGTCGCCACGGGTGGCGACGAGATCGTAGCCTAGGTTTTCTTTCTCCACCGATTTGATCGTGAAGCCGAGGCCTTCAAGTTTGGTGCCGACCGCGAGGACGGCCGCCTCTTCGATCCTCCGGCGTCGTTCAACATCTACCTGCCAACGGGAGCGCCCGGCTTTCGGCTTCCGAGTGGCGGGCTCACCTTTCGGTGTCTGTTGGGAAGCAACGTCCTTGAGAATCCTGTTCAGCCGCTCGAGAGCAGGGGAACCAGGCTTGGGATAGAAGACCTTCTGCTGGCCAGGCCAAGACTCACCATTGCGCGCCTGGCCTGGCCAAACGAAGATCGGGCGAGCGTCAGGCTCCAGGAGCACGCAGTTCTCTGCCTGCGCCGAGCAGAGATAACTAGCTGCTTCTCCGTCGAATAGCCGCCTACGAGCAAGCTTGCCTGTGGGATGCTGAACTTGGCGATAGATCGTGGCATCGCGCCAGACGCCAACAACAGCGCGGCCGCCCTGTTCCGGATGTGGGGCAGTCCAGACGACGGTCGCTCCTTCGAGCCTATCCGCCTGCCGCGGCACATCGAAGTGCTTCTCCAGATGCAGGTTCCCGGTGGGCGGCACGTATCCGTAGCAAGTCCCGTCAATTTTGCGGAAATTGAACATCTCACCGCCGGAGCCGTTTTCAGCAACATACTTAAACCCACCGGCATTTAGGCTGGCACGGTCGCCATCATACTTGGCCATCCACGCCATATGAAAAACGATGATATCAGGCATCTTGGTCCTCCCCGCCGTCCGCCTCTTCGTCGTCCTCTTCATCCTCTGCCACCATCCCAGCTGCGCGCTCTTCGGCGGCGCGTTCGGCGTTCAGCGCCAGTAGGCGGGCGAGGACCTCGTCCTTGAATTCGGATGGCCAGTCGAGGCGGGTCTTGGGCGTCTTGCCCTCGTCTGCCTCCTGCTCGATGAACTCCGGCGCGGCGCGGTCGGCCAGATCCTCCCAGCCATAAGCACGCAGCACGGCTACATCCATCTCATGATGGAGCGCGCGTAGGCGCGCGATGTCGGCGCCGTTTTCTCCGAACGCATGGAAGCGGTTGTAGGTCTTGGTCAGTCCCTCATTGCGAGCCGTCATCAATTGCGCGCGGGCGGCACAGTAGGCTTCGCCAGCATTTTCAAGAGCGACGCTGGATTCAATGCCCAACGGGAACGGAAAGGTGCGAAACGCATCCGACGGAGAATATTTTATGCGATCTTCTAGTGTCGATGAAAACGTTCTCGCCCACAATTCGTGCGCTCTACTTTGTAATGTGCAAATCCATGGAAACTTTTCAGATGTAATTATAGTTAGATTTGCCGTGTATACCATTCTTGTCGGGAGAAAAACAAATCCTAAATGCGGCGAAACCATTGCGACCGCGATAATGCGCTTCCTTCCCTGTGTTGCAGGATAAAGTCTGGCCCTCCTCTCCGCGTAGATCCACCACTTACGGCGGTAGGATTCGCGTTTGTCTGCTTCTCGAACGGGTCTGACCCGCCGCCTTACAATCTCCAGGAGCTCTGGCCAGTCAGCAGCTACGGGTTCTGGATAGTCGGCGGGCACACGTCCCGCTCGGAGTGCTTCCGTCTTCCGCTCGATCCCCCATGTTGACCACGATCCGCCTCCCTCCTGTCTACTCTCAGGGAAGTCGGCAAAGTCGATGATGTAGCGGTTGTGCGAGTGCGTCGGAGAGTTGTTGACTTCATCGCCGCCTATATAGGGGAAGATCCGCTCTGCATTCTTGGGATTCTTCGCAATGATGCCGGCGATGGCGTCAACGCTCTCAGAGTCTCCCTTCGCGGCAGCGGCGTCGTCGAAGGTGAATCCCATCCCGAGGGCGATGGAGCCTTGAAAAGCCCGTCCGGCATTGGCGGCTAGTGACATCGGCGAGGTGTCGAGATCCCCTTCGACAAGATACGCTGAAATACGACGCACGGGCTGCGAATCTAGCACGGGCGAGCCATTCGCAGTCTTTGCAACATGCACAACCGAGACTACTACCGCCGCTTCGCCTGGCCATTTTAGCCGACGGGTGGCACGCGCAATCGCACCTCCCTTTGAGATGATCTTGGCTAGTCCTGAAGCACGAGTATCACCTTGGCCTATAGTGTTCGTGGCTATGAGTCCGAACGAGCCGAATTGCCTCAACAGATGGAACGATCGCAGGAAGAAGTGCGCTACAAGGTCAGCATTGCCATGTGCTCCTTCATGCATGGTCTGAAGCCAAGGCAGGTAGTAGTCGCGATTCCCGGCAATGATGGTGTTCTTGCCACCGAAGGGCGGATTGCCGACGACGGCGTCAAAACCCGGATTGCCAGCTCGCGCCTGAGGATCGAACACCTCGGGAAACTCCACCGGCCAATGGAATGGCCGTAGGGCGCCCTTGCCGGTGGTAAGGCTAACTGAGCGCGCCGCAAGACGATCGAACCAGTCCGGCGCCGTGATGTTGGACTGCACGATCTTCTGAAACTCGACGAGTGCGGCAATCCGGGCCTTCGGCTTGCCTGCTGAAAAGAACGCGGCAAGAACACCGTCGCCCACGAGGCGCGCCATATCGAGCCGCGCGTCGACGATGCGCAACTGTGCCCCAAGCTCTGCGGCGCTCGCCCACTCCGCCCGCTTCTGGATGTCGAAACGCAGCCGTTCGGCTTCCTTCAGATGATCGGACACGAGCTTCCCAACGAAGGTCGGTTGCTTTGTCGTGTCCCAGTGCGTCGCGGCGATCTGGTCCTTGGTCAGTCCGACGAGACTGTCGCCACATTTCAACGCGTGGTCGACAAATGTAAATTCATGATCGCGGGCGAGCGTCGCCAGCCAGAGCGAGAGTTTGGCGAGGTCGACTGCGCGCGGATTCCTATCAACGCCGTAGAGGCAATGCTGGGCCACCAGCCGGCGGGCGTGCAGCGGTTCGTCTTCGTCCGGCGGAATGGTGGGGCGGGTCTGCGGCCAACGCGCCCAGGCCAGCACCAGACGGTCGCCCAGCGCCCGACAGGCCTCCACCAGGAAGGCGCCCGAACCCATCGCAGGATCGCAGACCTTGAGCGACAGCACATCCTCGGGCTTCGCGTCCGGGCCGATGCGCTCGAAGGCGGGCTCCAGCGCGTGCTGCACGATGGGGGCAGTGAGTGAACGCGGCGTGTAGTGGCTGCCCGTCCGCCGTCGCTCGTCTGTCGGCTGCAGGAGCGGCGTGCCGGCGGCAGCGACCACGGCACCCGGCGAGGCGCGCTCGTCGACGATCGGGGTCAGCGCTACGACCAGATCGTCGATCGTGCCGGCCTCCTTCAGCGCCTTGCCAACCTTGTCCGTCACCTTACCCCGGTCGGCCCCATCCTTCAGGAACTTGGCCCGGTCGTTGGGCTTCGCCGCCAGCAGCCGCTTCAGGTCCACGAAGACCGGCGTCCGGTCGTGTTTGCCCGCGCGGATGGCTAGCGCCGGGCTGTCCATCGTCTCTACAGTGAATCCCATCACGGTCTCGTAGACGCTGCCGATCTGCTCCACGTCGAGCGTGCGGTAGGACAGCTTCTCGCCGCCCAGCACCAGCAGGCGGTCGAGCACCTTCGCCACGCATTCGTCCGACACCTCGGCCGGCTTCGGGGAATCCTTCGGATCGTCCTGGCCCTGCAGGAAAGGAAATGCCGCGGGATCGAAGAGCTTGCCGCCGCGCCCGCGAATCCAGTCGCCGGAGCGGTCGCCCTGATGCACGAGCCGGAACAGCGCGAGCAATCGCGCCCAGGCGCCGCGGCGCAGGTGCATGGTCAACTCATGCCGCGCGCGATCCTCCGTCAGCCGCGCATGCAACGTCCGCACGCCATAGCCCTGATCGTAGAGCCGCCGCGCCTCGGCGTCTGTGCGTGAAGGGATCAGCTCGCGATCCTCGGCATAGAGCAGGAAGACAAGGCGCAGCAGCACGGTGAGCAGGCCGTCATAGACATGCTCGGGCCGTTCGCGCGCGAGCCGCTCCATCCGCGTACGGTCGGCATCGTGCAGGCCACGCATCAGCTCGTGCAACGCGCCGAGCACCTGGGCGGCGAGCTTGGTCGACACCTCGGCCTGCTCGTCCCGGCTCTTCTGCAGCAGTGCGGGAAGCCGCCGTTCCGGCGCATCGTTGTGCAGTCGGAAGGAGGAGAGGAGCAGCTTCAGGCCGCCGAGCATCGGCCGGCCGCCGACCTCGCCCAGCGAGCGCAGAGGGAAGCGTAGCCAGCCGCTGGTCTCGCCACGCGGGGCGTGGATGAGGCGCAGTTCGCCGTCTGTCACCAGGATTCCCGTGCGGACCTGCCGATCCTTGCACAGGCGCTCCAGCCTCTGGTGCGGCGTCGCCTCCCAGCCTTCCAGTGCGCCGCGTCCGTCCGGATCGACGCCCGCCGCCTCGATCCGCACCAGCATCTGCCAGCCGCCCTCGGGATCGGCGACCGCCCAGTGCGGCGCGATCTCGATGTCGCTTTCCTCGATGCGGAGAACCAGTTCGTCCGGGATCGGCGCGCCGCCGGGGCTGCCTGCCACGCGACCCGGCCGCCAGCCGAGAATGTCGGCGAAGAAGGCCCATGGATCGAGAAGCGCAGGGCCGCTGTCCATCTGCGACAAATGCGGCTTTACCGCCTCGGTATCGGAGCGTGTCTGCTGCTCCGGCACAAGGTCGTAAGCCTTCAGCACCACCGGCGCGACGACGAGGCCTACGGGCTGGACGTGGCCCAGCCATTCCTCGTTTGGATCGAAGCCCGCCATGCTCAGTTCCCCTCCGGCCAGAGATAGACGAGACCGATGGTCTCCAGCCGATCTGCCATCACGCCGTAGGATTCGCGGACGCGCTTGGGTCCGGTCTCGATATCGCTCGTCAGCCGATCGAGCTTGGCCTTCCAGTGCCGCCGGTCCCGCCGCCGCTGCTCCACCTCCTCCACGATCTCGGGCAGGAAGCTCATCTGCCTGTCGTCGGGTTCCGCATTGGCCCTGGCGATACGGGATCGCTGGTCTTCGAGGAGTCGCTTCAACGAGGTCGCCTCCGCCTCGGCGATCTTGGCGAGATCCTTCGCTGCCTCGGCCTTGGCCTCCTCGGCGCGGGCGCGCAGTTCCGGTTCGAGGTCGGCTGCATCCTGCGCTGCGAACTGGCGGATGCGGTCGACGATCTGTGATGCAGGCACGCGCGCTGCCCGAAAGGCTTCTTCGAGCTGGACGAGCGTCGCCGCCTCGCGGCTCGGCCCGAACGGCTTCAACGGCTTCGTGCCACGCCCAGCTTCTGTCCAAGCGGCCGTGACCAGGATGATCTCCTCGTGCAGGCGAGCCGCGCCCGGGCCGTAAAGCGCCAGCCGACCGATCAGCACGACGCGTGGCTGCGCGCCAGGGCCGATCACTACGCTCGCGCGAGACAGGCCGGATGCGAATCCTTGTGCCAGGAAACGTGCGAGCAGCCGCCGCACGAGCCGATGCTCCAAGTGCACCTGGACCACGCTTTCGGCATCGACGCCTGCCTCGGTGATCGCAGGCCGGAAGCTGAAGGAGCGGACCGGCGCATCGCGACGCCAGTCCTTGAGCGTCTCGCCCCGCTTGCGCCGGCGGACCCGCAGGTCGTCCAGAGCCTCCGCCCAGCCTGCCGTCTGGAAGGCAGGTTCCGACGGGTCGAGGCGGAAGGTCGGAATCTCTCCGACCGCGCCATCGCGATGCGCGTCGAGCGTAGTGCCCGTACGGGTGAGCGCGGTTGACATCACGGCCTTCAGGTCGTTGGGGTCCACGCCGACCCGTGCACGCGAATCCTCTAGCGCGGATCGGAGGTCATCGAGCTCCTTCGCCTGCCGGGCGCGCCGCGCCAAGACCGTGTCGTCCATTTCTTCGACGGCTGTCTTGGTTTGCTCGTCCGGTGTTTCGCCGTCGCCCTCGATCTCACGAGCGAGGCCGTTAGCGCCGCGGATGCCATCCTGCATGAGCCGCCGGTTGATACGCTCGGCGATGACCTGGCCAGCGGAGCCGAGCTCGTCCTGGATCTTCTCCGTCTTGCGAACCAGCGCCCGCAGGACGACGTCCTCCTCACGCTGCTCGTAGATGAAATAGCGGCAATACACGACAGGAGAGGGCTGTAGCTTACGGTCGATCCGGCCGTTGCGCTGTTCGAGCCGTGCAGGATTCCAAGGCAGGTCGACGTGGACCAGGTCGTGGCAACGCATCTGCAGATTGATGCCTTCGCGGGCGGCATCGGTGCAGATCAGGATTCGCAGCGGGTCTTCCGCAGGATCAGCGTTGAAGCGGCGCTTCAGCTCCTCGCGGCGATCCGTCGAGGTCGCTCCCGTAAAGCAGGCAATGCGATCGTCCGGCGCCAGGTCGTCGAGTGCCTCCTGTAGTCGCTTCTCCAGCCAGCGGCGGGTATCTTCGTATTCCGTGAAGAGGATGAGACGGCGCTCGTTCCAGCGCCCGCCGGGCGCCATGTTCTCTCGAATCCACTGGGCGAGGCGAACGACACGGGCGTCCGGCTCCTGAGCGTGCCGACGCGCTACCTTCAGCATCTCGTCGACCATGGCGAGATCGGAGACGGCGGCCGTGGCCATGCCAGCCGCTTCCGCGGCCGCGTTCTCGTCCTGATCCAGCAGCAATTCGGCGGCAGCCTCGTCGTGCGGTTCTTCCTCCATCTCGGCGGCTTGGCCGAGCGCACTCGCTGTGAAGCTTGCTGTCTCCCCTTGAGCGGCCTGCACCAAGCCCTTGCGATGGACCTCCAGCGTGCGCGCGAAAGCAGCGATAGAGGACAGGAGCCGCTGCTGAAGCCCCACCAGCGTCAGCCGCACATATCCGGCCTGCCGGGGCGGCAGCCCATCTGCCTTCGCCCGGACTACGTCGGCATAGGCGCGCAGCATCGAGGCGAGTACGAGTTCGGGCGCGCTCTGAGGCAGGTCCACGATCCGGACGGGCTCGACTTTTCGGAGCGGAAACCGCTCACCGAAATGGCGCAAGTCCGACTTCAGCCGCCGCACCATGACCGGATCCAGATCCTTCAGACGGACCGGCACACCCCGCGTGAAGCGCTGCGGATCGAGAATCTCGAGCAGCGCGGAGAAGGAGTTGGAATGACCGTTATGCGGAGTAGCCGACAGGAACAGGCGGTGTTCGAAGCGATCGGCGAGGCCGCGTACGACGCGCGTAAACTGGCTTTCGATCGCATACTTCATCCCGCTTGCAGGTGCAGCGTGGTGTGCCTCGTCCAGGATCAGCAGCGACCGCGGCCGGAAGTCGCCGAGCAAGTCGCGCAATCCTGCGACATAGGTCTCGTCGGTCAGTAGCGAATGCGAGAGGATGAAACGCGAGCCCGACGACCAGGGTTCGGCACCGTATCCACGTTCCCGCCGCAGGACGTTTAGATGCTCTCGGTCCACGATGGTGAATGACAGGCCGAACTTGGTCTCTAGCTCATCCTGCCATTGGCGTACCGTGCTTGCAGGGGCGGCCACGAGAACGAAGTCGATACGGTGTCGTAACAGCAGTTCGCGGAGGACGAGCCCCGCTTCGATCGTCTTGCCCGCACCGACATCGTCAGCAATCAGCAGGTTCACACGGGGCAGTCTCAGTGCTTTGCGAAGGGGGAGAAGTTGAAAGGCGTCGAGATGAATTCCGGCACGGAATGGAGCTTGAAACAGCTCTCGGTCCGACGAGGTAGCTGTGTTCCAACGAAGCGTCTTGAGATAGGCCGAAAAGGTCGATGGATCGTCCGTGCCTTGCTTGGCGATTTGCCCCCAGCCTTCGTCCCCCAGCACCTCCGCATCGAGTTCAGCGTCCCAGAGAACCTCGACCGTCTCACCCGCGGCATCGTCATCAATGCAGGCTAACCGCAGCACGGGAAACTTCGCGTCCTGCCCTCCGCCTTCGACCAACCAGCGACGCGAACGAACTCGGACGAATTCTCCTATGGATGGTGCCATGATTCCCCTGTCTCCCTAGGACAAAGGGATAGCACAGCGACCTCACTGCGTATCAACCCGACTGTCGCAGTTAGCATTGAGCGGATCGGCAACTCTGTTCGTGAATCGGCGTTGGAGACATTTGAGGCAATCTTCAAATTATCCTAAGCTTGAACATTGTTTAGAAGACGCAGAAACTCTTAGCTAATCTTCAATGGCTCCTTTGCTTGGAAGCCCGCTGTGCAGGCCGCGACCCACTCATCGATAGGGCCGGCGTCGGTCGGGTGGTACGCGAATGGTCGGTTGCCGGCGGTCCGGATCTCGGGACGTCTCTGCGGTAGGCTGAGGCTCTCAGGCTGTCCCATGAGGCGATAATCGCCCGGTCCGTCTACGACGCCGTGTTAGCTATTTTACGCGCAACTGCGGAGCCCCAGGAAACACTACGTTGATTCGACATCTGATTCCCGACCGAAACGGGGCCGAGTTCAGACGGTCGGCTTTCGGAAAAGTTGGCCTTAAAGCGGACGAATGCAGACAACGCTGAGCAGGTTGCTCGGGCGCCAACAATGAAGTTGCGACCGGCTGCGCTCGCCAATTGGCCAGGCTATCTTTGGAGTGCGTTATGCAAAGCGTGGGCAACGGCACGTCATCGTTTTGGCAGTGCCACGCGCGTTTTGTTCTCGATGGAGGGCACTGCCGCAGGGAAGATCTCGGGTCTTAGCTCACGCATATCCTTGGCGAAGCCGTCCTCTATCAGATCTGAGCGAATAAGCTCACCTGCGTAGCGTATGAACGACAGGAGCGACCGGTCCCCGTCCTTAAAAGCGTCTTTCGCATCGCTCGAAACCACGAGGGCAACTGGATATCCTAAGTCCAAGCTTATCAACACCGACGAGCGTATCTGCTTACGCTGCTCGTCCGTCGTGAACTTGTATTTCGCATCGGCCTTATGGGTGTCGCCAATCACCCGGGGCATTGACGTCGGGCTACGCAGGACTTTCGTGACCTCATACCCCTTGTCGATGTAGAAAGATGGGCTCGCCTCCCGGAGCTTCATGCTTCTGGCCACTTCGTCGTGGTTGGAATCGAAATAGGCGAACAGGAGCGGCTGGTCGGCATCAACGAATACGCACAGTTCAAAATGCGCACCCTTCACCCAATTGTGCAGGGTCTCCTCGATAAATTTCAGAGTATTGGTAACGAGCGCTTTTCGGGTCTCGAACACGTCTCTGTTCGCTCGCCGCGCTACCTCGTTAATGCTGCTTCGCTCCGTCGCCAGCTTATGCAACCGGCGCATGGGCAGAACTTCGCGCTTCAGAAAGTTGTTCTCAAACAGCTTTTTGAATTGCAGGCCGATCCCCAGTAGCAAGCCGCCACCCAGCAACCCGGTAACTGCCCTCGTGTTCGTAAAGCCTTTGTCCACGATCGCCCAGACCACATAAGCTTCAAGGGCGAGAAAACCGATCACGCCCAGACAGAAAATTCCAAACGTTAGACCCCGCTCGTATGAATTAAGCATGCTATTCCCCGCCGAAAGCCCCCACCAGCGTCTCGATTCGACATTGGCTATTGTCGACCCTTACAACACTTTCCGTCCGCCCTGAAATCCACTGGTTGTATAGGCTCAGCTGCACGTCCAAGCTATCAACGATGTGCTTGGGATGCCCAACAATTGCCATTCGTCGCCGCAGTTCCTCTTCCTTGACGGATAGGTAGACAATCAAGTCCGGTGAAGGCAACGCGGCTTTCAAATCCCCCGCCAACCTCTCCAGTCGCGACAAAGCGTTAGCGTCAAGATACCCAAGTGCGTGGTGCATCTGGCAAAACACGAAAATGTCTTCGTCAACGCTTCGGTCAAATACCACCCTGCGCTCGCCGGGCAAGCGCTGCCATTGGGCGTACCTGGCCCGCATCAAAGCTTCCTGCACGTCTTCGCAATAGCGCCTAGGATCGGCAGAGAATGCTTGAAAAAGGTGGAGAGGCGCCTCTTCCCGAACCACGCAGTACCCGACCTGGGAAAGCAGATCTGTTAGCGACGTTTTTCCAGAGCCGGTTGGCCCAGACAGCCAGATTATCAAAACAGAATTCCTTCAACGCGCGCCGGGCCCTAGCCAGTTCGAGCATGGGAAGCAATCAGGGTCGCTTGCTCAGCCAGTCCTTCGATCGTGGGCAGTGCATGGAGGCTTCTCATTGCTCCCGTTACAAGAATGCTGCCTATGATACCTTGGATGCTTTACAGCGTATCAATGGGACAATAGCTTCTCGAAATCTATGCTTATGAAGCGGGGGCAACGCTTCATGGCACCAACGGGGGAGGTGCTACGATCGCCTCGAACTACAACGCCACCGGGTCCATGCTCGGCTACCTCTATCAGTGCCGCGAGGCGCTGCTGCTTGCGATCATCGAAACCAAATCGCAGCCCGGCCTTTCGGTCTCGATCGAGCGGTTCGACGACGTGGCTTTCGAAGAGAATGGCACCGCGTCGGAGCAGCTGCAGCTCAAACATCATGTCGACGCTGCTAGCCTGACCGACATGAGCGTCGATCTGTGGAAAACTCTGCGAATCTGGAGCGAGCAGACCTCGGACAATCTCAACCTGCCGTTCGAGCGTCGCTTTACGATCATTACCACCGCGCAGGCGCCTGCGGGATCCGCCGCGGAGCTGCTCCGCGTCCCGCGCCCATGTGCGGATGCCGAGGAGAAGGCACTGGCGCTCCTTTGCACGGCCGCATCCAACTCCACCAACCAGGAATCGGCTGCCGGCCGAAAGGCCTTTCTCGCGCTTTCGGAGCGAGACCAGCGCAATCTCATTGCCGCGATTCGTGTCCACGACAACGCGCCGAGCATCACCGATTCACGCTCCGAGATCGAAGACCTGCTGATCTTCGCGGCACCCGACGGCAAGGTCACTCACCTCGTCGATCATCTCGAAGGCTGGTGGTTCGCGCGGGTCGCGACCTGCCTCAGTAATACGGAGGCGCCAGCGATTTCGCTACTCGCGCTGCGCGCTAAGATCGAGGAGATCGCCAGCGCATTTCGCACAAGCGAGCTTCTCATCAGTCCCGAAGCGCTGGCGGTGTCGACGGAGGACCTTTCCGCGTCGGACAACCGCATCTTCGTCAAACAAATGCGGTGCGTCGATGTGGCTGAGGAATCGGTTGAGCTGGCTAAGCTGGACTATTATCGAGCCACCGCGCAGCGCTCGACATGGGCGCGCGAGAACGCGTTGCTTGACGGGGAAGCGGCACGGTATGATGCCGATCTTGTCGAGCGGTGGATGCGCGAGCGATTGGCGCGCGCGAGCAGCGGAAAGCCGGCCAGCGACGACGACAAGAAGGCGTTCGGGCGCGGCCTATTTCATTGGGCCAGCCGCACGCAGCTCCCGTTTCGCAATCGCCATGAACAATGGCTGTGCTCCGGCTCCTACCAGATTCTCGCGGACGGCGTGACGGTCGGCTGGCATCCCGATCACAGCACGATGTTCGGCGTGCCAGCTAAGGGCGAAGCCGCATGAGCCTGCCCGTCTGGGACCAGCGGCCGCGAGAGGAGGCGAACCTTTTCAATCCTGCCTTCTGCGCGATCGTCCTGAGCGAATTCGTGAAGGAATTTCAGAAGGCGAAGGGCAGCGCTTGCCCTTATGCCCTGCTGTTCTGCGCTCTGCCTCTCTCGGTACACGAGAAGACGAGGCGGGCGCTGCCGAGCACGACTCTCACCTCGCTGTATTCGTGGCGCGAACGCAATCCGGAGATGCTCGTGGGATTCGCCGAGCGCGCGCGGTCGCTGCGTCCGGTCGTCCAGGAGGCGCTTCGCTTCGCTATCGAACGGACGGCGCTCGCGTTTGCCGACGATGGCGGCCTTGTCCTCGGAGCGAAGCCGCTGACCGTCGGCAAGAAGTTTGAAGAAGGGATCACGGAGGACGCGCGCGAGTGCGTGACTACCGCGCGTATGCTCGGCCGATGGCTGGCCAAGGCCGGGACGACTTCGACCATTATGGCAGCTTGGGGCGTGAAACCATGAGCATGAGCATGAGCATAGGCGCGATTGTCCTCTACTCGCATAGCGCGGAGCAGCGCGAGCTCACGTTCAAGAGCGGCGGTCTCAACGTCATCACGGGCGATTCCAAGACAGGCAAATCAGCGATTATCGACATTATCGATTATTGTCTTGGTCGCAGCAGCTGCAATGTCGCGGAGGGCGTCATCCGTCGCAGCGTGTCCTGGTTCGGCGTGCGCCTGCTGAACGGCGTCGATGAGCTGTTCATCGCGCGTCGCAATCCCGGTCCCGGCACCGACACCGGCGGTGAGATCTATGTACGGCGCGGCCGGTTCGATGCTCCGCCCGCCTTTGACGAACTTGCCCGCAACATGGTCGAGACCGAGCTAATTTCGCTCCTTTCGCGATACGTCGGCATCTCGGAGAACGAGCATCGCCCGCAAACCGGGACGCGACTGCCGCTCCAGGCAACAATCCGCCACGCGCTGTTTCTGTGCTTCCAGAAGCAGGACGAAATCGACAACCGCGACCGTCTTTTCCACCGCCAGGGCGACCAATTCATCCCGCAGGCGATCAAGGACACGATCCCCTATTTCATCGGCGCCGTCGACGAGCATCACTTTTTGCGGCAGCATGAACTCGACACGGCTCGAGACGCGTTACGCGAATTGGAGTTACGGGCCCAACGTCAGAACGAGCAGCGCAATGTCGACATCAGCCGCATCCGGAGGCTGGTGACCGACGGCAAGCGTGTAGGTTTGGTCGCTGCGGACTATGAACCGGCCGACACCGACATCGCGCTGCAAGTTCTTGATCGGGCGGCCCGCACCGATCTCACCACGAACTCTCTGCTGCCCGACTTCGGAGAATCGATCAACCGGCTGCGCGGCGAGCAAGCGGCGCTGCGAATCGGGCTGGAACGCGTCAACGACGAGATCCGCGCCTCGCGACTGATGCTGTCTGAGCAGAGCGCCTATTCGCGCGAAGGTCACGAACAGCGGGCACGGCTGAGTTCGATCGGTCTCTTCAAGGTCGAGGCAGACGGACATCAGTGTCCGCTTTGTGATTCCGCCCTCGCGGTCCCGACGCCGGCATCTGAGCAGGTCGCTAGGGCGCTACAAGCGGTAAGTGATCAGCTCGCCGCCGTTGAAGTCGAGCAGCCGCATCTTCAGCGCCACATCGAAGCTCTCGGACAGCGCCGTGAGATGCTCGAACGCAATCTCGTGGAGGCACAAAATGCGCTGTCCCGCCTGATCGCAGACGATGCACGAGCGAAAGCTCAACAGGATCTACTTGTCGATCAGGCGCGTGTGGTAGGTAGGATTGGTGCCTTTCTTGACGCGGTTCGTCCAGGGGACAACGAGCCCGATCTCACGCCGTTGATTGAGGCAGCGAAACGGCGCGTGGAGACGCTCGAGGCAGCGGTCAATGCCGACGATGTGGCGCAGCGGCTCGACACTTATCTAAACATCATCAGCAAGCAGATGTCGCAGTTCGCGGAATCGCTGGATCTTGAGCATAGCGGCAGCGAGTTGCGCCTCGACCTCAAGAAACTCACGGTGGTCGCAGACACGCTGGACGGCCCCATCCCGCTCAACCGTATGGGCAGCGGCGAGAACTGGGTCGGCTATCATGTTCTTACCTACCTCGCGCTTCACTGGTGGTTCCGCAAGCGCGAGCGCCCAGTGCCCGCGACCCTGATACTCGACCAGCCATCCCAAGCCCATTATCCCGCAGAGCGAGATCAGGAAGGGAGTCTCGACCCGCTCGACGATAAGGACCGGCATGCGGTGCAGGCATTGTTCGAACTGATGCATCGGGCGTGCCAAGAAATCGAGGGGCTACAACTGATTGTTCTTGATCACGCCCATCTTGCGGACGACTGGTTCGAAGCCTCGATCGTGGAAGAGTGGCGGCGCGGGCGAGCTCTGGTACCTCCTGCCTGGGACCTCAGGGGCTAATGCAGACAGCCGCCGGAACAATCGGCCGCTTTAGATGGCCGAGCACCTTTGCCGCGACGATCGCCAGGGGGGCGCCTTGCCATCCGTCATGACGGAGACCGACAGCAAAAAGTCCGCTCATACCGTCGTGGGGTGCGATGCTACGCACGCCCGCGGCAGCCAACCACAGGCAGCGAGAACTTGGTGTTCGCCTCCCGTATAGACATTCTGGCTCTGGGAGGATTTGCATGCCGACGTGCAATCTGTGTCGGGAAGAGATCGAATTTCGCTATATCGGCGGACAGGCGACTCCAATCCATGTGAGTGGCCGCTGGTGCACCGGATATAGTTCCGGCTCCATCTCGGCGGTCGCCAAGCCGTTCCAAACGATTGTCTCTTACGTCAATCCGAACGCACGTTGCCCGGTTTGCGGAGAACGCGTGTATTTCTACCAGAGCCCGCATGGCGGTCGGGTTTTCTTCAACGATCTCGGCTGGCCATGGGAAAAGCATGGCTGCACCGACAATCCGAAGTCGCAATCAGGGATCGTGAAGACGCTTGCGCAGAGCATCCATACCTCCCTCCGGAATAAGAAAGGGGAGCAGCTCGACCTCTATGACTTGTCGTCGCTCACGGAGAAGGACAGCATTGTCCACATGCGGTTCGGGCGGATCGGTGAGAACAGTAGTTTCAGAGCCTCGGTTTCCGTTGGCGAACTACATAGCTGGAAAGTGACGGTCGCTGATCTCAGGGCTGCTCCGTCGTTCGTCGTTAGATCCAGCGGAGAGTTCCGAATCCTCGAGTTTATTTCCGGCCGCAAGCAGGCGATCGACCGGATCGCGGTCCGGAAACCGAAGCCGTATGCATAGATGGCTCAACAACGTCGCGGCAGCGTCGTTGTACTGGATGGTCGGGCCGTATTCGACGCAGGCTTCCGCCTAGCCGAAGGGTTTTCCGGCCGCCGCGTTCACCAACTGCCCGTTCTCCTCGCAACGCAGGCAGTTCGCGACGTCTGCCAGTCGCAATCGGAAACGCGGGCTGGCGCGCGAGGATTGTCGAAGGCGTGGAGCGTGCCCGGACATTCGGTCATAGCAGCATCATGGCCCGTCGCGGCGAGCCACCCGATAAAGGCGCGGCAGGGCGCCGCCAGCGTCCAATCGTCCTCCGCCCCGTGAAAGGCCCGGATCGGCGCTCCTGAGACCTCGAAACTGGTCCACTAGCTCGAAATTGCCTGCGGGATAGAACGGCAGATGGGCTACGATGCGGCCCGGCTTTGACCCGAACGACTCTTGGAAGCGCACAAGCGCCGAATAGAGCGCCCCTTTGCCGTCTCGCGAGAAGGGTAAGTGTGAGCCGTCAATCTTCGAGTGCGCGGCCAAGGCCTCTACGGCCCGGTGGGTGTCGTATAGCCGCACGCATGTCAATGACCGTGGAATCGGGACCCCGTATTTTCACGCAAAAGGGACCCCGGTTTTGGGGTTGATGGAGGGCACGACGGTGAGCGCCCGATCAGGCGAAGCTGGTCGGGGTTGCACAGCCTGATCGGGCGCGGCTCGTTGGCTTTCGGCTTTAGCTTTGAGAGCGGCTCTTGAAGCGCCAGGATTCGTTTCCGGTCTCGACGATCTCGCAATGATGGGTGAGCCGATCGAGTAGCGCGGT
>WPCJ01042033.1_pt1 | contig 16922 bp, 18 predicted proteins | sample 5399831 | NCBI WGS metagenome assembly WPCJ01 (sample SAMN12869470, study PRJNA574797) | sludge metagenome | isolation source: wastewater treatment of pH10 | place: China:Beijing | collected 2019-05-20 | reverse complement strand
CATGTTGGTGGCAAAGCTGAGTTTCCTGAACTCCTGCGCCTCATCGACGATGATCTGGTCGATTCCGATCTCGGAGTTGGTGAGCAGATCGTCCTTGGCGGTCGACAGCGCCTCCAGCCTTTCCTTGTGCCCCTCCTTCATGCGCTCGATACGCTTGCGCGAAAGTCGGTCCTCGCGGTCGACCTTGGTCAGCAGCTCCTCGTAGGCCTCCAGTTCATCCTGGATCATCTGTGCCTCGAAGGCCGAGGGCACGGCGATGAAGCGGAAGGCGGAATGCGTGATGATGATCGCGTCCCAGTTCGCGGTTGCAGCGCGCGACAGAAAGCGATGGCGCTTCTCCTTGACGAAATTGGTCTCGTCGGCGACCAGAATCCGGGCATTCGGATAGAGCGCCAGGAACTCGCGGGCGGCCTGCGCAAGGCAATGGCCGGGAACGACCAGCATGGCCTTGTTGATGAGGCCGAGCCGACGCTGCTCCATGATTGCAGCCGCGATCGAGAGCGTCTTACCGGCGCCGACGGCGTGCGCGACATAGGTCGAACCGGCAGCAATGATACGCCAGATCGCCCGCTTCTGATGCCCATAAAGAGAAAAGGCGCCCGAGGCGCCTGGTAGCTGGAGATGGTCGCCGTTGAATTGTCGCGGGGCGATGTTGTTGAAGGTGTCATTGTAGAGCCGCGCCGATCGGTCAGTGCGATCCGGATCGCTCCAGATCCATTTCTGGAACGCCGTCTTGATCTTCTGCAGCTTTTCCTTGGCCGCTTCGGTCTCGACCGTATTGAGGACACGGCGCTCGGTGTCTCCGTCCTTCACCGTGTCGAAGATTTGCGGGATGGAGGAATTGAGCGCGTCGGACAACAGCTGCCCGGCATCGCGACGATGCGTGCCCCATTCCGTCGTGCCGGCAGCACTCCAGCCGAGTTGGCGCGCACTGACCGTCCAGCATGCAAGTTCGGGCGTGTGATGGATGCTGATCTCGGCGGCCATCGTCTCTCTGACGAAGGCAACGATATCAGATGCCGGAATCCAGGGTGCGCCGAGGCGGGCGGTGATGTCGGAGGGCCGAAGATCGGCGGGCTGTACGCCCTTGAGCGCTTCGACGTTGCGGGCAAAGGCGGGATCGAGCGCAGCGGCGGCCTCAGCGGCAGCGAGCTTGGAGCGAACGGCGCCGGAGAGATAGGCATCGGCGGTTTGCCAGGAACCGGACGTCGGATCCTGGAAGATCGCCTGCCCCAGCTCGTCAACGACATCGGCGACATCACGATGCAGCAGTTCCGCGATGTGATCGACGTCAACATGGCCACGTTCGTTCAAAACGACGGCGAAAGCATCGGCGGCCGATGTAATGACCGGCGCCGGCGGCGGCGCGATGACGCGCTCGGTGAAGATCGGGCCGGGCCGGGCGGTATTGGTCTCGAGGTCGTAGTCCTCGATGGACGCTACCAGCCAGCAATCGGGATCATCGAGGAACGGCTGGATGTTCGGGCGGCGATGCGTCTCCCGCACTTCACCGGTCTCCGCGTCGTCGGAGGTCGAGACCGTGGTGAAGTTGATCGGCCCGAACTCGCGCACGAAGTTCGACCAGGCAATGCGCAGTTTGACCTGAGCCGGCTTCCACGGCCGGTCGAATTCCTGGAGTTTCAGCACCTCGCGCACGGCATCGCGGATTGGGATCAGCTTGCGAATGATGCGGGCCTGCTTGTCGGAGACGCCGTCCCCTCCCCGCCCCCTCCTGACGGTGACGGTCACCGCCTGACCGTCGACCATCTGCATCAGCGCGGTGTTTTTGGCGATGAAGTAGCTGCCCTCACGCGCGGCGGCGCCATTCGGCATAGCCGCGGTTGATGTCGGGTCATCAGCACTGTCCTCGGCGTCGGGCCCGCAATCTTCCGGCTCGCCGTCATAGATGGCCTCGGGAAGCGCCATGATGGCGGTCGCGAGCGCGGCGTCGATATCGACGTCCGGGCGCGGCTGGCAGGTATAGGTTTCGTCGGGACCGTAGATGCCGCGCCGCAGCGCATGTTCGCCAAGGACCATATCGGGGTGCTCGGCGAACCAGCGATTGACCCGGATACCCCCGTCGTCCTCGCTCAGTGGTCGCACTTCCGCCAGGTCGAGCCAGCCTTGATCGCCCGCCACCTCTCCGTCCTTGCGCCTGCGGAAGAACAGGATGTCGACGACGACATCGGTTCCGGCGTCGGCGCGGAAGCTGCCCGCCGGCAGCCGTATGGCGCCGACAAGATCGGCCGTGGCCGCGATTGTCTCGCGGGCCCGGCTATCGGCCTTGTCCATCGTGCCGCTCGATGTCACGAAGGCGGCCAGCCCGCCGGGCTTTAGCGCACGAACCGCCTTCACGATGAAATAGTCATGCAGGCGCAGGCCGAGCGTGCGGAACGCGCGGTCGCTGCGCACGATCCGGTCGGAGAAGGGAGGATTGCCGATCGCCAGGTCGAAATGCTGTGGCAGGTCGATCCGGGCGAAATCGCCATTGAGTATCCTGCCCCGCGGCTGGAGAAGCCGGGCGATCCGGGCGGTAACCGGATCGATCTCGATGCCGGTCACCTGGCTGACATCGCGCAGAGCCTCCGGCATCAGCGCCGGGAACAGGCCCGTGCCGATGCCGGGCTCGAGCACGCGTCCGCCCCGCCATCCCAGACGCTGAACCCCGGCCCAGATTGCCCGGACAATGTATTCGGGGGTGAAATGGGCATACTGGGTGCAGCGCGAGAGCGAGGCATAGTCGCCTGCATCGACGGTGCGTTCCAGTTCCGCGCCGATCCCTTCCCAGCCCTCGCGAAATTCCAGCTCGCCCGGGCGACGAAACACGCCGTTGGCAAGCTCGGAAGCGCCGAAGCCGGTGAAGCGGATCAGTGCGGCCTGCTCGTCGACCGAGGCCGGGCGCTGCTCATCGACGATCGAGGCGGCGAGCCGGATCGCCGCGACGTTGTCGCGGGCGCGCTCCCGCCAGGATCCCGCAAGGTCGCGCATGCCGGCGAGATAGTAGTTCTCGCCCTTCGGTGCCCGGCGCGAGGGTCCCGCGTCGGCCGTGGCGGGCACCGCAGGCGCGGGAAAATGCGGAGCCGGATCGTCATCGTCCGGTTCGTTGGCCGGTCCGTCGGAAAAGGCGGTCACGCCAAGGCCGAATCCTGAGGAAAGTGCGGTATTGCTGAACAGGTCGAGCGTGAAGGGGTCGTCATGGGACATGGGATAATCTCCAGGTGTTATGGCGAGCGCGATCACGCGATCCGCGTTTGCGGCCGCGCGAAACGCTGACGGGGTAGTGGGATGGGCTAGCGGGCGATGAGCGACAGCGAGACGTCCGTCTCGGTCAGTTGCACGCGTAGATGCGTGCAGCGCGTGTTCCGATCGAACAGCGGGATCAGTCTTTCCGCGTCGAGGAACTCGATGCCGTCGTCACCGCCGAAATGGCGGCGCTTGTAGTGCCACCAGTCGGGATTGCCGACCGGGTGGCATTCATCCGAATAGACCACGAGGGCGCGCTCACCCTCGGCGAGCTTGCCGTTGGAGAGGAGATAGACCCCCTGGTCACCGACCAGCCAGAGTCCCGGCTTTTCATCCTTGCCTGATTTGATGCCGTAATAGGGATTGCGAAATCCCCCATTGGCGGCAGCGTCGGCTATGCCGCGCTCGATGACATTGCGAACGCCGAGAATAGGAAATGTGAACATGACAGCCTCCGATCAGGCTGCAATTGCGGCGGGCAGGTAGCGAAGATGGACCGGTAGCTTGGCCTCGATCTCGGCGTCGGTCAGATCGTCCAGAAGCTTCAGGACCGTCCCTTGGCTGCCGCCATAGACCAACACGGTTCGCTTGTCCTGGTCGGCCTCGGGCCACCGCTCGCCGGCATAATCCGATCCCAGCCCTTCCGCCAACGTTGGCATATGATCGGCAGCTAACGCGAAGGAGGTAGCGAAATGAAAGTGTTTGTTGGAGTGCAGCCGGCCGGCACGACCGGTCGGCCGGCACAGCTGAATGCCGCACTCTAGGCGGCAAGTAACTATCGGGTGAGGCTGCTCCTATCGAGAGACAGTAATTGTGCTCTGGTACGTTCATGGGCCTGAAAGCGCTCCGACCTGGAATGTCAGCGCCACAATGGCACCCAGGCAAAGGACGATGCGGATCAACACGGGTCGCATGACTTCCATTTGGGGTTCGAAAGGTGATCGATACGTCAAATTATCAAAATTGCGTGAAGAATGAAGGCTCCGGCGCAGCGGCCCGTGTTCTGCATCTGCAACATGTCGGCCTACATTCCTTGCCAAATATGCGCGTCTCGCCAAGCCTGCGGACCGGGGCGCCTCGACGTGAGGCGCCCCGGCGGACAGCTTAGCGGGTGTCGTGCGCGACCGCCGCGCCGCGCGTCTTTACGAGGCTCCAGATTACGCCCGACGCAATGATTACGAAGGTAATGCCGAGCGACAGCGCCGCCGGGAACTTCTCCAAGCTGAGCAGGTCGGCAACGAAGATTTTCGAGCCGATGAAGATGAGCACGATCGCCAGCGCCGGCTTCAGGTATTGGAAGCGGTGGATCATCGCGGCGAGCGCGAAATAGAGCGCACGCAGGCCGAGGATCGCGAAGATGTTCGACGTGTAGACGATGAACGGGTCCGTGGTGATAGCGAAGATCGCCGGGACCGAATCCACTGCGAAGATCACGTCGGCAATCTCGACCATGATGAGCGCCATGAAGAGCGGCGTCATGAACCAGACGAGCTTTCCGGTCTCTGGGTCGGGCTTCCTGACGAAAAAATCCTGGCCGTGGTGCTCGTCGGTGACGTTGAAGCGCCGGCGCAGGAAGCCGATCAGGGGATTGTTGCCGATCTCCGGTTCCTTGTCGCCGATCCACAGCATCTTGATGCCGGTGATGACCAGGAACGCGGCGAAGATGTAAAGCACCCAGGAGAACTGGGAGACTAGTGTCGCCCCAAGCCCGATCATGACGGCGCGCAGCACGATCACGCCCAGAATGCCCCAGAACAGCACCCGGTGCTGGTATTGTCGAGGAACGGCGAAGAAGGAGAAGATGAGCGCGATGACGAAGACGTTGTCGAGCGCCAGCGTCTTTTCGACAACGAAGCCGGTCAGGTAGTTCATTCCAGGCTCGCTGCCCAGCTGCCACCAGACCCAACCGCCGAAGGCAAGGCCAAGGCCGATATACATCGAGGACAGCACAAGGCTCTCGCGCACCTCGATCTCGTGATTGTCGCGGTGAAGGACCCCGAGGTCAAACACGAGAAGCGCAACGACGATCGAGATGAAGCCTAGCCACATCCAGACCGGCTTACCCAACCAGTCCACGAAAAGAAATGGGATATCCATTCGAACACAGTCTCCAGCCGGCACGCGATAAGAGTCGCGTCCGACATCGCGAGAGGACCGGCGTCTCTCGCCAGAGGGGCCCGGACTTCCAGATTGGAAGATGGAAGCCGCCGACCGGATCGACCGGACGGCGGCCAGAGGAGTTGATCAGGCGGCAAACCGGCGGATCACCGCCATCGCGCCGAGAATGACGAGCGTGCCCGCGAGCCAGAGGATCGCGATTGCAGGTCCGCCAGTCTGGCCGACGAGTTGGCCGCTCCAGGCAATCCACCCGTCGGCCACTCCCTGCTCCGCCATCCAACCCGAGACCGTTCCGAGCACGGCGTAGATTGCCAGCGCCAGCAGCGACCACGCCGCGATCAGGGCGACGGCGCCGTAGCGGACGACGCGGGCCAGCTTGGCCTTGCTGCGAGGGTCAAGGTTCATGGCCCTTTCCTCTTCCTGTGCTGTGCGATCCGGGGGTCGCCTTCTTCGCGGCCTTTCGCCGCTTCCGTTCGTCCCGGTGCCGCTGCAGATCCGCGCGAATTCTCTGGCGCATCCTGCCGATCTCCTGGGAGAGCGCGCTGAGCATGGCGTAGTCGCGATCGCCCCGCATCAGCATGTTGGCAAGGCGGCGCTTGAGGGCCCGATAGTGCCCGGCGACGCCGCCGAACAGTCTGGTTCCAGTTGTGCGGAACCCGCCTTTGCCCTGGCCTGATCCAGGCCTTTCCATCGCTTGCATGGCTGTCATGTCAGGTTTTCCCCGAAAGAAGCGGACGGAACGAGCGCCGCCGGACGACGGGGATGGGCATCGTCTCGCCGCGCCGGTTCATCCGCTCGATGAATTCGATCTGGTCGCGAAACCGGAGCTTCAGCCTTTTCAATTGGCTCAGGCGTAGCTGATCCGGTGCGGGGCGAGCCTGCTCGTCCTCGATGCGGGCCTGGACGGTGGCCCTGCGGTGACGGAGCGACTTGATGAATTGGTCCATGGCACTGCCTCCTTGGTTGTTGACTACCCGGAGGTGGGGTCACTCATTCGATAGTTCCAATTGATTGTTGTAATCGCTCCAATAGTCTGTAACTAAGAATCGATGCCATTTCGACCTTCGCTCCGCCAACTCGAATACGTGGTTGCCGTCCACGACCTGAAGCATTTCGGGCGCGCGGCCCGGCACTGCAACGTGTCGCAGCCGACGCTTTCCGTTCAAATTTCGCTCATCGAGCAAGGTCTGGGAACACCGCTCTTCGAGCGGACATCATCACACGTCGCTGCTACGCCGGCAGGCGACAGGTTGGCCAAGGGCGCACGCCTTGTACTTGCCTCGCTCGACGATCTGCTGGACGAACTGTCCGCGCAGGGCGCCTCGCTAGGGGGGACCATCCGGCTGGGTACGCCGCCGACCTTCGGGCCGTATTTTCTGCCGCGGCTGCTTCCACGGCTGCACGAGCAACATCCCGGTCTGCAGATCTACATCAGGGAGGACTCCCCGGCTGCCCTCGAAGCGGCGGTTGCGGAAGGCACACTGGACTGCGGCCTTGGGCCCTCGCCGGAGCGATCAGGATTGACGTTCCGACGGATAGGACAGGAAACCATCTTCCTCGGCGTGCCGTCCGAACATCCGCTCGCCGAACAAAAATCCGTCAACCTGGGCAAACTGCAAGGCGAAAAGCTGCTGGCACTGGGTCGGGGACACCGGCTCCTCGAGAACGTCCGCCACCTTGCGGATGCTTCGGGCGCGCATATCGTGGCAGACTTCGAGGGAACCAGCCTCGACGCGATCCGCCAGATGGTCTCGATCGGCATGGGGATGTCGCTATTTCCCGAACTCTACGCGCGCGCGGAATTCCGGGAAGCCGACGATGTCAGACTGCTCGAGGTCGAAGGATGGAACGAGCGACGGGACGTCGGCCTCTACTGGCGCGACAACAGCGGACGTCAGCGCCACTACCTCGCGCTCGCGGAAGCCGCGGACGTCGCGGCAAGCGGGCTGGGTATAGCGCGCTAGGCGAACGCTGCCGATCGATTTGTCCCGAGCAAACCGATAGGGGATGCACCCGATCATCGAACGCCCTGCCATCTTTAGCTATGCCGCTGATCGACGCAGGTAATAACTGGAGAAGGGCAAGCGCCGTTCAAGCGACATGGCTCAAAGAATGCCTTCTCCATAAGAGCATCCAATCGGCTGGTCTGAATTCCATGGCCGCGATGACGCTTTATTGCCCTGACTACAGAATCCGAGCCGCAACCGCGACGAGGATCACTGCCAGCGCAGCCAGTGCCGGGACCATTACCGCCGCTCCCGCGGCGACCGAGAGCCCCGCGATCCAGTCGAGCTTCCTGTCAAGCCAATGCCGAGGGCGACCGGAACCGGCCACGCCAGAAGCCCCGTCATGCCGTCGCCGGACGCAGGACGTCCGCCCTCGATGTCGGCGCGCCTATCGGACGGCACCCGCAGCGAGTTGGCCACGACCAGGATCGACGAGGTCGACATCGCCACGAGCGGCGTGATGTAGCCGCCCACAGCCAGGGGCAGCGCCAGCGCGTTGTAGGCGATAGAGAGGTTGCTGGCGTCCTGCAGTCGACCGTACTGCTCCAGCTGGTAGAGCATATTCTTCAATGCTCTCGTGGCCTCCCTGACGTAGCCGCTCCAAAGGAGATGACGCATCGACGACCTGCATTCCGCATGGCCGACAAGCGCGACCAGCATGGAGCCGCCGCCGAAGGCCGCCAGAGCCAGCGCGGTGTCCGCAGGGATGGTTGCCTGGCCGAGACGTCACTGTTTTCAGCGATGGAGACGTGGGGCTGCAAGGCATTGTGCTCAGCGCAACGCGGCAATCCGTAACCCACATTCTTGACTGGTTCCACCTATCGATGTGGCTTCGGCACATCGAACAGGCATGGGAAGGCCTCAGGCACGTCGGCGATCTGAACATCTACCGTCAGCGCCTACCTGATCGTGACGAGCTTGACCTCGGCCCCTTCGCCGGGCGCGAGCGAGAAGGATACCTCGTCCGAGCGCGTCTCCTGCGCCACCGTGACGCTTAAGACCAGCGGCGCCTACTCCGACATCAAGCGGATGATGTAGGTCGCCATGTCACATCCCGCTTGCCCTTCAGGTCTCAGCGGGTTCGTAACGTCAGGATCCTTCATCGTCGTTCCGCCCAACGGGACGCCTTAGTAGGATCTCGACGTGATACAGAGCCTGGAATGCTTCGCCCGCAAGCGCCTGCCGATGTACGACATAGAGGTCGCCTGGGTTATCCAGCCCCGCATCGAGTCCTTCACTGTTGTTGAGCTGGACGGCGGAAACGAGCCCACGGCCGCCAAGAGAATGATCCTTCGAACTCTTGAGGAATTCGACCCCGATGCGCCGGCTGCAAAGCCCGACTGATCGCAGGTCCGCAGATCAGTAAAGGAACGGCGGCGAGACATTTCTCTCGCCGCCTTCCTTGCAGATACAGCGCTGCCGTTCCTGCAATGTCAGCGATAGCTCGCGTAGACCTCGGTGGAACCATCCCGCCTGACCAGAAGGACGTCGCAGGGGTCTGCGTTGGCCATGTCGCCCATGCCCGGCGAGCCGTATGGCATGTCGGACACCGTCAGCCCGATCGCGTCCGGCCGCTCTTCGAGCAGGCGCTGGACCTCGCGGGCGGGAACATGCCCCTCGATCACGTAGCCTTCGATCTTTCCCGTATGGCACGAGGTCTGCCCGGGCTTCAGCCCGGTTGCCGCCTTCGCGGCCTTGAGGTCGGCCAGCGGCAGGTCGGTCTCGGTCACGGTGAAGCCCGCATCGCGCATGTGCTTGCCCCAGGAAAGGCCGCAGCCGCAACAAGGCCGACTTCAGCACCTCCATGGACCCTGCCGCCCAGGATGCCTGGCTGGATCAGCGCCACCGCCGTGAAGGCCAGAGCACGAGCGAAACTGTTGAACATCTAGCTGCGCCTCTATCGGTCGCGACGAACTACTGGACGCTCAGGCCGCACTCAGTGGTGAAGAGAAAACTTCTCAATCAATGAGGAGGCCCGTTACCAACGGCATCTGTCAAGGTTCGAGGCGGGCTCTTATTGCTGCGGCGCGGGTTCCGGTGTGCCGCCGAACCAGCCGGTGGCATAACCAGTCACGATCAACACCACGGCAATGGCGATTAAAGCATACCAGAGGTTCCTGCCCGAGAAATTCATCGTTGCCTCCTTCCCACCCGTCACAAGTCTTAGGAGATACCGGTCTACGCTTCAGCGCAGTGGATTACCCCAAAATTACAATAGCCCAAGCGCGAACTTTTGAGAAGTTGGTCAACGAATCCGTGACATCGAGTCACGGATGCGACGCGGGATCGAAAGGAAAGCGCGGGTCAATGCTCAAGCTCTCGAACGATCGTGTCCCGTAGCCGGGCAGCAGCGGGGCTCAGATCAGGCGCCTCGATCAGCGCCATTTCCGTGTCCTTCAGGTCGGGAAGCCCTAGAGCTTCATCATTGAGAATGGCGAGATCAGTTGGAACCATCTCCTTCGGCAATACGGTGATGCCGAGGCCCGCGCGAACGGCCGCGTGGGTGCCGGCCAGGGAGCCGCACGTATAGGCGACACGCCAAAGGCGCCCCATCGTGTCGAGCGAATCGGTCGCCCGTTTCCGGTAGACGCACGGCCGCGGCGAGACAATGAGCGGAAGTGGGCCCTCTGCCTCTGCGATCTGTCGGTCGGCGGCGACCCAGACCAGCGGTTCCCGCCACACGCGGATGCCGCCCATCGCGCCTGAGGGCTCCCGTTTGACCAGCGCGATGTCGAGACCGCCAGCCCGGAAGCGCTCGAATACCTCGAGCGTCAGCTCGCAGGTCACTTCCAGGGCAACCCGAGGATGGGCGCGCGCGAACTTGGCCAGCACGCTCGGCAGGTGGCTGGTCGCGAAGTCCTCTGGCGCCCCGAGGCGAACGACACCCGAAAGCTCGCGCTCGGTAAAGCGCCCGACCAGCTCGTCGTTTAGGCGCAAAAGGCGCCGGGCGTGGTCGAGCAAAAGCTCGCCTTCGCTTGTCAGCGACAGATGTCGGGGAGTCCGGTCGAGCAGCTTCACCCCGAGGCTGTCCTCCAAGCGCTTCATTTGCAGCGAGATGGCCGATTGGCCGCGCCGCAGCCGCTCGGCGGCCCGCGAGAACCCTCCGCATTCCACAACGGTCACGAAAGCGCGCAAGAGGTCGGGATGGATGTTCATGCATGTTACCAGGGATCTGGATGAAGATTGAGCATTGCAATCGTAGAGACGAGAACAATCAATTTCAACAATTCATCCTTGGTCCCTATCCTGCCGGCGTTCAGAGATGCGCCAGGAGGATCGATGATGAGCACTCGGCTGAAGTCGGAAGGCCTAACCGACTTGGAGAACCCTTCCGGGAAGCGTGGCGCCGTCCCGGTCACAGTCGCCTTCGGTGACGGTATCGGGCCGGAGATCATGAAAGCCAGTCTCAAGGTCCTGGTTCAGGCCGGGGCGGACATCGCCATCGAACCGATCGATATCGGAGAGCGCCTCTATCTTTCAGGCAACACCTCCGGGATCGGACCGGAAGCCTGGGATAGCCTGCGGCGCACCAGGGTCTTCTACAAGGCGCCGATCACGACGCCGCAGGGCGGCGGATACAAGAGCCTCAATGTGACGGTGCGCAAGACGCTCGGCCTATTCGCCAACGTCCGGCCCTGCGTCGCCTATCAGCCCTTTATCGCGACCAAGCATCCTGGCATGGACGTGGTCATCATCCGCGAGAATGAGGAGGATCTGTACGCGGGCATCGAGCACCGGCAGACCGACGAGGTCTACCAGTGCCTGAAGCTGATCTCGCGGCCGGGTTGCGAGAAGATCGTCCGCTACGCCTTCGAGTACGCGCGCGTGCAAGGCCGCCGGAAGGTCACCTGCTTCACGAAAGACAACATCATGAAGCTGACCGACGGCCTATTCCACAGGGTTTTTGACGAGATTGCCGCTGACTATCCCGACATCGAGAACGAGCACTGGATCGTCGATATCGGCGCAGCGAAGCTGGCCGATACACCGCAGGCCTTCGACGTGATCGTGATGCCCAATCTCTATGGCGATGTTTTGAGCGATGTAGCCGCCCAGATCGCAGGCTCCGTCGGCCTCGCGCCGTCGGCCAATATCGGCCAGCAATGCGCCATGTTTGAAGCGATCCACGGCAGCGCACCACGGCGAGCCGGCCAGGATGTGGCCAACCCGTCTGGCCTTCTCTTAGCCGGTGTCATGATGCTGGCGCATATCGGCCAGCCCGAGGTCGCCAGGCGCGTGCACAATGCCTGGCTCAAGACGATCGAGAACGGCATTCATACCTATGATGTTTTCAAGGAAGGCTTATCCAAGCAGAAGGTCGGCACAGCAGCCTTTGCCGAGGCCGTGATCGAGCGGCTTGACCAGACGCCGAAGACGTTGCGCAGTGTCGCGCACGGCGCTGCGTCAAAGCCTTTCGCCGTGCCGCAGGCCCGGCCAACGAAGCCGGCCAAGAAGGAATTGGTCGGGATCGACGTCTTCGTCCATGCAACCAAGCCCGTGGAGGAACTCGCCCGCGACATGCAGGCGGCGGCCAACGAATTGTTCGCGCTCACCATGATCACCAATCGTGGCGTCAAGGTCTGGCCGGATGGTCTGCCCGAGACCTTCTGCACCGACCACTGGCGCTGTCGGTATCTCGCGCGGCCGGGCAAGCAATTCAACAAAGCGATGATCGTGGAGCTGCTCAAGAATCTCACCTATACGGGCGTCGACTTCATCAAGACCGAGCATCTTTACAATTTTGATGGGGAGCCAGGTTTCTCACTTGGTCAAGGTCAATGAAGAATTCGCGCTAGGCTCAGGACCTGTTAATTTGTTAATTGGCGGGCGAGTGTGATTCAGAGTGGTTGCAGTTGATGTCGTCCTTGCGCGCTTGCTCGCGCTCCATGCCAAGCGGATCGATCTCTCGCTCGACCGCATGTGGCGCTTTCTTGCCCGGCTTGGCCATCCTGAGCGCCGCCTGCCGCCGGTGATTCATGTTGCCGGCACCAACGGCAAGGGTTCGACCGTTGCTTTTCTGCGTGCGATCCTGGAAGCGGCCGGGTTCGGCGTGCATGCCTACACCTCGCCGCATCTGGTTCGCTTCAACGAGCGGATCCGTCTTGCACGGCCGGGTGGCAGCGTGCTGGTTGAGGATGACGAACTGGCGGATGCACTCGCGACGTGCGAACGTCTGAATGCCGGCGATCCGATCACGTTCTTTGAGATCACCACGGCTGCGGCTCTTCTGCTGTTTGCGCGCCATCCCGCGGATGTGCTCCTGCTCGAGGTCGGCCTCGGCGGACGGCGCGACGCGACGAATGTGGTGGACCGCCCGCTTGCGACAGTCATCACTTCCATTTCACATGACCATCAGGAGTTCCTTGGCGATACGATCGAGCTGATCGCAGCGGAGAAAGCGGGCATTCTCAAACGCGGTGTGCCGGCGATAATCGCACCGCAGTCGCAGCAGGCGCTCACGGTGATCGAACGACACGCCGAGCGTCTCCGCGCGCCGCTGCGGATTGGTGGCAAGCACTGGAGAGCGACGCCTGATCGCGACCGCATGGTCTTTCGGGACGGCAACGGAATCATGGAGCTGCCTGCGCCGCGTCTGGTTGGCCGTCATCAGCTCGATAACGCAGGCACGGCGATAGCAGCGCTGCGCTGCATTCCTGCGCTGAGGATTCCGGACACGGCCATCGAGCAGGGACTCACCAGCGTCGAGTGGCCAGCTCGCATGCAGCGCCTCGCCCGTGGCCGGCTCGTAGAACTCGCGCCGGAAGGCGCTGAACTATGGCTGGATGGCGGCCACAACCCTGACGGCGGCCTTGCGGTGGCGAACGCTCTGGCCGATCTTGATAGGCGCGTCTCGCGGCCGCTCATACTCGTCGTCGGCATGCTCGCGAACAAGGACTGCCAAGGCTTTCTCATGAACTTCGCCGACCTTACCCGTACCGTCATCGCAGTGACAGTCCGGCAGGACACGGCTTTGCCAAGCGATGAGATCGCGCATATAGGTCGCGGCATCGGCATTTCGGCGGAGACCCGCGACAGCATCGCAGAAGCGATTGCCGCCATCACCGCGCTTGGCCTCGATCCGGCACCGCGAATCCTCATCACCGGTTCGCTCTATCTTGCCGGAGAGGTGCTTGCCGCGAACGGCCTGCCATCCACTTGAGCGATCAGACGTGGCGCATTTGGAAGGGATGCCCTGCCACTGCTTGCTTAGAAATGCTCGTCGCGAATAACCTCGACGTCGGAAACCACCACGATCCCGGCGTAGTTTTCGAGGAGCGGCTGCGATTGTTCGACGATCAGATTCGCGATCTCTTCGGCAGCGATGACGATGATGAGCATGTTGCGGAACACGTCCGAGAGATGCGCTTCGTCTCGGACGCCACGGTTGCCGCGGCCGGAGACGTCGGGCACGATGGTATAGCCCTTGGCGCCGACTGCCTCGATCATCTCGATGATTGCGCGGGCGCGCACGGCCTCCACGACAATGTCAATCCTCTTCTTCCGGTGGAGTTGCACCATGGTCTGTTCCTCTTGCGTCATATGCCTGCGATCCATTGTGCGGCCGCGTGGTAGAGCGGAATACCGACAATCAGGTTGAACGGAAAGGTTACGGCCAGCGACAGCGGGACATAGATCGCCGGATTGGCCTGCGGCAGCGCGATGCGCATGGCTGCCGGGACCACGATATAGGAGGCGCTTGCAGCGAGCACAGCGACGAGCGTCATGCCGCCGCGTGACAGGCCGATGACAAATGCTCCCAGCAACCCGACAGCAGCACCGATGAGGGGCATGTAAAGGCCGAACGCCACCACGGACCAGCCGACCGTTCTGAAGTCTTGCAGGCGGTGGCCGACCAGCAAGCCCATGTCGAGGAGGAAGACCGCGAGCACGGCCTTGAACGGATCGACGATACCTGGCGCCATCACGGTCATGCCCTTATCGCCCGTGATCCAGCCGATCAGAAGGCTGCCGCCGAGCAACACGACGCTGCCGCTCAGGAACACTTCGCGGGCAAGCTCTCTTGAAAAAAGATGCGTCTGGACTTTGTTAGCGCCAATCGTTTTTGCGCGACGGGCAAGGAGAAGGCCGGTTACGATCGCCGGCGTCTCCATGAGGGCGAGCATCGCCACCACATAGCCCTCGTATGGTATGGCCCGGTATCCCAGAAAGCCGGTCGCCGCAACGAACGTCACGATGCTGACGGAACCGTAGTGCGCCGCGACTGCGGCAGCGTTCGGCACATCAAGCCGCGTGGCGGTGCGGAGCAAGGCATAGGCAAGCACGGGCAGACTGAAACTGAGTGCGAGCGCCAAGACCATCGCGACCGCGACTGTGCCGGCCACGCCGTTGGTGGCGAGCTCTACGCCACCCTTGAAGCCGATGGCCAGCATCAGATAGAGCGACAGACCCTTACTGATCGCCTCGGGGATGGCGAGATCGGATTTGAGCCAGCCGGCGGCGACACCCAGGCCGAAGAACAGCACCATCGGTGACAGGAGGTTGCCGATGGCAAGCTGGAAAAGCGTATTCACAAGGAATTTTCCCGATATTATGCAAGTTGAGAGGTGAGCGAGGAGTTCAAAGTGCTCGGTGGCGTTCGCCAGGTTCAATGAGAGCGGCCCACGCTCCAGTCGCTGTGTTCCACGTCATGGGTTGACCGATCAGGCCCGGGAACAGCTCTCGCAGCCGCTCGGTGTGAAGCAGAGCAGAATAGCAGTTGTCGTCCGCATCGAAGACAGGAATAAACTGCAGAGTCCCGGGCTGTTGGCGTGGTGGCTGCTCCGCGACCAGGGCTGACACCAGCGTTTCGCGTACAGCGACGAGGTCAGACGATTCCCTTGCATGATCAGCATCAACCCAGCATAAGCACCATATTCCACTCACGCCGACGGTTTCGCGGATCCGGAATTGGCGCATGCGAGCAGCCGAGCCGAATCCGCATATCTCAGGCGGCGCGTCCACCATCATGGGATCTATCCATATTCCGACCAACCTCCGGTCCTGTTGCGCATGCACTGTCGGGAGCCGCGCGCGCCGAAATGCCAGAAACTCTCCAGCCTCCCGGCAAGCGCGGGGAACGTCATCACTGGACCGGACCAGGAGCAAGAAGCAGTTGGCGAAGTCTGACACCGGCAGCACTCCTTCATTGCCCTCTGGCGTCGGGCGGTTCGTATGCGTCGGGCGGTATGACCCGGTCAGGTCGCGCCATCGCCTTCCGGACACGGGTGACCAGGACATGATTAACCGTTATTGCCCCTACATACGAACTTCATAACACGATATAAAAGACACGAAATCAGTTTCGCACTTTCCTTATAAGAGCTCTCGTGGATGCAAGCAATGGCAAACTCCAAATCTGATACATCCTCTGCCAGCTGGACCTTTCTGACCAACCACGCCCATGTGCTGCTGTGCCTGGTCGAGAACCCGGAGGCGAGAATGCGCGAAGTTGCAATCCGGGTCGGCATCACGGAGCGCGCCGTGCAGCGCATCGTCGCCGAGCTAGAGGAGGCGGGGTATCTCAGCCGCATGCGTGAAGGTCGCGCCAATCGCTACCTCGTCCATGAGGATTTGTTCCTCCGCCATCCGGTCGAAAGCCATTGCACCATCGCCGAACTGATCGGGATGGTGACCGGAAGGCGAGCGCACGCCCAACCCTCTCGCAAAGGCGCTCGCCGGGCTTGACCGCATCTATCTTTGTCTTCGTCGTGGGGCGATTGCGGCGAGCGATCCGCTTGAGACGAGACAGGGGCTAGCGCTTGTCGTCGACGAACAGTTCCGTCTTCGCTGCTTCGCTGATCGCCACGACGGCCGGATGGGTCAGTTTGCGTTCGATGGAGATGGCGTAATATTTTGCTGCGACGCTGTCGGCGCGGCCGATGATTTCAGCTTCATATTGGCTGCGAATCTCGTCGGCCAGTACTGTCGGTGCAGGGAAAATACCAGCACCCGCCTTGCCGAAGGCCTTCATCAGCGCGGTGTCGTCGAACTCGCCGACAATGCGCGGTTCGATCTGATGTTCACTGAACCACCGCGTAAGCGCCCCCCGCATGGTTGCGCCATCGCTTGGGATGAGCATGGGGGCTGCGTCCAGGGATCGCGGAAAGCCCTCCTGGTAGCGTTCGGCAAGTGCGCGCACGGCATAGAAGGCGATCGGTGTGCGCCCGAGAGCGTGGCTGTAGCCTTTCACCCCCAATTCAGAGGGCAGTGGACGGTCGGCGATCACGAGATCCATCTTGTGGATGGCGAGTTCCGCGAACAGCCGATCCAGCTTGTCTTCCCGGCAGATCAACCGCACACGCCCGGCACTAGTCAGTGCCGGAGCCAGCAGGTGATAGGCCATCGACTTGGGAACGACATCGGCCACCCCCACCCGAAACAGCATGTCGCTGCGGCCGGGGCGGTTGCGCACCGTCTCCTCCAGCTCTCTTCCGATCTGGAAGATCTCGTCGGCGTAGGAAAGGGTCAACTGCCCCGCCGCAGTCAATTCCAGCCGCCGCCCGGCGCGGCGGAACAGCTCGGTTCCGAGCGCTTCCTCCAGCGTGCCGATCTGGG